>Ga0075154_10002568_pt1 | contig 11822 bp, 9 predicted proteins | sample JI71714BDNA_FD_70965 | JGI IMG/M metagenome (GOLD analysis project Ga0075154, IMG submission 70965) | Wastewater effluent complex algal communities from Wisconsin, to seasonally profile nutrient transformation and Carbon sequestration -... | ecosystem: Engineered > WWTP > Effluent > Algae... | reverse complement strand
CCTGACCAGTGATGTCAACTTCTATTGCGCTATTGATCGCTGTAACTTTCGGGTTCTGCCGGATCACGGCTGTATCGTTTGTATAATCAATCCCCAGCATGGCGATGGATGGATTGTCATCGACAAAATCATACAGCTTGCGACTGCCGAGAATGAATGACGACACAATCTTGCCTTTATGCTTGCGCTTGAACTTGTTATTGATCACCCCTTTTTCAACCAGCGGTATAATGCCATCCGAAAACATTTCTGTATGCATGCCCAGGTCTTTATGATTGCCTAAGCTCGCCAGCACTGCTTCAGGAATCGCTCCGATGCCCGTCTGTATGGTTGCGCCATCCTCCACGAGGGAAGCACAAAGCTCACCGATACGTTGCGATATCTCTGAAATACTTTTGTCCGAGACAACTTCCGGCAACTCCTGCTCGAAGTACACCATAGCATCAAAATCCCGCATGTGGATCATGCTGTCGCCATGCGTACGCGGCATACGTGGATTCACTTGTGCAATAACATGCTTTGCACATTTTACGGCCGTGGCAACAACATCTACCGATACGCCAAGCGAACAATAGCCGTGCTTGTCGGGCGGGCAGACCTGTATCAGTGCCACATCCAGTGACAAAATATTTCTTTTAAACAGGTTCGGGATCTCACTTAAGAACACCGGGATGTAATCTCCCCGACCATCGTTCACCATGTCGCGCACATTGTTGGAAACAAACAGCGAATTCAGTCTAAAGCTGCTCTTCAGTTCTGGATTATTGAACATGGCTTCACCGTGCAGGCCGATGCTGGTAAGCTCAACATCATACAGTTCACTGGCACGTTCTGTAAGTTTGCGTAGTAAATGATGCGGTGTAGCTGCGCCTCCGTGAACAAACACGCGGTCGCGCGACTTAATGACTTTTATCGCCTGCTCACCAGTCATATAGTTAGTCATGTTCATAGTACAATCTAGTATACGTGTTTGAATTTATTCCAGGCAACAAATTTTACAGCCAGCGTAGAGAATGTTACTACGCTGATACTGCTGATGGGCATGAGGATGGCTGCAACAAGCGGAGTAAGGTGCCCGCTGATGGCAAAGCTTAAGGCGATGGCGTTATAAAAGAATGAGATGCCGAAGGCGATCTTTAAAATGTTGGACGATGCTTTAGCTAGCTCAAGCATTTTGTCGAGCTTTGTGATCTGGCTTCCGTGCAGGATACCGTCACAGGCAGGAGTGAATACACCAGTATCATCCGTTACAGCAATGCCAACATCGGCTTGCTTCAAAGCACCGGCATCGTTTAACCCATCACCAACCATCATCACTTTTGATCCGCTGAATTGAAGATCCCGGATGTAGTGGAGCTTGTCGTGTGGGCTTTGCTTAAACAGCAAGGTAGTTGAGTGGTTGAAGATGTGCATCATTGGGTGCTTCTCCGTTTCATGATCACCGGACAGCAAGGCCTTGCATTTTGCGCCCAGCCTTTTGATCATGTCACCGATATTTTTGCGCACCACGGTACGGATCATAAAATATCCTTTCACCTGGTCATCAATGGAAACAAAAACAAAAGAGGCTGACGGATCCAGCTTTTCGTGAAAGCCGGTAAATTCTGCCGAGCCGATTCTAAACGTTTGTCCGAGTATATGTGCCTGGATGCCCTTGCCGGGCAACTCTTTGAAATCATCAACGGGGCCTTTGGCCGATTTGCTGATGTAATCACACACCAGCTTGCTCAGCGGATGGGTTGAGAAGCTGGTCAACAATTTTATTTTCCCGAGCTCGGTTTCATCAAACTCACCGACTAAATCAATTTCCGGATCATGGCCGTGCGTTACCGTTCCGGTTTTGTCAAAAACAACCGTATCGATTGAGCCCATGCGTTCAACCACATCGGCATTCTTTAAGTAGAGCTGGTGTTTACCCAGTTCCCGCAACACACTGCCTAACGTAAAGGGAGCTGCGAGTGCAAGCGCACACGGGCATGCCACCATCAGCACCGATGTAACCACGAGCCACATGGAAGCGGGAGCAGTGATGTACCAATACACGGCTGTGCAAATCGCAATGACCATCACAATCCACGTAAATTGCCGGGCTGCGCGATCAACGATGCGCTGATATTTATTCTCTTTAACTTTTTTGAAGGCATCGTTATTCCACAAATTTGTGAGCTGACTTTGTGAGGTCGACTTTTCAACGGTAAGCGTAATCGGTGCCCCGATCAGTCTTCCCCCTGCAAAAACTCTTTCCCCCGCTTTTGCTTTTACCGGTTTGGCCTCACCGGTTACAAAACTGTAGTCGAGGTAAGCTGTTCCTTCCTGTAAAATACTGTCGGCAGGAATGAGCTCCATATTTCTTATCCGGATTGTATCGCCTTTTGCGAGCTGAAAAATAACAACAGGTTTCCATGCTTCGCCCTCCAACCGACTAACCGCTAAGGGAAAGTACGCGGTGAAGTCGCGATCGAATGCCATGCTTTCATAGGTCTTGCTTTGAAACCATCTGCCGATCAATAAAAAGAACACGAGTCCGGTAAATGAATCCAGATACCCAGGCCCTGTAGCAGACAGAATATCGTAGCTGCTTCGGAAGAACAACGCAAGGAGTCCGGCAGCAATCGGAACATCAATGTTGATTTGCTTTTGCGTAAAGCTTTTAAAGGCCGCTTTCAAATAATCGTTACCGCTGTATAGCAGCACAGGTACCGACAATGCAAGATTCAAAAATGAGAAAATCCGCATGAGGGAATGATCGGCCTCATTAATCCCTAAATATTCCGGGAAGCTGAAGAGCATAACATTTCCAAAACTGAACCCTGCAAGTGCCAGTTTGAGCACTAGCGAGCTGTCGCGTGTTTGGTTTTTTGGTTGATGCTGGTCGAGTGTTATGCGGGGCACATAGCCTAGTGATGCGATGAGGCTGGCGACCGAGCCCAGACTGATCAGCTTCGGGTTATAGTCAATGCTGACTGTTTTCTTAGAGAAGTTTACAGATGAATGAATAAAGCCTGTATTGAGTTTCGTTAGGTTTTCAAGGAGCCAGATACACGATACGCAGTGAATGGAGGGAACGTGAAATTGTACGGAACAATACGAATCAGATTCAAAGTCGATCACCTTCTTCCGGATCTCGGGTTCATCGAGATATGCATAGGTATTGGCTATAGCTGCCGGATCGGCTTTGATGCCTGGCCTCTGGTTCAGGGAATAATACTCACACAGGTTGTTGCTGTCCAGAATTTCATATACCGTTTCGCAGCCCCCACAGCAGAATGGCTTTTCATCGTGCCAGTGAATTTCTTCACAAAGCTCTCCGCAATGGAAACACCGGGTTTCGGTAACAACATCTGTGTGCGTTATCATCACCGTGTTAGGCAACAACAGGTTCGCCTTTCAGCGTGTATGACCACACCAGCATGTCGGTGTGATTAACAAGTGATTCGGTTAGACTTCCATGCATCATGTGTGCAAAACCTTTCCGGCTGTGCGTACCCATAGCAATCATTGAGCCATCAACCGTTTTGGCAAATTCGATAATGCCTTCTTCCGGGTCAACATGGCTGTACACGCTGATCGTATAGTTTTTAAACTGAAATCGTTTCGCAAATTGTTCGAGCCGCTTGCGCGTTACCGAATCAGACGTGAAGTTGAGCGGAGTATTAATCCAAACAATATGCAGGTGCGCGTTGAAGAAATGCTGCAACTCCTTTACTTTCATCATCAAATCTTCCTGCGCTTCAGTCTCCAGCGTGTTTGGAAACACAATGTTCTTAATCGGCCCGAGGTAATAGTTTTTCAGTACAAGCACCGGCACCGTGGCCTGGCGGACTACTTTTTCTGCATTGGAGCCGATAAAGAATTCGCGTATACCGGTTGCCCCGTGCGATCCCATTATAATGGCATCGATCGCGTGATCTTTCGTGTACTGCCGGATCATGTCAGAGATCTTTCCAAACTGCACTTCAGTAATTACGGTAATCGAGTTCTTGTTATACTTTGTCAGCAGAATTTCGAATTCTTTCTCCGCTTTTTCTCTGAGCTCTGCCATAAGGTCTTGTTCAAACGTCAAAACAGGCATCAAGATGGAGTCGTGTAAAACCGGCAGCTCAATAACGTGCAACACATGCACGATGCCGTTCGAGGACTTGGCAGCAGCATCCAGGGCGAATTGAAACGCATGCAGGGATGGCATAGAAAAATCGCAAGGAACGAGTATTTTTTTCATAGCAGTGTCTTTTTATTGATTCAAATGTCGCTTCCAGCCGCCCGGCATCCGTTGACGCACATCACCGAAAAAGATGACTTTTGTCAGTTATTAAGAGCCCGTAAAGCGTATTCTTGTACTGTTAAGCTGTAGATATGGATGTTTCTGTAAAATTTCTCGGTGCCGCACGCAGCGTTACCGGCTCACGATACCTCCTAACGGCTGGTGATTTCACATTCCTTTTCGACTGCGGGCTGTTCCAGGGTTTAAAAGAATTGCGCCTCCGGAACTGGGATGAGTTTCCAATTGATCCATCCGCGATTGATGCTGTTGTTATCAGTCATGCACACATCGATCACACAGGGTATCTTCCAAAGCTTGTTCGCGAAGGGTTTAACGGAAAAATCTATTGCACTCCGCCAACGGCAGAGCTTATGGAAATTATGCTGCTGGATTCTGCCAAACTGCAGGAAGAGGAAGCAGCTTTTGCAAGGAAAAAAGGATATTCACGGCATACCAACCCCAAGCCGTTGTACACCAGTACGGATGCTGAAAAAGTTTTTCCGCTGATTCGAACGGTTGGATACGGTGAAACTATTAACATTCACGACTCAGTTTCTATCCGCTATTTCGATGCTGGTCATTTGTTAGGATCAGCGATTACCGAAGTAATCATTAAAGGTGAAACGCAAACCAAGAAGCTTGTTTTTTCAGGTGATCTGGGTCGGCAACAGGATGCGATGTTGCGGCCACCTGAAATTATTAGTGATGCAGATGTTCTTTTTATTGAGTCCACGTACGGCACGAAAGATAACCCCGCGCCTGATGCGATGCATGAGTTGCAGACCGCAGTGACCGATACGCTTTCACGGAATGGAGTTTTGTTGATTCCTGCCTTTGCCGTAGGTCGAACACAAGTGCTCCTGTACTATCTGCACAAGCTGATGAAGGAAGATAAAATACCGGACATCCCGGTGTATATCGACAGCCCGATGGCAATCTCCGCTACCTATCTCTATTATAAATTTCCGGAGTATCATAAAGTTGACTTCAGTCATTCCGTCTTCGCCCGTGAAATGGAAACAAATATGCTGGTGTTTGTCAAGAATGCGCAGTATTCAAAAACATTGAATGAAATCCGAAACCGGGCCATCATCATTTCATCCAGCGGCATGATGACAGGCGGCAGAATATTGCATCATCTGTATCACCGGTTGCGTAACGAAAGAGATACTGTTTTGATATCCGGTTATCAGGCAGAAGGTACGCGCGGCCGCGACCTGGTAGATGGTAAACCTTCTGTTAAAATCTTTGGTGAGGAGGTGCCGGTCAAATGCAAGGTTGTAAACATGACCTCGCTTTCGGGCCATGCCGACCGGGGCGAATTATTCTCGTGGATGCGAAGCTTCCGTCACAAACCCAAGATTGTTTTCACTACGCATGGGGAAGGGGAAAATATTCTGCGCTTTGCAGAGAACATTCGGGAAGAATTGGGCTGGAACGTGTCGGTACCGGAATATCTTCAGCGGGTTTCGTTATTTGAAGGTATCTGAACAGGAATAAGGGTTTTCACAGTGGCTCGCTTTTTTCTTATCCAGTTCAGTAAATTAGTGTGAACAATCCCATGCAATTTCATACCCAGCCACTTTCCACAATCGAGTCGGAACTGAAAACGAGTAGTTCTGGTCTTCGGAATGAAGACGTGCAAACCTTGTTAAACGAGCATGGCAGGAACGTTCTCGAGGTAGCCAGGAAGAAGACGTGGGTGTCCATGTTTTTCGGACAGTTTGTTGACTTCATGATTCTTGTGCTGATCGCAGCTGCGATTGTCTCTGGAGTAATTGGTGAGATAACGGATGCCATAGTCATCATTTCTATCGTCATTATAAATGCGATCATCGGATTCATCCAGGAGTGGCGTGCTGAGAAAGCCATGGAGGCGTTGGAAAAAATGGCGGCCAGTCATGCGCGCGTTATCCGCGATGGAAAACAGGTTGACATTGAAGCAAGTGAATTAGTACCGGGTGATGTAGTCATCCTCGAATCCGGTAACATCATTCCGGCAGATATCCGGTTTAGCGAAACGCATACGCTGAAAGTTGATGAATCATCGCTTACCGGAGAATCCACAAACGTTGAAAAGAATACCGAGCCGCTTGCCGAGGGTGACTATCCCTTAGGGGATAGGCTCAACATGGGTTATAAGGGAACTTCCATTACCAATGGCCGGGCGCAAGCGTACGTGGTTGCCACCGGAATGAATACCGAACTCGGTAAGATCGCGAAGATGATTCAAACCGATGGTTTGCAAACTCCACTACAAAAGCGACTCAATAGTTTTGGCAAGCGATTAACGCTCATCATACTCGGGTTATGCGTGGTGTTTTTTATTACCGGTTGGCTTCGGGGCGAAGAGTGGTCGGTAATGCTGCTCACATCAATCTCACTGGCTGTTGCTGCCATTCCCGAAGCATTGCCTGCCTTGGTTACGATTGCACTTGCTCTCGGTGCTAAACGCCTCGTACAAAATAATGCCTTGATCCGTAAGCTCCCGGCCGTTGAAACGCTTGGCTCAGTTACCTATATCTGCTCCGATAAAACCGGAACACTTACACTAAATAAGATGACGGTAGAGGAGACCTTCGAACCGGAAAACACGAATAGCTCTATCAAAATATTTGAAGGCGATACTTTGCTAACCGCGATGGCGCTGAATCATGACGTAACACGGAAGGACGGAGAATGGATGGGTGAATCAACGGAAGTAGCGCTCGCGCAGTTCGCCTTCGAGAAACAGTACGAACGCGGTGAACTCGAGCAGAAATACAAACGTGTAAAAGAATTGCCCTTTGATGCTTCGCGGAAGCTGATGGCGACACTGCATCAAACTGATCAGGGCGTGGTTGCGATTGTAAAAGGTGCCATTGATGTGCTGATCGATAAACTGGATCCTGCCGGGCAGGATGCGATCTCCTTGATCGAGAAGAACGCGAATGAAATGGCTTCTAAGGGTTACCGTACACTTGGATACGCGATAAAAGTTTTAGGCGAGATGCCACCGAACGTTGATCCCGATACAATTGAAAACGGGCTCACGTTTATCGGGCTTGCTGGAATGATCGACCCGCCCCGCGAAGAAGCGCGTGAAGCTGTTACACAATGTAAGGCTGCCGGTATTATTCCTGTAATGATTACAGGTGATCATAAGCTAACGGCAGAAGCTATTGCTAAAAACCTCGGTATTTTATCGGAAGGCGAGATGATCATCGAAGGCGTGGAGCTTCGCAGGATGAACGATGCTGAATTTGAAGAGAAGGTTGAGAAAATCCGCGTCTACGCGCGGGTTGACCCCGAGCAAAAGTTAAGGATCATTCATGCCCTGCAGCATAAAAATCAGTTTGTCGCCATGACAGGCGATGGTGTAAACGATGCGCCTGCACTCAAGAATGCAGACATTGGCGTAGCCATGGGCATCAACGGAACAGAAGTTTCGAAGGAAGCTGCTCACATGATCTTGCTGGACGACAACTTTGCTACGATCATCAAGGCTGTTAAACATGGCCGCAGGATATTTGATAACATTCTCAAGTTCATCAAGTACATCATGTCCGGAAACTCCGGTGAGATCTGGACACTTTTTCTGGCGCCCTTTCTGGGATTGCCGATACCCTTGTTGGCGATTCATATTCTTTGGGTTAATCTTATTACAGATGGATTACCCGGACTGGCACTCGCTTCCGAGCCAGCGGAGAAAAATATCATGAGTCGTCCGCCACGCAATCCCAAAGAAAGTATCTTTAGCAAGGGTATGGGCTGGCATATACTTTGGGTTGGATTCTTAATGGGAGCGGTTACACTCGGAATGCAAGCTTGGGCTATTCACGAATCAGATGCACATTGGCAAACGATGACGTTCAGTGTACTCTGTTTTAGTCAGTTGGGTCATGTGCTGGCTATCCGCTCCGACCGATCATTTTTCAAGACAAACTTTTTTTCCAATAAACCTTTGTTGCTCGCCCTTGCGGTCACATCCGCGCTTCAGCTGATGGTTATTTATGTGCCGTTTTTTAACGGGATATTCAAAACGTCAGCATTAACATTGAATGAATTGTTGCTAACCCTCGCTGTATCCAGCATTGTGTTCTGGGCTGTTGAGCTTGAGAAGTTTGTAAAATCGCGCATCCGCAGGGTCTAGTCATTTTTTCCTGACAATTATCAGGTGTTTTGGTGAGCCGGATCATCGGAATGTTATCCGTAGCGGGGTAGGTTTGTTTAGCAAGTTTACCCCGTGTTTATGAGCATTACCAATCGAACAATTTATGTACAACTGGGAAACCTCTTTTATTCCATTGCTGCAAGCGAAGGCTTAAAATCCTTTAACCTCAAGTTGCTTAAGTTGCTGATCAGTAAAGATTGGGTGCCTCGCAGCTGGAATACCGAACTGCTGGTCTCGGATGAAGCACATTTTATGCTCACCGAAATTGATACGTTGTACGAAAATAAAATGTCATCGCTTGAAGCGTACTCGGAATTTTCAAAATTTTATGCGCTTCACCCCGAGCTGTTTTCGCTTGAAACCAAAAATCAAATCAATGCAACATCCGAGGAAATTGCAGAGCTTTTTACAGAAGGTGATGTAACCTCAAATCCATATTTCAAATCTTCTTGCAAGCTGCTGTACGGGAATAAAATGCCAGTATTTTAAGATGACACACACAACGGGAAACAAAGCGCTTTTTCAGGATGTATCCGCTATCAAATGGCTGCAGTATGTGGTGTACGGATCGTTGATCTTATACGTTGGCAGAAATATTTTCATACCGATCAGCTTTGCCGTGCTGATCAGCTTTATTCTTTACCCGATATGCTCCTGGCTGGAGCGAAAGGGACTCGGGCGATTATCTGCAATAGTTATTCCATTGACAGCCCTCGTGCTGATCGGATTACTACTCGTAGCACTACTGGTTTTTCAATTCGTTGGTTTTATGGAGGAATGGCCGGTAATACAAGACAAGCTCATGTTTGCATTTGCTGAATTCAGACAAACATTAAGTGACGCGTTGGGTTTATCCATGACTGACCAGCAAACCATGTTTTCGAACTTAACGGAGCAATCCGGAAGTATGGTGATGAACGTTGTGCGCAGTACGCTTTCCGCTTCAGCGTTTTCACTTCTGATGTTGATCCTTATTCCGATCTATACCGTACTGATTCTGTTTTACCGTCATACGTGGATGAAAGTTTTAGGCCGCCTGTTTCCTTCAGAGCGAGCGGAGAGTCTGCACCGGATGATTACCCTCACCATTCAATCTTATTATAATTTCATTAAAGGCATGGCAATCGTGTACGTGCTCGTAGGCGTATTGAACAGCGTAGGGTTATTGCTGCTGGATGTTCCGCACGCCATCCTGTTCGGATTCATTGTTGCCATTCTCACGTTCATTCCCTATGTAGGTATTATTATAGGATCGCTGCTGCCGATCGCGATGGCATGGATTACGTATGACTCCATCTGGTATCCCGTAGGCGTAGTGGCGATCTTTACGCTCGTTCAATACCTCGAGGCAAATATCATTTTTCCACTTGCTGTGAGTAACAAGCTTAATGTGAATACGCTGATTATGCTGCTTGCAATCTTTGTTGGAGGTGTGCTCTGGGGTATGGCCGGAATGATCCTGTTTGTTCCGTTTGCGGGAATTGCCAAACTTATTGCTGACCATAATCCAAACTGGAAAACCCTCTCGATGATCCTGGGCTCCGAGAAGCTTCGTTAATCAGGCCACCGTTATCGCGGGTGTCATCGTAACTTTTGAAGTAATTGAATTGGAGATCAGGCATGCCGCTTCTGTTTTAGAAAGCACTTTAAGTGCGCGCTCGCGATCCGTCTCATTCAACAGTGTAACAGCAGGATAAAGCAACACTTCACTCATTTGCAGTTTGCCGTTAACCATGTCCAGCTTTCCGCTTGAATCGCACGTAAATGTTTTGAAATTCAGCTTCGAGTTTTCGGCAATGGATAAGAAGGTAGTCATGAAACAACTGACAACTGCTGCGGTGAATAAATGCTCAGGCGACCAGATACCGGGAATTCCTTTTGGAAATTCAGGTGGGGTGGCTACCTGCATACAAGCATTTTCCGGACTAGCAAGCGCAAGTTCAGGTGAGCATACGGTTCCTTTCCGGGCTTGATCCCAGGTGAGGTTTACATGATAAAGATGTGATTCCATACTGATTTTGTTTGTATAAACGTAGTGATTGGGCGTGGGGCTAATTGTGACTTTAATCACAGTGTGTAGCTGATAATTATCATGAAAGTGCCGTGACAAAGAGGATATATTTAATAAAAAAGAAATGGAAACAACTGCAATCAAATCCGATCACTTGTTGGATGGAAGTCTGGAATGGCTTCACCGTCAGACGACAGAATGGTTGAGCGATGTTGAATTCTGGCGCGAAGAATTGGTGTTCTTCTACAATGTATTGCGCAAACAGGAGTTCAAACCTTATTTCCCGATGCACGAAGTGGCGGTGCTCGAGAAAGAACTTGTAAAAATTTCCAGCGAGGATGTAAAAGAGCTCGAGGCCACGCTGAATCAGCATGAACGTAAACTAAGCGCAATCATGCAAGCAATGCCTCCCGGCAATGAGCGCGACTATCGCCATGAGCATAGGGCGATACAGTCTGCGATGAAAAATTTCGAAGCCACCATGCGCGGCTTCAAAAAGTCAGTGTTCACGCTTGTTAGGAAGTGATGGTATGACTAAGAATCTGGACAAAGCCGACACCGTTGTTAAGCTTACGCTGGCGATATCCGTTATTATTCTTTACTTCCTTCAGGTAATTTCCGGACCGTTTGCCCAGGTGCTTGCGTTGCTTTCCGGGTTAATCGTTTTGATTTTTGTAGTAAAGATTCTATATAAAGGAAAGCAACGGCCAGACAGCAAGCCCTAAATTCTGTACCCGTAAAAGCTATCTGTGCTGTGTGCGTTTTGCGTTTGATCCAACGCGTTTGATCCATTTGTAAACTTCAAACCAGGCAACGGATGCCGTTCCTACGCCCATGCAAATGATGAGTTGTGACATTGAAACAATGTCAAAATGGAAAAACGATCGCAGTAGCGGGATGGAAAAGAGCGCTACGACCAGTGCGACCGTCACGGCCAGTAGAATTGGTATCAATTTGTTCTTGTATTGTATCGTGGTAAAAATGGAGTATATAAACGACCGGTTTGAAAGTGTTAACACAATGTTGGCAGTGATCAATGTTAAAAAGATCATGGCGGTAGTGACGGGTTGCGTATGGCCATCGCTAACGGCAAGCTGATAGATGATGATCAGTCCAGCCGTAATCATCAACCCCTGAATAATGCTTAACGATAATTCCTGTATGTTAAAAAATGTTTTGGTGAACTGTGTTGGCGGCTGATGCATGAGGTTCTTTTCTAACGGTTCATTCTCGTATATAACCGAGCACGTGGGCCCCATAATCAACTCCAGGAAAATAATATGCACTGGGGTGAAGATGGAAGGATAAATCCATCCTAGCACTAATGGAATAAAAACAATCAGGATAATGGGTATGTGTATGGAGATAATATACTGGATAGCTTTTTTCAGGTTATT
>Ga0075154_10002566_pt1 | contig 11827 bp, 22 predicted proteins | sample JI71714BDNA_FD_70965 | JGI IMG/M metagenome (GOLD analysis project Ga0075154, IMG submission 70965) | Wastewater effluent complex algal communities from Wisconsin, to seasonally profile nutrient transformation and Carbon sequestration -... | ecosystem: Engineered > WWTP > Effluent > Algae... | reverse complement strand
GGAAGTTCGATTCTTCCCTCCGCAACCAAAAATTGGCCTGTCGTTCAACCGGATAGGACACGCGGCTACGAACCGTGAAATCGGGGTTCGATTCCCTGCGGGCCAGCCAAAGCAAAGGTGCTAGTTATGACTAAAGCCGAATACAAAGCGATGCACGAAGCTTGGGACCAGGCCATAGGTCTGTTGCGAGAGCGGGAGAAGTACTACCCCGAAGAGGTCTTTCCAAAGCAGGACCCCTTAACTCCAACCTCTGCTGCCGCAGAGATGGCCCGCTTTACTTGCAGAGCAGCTCAGGCGGACATCATGCGACTGAAAAACGATTTGTTTTTTGAGCACGGGCACAAGTTTTCGTGAGGTGCAGCGGGTAGTTTAGATGGTCAAAACACTGGGTTGTGAGCCCGGAGACGGGGTTCGAATCCCTCCCGCTGACCAAGTAAAACTTCACACAAAAAGGCTTTACAAGTAGCCTCTCCCTGTCTAAAGCGGTTGTCTGTGAAACAAAAAGCTAGCCTAATCGATTGTTTGGTTTGTGGTCGAAAAGACTTGCAAGTTGGTTGGACTTGTCCCACATGTCACGGGCATACCTGCGTCGATCATCGCTTTGGGCATGAATGCTCAACTGAGCTGAGTCCTGTCGAGAAAGCTATAGATCTCGCTTGGGAATTGAATGGAGAGAGGCGATGAAACTGCGACCGAACATGTACGCAATTCTTGAGGGTAAGACAGTCGTAGGTGTTGACGACGTGCTCGAGTGGGGCAAGTTTTTTGAAGGTAAGAGCCGAGTTGTAGGAAAGACCAAAGTCGGCAAGGCTAGCATCTCAACTGTCTTCTTGGGACTCAATCACTCGTGGGAGCCAGACGAAAAACCCCTCTGGTTTGAGACGATGATTTTCGGTGGCCCTCTCGACCAGTGGCAGGAGCGGTACACCACGTGGGATGAGGCAGAAGCTGGACACAAAAAATTAGTACGACTGGCTAAGCTTGTTCGCTTTGTGCAGTCAGTCAAACTAGCCCAGACAATTGAAAAGGTACTTTATGGAACTTCCTGAAGAGATTAAAGCCCAGCTTCCAAAACTGCGCCGTCTTTACACTGAACAAGGTGAAGAAATTTATCGACGCAAGCGAGGTCTCACTCTTATGGAGGCTGGTCTTAAAGAGCGTCCGCTAGACCGTGATTTTCTAGATTTGATGCGTCTGGAGCTTAAGCAGTACGAAGAGCAACACGCTATGTCGAGGCGGCTCCTGGAGATGGTCGGGGAGAAAGTGTGAAAGTTTCTTACAAAGATCGGGTCAAGCTTAAGTTTGAAAAAGCCGCTGAGAAGTACGCCGACAAAAGAATTGCAGGAATGCGAGGCATCAAAACTAAGAAAGGTCGTATTCGCTGGTTTCAAGCCCACCACGACTTTTTAGCAGGATCTCAGTTTGGCATTGCGTTTTGTCGCACAGAATTAAATAGGAGAAGTAGAAAATGATTGAGCAGACCGAGCAAGCACTAACAGTAAGACAAGTCCCCTCTTTTTTAGAGGCTTCGAAGTATGGGGAAGCCCTTACGCGCTTCCGCTTAGAGACGCATGAAGAAGCCCGTAAAGCCGTCAATGAAGTCATGCAGTACGCCGATCAATTGGCAAAAGACTTGATGGTCCAAACGGCAGCGGAGCTTGAGAAGCTTGCACCCCGAATCGGCATTCTAAGGGTCACAATTGCCGACGAGCTTGAGAAGACGCTCTCGCGCCCCGCTCCTCCTTACATGGGTCGCTTGATCCTCCATGCCAAGCTGAAGTTGAACTCGCTCCTGGTGGGTCCAGCAGGTTGCGGCAAGACCACTGCTGCTGAGCTTCTAGCAGAGGCGATGTCTCTTCCTTTTGGCCATTTGGGGCTGACTGCTGGAGCAAGTGAGACGTGGTTGTTCGGACGTCAGACGCCAAATGGTTTTGTGGAAGGGAATTTCTCAAAGATCTACCGCAACGGTGGAGTTTTCTTGGCTGACGAAATGGACGCCGCCGACCCTAACTTGCTTTTGGCCATCAACACGGCGCTGGCGAACAACTCCATGTACAACCCCATCAGTGGGGAGACGATTGAGAAGCACAGTAACTTTGTGTTCGTAGGCGCCATGAACACTTTCGGGCGCGGCTCTGACGGGGTTTACTCGGGCAGAAATCGCTTGGACGCTGCAACGCTCGACCGCTTTGTCATGATTGAAGTTGATTACGACGACGCGATTGAAAGGAATGTTTGTCCCGATATTGAGCTTCGGGGTCGCTTGCTTAAGGCGCGCCGAAGACTTCGTGAACTTCAGTCGCCTGAGGTTATTTCAACGCGCGCAATGCAACGCGCATTTCTTCTTAAGAAGAACGGCGTGAGCGAGCGGGACATTATCCGCTCCATGACTCACGGATGGACCGAGTCCATCGTGAAGCAAGCGGGGTTACTTCAATGACGCCCCAACAGGACGAGGGGCCAGTCAACAAGGAGTTTCTGACGGCGCTTCGGACGCACGGGTGGAAGATCCAGGCGACGAAACCAAGAGCAGATCGGCTTTCGATAGCATTTTGTGGGAATACCGCCGCAGTCTTAAGGACCATGGAAGAGACAGAACAAGGAAATTTAAAGTGGGTGCGATCCGGCGGCAAGAGCAAGCTTCAAAATCACGAAGAGGGGTTCACAGGTGGTAGCTACGAAGGCTTGAAGCGCAGCCTGGTACAGGGCCCCGACATGGAGCCGTACCAGGCGGCGAAGAAGAAATTGACTAGCTCAGGCTTACTGGGTCGAGTCATGCCGGAAGAGGTTCTCGTCTCCTTGCGCCGCAGGCGGCGTTTCTCTGAGCACGATGGAGACTGGGACTACGCTCGTCGTTGGGATCCTACGCCCTTTAGTACAGCGATGAAGCAAGCACATACGATCCCCAAGGTGGAGTTGTATTGCCACATGGGGGTAAGTTGTATGGTTTCGGCGGAAGAGTATGACCGTTTTGGCGCACTTGCTTGGGCCGTGTCGGAAGTTTTAGAGAGTGCAGGCTTTCAAGTGACAATTACAGGCTTCTACGGGGTTTCGGGCGTAACCTACGATCCTCAGGTAGACACCTCCGTGGAGCTTACAATAAAAAAGCCGGGCGAGTACGTAGCGCCTACAGTCCTTGCTAGTGCGTTCAAGACGAACTTCTTTAGGCGTGCCATGTTCATGATGTTTTGCGCTGCGGCGGAGGGTGCAAAAACTTGTGAAAGTATGGGTCTAGGTTCGCCTATTGAAGCCCCCCATCGTGTGCATTACGAGAAGGGCCGCATTACACTCGGTCCCACCGTAGCCTCTGCACCAGACAAAGATATTGAAGCGGAGCTGCTAAAAGCAGTAAAAGATCAGATGAAAGCGAAGGTAACGTAATGAGAGCGATAGCAATTATTCGGGACAACCCCGGACTAACTGAGTTTTTGACGCGACTCCAAACGCAGCGCGACCGCTACGAAGAGCGTGCGAAGTTTTTGAAGAAGCAGCGTGACAACCTCAAGGAAGAATGCGCAAAGGTGAACGAGCTGCTCTGGAGCGAGCTTGAAGAGTTTCTTGCCAAGCAAGGCATGCTGCCTAGTGAGTACAAAAAAGATACGCACTCGCTGCACATAGATGAGAATGCGTCGCTGCTGTACATGTCGGAGAAAAACTCCGATGGCGGGATGCCTAAGGGCTTGAAGGAATTTTTACAAAGCTTAGGAATCAACACTTGAGGAGACTTGCTGTTATGAAACGTATACTAGTTGGACTGATTGTGTTTACCGGCTGTGCTTCCACACCCCCGACGCAAGATTATACGCCCTTGTTCAAACGGGACGTACAGAGCTGCACCCGACACTATACGCATGAGTATCGGGATGCTAAGCGCGTGAAGTACGAGGCGTTGAAGCAACCGATGCCTAAGCACACGGAGCGTGAGGCGATGCCTGAGTTCTACATCGAGCAGTGCGTGAGTGAAGTACGAGGCCAAAAATGAGTAGTGAAGCAAAGTTCTGGGCAATTTTTTGGGCCATCATGGGTCCGACCGTTTGTGTGCTGGGCCTGCACATCAAGGGTTGTAATGACTCTGACAATGCAATGATTCAACAAGCTGTGCAGCGTGGTTGTTCGGCGTACAAGCCAGAGCATGAAGGCTGGCATTTTGATTGCTCGCAGAAATAAGTTTACCCCAGCGCCCCGAGCCTAATCGGGGGGATCCTGACTTGGAAAAACCGGGAAGAACTGCCGGGCCGTGCGCTGCTGCTAGAACCTGGCCAGGGGTAAAACGTGCCTCGGCATCGCTTGATTAATCCCCGAGTGGTGTCGGGGTTTTTCGCTTGACGAAAAAGCTAGCTCTTTGTAACGACCACTTTTAAACCGGAGGAGTTGAAGATGAATAAGCAGTACACGCCGGAGCAGAAAGCTGCCCTAGTGAAAGAAATTGAAGCGTCTAAAGGATCCAAAACAGCCGCCATTAAGGCTAAAGGATTGACCTACAGTCAGTACTACGACTGGAAGGGCCGCTACAGCGGAGGTCCTAAAAAGAAGACCTACACGAAAAAGATCCCGACCCTAGTGTCAGTCACTGCAGCCCCAGTGGACCGGGTGATGCTGTTCGTCGGGCCTCGGTCTGAGATCTTGTCGATTGCGGAGAATCTGCGATGAGCCAACAGATCTTGCAGTGCTTCTTTGGCGCCGACCTTCGTGGCGGTCACAACGGCCTCTCAAAGCTTGCGCGTAAGCACGACTTGGATGTGCGGACGCTGACGCACGGGCAGTACGTGATCTTCATCAATTCTGCCAAGGACAAGATGAAGTTGTTTGCCGCCTCAAACGTCATTGCATATTTGAAGCTCGAGCGCGGACAGAAGATCGACTTGAATGCGATCCGTGAAATTCCGCGCGTGTTCCGTGGCACGGGGCGTATCGACTATGATGCAGCTCTCCGTGAAGCGATCACTTCGGCGCTCAAGAAGACCTATAAGGGCCGCAATGCTCTTGACGTCTACCGCGCTGAACGGCAGGCTGGACTTTCAGATCGACACTAAAGGAGATTTTACATGGTTGAATTTTTCAAGCTTCTATCCTGGCGCCTGGCCTTCGGTGTTCTCTTGGCGATTGCTCTAGCCCTTTGGCCTAAGCCGTCCGAAGCCCGAGGCAAGCGCCCTGGTGGGGTCGTGCGGAAATTCCCAGCGGGGTTTAAGCACAAAACTGCGGGGCGGTGCATGCAACACGGCTCTTGGATCCATGGGTGCAAGTAAGGCATGAGAGGAGTCAGTTAGATGAGCCTTGATGTTTCCCTGAATGGAGAAGAGGTCAGGACACGATGCGTTCACTGCGATGGACAGGGGTATTACTCCGACCACTCGATCTACTCAGCGAACATCACCCATAACCTGAATAAGATGGCTGAGGCTGCGGGCATCTACCAGCACCTATGGCGACCGGATGAGATCGGGCTCACAAAAGCTTCGGAGTTGATTGCTCCACTGGAAAGAGGGTTGGCGCTCTTAAAGTCAGATGAAAGACGATTTCGAGAGTTCGACGCATCAAACGGATGGGGGCGATGGGAACACCTGGTTTCGTTCGTTGAAGAATATTTGAATGCCTGCAAAGAAAACCCCGACGCGACTGTTCGGGTGAGCAGGTAGCGGAGACCTAACACGACCGCATGCGCCGCAACGCGATAGTCCAAGGGCGCGTCTCTGACGCCCCAGCAGCTGAGTACCGCCGCTGCGCCTACAAACATGCCCTGCGCATCACGGGCAACAAGCAGGATGCGGAAGAGATCGCCAATGATGTGATCTTGAATTTTCTGCGCACCAACACGACACCCGCTCCAGGGCTGTCTCCCTATATGCTCATGAAGCGGCCCGTGATTGATGCACTCCGGGCGCGCTCGGGGAAGAAAGGCAGTGAGCATTATGCTCAGTACAAGGCCAGACTCCACGCCGAGAGCATCGACGATTTTGTAGGCACGCTCCCCGACCCTGGACACGAGGGGCACAGCCTACGGCAAGACCTCCTGGCGCGCATCAAGACCCTAAATCTCTCTCCCATGCAACACGCCGTCGCCGTCCTACAGGGTGTGTGGGGGTTCACCGACATTGAGCTTGCGGAGATCTTTGGTGTGACCCCCATGACGATCAGTAACACCAAGAGTGCGGCGTCACCTGTGAAGAGTGCGGCAAAGCGTGAGGCCATCTCATCGAGACGGGAAGTGAAAGTGAAAGAGCTTAAAGAGGCTCAAGAGCGCATTAGGCATCTCGAGATCCTCTTGGAGGCTAAAGGAATCGTCTACCCTTAGCAGCCGTCAATTCCGTCGTCGAACCACTTCATGGGCACGACTTTTTTGTCAGTGTGCATCATCACGAAGTCGAACCACTTCTTCTGCGCGCGCTTCGAAAAGCGCCTGAGCAGCCACTGGTTGAGCCAGGTGAGTAGGCGGAACTCTTGGACCGCCTCTATCGTGGACGCCATGGAGTAGACGTCGTTGTCTTCAGCCTGACAGAACTCAGGAAGCCAGGTGACTTCCTTGCTCACGACCACAGGGATGCCCGCCGTGACGTAATCGGCGCACACCACGTTGAAGGTCTCGGTCATGGACACCTGCATACCGACGTCAATCTTGTGCTGCAGCAACTCTAAGAAGTCTTCAGGCTCCATCCAGGGGTGCTCGATCAGGGTCGTGCCGGAGGTCGCCCGAAACAGCTGTCTGAGATTCTTCAGCACCGGCTCGCCACCGAGCTCGACGCGCGAGGCGTTGATGTGGAAGTAGAGGTGCTTGTTCTGGCGCCTTGCTACAAGAATTGCGGCCATTGCTTGTAGTAGTTGATTCTTCATAGGACGGAGCGCCCCGAAGCACCCCACATGGAGCTCGTACTTTTTGCTCGGCAGGCGTGCGCGCCTTGGGAGTGAGATGTAGACGTTAGGCAGAAGCCTTACGTGGGTGCGAGGGATCAGCGTGCGCAGTGCGTTATACGCGTGCAAGTTGTTGGCGATGACCTTGACCCCCGACGCCACGTAGCTCGAGAGCCACTGCATGGCGATTCCTTCCTGCGCCAGGAAGGGGATGTGGGAGTGGAGATGCACGAACCACTGCACGTGTGGGTGCAGGTGTTTTAGGACGTCGAATTTTTCGGGCACTACCCAGAGCGCTTCGATCACGACGATGTCAGGCTTGTAGCGCGTGACTTCGCGATTGATGCAGTTGTTGTCCGTCACTTCGACGATTTCGGCCTGAATGCCCCGGACTTGTAGGCTTTCGACGATGAAGCGCGTCGAGTTGTAGAGGCCCGAACTTTTACGGTTGTTGTGCACGAAGCCGTAAGTTTCGTTCTTTTTGCAGATAAACAAGATGCGCCGAGAGTGACCTTTAAGCGTGCTCATGCTTTCCATTCTCGACTGAAAACGATTCCACAGGCAACAACTTCTGGTACGATTCCACTCTATGCCTTCAAGCGAATCGGCGCTCTGCTCTAAGTGCAAAAAACAGAAAACGGACAACCGCACCGGGGTGTGCAAAGCGTGTCGAAGTCGGAAGTGCACGACATGCCCTGTGGTGTTCTACACCGAGAACGTGCAGTGCTACGACTGTCGCAAGCGCAGAGGCTCTTACTACGACGAACCACCGATTCGGGGGCTCGACATCCCGCGCGGCCTCTGAAGAAATACTTGCATTTTAAGTCAGGTGCCTTGATTCTGAAGTTTCCAAAGGAGGGACTCCACATGGCCAAAGCTAAGAAAGCAAAGACTTCCAAGAAGAAGTCCAAGTAAAGAATGTCCCCGCTCTCTATTGAGCCCGACTCGGGAGCGGGGCTTTTTACTTGCTTTGACTCGCGGCATTCACTCACCACGGATGAATGGAGTATCTAATCCCACCGTGGCAGCACCAACTCAGAGCGATTGAGCTAGCCTCTCGCCTCAAAAACTATGCACTGTTTTTTGAGATGGGTGCAGGCAAGACCTCAACCGCAATCAATATTCTACGACACAAGTTTAACGAGCGCCGCCACTTCATGGATACGCTCATCTTGTGTCCCCCGATCGTCGTCGACAACTGGAAGCGCGAGTGGCTCGCTCACTCCAAGGTTTCAAGCGCCAACATCATCCTGCTTAAAGGCTCACAGACGCAGCGCCTGAAGGCGCTCAAGAACGCGTGCGCACTTAAGCAGGGCTTTATCGCGGTCACCAACTACGAAGCGCTCCTGATGAAGGACCTGTACGCGGCGTTCTTGGACTGGGCCCCCGAAGCGATCGTCTTTGACGAAAGCCACAAGTGCAAGGATGCCAAGGCGAAGCGGACGAAGGCGGCTATTGAGCTCGCGGATCGGGCAAAGCACCGTTACATCCTCTCCGGCACGCCGGTGCTGAACTCCCCGATGGATCTGTTCTCGCAGTTCCGCATTCTGGACGGCGGCGACACGTTTGGGAAAAATTTCTTCGCCTTCCGCGCGCAGTACTTCTACGACAAGAATGCGGGCATGCCCAAGCAGCGCTACTTCCCCGACTGGCGAGTGCGCCCGGGTGCGCTTGAAGAGATCAACTCCCGACTAGGCGCAACGAGCATGCGCATCACCAAGGAGGAGTGTCTTGATCTGCCCCCGTTGGTGCGCGAGACGATCGAAGTCGAGATGCTGCCTGAGCAGAAGCGCGTTTACGAAGACATGCGGAAAAATCTCGTAGCGTATCTCAAAGACAAAGCGTGTGTTGCGCAGCTGGCGCTCACTAAGGCGCTGCGTCTAATGCAAATTGCTAGTGGTTTTGCGAAAATGGATGACGGCAGCGAAATTCATTTTGACAATCACCCCAAGCGTGAGGCACTGCGGGAATTACTCGAAGAAATCACGCCTTTTCACAAGGTGCTTGTGTGGGCGGTGTTCAAAGAGAACTATCAGCAGATCAAGGATGTCTGCGAGGAGTTGAAAATTGGGTACGTCGAAGTCCACGGTGATATTGCTGAAGCCAGAAAGCTTGAAGCCGTTGATCGGCTTAAAAACGATCCAAGCGTGCGTGTGTTTATTGGGCATCCTGGATCTGGTGGAATCGGTATCAATCTTACTGCTGCTTCTTTCAGCATCTTTTTTTCTCGAAACTTTTCTCTGGAGAACGATCTTCAGGCCGAAGCACGTAACCATCGTGGCGGATCGAAAGAAGCCGGGCACACCAAGATCACCCGAATCGATTTGGTGACGCAAGGCACAATTGAGCCAGAGATTTTGAAAAGACTTGCGAACAAAGAACAGATCGGTGAAAGTCTTCTCCACGACCTAGTCGGAGAAATTTGAGAAACGGGGAATTTGGGGATGGAAGAAACGAAGAACGTTACCGTTCAAGAGCTCGATGAGCTCTGTAAGAAAATCGCTGAGCAGCGCGCCAAATGTGATGTGATGGACGCCGCGCTCACGGAAGAAAATAAAACACTCGCCGCAATGCAGGCGAAAGCGGTGGAGTATCTCGATGCGCTAGGCCGCACGAGCTACAAGAGCGCGCACGGCACAATCGGTTACCGCGAAGACACCCGCTGGAACTTGCCTGCGAACCCCGAAGCGTGGGCGCGCCTCTTCCATCATTTCAAAGAACAAGGGATCTACGAGGGCATGGTTACCGTGAACTCGCAGAAGCTCAACTCCTACGCCAATACCGAGCAAGAGCTCGCGATCAAAGAGGGGCGTGGGATGGAATTTTACATACCGGGACTTGAACAGCCTAAGCTGTACAAAAAACCGACATTCAGAAGGGGGTAAGTGATGGGAGCCGTAGCAAAGAAAGAAACGACCGAGTTAGCCGAAGTACCGATGATTCAGGGGGAGCACATCGACGCAAGAGACGTCTTGCTTCCGAGCCTGTATCTCATGCAGTCCAACTCCGAGTGGGTTGTGAACGAGAAGACCAAGCCCGGTGAGATCGTCAAATCGACAGGCCAGCAAGTGGTAGCGCCTCGCGACGGGACGCTTGTCATCGTGCCGCTCGCCTTCAACAAGAGCTTCCGCATTGTTGAAAAGGCCGGGAACAAGTGGGTCCGTAACGAAGAGTTCGACCCTGGTAAGGCCGACGAGTGGGACTTCATGGAAAACGGCAAGCCGCTGAAGCGCGTGAGCTGCATCAACGTCTACGCCTACCTCCAGAAGGAACTAGAAGCCCAGTCCGTGGCGCAGGCTGAAGCGCAGAAGTCTGGCGAGATGATGGACGTGTCCCAAGTGGCACTTCCCGTCTTGATCACCTTCCGCTCAACTGGCTACCGCGCGGGCAAGGAAGTCATCACTCATTTCGCGCTGGCTCAGAAGTGCAAGAGCGAGCCTTACACAGGCAAGCTTGAGCTCTCTGCGATCAAGCAGACGAATGACGACGGCACTTTCTACACTTACCAAGTGAAGCCTTTCCGTGGCGGGCAGAAGCTTACGCCAGAGCAGCTCGAAGAGTGTAAGCAGTGGCGCCAGTTGATGCTCGTCAATGCCGTCAAGGTGGACATGAGCGGTGAAGGTATCGGCGAAACCGTAGCGAGTCAGGAGTACTGATGCTTACGAAAGATGATGTCGAGAAACTAAAGCAGATCGTCCCTGAGGGGGGCAAGCTTGCTGTTGTCATGCAGGCTGAGGGGAAGATCACTGCCCACTACTTGGGCAGTGGCAATCTCCAGGTCGAGGGTATGGGCCTGCTGGTGTGTGGCGTGAAGATCCTGGAGGAGCAACTCGTCCAGCAAATCCGCAACCCGGCAGTACCGCAGCAGGCTCAGGGGCTCAGGGTCAAAAAGAAATAAGTTCCCTCCGTGGGAATGCATGGGCGGGATGGGTTGGAAACTCGCGCACGAGTAAACAAGCTACTCATCCCGCCCTCTGAGGTGGTCTATGGATCCGAAAAATCTAATCGAGTCTCTCTGTTTCACGGTGGTCGCCATCGTACTTATCCTGTCAATAAAGTCGTGCAACCAAGCCGACAACGCTTACCGCGTGCAGATTCGCTCCCTTGAGAAAGGTTGCCATGACGTTCAAAAGTGAAGCGCACCGTCGCAAAATGCATCAGTTGGCTGCAACAGGGAAGATTAAGCCCGAGACGCTGATCAAGTGGGAGAAGGACACCCCGAACAAGGCGGATCTCCCCAAGCGGCTCACACCTAAGGCCCTGCCAAAGGCTCCAAAGAAATGACCCGCAAAAAGAAGAAAAAACCGGATCCCGAACGCGTTGAGTTGAGCGGCGTAAAGGTGCTTTTTGCCTCAAGCACGGAGGACGGCACCTTTACCGTCCAAGTCCAGGGACTGGAGAGCGACGAGTACCTGCTTGAAACCGCCCTGATAGCCATCGACCAAGCCCTGAAGGGCTACTGCATGGGCGCTTTCCCCGACCTCAACACCGAGAACAAGTCCTTCTCGACGATCGTGGCGGAACTTGCTGACCTGATGGACTTCCAATTTTCAGAGCCGATCCCAAAAGACGGCGGCACGAGGCACTGATGCTAATCCTAGGAATCGATCTTGAGACGACTGGCCTTGACACCGGAAACGATCGCATCACGGAGCTTGGCTACGTGCTCTGGGATACGGTCATGGGGGCGCCAATCGGCATCTTCAACAACCTGGTGTACGAATACTCCATGGAGGAGCGGTTTACGCCCGAGGCGCTCCAGATGATGGAGCGGGTCTGCGGCATCACCGTGCCGATGCTCCACACCTTTGGTGTGCCACCTGTGCAGGCCCTAAACCAGCTGCACGGAGCGATGACTCTCTACAAGCCCGAGTACGTCGTAGGTCACAACTGGGAGAATTTCGACGGCCCAATGCTCAAGGCCGAATTCGCACGCCAGGGGGTGCCCTTCCCCGAGACCCCGTCGATTGACACCCGAACC
>Ga0075154_10002561_pt1 | contig 11838 bp, 9 predicted proteins | sample JI71714BDNA_FD_70965 | JGI IMG/M metagenome (GOLD analysis project Ga0075154, IMG submission 70965) | Wastewater effluent complex algal communities from Wisconsin, to seasonally profile nutrient transformation and Carbon sequestration -... | ecosystem: Engineered > WWTP > Effluent > Algae... | reverse complement strand
TCAGATATGTTATCACTTGATACCGCAAAAGAAATAGTTGGATTAATGGTCAATACCAATGTTTTTGTATCGGACCCTGCGGCATTGGTAGCAGTAATATCAACATTGAATATGCCCGTTGCAGTTGGCGAACCTGTGATAGCCCCTGTGCTGGTATTGACACTTAATCCTGCCGGCAGGTTAATGGCATTGTAGCTCGTAGGTGAGTTGGTGGCGGTGATGGTATAATTAAATGGGTTACCGCAGGTACCGCTTGCTGTCAATGCACTTGTAATAGAGGGGGCAATTACTGCAGCTGAAGTGGCGTAGAGGGTAAAGTCATCGATGCCGATATGGGCATTGTTGCCGGAACCAGCTCCGTTTGCAATGGTAAACCTAAAATCTACTGTAGCTGATGCGGGAATAGATAAACCTGTTATAGTTATAGACCGGGGTGTAGATGTCAAAATAAATGCAGGTGCAGTTGTGCCTGTAGGTGCAGTGAACAGCGTTGTTCCTGTAATTCCTGTAGAACCATAGGTAGCTGCATTTATTCTATAAGTAAAGTCCACTGTAGTGGCCCTACCAGCCAATGTAAATTGTTCTACATTCCACGCAATCACAAATCCATCTAATATAGAAGCGGTATTATTAACCCCACTAAATGTAAAGGAAGTAGACCCTGAAGTAGCTTGTTTCTGTAAAATTGAATAATCGCTACTGCTGGTACTTGCCCTTCCGGCGTAACAATTATTCCCATTCGCTTGACTAGTACTTGGTGTAGATGAACCTGCAGTTACAATTGGATAAGTAGTGTTATAAGATGCTGTGGCAACAACCCAATTGCTTGGTAAAGTGGCTGCCGTGCCCCTAAATGCATCAAAATCCTGTGTATACGTATTACCCGAGCCTGTGCCGGTGATAGAATATTGAGCACTTGAAAATGTTGTTAAGAAAATAGCAAAAATTAGTGTAAATAATATCCTCATACTTCTAATATTTTTGTTGTTCAGTTGTTTAATAATTTGTCTAACACTTATTTTAATGTAGTGTTGTGACAATTGCAATTTGGTGCACTATTTCCGAGGGTGAAACTCACATTATTGAGGTTAAAAGTGTATAAATAATTTTGTTGCGGTAAGATATTTAAATTAAAAGCTGAAATCTTTTAATAAATCAACTATTAATATTACAATGCCTCTCCACTTTTATTTTACATATTTCCTCTTTTTTTACCACCTTTGCGGATTAATATAAATAACACATGGATTTATTTGAAAGATTAAAAGCTTCTGATCAAGGCCATTTAGGTAAATGGTCTGAAGAAGCAGATGGATATTATATGTTTCCTAAACTGGAAGGTGAACTGGGGCCAAGAATGCAATTCAATGGTCATGAGGTGATCAACTGGAGTATCAATAACTATTTAGGACTAGCCAATCACCCTGAAGTAAGAGCCGCAGATTCGAAAGCAGCTGAGGACTGGGGCATGGCATACCCAATGGGTGCGCGCATGATGAGCGGAAACACGGCTCAACATGAACAACTAGAGCAGGAGCTTGCGGATTTCGTGGATAAAGAATCTTCAATTCTTCTTAACTACGGTTATCAGGGTGTTGTTTCAGCTATCGACTGCCTGGTGACGCGTCATGACGTCATAGTTTATGACTCTGAAAGTCATGCTTGCATTGTAGATGGAGTAAGATTGCACCTAGGCAAACGTTTTGCTTTCGACCATAACAATATCGAGAGTCTGCGCACCAATCTTAAAAGAGCCAAAAATCTAACTGACGTTTCTGGAGGTAGTATTTTGGTGATCACAGAAGGTGTATTCGGCATGAGAGGAGATCAGGGCAAGTTGAAAGAGATCGTCGAATTGAAAAAGGAATTTCAATTCAGAATGTTTGTAGACGACGCACACGGCTTTGGTACTTTGGGTAAAAATGGCGCAGGTGCAGGTGTAGAGCAAGGTGTTCAGGATGAAATAGATATCTATTTTGCGACTTTTGCGAAGAGTATGGGCAGCATCGGAGCTTTCATAGCAAGTGACAAACACGTAGTTAAATATTTGAGATTCAATATTCGTTCCCAGATATTTGCGAAAGCAATGCCTATGCCATTAGTTGTCGGTAACCTGAAGCGTCTTGATATGATCCGCGACAGTGCTGAGTTGAAAGATAAACTATGGGTTAATGTAGATTATCTACAGGCGGGCCTTAAAGAAAGAGGTTTTAATATAGGCGATACCGATTCTTGTGTAACACCTGTATATCTGAAAGGAACCATTGAAGAAGCAATGGTTCTAGTGCGTGATCTAAGAGAGAATTATCATATATTCTGTTCAATGGTGGCATATCCGGTCATCCCGAGAGGCATGATCATTTTGAGGTTGATACCGACTGCTGTCCACACGATAGCCGACATCGATGAAACTTTAACAGCATTTAGCATCATCAAAGACAAACTCGAAGCGGGGATTTACAAGACACAGGCAGATGAGATCTATGGAGTTCCAAAATTGTCTTCTGCTACTAACTAGTCACACAAAGTCTGTTTTATAAATATTAAAATAACAAGGGTGAAGCCAATAATTAGTGGAATTCAGCAAATAGGTATCGGAGTTTCGGATGTTCATGAAGCATGGAACTGGTACAATAAGGCATTCGGCATGGATATTCCTGTCTTTGAGGAGGCAGCTACGGCTAAGTTGATGTTACCTTATACTGGTGGTAAACCACATGATAGGCACGCTATTCTCGCCATGAATCTTCGTGGTGGCGGGGGATTTGAGATTTGGCAATATACAAGCAGAACGCCACAAGCACCCAAGTTTGAAATTCAACTTGGCGACTTGGGCATCTTCATGGCGAAGATCAAAACTTCCAATATTAAAAAGGCCTTTACTCACATGATAGATTGTGGTGGAACGCTGCTTTCTGAGATCACAAAATCGGTGAATGGCAAACAACATTTCTATGTGCGTGATCCTTATGGAAATCATTTTGAGGTAGTAGAACAAGATGACTGGTTTGGTGGTGGTGACAGCGACTTCGGTGGATGTTGCGGTGTGGTTATTGGTGTGAGTGACATTGAAAAATCCAAAATGTACTACAGGACTTTACTCGGATACGACAAGGTAACCGGTGAAACGGAAGTCATGGATACGGAGTGGAAAAATATGCCTGGTGGAGAAAAGAAGTTCAAAAGAGTGGTCTTGACACACGAAAGTCCTCGGAAAGGTCCGTTTTCAAAACTTTTAGGCGCTTCATCTATAGAACTTGTGCAAGCGCTGGATTATGAACCGGAGAAGATTTATGCCAAACGTTTTTGGGGAGATCTTGGATACATACATTTATGTTTTGATATCCAGGGAATGCCGGAGATGAAGCAATTGTGTGAGCAATTTGGATATCCATTTACGGTGGATAGCAGCGATTCCTTCGATATGGGAGCGGCTGCAGGGCACTTTTCGTATGTAGAAGATCCCGATGGAACATTAATAGAATTTGTGGAAACACATAAAATTCCGATTCTCAAAAAGATTGGGTGGTATCTAAATCTGAAAGACAGAGATCCGGAGAAGGCGCTTCCCACTTGGATGTTGAAGGCGTTGAGGTTTTCTAGGAAGAGGGTGTGAGGTCTTTAAATAATAAGTCAAAGACACCCCGGCCCTTGGCCACCCCTCTAAAAGAGGGGAAGGGGGAAATCTTCCACAACATTATTTTAGGAGTAAAAGGATTTCGTGCGGAAGCCAATTAATAAAACAGTAAATATTATCGGTGCCGGAATCGCAGGATTATCGGTAGGTTGTTATTTGCAGAAAAATGGTTTTGAGACACAGATCTTTGAAAAACACAATATTCCCGGAGGATTGTGCACTTCCTGGCAGATCGGGGATTATACCTTTGATGGATGTGCGCATTGGATACTTGGAACCGGCCCTGGTAGTGCCTTTTATCAAATGTGGTCGGAGGTGATTGACATGGATGAGTTGGTAGTGGTCAATCATCAATATCGCATAAAGCTGGAGGTAAAAGATCACCTCAATAAGTATGGCGAAAACTCTTTTTATCTGTACAATAATCTTGAGCAGTTAGAGGAATATATGATCGACCTGGCTCCCGAGGATGAAAAGATGATCAAAGAATTCACAGGTTTGGTTAGAACTTTGCAAAAATTTGATCTTCCTCCGATAGACCATGACGATGGTTGGTGGAATAAATTGAAGCGCAATATGGCAAGAGCGAAATATCTCGAATTGTTGTTTCTTTTTATGAAATACAAGGGTCAGACCAATTTTACGTTTGCAGACAAACTTAAAAGCCCATTTCTTAAGGAAGTTTTCCAATTACTTTACGACAACGACGAAGTCGATATTATGGTCATCGCTGTGCCCATGGCGAGTTATGATCTCGAAAGTGCCGGATATCCCATGGGCGGTTCGCTTGCATTTGCGCAACGTATTGAAAAAAGGTATTTGGAAACGGGCGGAAAAATACATTACAAAACGCCTGTTTTGAAAGTTGTGACTGATGATAAATCTGTCACCAGCATTATTGTTCGTAATAATGTAATCTATGAATCTGATTATTTGATTTCTGCCGGTGACTGGCACCATACGATATTCGAATTGTTGGCGGGAAAGTTTGCCACGCCACTTCAACTTGATCTAAAGAATCTAAAGAAGTTACAGCCATTTTTCTCCTCTATTCAGGCTTCTTTTGGTGTCAATAAAGATCTGACGGGAAGATCACATTTTAGTCGTTTTCCTTTGGAAGAAAATCTTGTCTCGCCAGATGGAACAGTGTATGAGCGATTTGAGATCCACAATTATAGCTACGACCCGACAATGGCACCTCCCGGAAAAACCTGTTTGGTAACTAATTTTTATACTTCTAAGGCCGATTACTGGATCGATCATCGAAAAAAAAACCGGACCGATTATCGTGCATTGAAATCAGAATTCCTGAATAAATGTGCAGCAATAGTTTGTAAAAAACTTGACTTGCTGCCGGAAGATATAGAAGTTATGGATCTTTCCACTCCTGCGACATTCCATCGTTACACAGGCAATTGGAAAGGCAGCACTCAGGGCTGGCTTGCCGGCAAAAACCTTTTAGCTCCTTCGCCTGTAAAACTACGAGTTCCCGGCCTCGATAATATGTTTCTCTGCAGTCACTGGAATCAACCCGGTGGTGGACTCCCGATCGCGATCAAGACGGGGAGGGATCTGGCGATGTTGTTGTGTAAGGAGAATGGGGTGAGGTTTAAGTAGGTAAATTAGTGCCAAAGCCGCAAAAACATTTATCAGCATAAAAAGGTTGTATCTTTAGCTTTATTAAATAGATTTTATAAATGAATGCTCAAATATTGGAAAAAAAAATAGAACTTATTCAGTGGTTAACAACATTGGAGGACAAGGCGATAATTGAAAAACTTGTAAAATTAAGACAAGAAGAAACCAAAGACTGGTGGAGTTCTATATCAACTAATGAGCAAGAATCAATAGAGAAAGGCATATCAGATGCTGAAGACGGAAAAATAATGCCACATGCTGACGTAAGAAATCTGTATGAAAATTGGATATAGAATTTATTGGACGAACAATGCATTGGCAGAACTTGCGGCAACAATAACTTATCTAAAAGAGAATTTTTCAGACAAAGAACTTCGAAAACTTGCCTTTAAGATTGAATCAACTATCCAGTTAATATCAATTAACCCAAATGTTTTCCCAAAATCCGAAATTAAGGATATATACAGAGTTGTTATTTTTAAATATAATACGATGTATTACAGAATTCAAGGAGATAATATTGAAATACTTTCATTTTTTTCGAATAGACAAGACCCAACTCGTAAGAAAATTTGATGAGCGGTATTCTCCGGATAAATAAATAGGCTATGAAATGGAAAGTCCTAAAAACGGAAGAAGATTATAATAAAGCAAGTGCAAGGTTAATGGATATTTTCCAGGCGGAGCCTGACACGCTCGAGGGAAATGAACTTGAGTTGCTGATACTTTTGGTAAAGGATTATGATGAGCGGTATTATCCGCTTCCGCAAGTTGACATTCTTGAAGTCATAAAGGAAAAAATGGCGGAACGAGGTCTAAAAAACAAAGACCTTGAATCCGTTATTGGCAGCAAAGGATATGTATCTTCAATCTTGTCCGGACGCAGAGAAATCACACTGAAAATGGCGAAAAAATTAAAGGTGTTTTTCCAAATACCTGCAGAATTATTTTTGCAAACCTAAATCAATTATGATACAATTCGAACAAGAATACAACACCACTGTAGAAAGAATGGAAAAGCTTTTACAAGATTCTAATAACATCGAAAATCACGATTCAAAAGGGTTTATAGAATTAAATCTTTTGTCTGATTTGGTTGCGGACTATGAGATGTATCATCCTGTCAAATAAATCAACTATGGAATATGGAAATATGATATTCCACCCTTCCTGAAAACTAAAGCGCTGCTCGAATATTAAGATTCAATTTTTACATCAAAATGTCACCGCCTTCGGGGTTCTGTTCTCCAGATCACCCTTAAACTATAAAAATGCCAACCTTTCAGGTTTATTAATTTTTGAAGAGAAATTCAAAAGGACGCCAGAACCCACCATAGTTGCGACTTCATTAATTCTTGAATATCACTGTTCATTTATATAAAGCCGGACTTTGCTTTTAAGTTATCCATTGATAATGGATAACATCTTCCATTATCAATGGATAAAAACTAAATCCCCTGCAATTATAGAAAAGGTTATTTTTAAACTTCCAAAATCAATGTATAATGAAAAGTGTTTTTTCTCTGTTTTTCCTTCTGTGTCTTTTTGTAACCTTAAATAGTCAGACATTATCTTCTCCTTCCGGACAAGTAAGTATGAATTTTAAATTACTTAGCAATGGTGTGCCATCATATGAAGTAAGTTATAAAAACAAAGCCGTCATCAAAACGAGTACTTTGGGTCTCGAACTCATGGGTAATGTCGGAAAAAATGAATTCAGCACGGAAGTAAAAAAAGACAACGGAGAAAAAGAGAAAAACTCACTTCTGAGCAATTTTGAGATCGTCAATACAGTCAAATCGAGCTTTGATGAAACGTGGCAGCCGGTATGGGGAGAGACCAAAGACATTCGCAATCACTATAACGAAATGGCTCTAACACTTCGTCAAACCACCACTGACAGAACCATAATTCTCCGATTCAGAGCTTTTGATGAAGGTGTCGGATTCAGATATGAATTTCCGCTTCAGAAAAACCTCACGTATTTTACCATCAAGGAAGAACACACACAGTTTGCGATGGCAGGAGACCACACTGCCTTTTGGATTCCCGGCGATTATGACAGTCAGGAATATGATTTTACGACTTCAAAATTGTCTGAGATACGAGGACAGATGTCCAAGGCTTTTACGCCAAATGCCTCACAGACTTCTTTTTCACCTACCGGAGTGCAAACTTCGCTGATGATGAAGACAGCTGATGGATTATATCTCAATCTGCATGAAGCCGCTTTGATCAATTATGCATGTATGCACTTGAACCTGGATGATAAAAACATGGTCTTCGAAACCTGGCTCACCCCGGATGCAAACGGCACCAAAGGACACATGCAGACACCTTGTCAGTCACCATGGCGCACCATCATGGTAAGTGATGATGCACGAGACATTCTTGCTTCAAAGATGACGCTCAATCTCAATGACCCTTGTAAAATTAAAGATCCTTCGTGGATCAAACCTGTTAAATACATCGGCGTTTGGTGGGAAATGATCACAGGCAAAAGCGAGTGGTCATATACTTATGATGCTCCGAGTATAAAGTTGGGAGTGACAGACTATACAAAGTTAAAGCCTCATGGTAAACACGGCGCAAATACTGAAAAAGTAAAAAAATACATAGATTTCGCGTCCAAAAATGGTTTCGATGCAGTCCTGGTAGAAGGATGGAATATTGGTTGGGAGGATTGGTTTGGCAATGCGAAAGACCACGTATTTGATTTCGTTACGCCATATCCGGATTTTAATGTAGACGAAATACAGGCATATGCAAAGAGCAAAAATGTTAAGATGGTCATGCATCATGAGTCCTCTTCTTCTGTGCGTAATTATGAACGATATCTTGATACGGCATACACCTTTATGAAAGAACACGGTTATAATGCGGTCAAAAGCGGTTATGTCGGTGATATCCTGCCTATTGGAGAATATCACTACAGTCAATGGACCAACAATCACTATCAATATGCCATAGAAAAAGCTGCCGAATACAAAATTATGGTCAATGCACATGAAGCAGTCCGGCCTACAGGCATCTGCCGTACCTGGCCCAATCTCATTGGCAATGAATCTGCAAGAGGCACGGAATATCAGGCTTTTGGTGGGAGCAAACCTAACCATGTGACTATACTGCCATTTACACGATTGTTGGGTGGTCCGATGGATTATACGCCGGGCATCTTCGAAATGGATATTTCAAAACTGAATCCAAACAATAAATCTTGGGTCAACAGTACCATAGCCAACCAACTTGCCTTGTATGTGACGATGTACAGCCCACTTCAAATGGCTGCCGACTTACCTGAAAATTACGAGCGTTTTCCTGATGCATTTCAGTTTATCAAAGACGTCGCTATCGACTGGGATGAAACCAAATACCTTGAAGCTGAGCCAGGCCAATTCATTACAATCGCAAGAAAAGCCAAGGGCAAAGGCAACTGGTTTGTCGGTAATGTAGCCGGAAATGATGGCCACACCAGCCAACTCACATTTGACTTCCTGGATGCCGGCAAAACGTATATTGCAACCGTTTATTCCGACACTCCGGAGACCAATTACAAAACTAATCCGCAAGCCTATTCCATTCAGAAAGGTGTCGTAGATAGCAAGACTAAATTGACATTGAAGTCTGTTCCGGCTGGTGGTTATGCGATATCAGTTATCGAGGCAGATAAAGATGCTGTGAAGGGAATGAAGAGGTTGGGGAAGAAGTAGAATTAATCCATTTTGATGCTTTTGAAAGGTTCTTTAAATTCTTAAAATCTAAGTTTTGTTAATTTAGATTAATTTAAAGCATTAAGGAATTAAGTGCCATTAAGTCTGTATTTTTTTCTGTCAGAAATAATAGCCAAACTATCTATAAACTGCCACCAATTTCCAATTGGTACACCCTCGAGACCTATTAAACATATCCGAACGCTCCCTGTCCGATATCGCACACTATTATATATTATTAAATATATAATCTACTGACTATCTGATATTTATTTTGTGGCACAGACCTTGATAACTAATTTATCAAATACATTCCACCAATGGATACAGTGATAAGCAAGTCTGACCAACAAAAGAAAAAGAATAAAAACCTAATGAAATGGGTGGCCGTCATTTTATTAGCAGCCATATTATTTTTTGTGCTTCGCAATCAACTAAAAAGAAAAGCTGACGAAGGCAAATTCCTCATCTCAACAGTAGAAATGGGAGATATCCAAAATACCATTTCGGCAACAGGTTTAGTCATTCCCTCCTACGAACGTGTCATCAATGCCCCGGTCAATACAGAAATAAAAAATGTAAAACTCAAGCGTGGCGATGAAGTCAGAATCGGCTCACTGATCATGGAACTCGATCGAGCCTACACAATACTTGAATACGAAAAATTAAAAGACGAACTAGATCTCAAACGAAACAGCATCAATAGGCTAAAACTCGAATTCGACAAAGACCTGGTGGATATTGATCTAAAGCAGCAACTCAAAGGCCTTCAACTATCTGAACTGGAAGCTGAGATCAAAGATCAAAAGAAACTCAATAAGGTAGGAGGCGCCACCAATGAAGAAGTTGAAAAAGCAGAATTAAATTTAAAACAAGCTGCCATTGAGAAGAAAATGTTACTCAATGAATTAAAATTCAAGCAACAAGCGAATGTTCCTGATAAGAAGAACCTTGAATTAGAATTTCAAATTCAAGCAAAACGTCTCGCAGAATTGAGAAAAAAATTAAATGAAACCTCCGTTTACGCGCCTTCTGATGGTGTCATCACCTGGATCAACGAAGACATCGGCAAGACGGTCAATGTTGGAGAACCTTTGGTTAAAATAGCCGATTTGAAATCATTCAGAATAGAAGCTTCAAGCTCTGACCGCAATAGTGATCACATTAAAGTAGGTGCCATAGTAAATGTTCGGATAAACAATACGACTCTGACTGGCACTATTAGCTCCGTACTTCCGGCGGTTGAAAATAATACTATAAAATTCTTGGTTGAATTAGATAAGACAGATTCTAAATTATTAAAACCTAATCTTAAGGTGGAAATATTCATAGTGTCAGATAAAAAATCCAATGTACTTCGAATCCAAAATGGTGAAGCATTCAATGGCGCTAAGACACAAGATGTCTTCATCGTACAAGGAGATAAAGCTGTGAAAAGAACAATAGAAAAGGGATTGAGTAGCTCAGATTATGTCGAGATCTTATCGGGTGCAAAGACTGGTGAAAAGATCATTATTTCTGAAACCGAAGAATACAAAAATATGAATGAATTCATTTTAAATAAAAAGAATTAAGATGAACAAATCAATTAAATTAATAATTATTTTTCTGTCAATTAATTCTATTGTATTTGGACAAAATACGATGACGCTCGAGGAGGTGATCAATAGTTATTTTGAAAGAACCAATGCAGCAAAAATTAATACAATAGATAAAAATATTGCTACTTCGAATTTCCTCTTGTATAAGGCCGGAATGAAACCACAAGTTTCTTTGAATTTTCAGGTTCCTAATTATTCCAAGACTTCTGTACAGATCGTTCAGCCAAATGGTTCGATCGCCTTTCAGTCTATTTCGCAGAATAATTCACTGGTAGGGTTACAATTGCTACAAGCAATTCCATGGACAGGAGGTACATTCTTTGCTCAATCTGAATTAAGGAGATTTGACGACTTCAGCACAGATTTTAATTCCTACAATGGTATACCAATACGTCTGGGAATCAATATTCCAGTACTTGGTTTTAATCCATATAAATGGGATAAATTAATTCAACCATTAGAATTAAATGCAGCTATTTCCACTTACAAATTCGAAACGGAGAATATCAAAAGCAATATTGTACAATTATATTTCGACGTTCTCATCGCGCAGACAGCCAAGCAGATTGCTGTCACTAACAAAATATCCCACATAAGGCTGGATACAATAGCGGTTGAAAAATTCGAATTAGGCAAAATATCCAGAGAAGAAAAGTTACAAATAGAAACCGGTTTAGAAAATTCTGAAATCGTTTTAAAACAATACCAATATGATGAAGTCACATCATTCAATAGTTTAAATTCTTACCTGAATGGCGCACAATTGGACTCGACAATTAAATTCGTAATTCCCGTAGTTTTAATTCCTGCCAAAATTAATGATCAAGAAATAATTGCATTGGCAACAAGAAATTACCCTCAATTACTCCGAAATAAAATAAATATATTGGAAGCACAACGCAACATCGCAAGGACTAAAACTGATTACGGCATCCGTGCCAATCTATACGGCAGTTTTGGTTGGGCAAGAGGTTCACAGCAGATCAAAGATATCTATACTCAGCCTTTTGTGGAGGAGCAGCTGAGCCTTACTGTTGCAATACCAATTGTAAACTGGGGCAGCGCGAGACAAGCCAATTCGATCGCAAAAGATCAAATGGAAAGGGCCAAATTAATGGATATCCAAGGAGAGGCAGATTTTATCAACAACATACGAACCGAAATTACCTTCCTGAATCATTCACAACAACGAATAATTTCTTTGAATGAAATTCAACAAAAGTCTGAAGAGCGATACAATATCTCAAATGAA
>Ga0075154_10002560_pt1 | contig 11839 bp, 11 predicted proteins | sample JI71714BDNA_FD_70965 | JGI IMG/M metagenome (GOLD analysis project Ga0075154, IMG submission 70965) | Wastewater effluent complex algal communities from Wisconsin, to seasonally profile nutrient transformation and Carbon sequestration -... | ecosystem: Engineered > WWTP > Effluent > Algae... | reverse complement strand
GACGCAGACCGATCCGTCGGCCGCGGTGCCCGTCACCGTTGTGGCCCCGCCCCGGGCGGCCCACAGCGACAGTGCAGCACCTCCCATTGCCAACCCCGTCACAAGAAGCCGCCGTCGGGTCAGGTGCGGCAGGTCGGCAGCCAGACCTTCGGGCTCGTCGTGGTGATCTTGAAGGGCCATCAATGCATCTCCGTCATCCGTCCGGAATGATACGCGGCCTGGATGACATTCCGTCGACAGCCTTGGGGGCGGCCGCCGAACCTTGCCAAAGGGTAAATGTCCACGCGGAAACCGTTGAAATCCAATGGCTTCAGAGGCTGCCCAGCGTGGACAGGTCAGGACCGTCAAAGGAGGGAGACTGGAGCGGGCGGCGGGAATCGAACCCGCGTCTTTAGCTTGGAAGGCTAAGGTCTTACCATTACACAACGCCCGCGCTGCTCTCGGTGCGTATTCGGACCAGATCGTTTCGTCAAGGTGGAACACGTGCTTCCGAGCCACCGCCCGAGGATCGGGCAGTGACGGCAGCTACGCCCTGAACTCTGCTGGCCTCCAGGCACCCGAAGATTGGCGTATTTCGACTCGCGGGAACCATGACGCTACCTTCAAGGCACGGGCGGCGCTGGAAGCCGTGAAGGATGAGCGCACGGCGGTGCTTCTGACTGCCGCGCAGGGTGTGCATCCGACCCTGATCCATCAAGGTGAGGAGTGGCGGGCAACTTCGAAAGTCGGTGCGATGCCACCCTCGCGACCAAGGTCGCCGCAGAAACGGTCCGAGACCTGCACTCCAAGATGATCAGCGGAGCCAACGATCGCCATTGGTCCGAGAGAGCGGGCGAAGGACGTCGCCAAGGAAGTCCTGTCACAAAAGCCCAAGCCATGGAGCGGGAGGTGAGGCTTGGGGTGAAGCACGGCATCGACGACTGCCTATCCTGAGATATTCCAGTTTCGCCCCTCAGGTCCAAACAGCTCATAACCTGTCTGTGTAACCGCCAAGGTGTCTTCAAGCTTGATGAACCCCCGGCTCGGATGAAGCATCGTCGTCTCGACCGAAAGCACCATTCCGGCCTCCAGAGGGCTGAAAGCGTCGGTTCCCTCATAGGCAACCGGATGGTTTGTCATCAGAAACGGAGCCTCGTGGGTGATGACCCCCATACCGTGTGCGAAGAAATCTGTGCAGGCGTGGTGCGGTTGGCGGGCCAGCTCCGCTTGGCCTGCGGCAATCAGGTCGCCGCCATAGGCTCCCGCCCTGATCTTCGCAAAGGCCGCCTGCTGAACAGCGTCCACCTCAGCCAGAAGATCAAGCAGTTCGGCGTCCGGTTCGCCCAGTACCCCCATTCGGCAAATATCGCCGATGTACCCCTTCAAGTTGCCACCGGAATCGATCGAAAGCACCTCTCCTCGATTCCAGGCCTGCGCCGAGGCCGCCCGGTTGTGTGACCTGCCAAGCGTCAAGAGGCAGTACTCGAACTGCAATCCACGCGCAGTTTCCTCTTGTCGCAGTCGGTCGATTATCTGGAATTTGCTATTGCCTTCGCCGGATGCAGCGATCGTGGCCTGCATTGAGGCCGAGATCGCTTCGGTCGCCTGCTTCAGCAGTGTGAGTTCGCCCGGTGTCTTCACCGCCCGTAGCCGTTCCATCACCCCTGTGGCATCCAAGAGCGGTGAGTTTGGAAAAGCGGCTTCCAGCACCTTGGCGCTGTTCATCGGCAGGAAGGACGGCTCCACTCCGATGCGCGGCGAAGCGGGACCGTGGTCCTTGAGATGGCGGACTGCCTCGGTGATACTGTCGATCGATCCCCAGGACATTGGCAGAAAATGCGGCGTCCAGAACGGGTGGTTCGCATGTTCGCCGCCTTCCATCTTGTTGGCGACATAGGCGGTCCGATCCGGAGCGCCCCGGACGTAGACGATGATCGGCAAGTAGCGGCTATGGCCGATTGCATCCATCGCCGAAAAGAAGATGAATCGGTAGCCGCCGAGCAGATACTGTGTGTTGTGCTTCGACGTCACCAGCAGGACGTCGATACCGGCCTTCTCCAGCAGGTCGTCAAGCTTGGCAAAGCTGTACGGCAGGGCTTCAGCAGCAGCTTGGTCCATTGGGTCAGGCCTTTCTCGGAATCAGTCGAAAGTCCGGCAAGGTGCGGAGAAATTCCTCTGGACCGGTTGGGGAGTAGACGACGAAGATCTTCATCTCGGCCGTTCCGGTGTTCAGGGTCGAATGGAACCGGCTTTCCGGGATGAAGACACAGGTGCCAGGACCAACCTGTTCGGTATGAGGCTGGCCATCTTCATCCTCGACCATCTGTTCGCCCGCTCCCTCCAAGACGTAGATGATCTCCTCCGCGCCGGGATGGTTGTGCCGGGTGTGACCCATACCGGGCGGTACGGACACTACCGCGGCCGAAAACTTCTGGGCTCCGTTGACGTTCGGCCCCAGAACGACCGAGAGCTGGCCCCAGTCAAAGCCGTATGAGTCTACGTCGGCTGGCGTGCGAAACAGGTCTTTGACATTGGTCACGAGGCTCAACCTTCTGTTGAAATGGACTTGAAAGCACGGATCTGGTCGGCGATGGCACGCTCGGCTGGCAGGCGTTCGGCGCTGGAGGCTCCGTAAAAGCCGTGCATCCGGTCGGCACGGGAGAGGACATAGGCCGCGTCCTCGGGCATCGAGATCGGGCCGCCGTGGCAGAGCAGGATGATATCTTTGCGCACGGACCGAGCCGCAGCGGAGATTGCGTCGATTTCGGTCACGCACTGGTCCAGCGTCTTGGCCGAGGTCGCCCCGATGCTGCCGCCGGTGGTCACGCCCATGTGGGCGACGATGATGTCGGCCCCGGCTTTGGCCATGGCGACCGCCTCATCAGGGTTGAAGACGTAGGGCGTGGTCAACAGGTCCTGCCGGTGGGCTTCCGCGATCATGTCCACCTCAAGGCCGAACCCCATGCCGGTTTCCTCGAAGCTTTGCCGCATCTGGCCGTCGAACAGGCCGATGGTGGGGAAGTTCTGCACGCCGGAGAAGCCCATCACTTTGAGTTCGCTCAGAAACTGCGGCATCAGCATGAAGGGGTCGGTGCCGTTCACTCCGGCGAGGACAGGGGTGTGCTTGACCACAGGCAGCACCTCGACCGCCATTTCCTTGACGATTTCATTCGCGTTGCCATAGGCCAGCAGCCCCGCCGCAGACCCCCGGCCCGCCATCCGGTAGCGACCCGAGTTGTAGATGATGATCAGGTCGATCCCGCCCGCCTCCTCGGCCTTCGCGGACAGGCCAGTGCCCGCCCCGCCGCCGATGATCGGCTGACCTTCGGCGATCATCTTCTGGAAACGGTCAAGAATGGTCTGGCGGGGAATTGCGGGCATCATGGCTCCGTAAGGGCAAGGAAGGTGTCAGCGGCAGCTTTGGCAAAGGCTGGGTCGTTGATGTGATCCGGCAGAAAGATCAGCCGCGCGGGGTCGGTGATCGTGTCCTTGAGGGTCTGGAAAAGGGCGGCATCAGCCTCGGGATCCCAGAACGGGCCACCTTCGATGTCCAGCGCCGAAATGCCCCTTTCCGGAATCAGAAGCCGCACCGGACCGGCGCATGCGTTGACCTTGGCACCGATCCAGCGACCGAGTTGGACGTTTTCGTCCGGAGTAGTGCGCATCAGTGTCACGTTGGGGTTGTGATGGTAGAACAACCGACCGCGATAGCGCTCAGGCACGGTTTGGGGGGCCCAGAAGTTCACCATGTCCAGCGCTCCGACAGACCCCACCCACGGCGCTTCAGTACGGGCAACCACGTCCAGCCGGTCGGGCAAGGCGGGCAGGACTCCGCCAAAAAGCAGGTCGGCAATCTCGGTTGTGGTGATGTCGATCAGACCCCCAAGCACTCCCTCATCCAGCAAACGTTCCATTGCTCTGCCGCCGGTGCCAGTCGCATGGAAGACCAGGCAGTCGTAGCGGTCGCGAAGCTGGTCGCTGATAGCCGTGACGCAGGGCGTGGTGACGCCGAACATCGTCAGGCCGATGGCAGGACGGTCGGTCACGGTGGCGGGTGGCGGCGCGTTGACCGCCCCAATCAGCGCATGCGCCGCATTCGACAGGATCACCCGGCTAAGGCGGTTCAGCCCGGCGATGTCAGTGACCGAAGGGACCATGATGATGTCGGAAGTGCCGACGTATGCAGCGGTGTCGCCCGACGCGAGGGTAGAGACCATCAGCTTTGGCACGCCATACGGCAGCTCGCGCATTCCGGCGCAGGCGATCGAGGTCCCTCCGCCCCCACCCACGGCGATGATCCCCGAGATGTCGCTGCCATGGCGTCTACACCATGCCGCAAAGGCCTCTCCCATCGCGCTGACGGCGGCACCTCGGTCGGTTGTGCTGATCGCCGCGCCGTCAGGATGACAGGCGGCAACTGCAGCCGAAGTCACATCGGGGTGGATCGTCGGCGCTCGGGTGCCAAGATCGACGACAACCGCGGCCTGACCCGATGCGACGACAAGGTCGCGCAGCCAGGCGATCTCTTCCCCCTTCGTGTCGCAGGTGCCAGCAATGTGGACTGCCTTCACGGAAACATCTCCCAAGATCGGCGCGCCTTTCCCTGACAAAAATGCCCCCTTGATCCAGACTGGGACTGTAGTACCATATTGGCATGCCAGTCCCATTTCAAGCGCCCGTTCCGGACGGCTTCGACGCCCCTGCCAAGGGCCCCGCAGCACGCACCCGAGCCCTGATGATCAGCACTGCCAGCTCGATGATGCGTCGAGGACTCTCACCGTCGGTAAGCGCCGTCGCCGAAGAAGCCGGCGTTTCTCGCTCGACGGCCTACAGGTACTTTCCGACCCTGGCCGACATGCTTCGTGCTGTCGTTGCCGAGGCGCTGGGACCGATCCTTGACTGGAATGATCCCGCAAAGGAAAGCGAGGCGCGTCTCGCAACGCTGTACGACAAGACCTTTGCCCGATTGGCAGAACACGAGGCGACGTTTCGCGCGGCGATCCGTCAGTCACTGGAGCCAAGCACCGAAGTGCCGGGGGACAAGACGCTGGGCCGCGGTCATCGAAAGGCGCTCCTCGCAAGGGCTGTCGCGACAAGCGGACTTCCAGCGCGGCACTCTGAGCGGCTGATACAGGCGCTTTCACTGACCTTCGGAATCGAAGCGATGATCGTCCTGAAAGATATCTGCGGCCTGGATGATCGGGGAGCGAGAGACGTGGCCACCTGGGCGGCACAGGCACTCCTGCATGCGGCGCGTCAAGATGCCGGATTGGATCAGAGTTAGGTTATTCTGGTCTGGCCAGAATCAGGTAGGATTCCGGATTCAGGCCTGATGTTGGCCCGTATCCTTTCGGGCTACTCACTGAGAAAGACCTCTTTTAGTGTTATATATCAATTCATTGAATACCAACAGTCACGGGGACGGGCTGGGAGCGGCTTCTGGGAATGGATCATTGACACAGACATGCATCTGGTATTACCAATTTTGACTACGTGGAGGAAGCTGCCGGTGGAACAGACTGTGGCGCGTCGCGCCGTGGCCTGAACCGCCTAACAACGAAAGCGGGAGGAAGTCATATGCACAGATCTTACTACCGGCTGCTGACGGGGGCTGCGGCAATCGCGCTGTCCGCATCAGCAGCAACTTCGCAAGAGCTTACCATTTTCTGGGCCGAATGGGACCCGGCGAACTACCTGCAGGAACTGGTGAACGAGTACGAGGCCGAGACCGGCGTCGTGGTCACAGTGGAAACCACGCCCTGGCAGGATTTCCAGACCAAGGCCTTCACCGAGTTCAACGCCAAGGGCAGTGCCTACGACATGATCGTCGGCGACAGCCAGTGGCTGGGCGCTGCGTCGGAAGCCGGTCACTATGTCGACCTGACCGAGTTCTTCAATGCCAACAAGCTGGGCGAGGTCATGGCCCCGGCTACGGTCAAGTACTACGCGGAATATCCCGGTAACTCGGGCAAGTATTGGGCTGTCCCGGCCGAGGGCGACGCGGTTGGCTGGTCCTATCGCAAGGACTGGTTCGAGGATCCGGCCGAAATGGCGGCGTTCAAGGAAAAATACGGCTACGACCTTGCGGTGCCGCAGGACTGGAAGCAGCTGATCGACATCGCCGAGTTCTTCCACCGGCCCGACCAGAACCGCTACGGCATCGCGATCTACACCGACAACTCGTATGACGGGCTGGTCATGGGGGTCGAGAACGCGCTGTTTTCCTATGGCGGCAACCTGGGCGACTATTCGACCTACCAGGTCGATGGCATCCTGAACTCGCCCGAATCCATCGCGGGTCTTGAGGCCTATCGGAAGCTTTACAGCTTCACTCCTCCAGGATGGTCGAAGACGTTCTTCGTCGAGAACAACCAGGCGATCACCGAAGGCCTGGCGGCCATGTCGATGAACTACTTCGCCTTCTTCCCCGCTCTGGTGAACCCGGCGACTAACCCGAACGCCGAAGTGACCGGCTTCTTCGCCAACCCGAAGGGCCCCAACGGCGACCAGTTCGCTGCGCTCGGCGGGCAGGGGATCTCGATCGTCTCCTACTCGGAAAACCAGGAAGAGGCATTCAAGTTCCTTGAATGGTTCATCAAGGACAGCACCCAGAAGCGCTGGGCTGAACTGGGCGGCTACACTGCCAGCGCCGCCGTTCTGGAAAGCCCCGAGTTCCGCAACGCGACGCCCTACAACGAGGCCTTCTACCAGACCATGTTCATGGTGAAGGACTTCTGGGCAGTGCCGGAATATGCCGAGCTTCTGACGGCAGCCAACGCCCGGATCTACCCCTACATCGTGGGTGGCGAAGGCACGGCGAAAGAAGTGCTGGATGCTCTGGCGGCCGACTGGAACGAGACGTTCAAGAAATACGGCCGGGTTCAGTAACGCTCTTCAATCCATGGCGATGGGCGCCCTTGGCTGGCGCCCATCGTTTTCTCAAGATGCAGGATGCGTACCGTGGCAGATGTGATGACCCGGCTGGAGCCTGATACGCGCGCCGCAGCGCGGGGGCTGTCCGACCTTTCTATCCGTAACTTGTTCATCATTCCCACGATCGCGTTCCTGATCATCTTCAACGTCTTTCCGCTGATCTATTCGCTCTACACGGCGTTCACCGATTACCGCGCCTCCACTTCCGCGCCGGCGAACTTTATCGGTCTTGATAACTTCCGTGAGCTTCTGAGCGATCCGAACATCTGGCGGAACTTCACCATCACGGCGAAATATGTGGTGATCTCGGTCACGGGGCAGGTGTTTGTCGGCTTTGGCCTGGCGATGCTTCTGAACCGGCCAATCCCGCTGAAGGGGTTGATCACGACGCTGCTGCTGCTGCCGATGATGATGTCACCAGCAGTGGTCGGTCTGTTCTGGAAGCTGCTGTATGACCCGTCATTCGGGATCATCAACTACTTCCTGGGGCTTGGAAAATTCGAATGGCTCGCCGACCCGCAGATGGCGCTTTGGGCCGTGGCGATGGTCGACATCTGGATGTGGTCTCCCTTCGTCATGCTCCTTTCCCTCGCTGGACTGTCCGCGGTGCCGAAACATCTGTACGAGGCCGCCGAGATTGACCGCGCGGGGCCGTTCTACACCTTCTTCCGGATCACCCTGCCACTGGTGGCCCCGATCCTGATGATCGCGATCATCTTCCGCACGATGGAGGCATTCAAGACCTTCGACCACGCCTACATCCTGTCGACCCAGCCCACGACCGAACTGATCGCGATCCGGCTCTACAAGATGGCGTTCCTGGAATGGCAGACCGGCATGTCCTCGGCATTCGCTTACATCGTGCTGATCGTCGTGGTGGCCATCACCAACATCTATGTGAAATACCTGAACAAGGCGAAGGCGCGCTGATATGGCCGAGGTCAAGACAAAAGGCGAAGTGATCTTCAACCGCGCCGCCATCATTGCCGTGCTGATCTCGCTGGTGATCATGCTGACGCCAATATTCTGGATTGCGGCCACGGCCTTCAAACCGCGCAATCTGGCAACGACGGCCCCGCCGACGGTATTCTTCGAGCCGACGCTTTCCCCCTTTGCCAAGCTCTTCACCAAGCGCAGCCAACTGCGCGAGCCGGTGACAGAGGAGGCCTATGCCGCAGCGCCCTGGTGGGAAAAGCTGGTTTATGATGGCGGCGAACAGGTGGTGCGCAACAAGAAAACGCAGGAAGTCACCACCTCGGGCTATGGCAGCCGATATCTGAACTCGCTTATCGTCTCGATCATCTCGACATTCCTTGCTGTCTCGATGGGCACGATCACGGCCTACGGGTTTTCACGGTTCAAGGTGCCGGGAGAGCAGGACTGGCTGTTCTTCATCCTCAGTACAAGAATGCTGCCACCCATTGTCGTCGCGATCCCGATGTTCCTGATGTATCGGGCCGTCGGGCTGTACGACACGCAGATCGGCCTGATCATCCTGTACACCGCCTTCAACCTGTCCTTCGCGGTCTGGATCATGAAAGGCTTCATCGACGAGATCCCGCGTGAATACGAAGAGGCGGCGCTGGTCGACGGCTATACCCGGCTGCAGGCGTTCCGCAAGATCGTGCTGCCCGAGGCGCTGACCGGCATCGCCGCGACCGCCGTCTTCTGCTTCATCACCGCCTGGAACGAATACGCCTTCGCGCTGATGATGACCTCGCGCAATGCGCAGACCGCCCCGCCCTATATTCCAAGTCAGGTCGGGTCGGGCCTGTCGGACTGGACGGTCATCGCTTCGGGGGCGTTCCTGTTCCTGGTGCCGGTGGCGATCTTCACCTTCCTGCTGCGCAACCACCTGCTGCGCGGGATGAGCTTCGGAGCGATCCGTAAATGACCTTCCGGCAGATGAACGCGAAATACTACGAACCTGCGGCGCAGTGGACAATGATCCTGGGCGTGATCTTCCTGTGCCAGCCCTGGATTGAGGTGCTGCACCGCTACGGCCTGACCATCATCATCATCGGTCTGGTGGCCTTCCTGGTCACTTCGCATGTCCCGCCCGAGCGTGAAGCAGAGGACGAAGAAGAGGAAGAACTGGTCTGATGGCACGGATCGAGCTCAAGAACATTCAGAAATTCTTTGGTGCCTTTCAGGTACTGAAGGACGTCAACCTGACCATCGAGGATGGCGAATTCGTCGTGATGCTGGGCCAGTCAGGCTGCGGCAAGACCACCACGCTGCGGGCGATCGCCGGGCTGGAGACGGTTTCGTCGGGAACAATCACAATTGACGGGAAAGAGGTCCAGGACCTGCGCGCCGCAGACCGGGACATCGCCTTCGTGTTCCAGTCCTTTTCCCTGTACCCGCACATGACTGTGCGGGAAAACATCGCCTTCCCGCTGCGCGCCGTCCGGATGAGCGCATCAGACCTGGACGCCGCCGTGACCGAGGTCGCGAAAGTCCTCGGGATCGACCGGTTCCTGAACCGCAAGCCTTCGGCCCTGTCGGGGGGCGACATGCAGCGGGTGGCCATCGGTCGGGCACTGGTTCGGCGGCCGAAGGCTCTCCTGATGGATGAACCGATTGGAGCGCTGGACGCAAAGTTGCGCGAACAGATGCGCGCGGAGATCAAGCGACTGCACATCTCGCGCGGGTCGACGTCGGTCTATGTGACCCACGACCAGATCGAAGCGATGAGCCTGGCCGACCGGATCGTCGTCATGCATGCCGGTCTTCTGCAACAGGTCGGGGCGCCCGAAGAGGTCTACAATCGTCCGGCCAACCTGTTCGTTGCACAATTCGTTGGCAGTCCGGTGATGAACGTGGCGGATATCACGGTTGAAGGTGGGGCAGGATCTGCCGCTCTCTCCTTCGGCAAGGGCCAATCACTTCCCGTCGAATCCGGGCATGTCGGTCATCTGCCGGGCAAGCGCTCCGTCAAGCTTGGCATCCGTCCCGAAGCCGTCCTCTTGCGCCATGCACCTGTCCCGGGGTTTGCTGAATCCGAGGTCAGCAACATCGAACCCCTCGGCTCGCACGAGATCGTCGACGTGCGACTGGGAGACACTACCCTGCGCGCCCGGGTCGAGCCGGGCTTCGTCGGCGGCGGCCAGCGCGTCTGGGTCGGGATCGACCCCGAGAGGGCGCACTTCTTCGATGCGGATTCAGGCATGGCACTGCGGAGGACAGCCTGATGGCGCGTATCGAAATCAAGGGGATCAACAAAAGCTACGGCGCATCGCGTGCCCTGCGCGACCTTGACCTTGTGGTCGAGGACGGCGAATTCTTCGTGCTCCTCGGCCGGACCGGGGCTGGCAAGACCACCACTCTGCGCATGATCGCAGGTTTGGAAAAGCCCGACAGCGGGTCCGTGGCTATTGGCGGGCAGGACGTGGGCGGTTGGACTGCCGCCGAACGCGACGTGGCGCTGGTCCTGCAGCAGTATTCACTGTACCCGCGGCTGACCGTCCGCGGCAATCTGGAGTTTCCGCTGCGCGCGCCTGGTCGCAAGTTCTCCGAGTCCGAGATCGCCGCGCGGGTCGACCGGGCGGCCAAGACCTTGCAGATCACCCATCTTCTGGACCGCAAGGTCGAGCGCTTGTCAGGCGGTGAGATGCAACGCGTGTCCATCGGACGAGCCATTGTGCGCCAGCCCTCGGTCTTCCTGATGGATGAACCCCTGTCAGCGCTTGATGCCAAACTGCGCGAAAGTCTGCGAGTGGAGCTGAAGAAGCTGCACAGCGATCTTGGCGCGACGTTCCTGTTCGTGACCCATGATCAGGTCGAGGCCATGTCGATGGGCGACAAGATCGGAGTCTTGCGCCAGGGACGGCTGGTGCAGGTCGGCACGCCCGCCGACATCTATGACCGTCCCCTGAACACGTTTGTCGCCCGATCCGTCGGCTCCCCACCGATGAACCTGATCGAGGGTCGGCTGGCGGGTGGGGTGGCCGAGCTTGGCGCCTTCAAGCTGCCCATCGCCGCGAATGCGGCAGGCAGCGGCGCAGTCACCTTCGGTGTCCGGCCCGAAAACGTGATCCTGGAGCCCGGCGCACCCGGTGAGGCACGGATCTTCGACATCGAGGATCAGGGTGTCGTCAAGATTCTCGTCATGGACATGGGCGAGGCGCGCCTTCACGCGACCGTCCCTGCCGGAACCAGGGTGCAGAGGGATGAACTGGTCCGCTTCGGCTGGAAGCCTGACCGGGTTGTGACGTTTGACGTGGCGACCGGCGCGAACCTCGCACTTTCCTGACCGAAAGCACCATCTTGAAAGGGCCGGGCACAATGCCCGGCCCTTGGTTTTTCCTGCAATGACGGGAGGATCAGGCAGGAAAACGTGCGAAGTACCGCGGCACGGCAGCAGGATTCACCAGGTTGACCGGCAACTCTCCCGCCAGGATGCGATGCGCCTCGGCGACCACCCCCTGTCCCATCCTCAACATGCTTTCTTCCGTGATACCGGCCATGTGCGGGGTCAGGATCACATTCGGCATCGTCAGCAAGGGATTGTCCGGCGGCAGGGGCTGGGTGTCGAAGACGTCCAGTGCCGCCCCCCCCAGATGTCCCGACCGCAGCGCCGCGATCAGCGCCACCTCGTTTACCAGCGGCCCTCGCGCGACGTTGATCAGGATTGCCCCCGGCTTCATCTTCGCCAGCGCGGCTGCATCGATCATCTCGCGCGTCTCCTCTGTCAGGGGCGCGCAGAGCACCAGCACATCGGACCGCTCCAGCAGGTCCGACAGGCTGACAGCCTGAACCCCGTCGGCCACCGTCCCGCTACGGGTATGGGCCAGCACCGGCATCCCGAACCCGAGGCGCGCGATCCGAGCCAGCACCTTGCCGATACTGCCCAGTCCCAGAACCCCCAGCGTCCGACCAGAAAGTTCCCGCCCGTGATCTGAATGGCTGCGCGCAGCAGCCCAGC
>Ga0075154_10002558_pt1 | contig 11845 bp, 8 predicted proteins | sample JI71714BDNA_FD_70965 | JGI IMG/M metagenome (GOLD analysis project Ga0075154, IMG submission 70965) | Wastewater effluent complex algal communities from Wisconsin, to seasonally profile nutrient transformation and Carbon sequestration -... | ecosystem: Engineered > WWTP > Effluent > Algae... | reverse complement strand
GAATGTCAAAAGGCATCTGTTTGGTCATAAATTAAGTTATTCTATCTATAAACAGGCTCGGGCGATGTTACCTCAACCCACCCTTCTGATGGGGTTGTCACTCTCTCAGAGGAAACACTAGTGCTAATCGCTCTAACTTCACTTGGCTTTCCGATTGCAGGACCTTGAGCAAGATTCCTAATACCAAAAAATGAGGTATCCGCTCAATAATCCGGGGTAAATCGCTCAACGATGCACCTCAAATGACGCAAAATCGTTCCTGAGTGGGTACTCCGCCCCGGATTATTGAGCGGATACAAAATGAGCCGACGTTAAGTGTTGTTGGAGCTGCGTCTGATAAACTTTAGGTATAATGATTTGTGAATAGGTAACCAATAACTTTCATCGGATCTATCTTTTTTTCCACAAGTGGATCAACCCCTCATCCTGTCTAGCTTCTAACTGGGTTGTCACTCCGCTAGGTAGAGTTATATCCTTTCATCTAAGCTGAGGATTTTGTCAATGGATATAGCAATGCTGACCGCTTTCCTTTCCCCCTTCCTGCCCTTCCTGATAAAGCTGGGTGAGAAGGCAACAGAAACAGCGGCAGGAAAGTTTGGTGAAGATGCTTGGGCAAAAGCAAAAGCAATTTGGTCAAAGCTGCGTCCTAAAATTGAGACGGAAGAAGCTGCAAAAGTCGCGGTCAACAAGGTGGCTGAGAAACCAGAGAGCGAAGTCTGGAAAGCTGCTTTGCAGGAAGAACTGGGGACTCTCCTGAAGAATGATACTGCTTTAGCCGAAGCGATCGCCCATATCCTAAACGAGAAAACTGCTGCTCAAGTTGGTAGTACCTCATTTGAGCAAACAGTCACGAATAATCAGGGACAAGTGATTGGCCAGATGCAAAACAGTCAGGCAAAAAACATTGGTACTATTGGCAGCGTTCAGGGGGATGTTCAACTTTAGTAAAATATTTGGCAATATTCAGTACTTAAACAGATCAATAATCTCCACAGTCGATGACGCAGCAACCAACTTCTCAGTCACCATACCCAACCAACAAAATTCAGCAGGAAGTCCAGCGAAACCTAGGACAGACTATTGGTCAAATGTATGACAGCCAAGCCTTGTCTGTTCAAGAGGTGCGTGAAGGAGGTGTCTTTGTTGCTGGCAATGTCATATTTCAAAATAGTAGAGCAGGCAGTGTCCAGCCTACACTGTACCGAGCTGAACGGGAGCCTCCCTCTCTTCTGCCCTATCTAGCAAACCGCAGCGAGCAAGAATTTGAACTAGGCAAAGCACTTCAAAAGTTTCTGAAGCAAATTCCTCTTCGTCCTTTAGTTTGTGTTATTCATGGTGATGAATTCCAAAGTCATGACAAGTTTTTAGAGCGTTTGCAAAAGCTCTCTCTTCCTAGACTTCTTGGGTTCGACTTTAACCAGACGGTGGTTAAGGAATACCCACTCCATTGGCCTTCCGGGTTAAAAAATCTGGACGAGCTGTCAGAGCGGTTGTGCAAAAACCTAGCAGATAGCGTCTTAGGTCGCAGTTTTGCCTCTTTAGAAGACATTAATGAAATCTTCTGTAAGTATCCTGCTCCAATTATCATTCATACACATCTACTCACAGAAGATTGGCAGCAGCAAGGAGCTGAAATTTTGAATAAGCTGCTGGAATTTTGGCAGAACTGGCCTGAACTCAGTCCAGATCAGAAGCTCATTATCTGCCTGTCTATTAAGTACCAAGTCAAGCGGCGAAGCAACTCTGAAAAACCTGGATTTAGATGGTTACTCAGTTGTTGGACAATATTTTTCAGGCAACATGGTTGTCGTCGTACCAATAAAAAGATTCAACAGCAAATAGAAGCACTTGCTACATCTGACTTAAAGCGATTTACTCATTTATCGCTCATAGCCTTATCAGAGCTGACAAATATTAGCAGGATGCATGTTGAGAACTGGGTACGTGATGAAGCAACGAAACAGTTTGTGGGTGAGGAAATGATTGAAAGGTTGATAGATGCAGTTAGAGAAATGTTTGACTCTTGGGAAGAAAAAACATCATCCAATACGATTCCGATGGATGATCTAGCCGATAACTTAACCCACCTCCTGAAATCACTGACAGTAACTAGGAGGAAATTGGCATGAAGTTTCCATTTTACGCAGGTGATGGAACTCGACAGCGAGGTGAATTGCCGACAGTACTACCTACCCCTCAACGTTCTCGACTGCTTAAACCAGAACACTACATTGCTGATCCAGGACTTAAAGATGCTTGCAATGTAGCTCTGTTGTTGGGGCAGCCTCTGCTACTTACAGGAGAACCGGGAACTGGAAAAACTCAATTTGCCTATAGTCTAGCTTGGGAACTTGGTTTTGACCCACCGCTTAAATTTGAAACCAAGTCCACTAGTAATGCTCGAGAGCTGTTCTACACTTATGATGCTTTAAAACGTTTCCAAGACGCTCAAAGTGGTGTTGTATCAGCCAGTCCCTTAGATTATATTACCTATCAAGCTTTAGGACTGGCGATTTTACAAACCCGCGAGCAAGTTGAAGTTAAGCAATTTCTGCCATTAGATTTTCAATATTTCAGCAAAAAACGTTCTATTATTCTGATCGATGAAATTGATAAAGCACCTCGTGACTTCCCAAATGATCTGCTAAATGAATTAGAACATATGTATTTCCGTATTCCAGAGCTGGGGAATAAAAAAGTTGAAGCTGATCCAGCGCTACTACCCATTCTGATTATCACCAGCAATTCTGAAAAGGATTTGCCAGATGCTTTTCTACGCCGTTGCATTTATTACAATCTCCCTTTCCCGAAATCTGAACGGCTTACAGAAATCATTGCTAATCATCTGGGACTTCATGCTGATAGTAACAATCCTTTCTTGCAAGCTGCCCTCAACTTGTTTTACAAATTACGTGCGCCCCAAACTGGCTTAAGAAAGAAACCTGCAACGGCTGAGTTATTGGGCTGGCTCTTGGTCTTACAAAAGTATACTTGTGATATGGACAATCCTTTAACACAACTAGATGTGGTTCTCTGTACTCTAAGTAGCTTAATTAAAACGACTGAAGATCAAGAAAAAGCTAGAAAAATTGTAGAGCAATGGATGCAAGAACAGACAGCATCAACCAAGGTGGGTTGAGTTCCGAGGTTTTAATAGAATTCATTGACGAGCTGAGAGAAGCTGGGTATAAGATTGGCATTTCTCAGTACATTGCAGCTCAGGATCTTATCTTGGCGTTAACTGCTCAAGGTGAAACGTTGGATAAACCAGAGCGTCTCAAAACCCTGCTGGGACCAATCTTTTGTAGTTCACCGATTGAACAAGAAGATTTTCAGCAACGCTTTGAGCGTTGGATTGATCTCATTGGACGGACTAGTAGGGTAATTGAAAGAGCAGATGTAAAAGCCAAGGTGCTGTCAGAGGAATTGGAAAAGATATGGTGGCGCTCTCGTCAATTGATTCTAATACTTATTGCATTTATCCTGGCAGGAATTTCTCTACCTATTCTTTTAGAGCGATTTCAACAAGAGGATAACATCCAGCCTCCATCCCCTTCTCCCACACCAACACTATCTCCCACATCAACCCCTTCCCCCACACCAAAACTATCTCCCACACCGATACCCTCTCTGACATCAACCCCTTCCCCCACACCAAAACTATCTCCTACACCGATACCCTCTCTAACATCAACCCCTTCCCCCACACCAACCAATCCAGACTTGCTACTTGACTGGCAGACAACGCTAACGATTTTCTTACTCGTTCCTTGCGTTGCTTTTCTTACATGGCGGTTGTGGTGGTTGCGGCGTGCTCACCTGTTTCTACAGCGTTATGGTACTACACGGCAGCCTGAGTTACAGAAGATTTCCATCAATAGCTTTGAGCAAAACTTGTTTCCTTCAACTCTATTTATAAATACTGCTCGAAATCTAAGACAGCGAATCCGTATTCCATCTAATGAGCTTGATGTGGATAAAACCATTGACGCATCTCTTCGCCAAGGAGGATGGCTAACCCCAGTATATGGTTCCCACCAAATTATTCCCGAATATCTTTTTCTTATTGACCGCGCCAGCTATCGCGACCATCAGTTCAAGTTTATTGAAGAAATCCTTGCTCGTCTTAGGTACAATGGAGTATTTATTACGAGCTATTACTTTGATGGCGATCCACGAATATGCTTTCCAAGTGATAGTTTAAGTTCTCCACAAAAACTCCAAGAAATCGCAGCAAAATATTCTCAGCATCGCCTTGTTATTGTCTTAGATACAGAAAAGCTATTTAGCGCTTATATTGGCGAGTTAGAACCTTGGGTCAGTCAAATAGCAAGCTGGGATAAACGGGCTATTCTGACCCCTAAGCCTGTGGAGAATTGGGGGTATCAGGAGTTAGAACTCGCACAGCAATTTATTATTTTACCTGCAACACCTAAAGGGGTACAGGTGTTGAGCCAAGTCCTACATCAGGGAGCTGCAACCTATATTCTCTCTGAAGGAGCCCAAATTCCTCTACCAGAACCATTGCGTGTTCGACCTTATCACTGGATTGATCGCAATCCACCCATATCTGAGCAAATTGATGCACTGCTCATCTCACTACAAGAGTATCTCGGTAAGGACAACTTTTACTGGCTTTGTGCTTGTGCTGTCTTTCCAGAGTTACACTGGAACATCACAATCTATCTGGGTAATGTTCTCAGGACAGAGGAAGGGCATTCTCTTTTAGAGGTATGTTCACTAACCAATTTAGCTCGTTTACCCTGGTTTCGCTATAGTTATATGCCAGATTGGTTACGTACTCGCCTGATTTCATCCCTCACGTCCGATCAAGAGCGAACAATTCGCACCGTATTCCAAGACTTACTAGTCACGGCAGTTCAGGGATCTGTAGGCAGATTGCAATTAGAGGTTGCAAGGCAGCATCACAATTTTCTTCCTAAACTTGCTAATCCAATGCTTCACCTTTTATCTAGGAGATCTTCTGAAGGTAGTCCATTACGAGACTATATGTTTTTAAGCTTTATGACTGGGCAGCCTAAACTCGCTATTGAGGTGCCAGAAACTTTCAATCGCTTACTACAAAGACAGAAAAGATTTTATTGGTTGATTGGAATTGGAGCATGTGTTACTTTTGCTATTACTCTATTCTTCGGAAAATACAGTATTCTGCCATCGTTTAATCAAGAAGGGAACGGCTCATCAGGAACAAAACCGGAACCAACCATAAATGAACCAGTTGCAAAAGGTCAAGGAAACCTGCTACGAACAATTAGAGTAACTTCAGGTCAATGGCAGGTAGTCCGTTCTGTTACCGTAAGTCCTGACGGGAAGATTATTGCCAGCAGTAATGATAAAGGAGAGGTTCAGCTTTGGGATTTAAGTACAGGTAATTTGCTCTATACCTTGTCTGGGCAATCGGGTCAGCTTCAGTCAGTGATCTTTAGTCCCGATCAAAAGATTATTGCTAGCGCCAGTGTTAATGGCAGCGTTAGACTTTGGAGTTTATCGGGGAAACTAATCGCTCAATTTAATAGCTCAGAGGGAGTCTACTCACTAGCCTTTAGTCCTAGTGGTCAGATGATTGTCAGTGGTCATTCTGGTGGCATAATTAAGCTTTGGAATCTAGACGGGAAATTAGTCCGTTCTATCAAGGCACATTCTGGTACCGTTGTTTCTCTTGCTATCAGCACCGATGGCAAATTTCTTGCTAGTAGAAGTTTTGTTTCTATTAGTTCTGATACTGACAAAGACATAAAATTATGGGATTTGAGTACGGGTAAATTGATTCGTAGCTTTACGGCTGGAGAAGTAGGTGGCGTTAATTCTATTGCTATTAGTCCTGATGGAAGAATCCTTGCAGGTTATTCTGAGCTAAATGGAGAAGCAGTCAGACTCTGGCGTTTAGATACAGGAGAAGTTATTGGAACTCTTAACGTAGGGATTAATAGACCCCATGCCGTGGCTTTCAGTCCTGATGGAAAAACCTTAGCGGTTGGAGGCTTCGCTGATCAAATTCAAATTTGGGATCTATTGACACAAAACAAGGTTCGTATCTTCAGCTCAGGTGTTTCAGGTTATCACACCTATTCTCTCATTTTCACTAATGAGGGTAAAACTATTGTTAGTGCTGGTAGTAATGGGAGTGGAGGAGTCATTATGGTTTGGGAAGTAAACTGAAACAGTTGGTCAATTTGTTGTAAATCGCAAAATTGAGCTTGTAATGCGATGTTATTGTAGGGTTTCTTTGGGAAAGGTGAGCTGTTCTTAGGTTTTGAACTCAAAGGCGATCGCACCGTCCACTTCAGAAATTCGGCTGTTAATTTCTCGACCAGGATAAATATATCGCTAAACATTGTTATTGCTACCAGTGTTCTTTGCATTTTGTGCAAGCTTCCTATCTGGTATAAGTTTGAGTTTTGATGCGGTATTAGCTGGAATTTATCAGCTTTTACCTACTCCGAAGTATTATATCCCTCTTCTGTCACTCTAGGTAAAAAATAATTTGGGATGCTTATAGCATAAGACTTTTACTAAAAATCTTGATTTCAGCCATTCTGTTAGAAAATAAACGCTCAAATGTTAGCTCTATCTACGGTTGAAATTTTTGGTCTTATTTTTGTTTTCCCAGAGTGACAGAAGAGGGATATAGCCTTTCTCAAAAAGGTGAGATACGAATTTTGCCCTGGAAAGCTTGACAATACAGGGTTTCTGTATACCTCATTTATCTGAGAACCGCTATAGCACTGGCAATCAAATTTAGCCACAAATTTAAAAGAAGAAAATGAGGCTGCCATTGCACAAGGTCTACTTATAGTTGTAGACTTTGAGTCAGAAGAGGAGGCTGAATCGTTTGTCAACTACGCCACTGTTCTGGATGAAGGTGAGTCTGCAACCGATGCGATCGCCGTTCACCGAGGATGGCGATCGCAACCGACGATAAGAAAGCAATCTCGTTTATTAAACGGGAGGCATCGCACCTTCAGATTTTATCAACATCAGAGATAATCAAGCATTGGTCAGAGGAAGTAGGTATTGATTCGTCAGCACTACGTGAAGCGCTAAATGCAATTCGGCACGCAATGAAAACAACATATCAGTATCAGTTTTATCCAGACACTAATCAGAAAAGCGAATTAAATCACTGGCTGAGGATTTGTCGCTATTGGTATAATCGCCAGTTAGGCGACCGCTTTGATTGGTGGACTATGAATCGTACCGATATTGATACCTGTCCGCTAACAAGCAGTATTGCTGCTCCCAGAGAAAAGCCCAATTATTACAACCAAAAAGCTTTATTGCCATCGATCAAAAAAGACCTAGTAAAAGTCTTTCATAGTGGCGAACTGTTGGATTTCAAGCAGGTAGATTCTACCGTCTTGCAAGATGTTTCCAAACGAGTAGACAAAGCATTTGAGCGATTTATCATTGGTGATAGTAAAGGCGGTAAATCTGGTAGACCTCGCTTTAAAACTGAAGCTGACTACCGAACAATGACTTTGGCAACTGCTAACAATGATTGGATTAAGCTAGTCCGCAATAACTGGCTTTATATTCGACTGCCAAAATTAGGAGTTATCAAAGTTCGGATGCACCGCCCCATCCCAGATGGATTTACCGTCAAGCAAGCTAGTGTCACGAAAAAAGCTGATGGTTGGTTCATTCAATTAATGCTTGAAGATCTTTCGGTGCCTGAATTCGTCCCTGACAAAATTACTCCGACTTGGAGTAACTCAATTGGGTTGGATGCGGTACTTCATGAGGATGTTTATCTCGCAACATCTGAAGGTGATAAACTACCTTCACTCAAGCCACTACGCAAAAATCAATCTAAACTAACTCGGATCTCGAAGAAACGAAACCAACGGAAACGAGGGAGTAAAGCTAGGCGAAAACTAGCAAAAAGAGAAGCCAAGCAGCATCAACGCATTGCTCGTTCTCGCCAAGATTTTCAGTATAAAACCGCTCATAAGCTTGTAAGAAAAGGTGCTAAATTCTTCTTCTATGAAGACTTAAACCTTAAGGGTTTAACCAAGCGTAATAAAGTTAAACAAGATGATGATGGGACTTATCTTCCCAATGGTCAATCGGCTAAATCGGGACTGAATAAGTCTTGGCTGGATGGTGCATTCGGTCAATTTTTCAAGACACTGGACTACATAGCCGCAAAAGCTGGAGCAGTTGTCATTGCACAAAAACCTGCTTATACCTCAATGGTACTGTGTTATCGGAATGAAATCATTTTCACCGATTGCAGTATTCGAGATTATTGGGATGAGCAAAACTCTCTGATGGTTGACCGCGATCTTAACGCTGCGATTAATCTAAAGAAACTGGGGTTGGGCATTTTCCCCAGTATAAAACGCCGTAGTGGGAATCTTTCTGTAGTAGGAACTATAGATGATAGTACCATGAAGGAAATTTTGTATACCCTTCATCGGGCTGCAAAGATGCCTACATCATAGCTGTACTCAGCTTGATGTAGGAGTATGTCACAGTTAGGAGTATTTGGTAAGACAGAACGATATAAGAATTGAGCTGCCTGTGAGTTTACCAGAACCTCTTGACTTAACCAATGGTTATACAATAAGCTATTATAACTACCAATGGTTAACAAAATTTTGTGTCCAAATATCATCTCTCAGCAGAAGAAATTAGGCGCATCCGTCGCGCTCTGGGCAAAACCCAAACACAGTTTGCCGAACGCCTGTGTGTAGATGCGGTGACGGTGGCGAGATGGGAAACCGACCAACGAAAGTGTACCGGTCTTTACGCAAAAACGATAGCAGAACTAGACTTAGGCAATTTGACATCAATCAAAAAGGATTCAAAAATGGAAGAAGAACAAGAAATCAGAACTGTAGGGTTGCATCAAGCTTTTAGCTTCACAGCTTCCCTGACCTTTCTCCTTCAGTTCCTTTATAAGGAAGTACCTGTATCGCACCGTAACCAAATTATAACAACTTACCAAGAATGGTTTGAGGGAGAAGCTTATTCAAGTGATTTTTTCAAAGGGGTCTGCAATCAAAAGTTAATTCATGCAATAGGATACTTTTGTCGGCTCATCACCTCAGGCCCTATGCACCCGAATAAAACTAATGGCTACGGTCGCCAAAAATTAGGAAACTCTCATGCCAACATCTTAGCAATTGCTAAACAGTTAGCCCCTGGTTGCCAATTTGCACAAGATAGTAGTATCGAGCCTGACCTCGAACCGCGACAGCGGTATGTCTCAATCCAATTTGTTTTGGATGACTTGCTGGCTGAACCTACTTTGAAAAGTGGAGATATAGTACTCCTAAAGTTTTACCGTACTCTACTCAATTTCGCCAAGGAAGAAATGACAATGAAAAAACGCCTCCCTATTCCAGCAACATTATCTTTTGCCTTTGCTAAAGTTCTTGAAATAGCACTTACAGGACCAATCACAATTGCTGTTCCCAATTTTGACGCGCATTCTGAGATAGAAGACCTTGATCACGCAATGAGAGGTTGGTTAGTAAACAGATAAGTAAAAATGATGATATCTCAAAAAAAGTAACTCTCGTCAGTTAGATAAGGGTATATTTAGTTAAATTTTTGAACCCTGTTCCTGAAAGATTATATTTCCAGCGATTCAGCGCCCTAAACCATTTGCACTATCTGGTTCCGCTAGCTCATAATCCCTACTTCTAGCCTCTATCCGATCTAGCTCCTCTGCCACCACTGCCCAAAAATCAATATCTTTAGGAGAAATCCCCTGAGCTAAAACCAAATTTTCTCCACGAACCTTGATTAACTCCCCTCGCGCAAAAACAGTCAGAGAAGACACCGAAACCCCCTCCGACTCTTCCACGATCAGATCGTACAAATCTCCTACCCGAACGCGAGTGTACTCATCAGTCTCTTCCACGCGATCAGGAGCACGATCGAGTAAATACTCAAAAGCTCTTTGAGCCGTTGGCAGAATAGACTCAGCCATTTTTACCTGCTGAATATCCATTGTGGCTGCTGGCTGTACTGAATCAGCATTCAAATCGCCCGCTGGCGGGTTCGGAATTATCGCCTCTAACCAATTAGAGAATATAGCCAAATCCTCTGAGTTTTCTTTAACAGTTGCACCCAATACCTCTGCATCGCCGTAAGATAGAGCGCTTTGCACCTCACCCTCTAAAGTGATCCGCAGAACGATGTGGCTGTCTCGATCAGAAATCACCCTGATTGCTTCACCCTCCTCTAAAAATGCTGTCCAATCTTCTATAACTTTACGTTTCCCTAGCTTTAATAGTTGACAACCATCTAATAAAGTGCTGACTAGCAAATTCTCTAGCTCTAAGCGCTCCTCTTCTGGCAGCTTTACTATCTCTTCTTTAAACTGTTCTTGTACTTCCTCTTTAAAACTTGCGCTACCATCCTCCGAGATCCCCAACAAGCGATCGCCCGTTTCATTTTTGGATCGTCCTGCTAATATCTCAAGCGGGTTTAGTTCACAAATCACTCCCTCTTCACTTTCATTCTGGTCTTTCAAAATAGCCGGATTGCTTAAAGCAAGAGGTATGGTTAGTTCGCTGGAATTAGAGCGATCGCTCTTCAAATCTTGCTCCTGTATTTCAGCTAAAGCCCCCGTTTCTGTCGAGAGCGAATCAGCTTCATCGCCCTCTCCTTGACTAATCAACGTCCCAACTTGATTGTCACCATCGACTTGCGACAGCCCGACCAGCAAATTTTGTTTTGGTTGCCAATCTTGCCTCAAAGAGGAGGATAAGCCTTTAAGCTCAAGAACCCGGCGCTCCCAATCATTGTTTAATTCGATGAAATTGGCTGCATTAGTTTTTACCAGACTGATTTGAGCATAGGCATATTTCTCGCCTGCCAAGGAGAGGGCAAAATCAATAGCAGCGAGGCAGCCGTGATAGAAATCTTGAGTCTCGCCGATGCAGATGCAATCTTTTATAACAAGTTCGCAATCGGTTTCTCTTCCAATTTGTCGGAGTTGAGAAATGGAGCTAGCAGGCAACCTACAAATGGATAGCTTACAGTCGCCTCCTGCTGAACTCAAACTTAGAGGTTGGTGGGGTAAGTCATCTTCTCCATCATTGATAAAAGTTGCTATTTTAGCTTCTAAGAGGCTAAGTGTTTGTACTCCGCTTTCTTCGTCTATTAATTTAACTGCCCGATCCAATCCCGCAAGCAATCCCTGGTAAAAATCTTGAGTTTCTCCAGCTATTGCTGGGTCAGTTGCTATCTTCTCAAAAAAAGCTAACCCTATTTGTTTTAGCCTCAAGATATACTCAGGAGAAAATCTCTGCATCGTGCCTAAAAACATAAGCGTGCCGCTATCTAAAAGTGCGTTGATCTTTTAGCAATCAACCTATCATGCGCTCTTGTCGCTCTCGGTACGTCTTGAGTTGTAACTAACTTTAGTTCTCAAGGCATAGAACATTGAACCAGTAATTGTTTTATCAAAAAGTATTGTTCCGAAAAAAAGCCGTCGAACAAACGCTTTTTGCCTATTGCTATAACTAGCTGGAATTACAAGAAACAACAGCCGCTCGGACGATAGTTTCTGCATCTGAATTGCGTTTGAATAGTCCGCAAGATTAATTGTGCCGATGACTTTTGAGGTGGGAAATTAGGAGGGACGGCGGATTGAGTTTACAGCCTTTAGCTTTTAGCTTAAAGCAATAACTTTTACTGTTAATAGGAGAACGGCGTTCCCATGTATTTTGACCATCAACACAGCTCTCGACAGCCTGTACCGGCCGATCCGCTGCGACACAGCAGGAGGCACATACTAGCATCCATCCTATTGCTACTGGACAGCGATCGCGCTCTTGCCGACTGGTCTCTCCCCCAACTGCCCCAC
>Ga0075154_10002557_pt1 | contig 11852 bp, 3 predicted proteins | sample JI71714BDNA_FD_70965 | JGI IMG/M metagenome (GOLD analysis project Ga0075154, IMG submission 70965) | Wastewater effluent complex algal communities from Wisconsin, to seasonally profile nutrient transformation and Carbon sequestration -... | ecosystem: Engineered > WWTP > Effluent > Algae... | reverse complement strand
TTGGCTGCTGGTCAGTTGCTTGATGAGGTTGTGGTAGTAGGTTACGGTTCAGTGAGAAAAAAGGATTTGACAGGCTCAGTCGCATCTTTGAAAGAAAAAGATTTCAACCAAGGTGTAATTGCATCAGCTGATCAACTTTTACAGTCAAGGGTACCTGGTGTTAATATTACTAACAACAGTGGTCAACCAGGAGGTGAAACAACTGTGAAAATCAGAGGTAACAACTCAATTAGAGCAGGGGCTAATCCACTTTATGTGATTGATGGAGTTCCTCTTGATGGTAGAACTGCAAAAGCAGGACTTCTAAGCACAGACATCGGATCTATTGCTAATTCAAACCCATTGAATTTTATCAATCCGGCTGACATTGCGGATATCCAAGTACTTAAGGACGCTTCTTCATCTGCGATTTATGGTGCAAGAGCTTCTAATGGGGTAATTTTGATTACCACTAAAAAAGCAAAATTAGGCGCACCACAAGTAAATTTTAATACATCCATTGGTGTGTCATCTGTATTGAAAAAGTATGATGTACTTTCTGGAGATGAGTATAGAGAAGCATTAAAAGGATACGGAAGTTTGAATGCAGATGGTTCTCTTAAAGGTGACGGAAAGTCATCTGTTGATGCTTTTGATGAAATCACAAGAACAGCAATGAATCAATCATTCAACTTTTCAGTTGGAGCAGGTACAGAAAATGCGAGTTATAGGCTTTCTGCTGGTTACCAAAACTTAGAAGGTATCGTTAAAGAGTCGGGTCTAAAAAGATATACTGCTTCATTAAACTCTAATTTCAAAGTCTGGGGTGACAAAGCAGGTGTTGACTTTTTGACAATTTTAGGACATACTAATGAAAGTATTTCGCCAATATCTACCAATGCAGGTTTTACAGGTAATCTAATTGGCCAAGCGCTACAATGGAATCCAACAATCCCTCTATTGACAGATGGTAAATTTACTACTGGAAGTAATAATAAGAGTGGAGCGGAAATTGCAGCAACGACTATTAACCCTCTAAATCTATTAGCTTCACATAGTGAAAATGCAAATACAACCACAATTCTTGCTAATTTATCACCTTATATCAATATAACCAAAGATCTTCAGTATCGGTATCGTTTAGGTCTAAATTATGGTTTCGGTACTACCAGAGGGAATGTTTGGGGAGATGTTAATGTTCAAGGCATTGAAGATTTAGGATTCGCAGCAATTGCAAATAACACATTATTATCTACTTTGCAGACACACACACTTCAATGGAATACAAATTTAGTTGAGAATGTTTCTATGTCATTATTAGGAGGATTTGAATATCAAAAATTTGATTTTTCTGGTAGCGCACTTGCAGGTAGAGGGTTTTCAGTGATTTCTGGATTTGATAATACAAATGCATTACAAAATGGTTTGTCAACTAACAGACTAATGGTATCTTATGCTGACCCTATCAGTGAGTTACAGTCTTATTTTGGTAGAGCTAATTTTAATATCAGTGACAAATACTTAGTAACGGCAACAGTTAGGGCTGATGGATCGTCAAAGTTTGGAGAAAATAATAAGTATGGTATTTTCCCATCTTTAGGTGTAGCATGGAACTTGACAAATGAAGATTTTCTTAAAGATAATGCAGTGATCAATGAATTAAAATTGAGAGTAGGATGGGGGATCACTGGTAATCAAGAATTTCCAGCGGGTGCTGCTCAAGGAAGATATGCTTTAGTAGACGGAGGTGGTGCAGAACTTAGACAGACTCCTAATCCTAATCTTAAATGGGAATCATCTTCTACAGTAAATTTTGGTGCTGATTTTGGTTTATTTGATAGAAAGATTAATGGAACTATAGATTATTATAGTAGAATCACAAATGACCTATTGTTGGATCCAAGAATTACTGAACCTGGACCAGATGCAAAAGGTTTTGAAAACATTTTAGGTGAAGTGGTTAACTCTGGTTTGGAATTAGGTTTAAACACATATGTTTTAGATAGAGAGAATCTAACATTAAACATTGGTGGTAATATTTCATTTTTAAAGAATGAATTTAGAAATTACATTGGCCCAACAATTGAAACTGGAGATCTATTTGGTCAAGGTGTTTCAGGGGCTTTTGTACAAAGAATGGAAAATGGATATCCCTTAAATACATTTTTTGTTAGAAATTTCCAAGGTTTGGACGAAAACGGTGCGAGCACATATCAAGTAGATGAAGCAGGTAATGATGTATTAGTTGAAGCAGGAGACCCAAATGCTGATATCATTTTAGGTTTTTCTACTCAACTTACTGTGGGTAAATTGTTTTTTGGAATGAATTGGAACGGAGCTTTCGGTCATCAATTATATAACAATACGAAAATGTCTGTGATCCCAATCACAAACTTAGGTACAAGAAATGTTGATGGCAGTTTGATCGATCTAAGCAATAGAGAAAGTTCAGCCAACGCAATTACTTCTTCTAATAGATATATCGAAAATGGTGATTTTCTAAAGTTAGGAAACGCAACTGTTTCATATAATTTTGGCAGCATAAGCAAGATATCTGATATTCGATTGTCAGTGACAGGTCAAAACCTTTTAGTTATCACAAGTTACACTGGATTTGATCCAGAAGTAAATACAGTGAACTTAAGAAGTGGTGTACCTTCTAACGGTATAGAATATATACCTTATCCTGCTGCAAGAACTTTTGTGGTAGGCCTTAACGCATCCTTTTAATTAAATTTTAAAATATAAAATGATGAAATATAATATATTAATTTTAACAATGGTATTCTTTTTTGCAAGTTGTACTGATTTGCAGGAAGAGTTACGCCAAGACTTAACTACAAGTCAAGGTGCTGAATTTGAAGATGCTGGAGCTTTCTTACAAGCCGCATACACTGGAATGAAAGAGCCATTTCAGGATCAAGCGAGATGGTGGTGCGCACAAGAGCACACATCTGATGAAGCTGTAGGACCTACAAGAGGTGGAGACTGGGATGATAATGGTATCTGGAGATCTCTTCATGCACATACTTGGAGCCCTGAGCATGATTATTTGTCTTCTACATTTACTCAAATGTTGCAGGTTGTGTTTTTAACAACCAATATGTTACAGTTTAAGCCTACACCGCAGCAGGAGGCAGAAGGCAGATACCTTAGAGCATTCGTCATGTTAAATGTACTAGATGGATGGGGCCAAGTACCTTTTAGAGAGGCTGGTTCAGATTTATTATTAGACGCACAAGTTTTAGGTCCACAAGAGACAATTGACTTTGTGGTAAGTGAAGTAGATGCAGTTATTGCAAATCTTCCCGCGAGTCCTGTAAATAGAGCTAATAAAGACGCAGCAAAAGTGCTAAAAATGAGAGCTTTATTAAACAAAGGAATGTACTTAAACAGAACATCGCCAACATTTGCTGCTGAAGATATGAATGCTGTAATCGCATTAGCAGATGAGCTAATCAATTCTGGTAAATACTCTTTAGCAACAAACTATTTTGATAATTTTGCTCCTGATAATAACACCAAATCAACAGAAAATATCTGGACATTTGAGAATATTGCTGGTGTTCCAACAGGATCTGGAAATAGTGTAAGATCTAGGTGGTTTTGTGGATTACATTATAACATGAATCCTAGTGGCTGGAATGGTTTTACTACTTTAGGAGACTTTTACAATAAATTTGAAGATGGGGATATTAGAAAGTCCGCGTCTTATCCTGGCATGACAGAAGTTTCTGGTATAAAAGCGGGTTTATTAAGGGGGCAGCAGTTTGATCAAAATGGTGTCGCATTAAAAGATAGAAAAGGGAATCCTTTAGCTTTTACAGATGAAGTTGCATTAAAAGAATCTGGTGATAACCTTGAGGTTACTGGTATCAGAGTCATGAAGTATCCTATTGATTATAAAAGTGGAGATAATGTGGACAATGATTATGTGTTTTTCAGATATAGTGATGTCCTTCTTATGAAAGCAGAAGCACTTCTGAGAAATGGAAACGCAGGTGCAGCATTGACTATTGTAAATGATCTTAGATCTAGTAGAAACGTAGGAGCTTTGACCGTATTAAATCTTGATAACTTATTGGATGAAAGAGGAAGAGAGTTTTACTGGGAAGGATTTAGAAGAACAGATTTATTAAGATTTGGTAAATTCTTAAATGCAACTCAACTAAGACCTAACAGTGGTACTGAGAGATTACTATTTCCAATACCTGCTAAGTCTTTGGCTTCAAATCCAAACTTAAAGCAAAATGATGGATATTAAGAAACCTTAAGTCTAAGTTATATATTAAAATTGGAAAAGGGCATCTGCGGATGCCCTTTTCTTTTTTAGTTGTTACTTAACATTTGTCAGCCAAATTGATATTAAAACTTGAAAAATATCACAGGCATTATATTAGCTCACTTTCAATTGATTTTTAATACCTTTGCACAATAATATTAAAGCCAATATGCTTAGATTTAAAAAGATCGATGAGATGTTTTTTCATCAGATCATTCTTTTTATGGTAATAATTTTTTGGTTTGTGTCATGTAAAAACGAGAAAACACAAACCAAAGATGTAAATGGTAGCGGAAGAATATTTCAAAGTCTATCATCGGATGTTACAAATATTAACTTTCTTAATGGTGTAAAAAACAGCCCAGAATTTAATATATTTAGCTATCGTAATTTTTATAATGGTGGCGGGGTTGCTATAGGTGATCTGAACAATGATGGTCTATCAGATATTTATTTTACATCCAACATGGGAGACAATAAATTATACATTAATGAAGGGAATTTAAAATTTAAAGACATCACTGCGACTGCAGGTGTAGCGGATTCTGACAAGTGGAGTACAGGTGTATCTTTAGTAGATATTAATAACGATGGCTACTTAGATATCTATGTTTGTAACGCTGGATACCGATCAGACGGAGATACTAAAAATACTTTGTACATCAATAATAAGGACCTTACATTTACCGAAAAGGCTAAAGAATATGGGCTGGATGAAGACGGCTACACTACCCACGCTGCATTTTTTGACTATGACCAAGATGGTGATCTTGATGTTTATATTTTAAATAATTCATTCATACCAGTAAATACACTAAATTATAGTAATGCGCGAAATCTAAGAGCCAAAGACTGGGCGGTTAAAGATTTTTTAAAGGGTGGAGGAGACAAATTATTAAGGAATGACAACAACAAGTTTGTGGATGTCAGTGAAGAAGCTGGAATTTATGGTAGTTTGATTGGATTCGGATTAGGCGTCACAGTTGGCGATGTCGATGGAGATCTATATCCAGACATTTATGTATCTAATGACTTTTTTGAAAGAGATTATTTATATATTAATCAAAAAAATGGAACTTTTAAGGAAGAATTGGAGCAATGTATTTCACATCTCAGCACATCATCTATGGGTGCCGACATGGGAGACCTCAATAATGATGGTTGTCCAGAAATTTTTGTTACTGACATGCTACCCAATGATGAGTATAGATTAAAAACTACAACAACATTTGACAATATTAATGTTCATAACTTAAAAGTGAAAAATGGTTTTTATCATCAATACTTACAAAATTCGCTTCAAGTGAATGACTGCAATGGAAAGTTTGACGAAACAGCATTTTATTCAGGTGTAGCTGGTAGTGATTGGAGTTGGGGAGCTTTGATGTTTGATGCAGATCAAGATATGCATACTGATATATTTGTTTGTAATGGGATTTATCATGATGTAATTGATCAGGATTTTATTGATTTTTTTGCAAATGATGTGATACAGAAAATGGCTTTAGAAGGTAAAAAGAAGCAACTGGATTCAATCATAAATAGAATGCCTTCGATTCCAATTCAAAATGTTGCTTTTCGTAATATGGGTGAACTAAAGTTTAAAAACAGTTCAGATGATTGGGGCTTAACTGAAAAGACTTTTTCAAATGGTGCCGCTTATGGTGATCTTGACAATGATGGTGATCTTGATCTTGTCATTAATAATGTAAATCAACCGGCACTAATTTATCAAAATAATAGTAGAGAAATTTTCAAAAGTAATTTTATAGGCTTAAAACTAGTAGGAGATGGTCGTAATACGTTTGCAATTGGCGCTATATGTAAAGTTTATTTGAAAAATGAGATTTTAACACAACAATTGATACCAAATAGAGGATTCCAGTCATCTATGGACTTGAAACTTGTTTATGGCTTGGGACAAAATGCAACTGTAGATTCCATTCAAATTATATGGCCAGATGGACAAAAAAGTACCTTAAAGGACATCAAAGTAAACCAATATCACACAATTCTTAAAAACACCGCCACAACAAATGTCTTAGCACAATTTAATATAAAACCAATTTTCAGCACTTCAAAAATCGTTTTACCAGCACACAAAGAGGACGATCATATTGATTTTTATTATGAACGTAATACGCCAATGATGCTGTCTAAAGAGGGACCCAAAATTGCAAATGGTGACATAAATGGAGATGGCATCGAGGATATATACTTTTGTGCTGCCGCAGGATATGCAGGGAAAATATTTTTGGGCACAAAAACAGGCTATAAAGAATCTATTCAACATATTTTTGAAAAATTTAAAGACTGGGAAGATACTGAAGCAGTATTTTTCGATGCAGATGGAGACAATGATTTGGATCTCTTTGTTGGCTCAGGAGGAAATGCCCGACCCCAAGGAAGTCGAGAACTTCAAGACAGGCTTTATATAAATGATCGTGGCAATTTTAGTATAGATGTACGGGCTCTACCACCTAATGGATACAATACTTCTGTAGCCTTACCTTTAGATTTTGACAATGATGGCGATTTAGATATATTTGTCGGAAGTAGGTCGTTTCCCGGAGAATATGGTATTTCACCGAGAAGCTTTATTTACAAAAATAATGGTAAAGGAATGTTTACAGAAATATTGGGATCTAATAGGAAACTAAGTGAAATGGGTATGGTGACCGATGCGACTTGGGGCGATATGGATGGAGATAATCAAGATGAATTGATAATAGTAGGTGAGTGGATGACACCATTGGTAATGACCTACCAAAATCATCAGTTTAAAGAAAAAGAAATACCAGCATTAAAAGATTTGAGTGGGTTTTGGCAGTCGGTTCACTTAATAGATCTTGATGATGATGGGTTTAAAGACCTAATTTTAGGTAATTCTGGCACAAATGGCTATCTTCAAGATGAAAAATATCTTCCGCTTAAATTGTTAATTGCAGACTTCGACAAAAATGGTATGCCTGAGAAAATATTGTCTAGAACTGTTAATAGTAAAGAGATGCCCATAATGATGAAAAGAGATGTGATGGATCAACTGGCTATACTTAAAAAGAAAAACCTAAAGCATGTAGAATATGCTAACAAAAGCATCCAAGAACTTTTGGGCAAAGAAGTAGATGAAGCAATGACAAAGTCAGTGACCACTACAAAAAGCTATATAATGTATAATAATGGGAAAAAAGGACACACTTTAGAGCCGTTTTGTTATCAAGCACAATTATCGTCAATAAATGATGTTTTATATGAAGATGTGAATGCTGATGGTTTGGGTGACTTAGTTTTGGTGGGTAACTTGTATGGGTTCCAACCGCAATTTGGGGCACTTGATGCCAATAGAGGTTTGGTATTGATCAATACTAAGACAAAAAGAAGCTTTGTACCCTTACAGAATAGTAAGTCTGGATTAAATATACGAGGCAAAGCCAGACAAATATTGAAGTCAAACAATCGATATATTGTGACGAGAAACAATGATTTTCCTTTTATTTTTGAAAAAAACTAATAAGGTTAATCATGCACATATTCAAATCAAATGTTATTTCCTTTTTTGTATTATGTACCATACTTCTTTTTTGTTGCAAGGATAAACAGGACGATGCATTCACTGTATTAGAACAAGACAAAACTGGATTAGACTTTATAAATCAATTGACCAGTTATCCTGATTTCAATATGTTTAAATACATGTACTTTTTTAATGGAGCAGGCGTGTGTGCAGGTGATTTTAATAAAGATGGGCTAATAGATTTATATTTTGCGAGTAATCAAGGTAAAAGTAAAATGTTTCTGAATAAAGGAGATTTAAAATTTGTTGATGTAACTGACAATACAAAAATACCGCAGGATAGTGCTTGGAGCACAGGAGTTAGTGTTGTTGATATTAATGGTGATGACTTATTGGATATTTATGTGAGCAAGGTAGGGAATTATGAAAGGCTGCAAAGTAAAAATCAATTTTTAATATGTACAGGCATCGTCGATGGTATCCCACAATATAAAGACAGTGCTAAAGAAATGGGTGTTGATTTTTCAGCTTTTGGCACTCAAGCGGCTTTCTTTGATTTCGATATGGATGGAGATTTGGATATGTACATGATGAACCATTCATTACGATACAACGGGACTTTTTTTAACAAAGATAAATATGAGAATACAAGAAATGAACTGTCAGGTGATCGACTTATGAAAAATGAGGATGGAAAATTTATTGATGTATCTGATAAGGCAGGAATCAAAGGCAATATTATAGGGTATGGACTTGGTATCTGTATAGCGGATATCAATATGGACGGCTTGCCCGATATATACATTGGCAATGATTTTCATGAAAATGACTATATGTATATCAATAATGGAAATGGAACATTTTCAGATAAACTAACTGAATCTATAAAGCAAACTAGCCAGTTTAGCATGGGTGTTGACATTGCTGATATTACCAATGATGGATTGCCAGAAATTATAACTATGGATATGCTACCATCTGATCCATATTTATTAAGAAGGTCTCTCGGAGAAGATAGTTATGATCTTTTTCATCATAAATTAAATGCGGGTTACCATCACCAATACGCACGAAATACCTTACAACTAAATCGAGGTGATGATAAATTTAGCGAAATAGCTAGATTTTCAGGTGTACACGCTACAGATTGGAGTTGGTCATCATTATTTTTTGATTTTGACAACGACGGATTAAAGGACTTATTTGTGAGTAATGGTATTCCGAAAAGGATGAATGATATTGACTATATAAAATTCATCGGTGATGAAGGTTTTCAGAAAAAAATTAAAGAAAATGAAATTACGGATAAAGAGTTAAAACTGGTAGATCAGTTTCCTGAAATAAAAATTGAAAATGTATTTTTCAAGAATAGTGGAAATGCAAAATTCAATAAATTAGCAAATATAAAAAATGATAAAAAAACGTTTAGTAATGGCGCCATCTATGCTGATCTGGATAATGACGGAGATCTAGATGTAGTAGTGAATAATATCAATGATTATGTCATGGTATATGAAAATAAAACTAACACAAATCAAAAAAATGTAAGTATAAATTTGTCAATTACAGGACCACCAAAAAATTTAAACGCACTAGGAGCAAAAGTCATTGTTTATGCTGGAAATTATGTACGTACATATGAAAATTATTGTGTGAGAGGATTTATGAGTAGTAGTATGATTCCTTTGCAAGTGGGCTTGGGCACATCAATACCTGATAGTATGGTTTTGATATGGCCTGACAATTCTTTTCAAAAAATCAAATACAACCCAAAGGAGACCTTGATTAAACTTAGTTATACATCAGGTTTACCTGCGTTTGACTATGCTTCACTAAAAAGTCAAGTAAGAAACGCAGCATTGACTGATGTGACATCTGCCCTTGGTGTCCATCATAAACATCAAGAAAATCCTTTTATAGAATTCAATCGTGAGCCATTAATTCCGCACATGGTATCTAGAGAAGGACCAGCGTTGGCAGTAGGTGATGTAAATAATGATGGCTTAGAAGATTTTTATGTAGGAAGTTGTAAATTCGATACATCATGTCTATTTATACAAACCAAACAAGGAAGATTTATAAAAACCAGTCAAATCGCTTTTGAGGTGGATAATAATTATGAAGATGTTGATGCCGCATTTGCCGATCTAAATAATGATAATTTTATGGATTTAGTAGTTGCAAGTGGAGGAAATGAATATTCAGGAAAGAGCCCAATGTTAAAACCAAGGGTTTATATCAGTGATGGCAAAGGCAATTTTATAAAATCAGAACATGCAATTTATGAAAGTATTGTATTAAACGCAAGTACCGTTTCTGTTTTTGATGCAAACGGAGATAGTCACTTAGACCTATTTTTTGGAGCTAGATCTGTGCCTAGAGAATACGGGACGGTACCAAGTTCTTATTTATTAATTAATGACGGAAAAGGAAAATTTGTCTTAGATAAAAAGAAATCGGAGATAATTTCTTCTGTAGGTTTTATTACTTCTTCTAGGTTAAGTGATATCAACAAAGATAGAAAAACGGACCTTTGCGTTACCACAGAATGGAATGGTATATATTGGTTCGAAAATACTACCAACGGATTTGTAAAAAACATCGTCACAAATGATAAAGGTTGGTGGAATACTTTAACTATTTCGGATTTGGACAATGATGGAGATCTAGATATTGTAGCAGGAAATCTAGGATTAAACAATAAATTTAATGTGTCTGAAAGGGAGCCACTGAGCATGTATTTTGATGATTTTGACGATAATGGTACTAAAGAACAATTCCTAACCTATTTTTTACAAGGCAAAGAAATTCCATTCAACAATCATGAAGAATTAATAAAGCAAATTCCTCAACTGAAAAAAAGATATTTGTTTGCTTCTGATTTTGCAAAAGGAGATGTAAATAGCATAGTTGGGAAAAAACTGAATAACTTGGCGAAATTAGAGGCTAATAATTTCAAGAGTATGGTTTTTGAAAACAATGGTACTAATCAATTTTCACAACAAGCTTTGGGCTGGCAAGCTCAGCTTTCATCTATAAAATGCATATTGCCGCTGTTCTATAATAATGATGATTTACCTGATCTATTGATAGCTGGAAATTTCTACCACAATAATATACAAATGGGCAGATATGACGCAGATTATGGTGCCATACTTATTAATAAAGGAGATTTGAGATTTGAATATTTAACTGTTAATCAAAAAAATTTAAATGACGAAATTAGAAACCTGAAAGAATTAAAAATAAAGGGTAAGACCCATATTTTGGTCGGGAAAAATAATGAAGCGATCAAAATTCTAACACTTAAAAAATAGGGTAGTAAAGCTTAGTGACCCATTGTGTAGAATCTTTGTGGTCAAACCGATTCGTTACAAGCGATTGGAAAGGAATGGCTGGTGATGAGTATGTGTAATCTGAAAGGTAATTTTCTAGATTGAGTTCCATTTTTGCTACATTACGAAACCCTCCTTTAACGGTGGTGGTTAAAAATTTGCCCCCCGCAAGCATTCTTTTAGGAACAATGTTTCCATTTGGTTGTAAATCCTTATTGATAGGTAAAGCAACTGAAAATTCATATTTAATATCTTCAGCACTAACTTTCCTAATATTTAGCATTGGGTGATTAGTACTTTTTGCACCATTTGATACAGCATATTTTTCAAGAAGTTGAATTTTAGTATAAATCTCTGTAATTGTTGGGAATGAGTCTGTCACAGTTTTAGTGTAAATTAGCGTACTATCCATAAGGTTGGTCTTTGTTATTTCGCCACCATAAGCATTCTTAAGGTCTTCGCAGTTAGATCCTATCTTTTGAATAATGTCTTTAAGTTTACTTTTTATTTTGTAATTCAAATAGTAGTTTTTTATTTTTTCGAATTTATTTTTACCAGAATGAAGAGTGTAACTTCCCATGATCATATCATCATTTGAAGCGCTTTGAAAATTATTTAACGTTAAATATATCTGTTTTGATTGTAAATCAATTATAATTACTGGGTTACCAAAATCGTCCATTTTTAAAGTGTATTTTATATCTTCCAAGCTACTAGTTACATTATTTTGATTATAAACTAA
>Ga0075154_10002556_pt1 | contig 11852 bp, 9 predicted proteins | sample JI71714BDNA_FD_70965 | JGI IMG/M metagenome (GOLD analysis project Ga0075154, IMG submission 70965) | Wastewater effluent complex algal communities from Wisconsin, to seasonally profile nutrient transformation and Carbon sequestration -... | ecosystem: Engineered > WWTP > Effluent > Algae... | reverse complement strand
GGCCAATATGCCGCCAAAGACGGTCGTATGCCCGTGGCTTTTTTGGGATCGAACCACACCACCGGCGGCAACTCCGGCAGTCCGGCCCTCGACGCAAAAGGCAACTTAGTGGGCCTCAATTTCGACCGCGTTTGGGAAGGCACCATGAGCGATGTCAACTACGATCCGGCCATTTGCCGCAATATCATGGTCGATATTCGTTACGTGCTTTTTATTATTGACAAATACGCCGGTGCCCAGCGGTTGATCAATGAAATGAAGATTATCCGGTAAATGAAAAGGGTGGCCACGAGGGCCACCCGTACACTATTGCTTATTGTAGCGTACACGTTGCCCTTGTAGCGTACACGTTTTTGACAAAAGCCAACAACCCTCAAGTGTGCATAATCTGCCAAATCTATCAGATTTGGTAGATTTATGCCACAATTCAGCCGCTGCGCAAAACCAATGCGCACTTTTAAACATCTAATTCCTTGTGCATTTCGCCAGCAAGGCAAACATATTTGAACGGTTGGTGTTTACCCCACTGATTTTGGATGCACCGAAACGTGTGGTAAACGTATACCCTACAACGAGCAACGTGTAATCTACAACAAGCAATAGTGTACGGGTGGCCCTTGTGGCCACCCTTCTCGATAAATTCAACAAAAATGTACGGAACAAAAGCACACGCCGACACGGTCATACGGTTAATTGAGCACAATATAAATATTATGCGCTCGCAGGCGGGGACATTCCGACCTACGCCAGTGTGCATTTGGGGGCTGCATGGCATTGGAAAAACGGAATTGGTGAAAGGATTGGCCCAACGGCTGGAAGCACCGCTGGTGTACATTGCCCCCGCGCAATTTGAAGAAATGGGCGATTTGGTGGGTATGCCCCGGATTGAAGGTTCCGCTACCTCTTTTGCGCCGCCCGAATGGGTGCCTACCCAGGAAGGACCGGGTATTTTGCTCCTCGACGACGTGAACCGCGCCGATGACCGAATTCTGCGCGGTATTATGCAGTTGATGCAGTATTACGAGTTAGTGTCGTGGAAACTCCCGGAGCGCTGGATGATTGTACTCACTGCCAACCCCGACGGCGGCGACTATTCCGTAACCCCCCTCGACGATGCCATGCTCAACCGGATGCTGCACATCACGATGGAATTTGACGCCAACGTGTGGGCGCAATGGGCCGAAACGGCCGGAGTAGATGAACGCGGTATTTATTTTGTGCTGGCCTACCCCGAATTGGTCAATGGCCGCCGTACCACACCGCGCTCTTTGGTGCAATTTTTTGAGTTGTTGGCCCCGTTTGAGCAATTGGACGAACATTTGCCCATGATCAAAATTTTGGGAGAATCTTGTCTGGACCCCGAAACCGTGCAGGCGTTTATTAATTTTGTGCACCTCAAATTGGACCGCATGCCCGCCCCCGAGGAAATTTTGGATACCCCCGATTTTGAGGCAGTGGCTGGCCGCGTGCAGCGGTTGGTCAACGACGGCACGGTGCAGCGGCTCGATATTTTGTCGGTGATTATTTCCCGCCTCAATTCGTGGCTCATTTCCCGCCCCGATGCCATGACCGAAAAGCGCATGGATAACCTCACCCGCTTTTTGCTCCTCGAGTTTATTCCCAACGACCTGCGCCTGAGTATGGCTCAGGAATTAGTGCGCCACCCGCACCTCAAGGGCTTGTACGCCAATGGTGCCATTGCGGAGTTTTTGTTGAAAAAGATGTAGTGCGGGAATACTTAAAACGCCAACCCCACCCGCACCTCGCTATACAACCGGTGACTTGTTATCTCTTCAGTCCTGTCTGGATAGAAAGCCTGGTATGCTTCGCGGCACGCCCCCAATTTTAACTGTGCAAAACCCCGTTTGAAAAAACGCTGCTGGTATCCCCAAAGTAAAAAAGTGCGGTGATAATTGATGGGGGCATCTAAAGTATTAGGTATGTTTGAATACTGCAATTGCACCCGTTCTCTTTGGTATTGGTACTGAACGGCCACGAAAGGCCCCGATAAATTATTACCCGCCTTCCCGGCTGCTATTTTTCTGAGTTGATGGTAGAACCAACGCGTTTCAAGGCTGTACATACCTTGGAAGGTATTGCCAATGAAATTATTGTCGCTAAAAGTGGCGCGTGTTCTTTGCCAGGCTGCTCGAATACCCAGTTCTGTTGACAAGGGGAGGTGGCCCCATTTTTGCTCCAACGCCACGTAAGGAGCGTAAGTTGTTATTTTAAAATCATCTATATAGGAGTTATCGTAATTGAGTTGGCGATATAGCCCCAGCAAATCCACTTTTATCATCCGTTGCTGTTCGTGAAAACGGGGACGCAAATGTTGTTGGGTGCCTTTTGGCACACCTGACGGAAACAATGCGCCCGATATGCTAAAATTAGGAATAAAATGCAGGTAGATTCCTTCGTTAGAGTTAATCCTTTTTCGTAGCGTATTCGTATAGAAGCCTATATTCATATCCACTAAAAGATGCTGGCGAAATCGGTGCTGAATCCCGTAATGGAGTTGAAATCGCGGTCGTAACGCACCTTGAAACCGCCAAATACCAGGGACCGAAAAAGTCGAGATTTCCTCACTAAGCCCGATGTATTGCCCCGAAAAATTGTTGGCTCCCCGGTTTTCCCGAATGCGTTTGCGCATATCAAAATACCAACGCTGATGAAGCCTGATACCAATTCCTTCGCCTGCATTACTATTCACAAGTCCATCAATAATCTTGGCTCTAATACTGGCCCCAACGGCAATACCGGGCGTTATTTTGTAATAAAAACCAAGATCCGTTATGTTGTAAAAACCATTAGATAACTGGTCTTGATGTTCAAAGTTGTTGGCAATATTCCGGCCCGCGTACCAAACCCAACGAGCGGGCACTTCCGGCCCTAACAAATAATCCATTTCCAAACGCAGATCCGATTGACGTGGAAGTAGTGCTGCCCCGGGAATGGAGTCGTTTTGGGCATTGGCGATGGTAGTGGCGAATACCAGAGAAAAAATAGTAATAAGTGTAGATTTTAAACGCATTGTTGATAGATTGCTGCTATTTTAAGAAAGAACAAATTGAACGGGAAATTATAGATCTGGATAAACAAAATAAGTTGACAAAAGATGACGAACATGAAAACAAAATACATCGCGTGCACAACTACATCAGAGCCACCCATCGCATCAAACCCGGTCAAACTGGCAGATTAACGCTTATTAACCCACGACTTCAGTCGTGGACTGGCGTACCTGCAACTCGTTTGTCAAACGGTTTTAACCGTTTACAAGTACGATTTGGCAATAAAAACCGATAAATCGGTTTAGCCCAATAACATATCGCCTATTGCCCACGACTGAAGTCATGGGTTGATACGGTAACGAGTGGGCTTGCCAGTATACTTACTCACACCTCAACATTGCTGTACCGCTAAACTGGATTGTAAAACCCTGGGTTGATGTCATATTGCTCACCAATAACGCGTAAAACTCTCCTTTCTGGGCGTTGAGTGGTGCCAAAAAAGCATTGTCGTTTTTATGGCTGCAACCCGCATCCGCTGTTACGTCGCTTTCCCCCTCCCGTAAGCCAGTTGCGCCCATGCAAGGCGAATTCACTCCATTTTTCTCTCCCGCCGCCATACACCGGACAATGTTTCGGACGCTCAGTGTGGTATCTTCTCGGAGCAAAAACAATACAAAATCAAAATCATCATCCTCCTGCTGCGGAACAATCACAAACTCCAGATTGCCACTTTCTTTGATATCAAAACGAAGCCAGGTGGAATTACGTTCCGCATTACCTAAATTTTCGCCATTTAGAAAGCAGGGTACAATGTCGGCATCGGCCTTTTCACCTTCACCAACGCACTGTTTAAATCCATACGTGCTTTTATGGCAAATGGTGATTGCCGCGTCAAAATCGCCGTGTTGCGCCCAAACGGTTAATGCAATAAAATGCAAAAAGGTGATTAGTGTAAGTTGTTTTCTCATTGTATATTGTTGTATTATTTAATGACGGTATTTATCAGTATAAATGTGCACCGTACAGCGGTATATTGGTCATCCAATCTTGTTCTCGGTAACGGCTTGTAGAAAGTCTCAGGGACTTTGGTACATTGTACTTCGTTGCAAAAATACGCAAACTTTTTGATTTTAAATTCTCTTCGGCTTTTACTTCTATTGGAATAATTTCGTTGCGACGCTGAATCAAAAAGTCAATTTCGGCGGTTGCATTCGGGGCCGACCAATAGTACAAATCGTAGTGATTTTTTAGTTGTTGGGCTACAAATTGTTCCGTTAGGGCACCTTTGAACGCCGTTAATATAGCGTTTTTTTCCAAAAGAATCATCGGATCCAATTGAGCCATTGCGTTGAGCAGGCCAATATCCAGAATAAACAACTTAAAAGTGTCCAAATCTGTGTAGGCATTCAAGGGCAGCCCCGGCTTGTTTACACAATGCACCTTCAACACCAAACCTGCGTCAGTCAACCAGTTAATGGCCAATTCAAAATCTTTAGCACGGGCACCTTTTTTTACTTGTCCGTAAATGAATTTGCGATTTTCTTTGGCCAATTGGCTAATAATACCATGCCAAACCAGTCGAATACGCGGCACAATTTCGACGGGTGCGTGTTTGGCAAAGTCATGCTCGTAACCCAGCAATATTTTTTCCTGAATATCACGTACTGCTTGTATGTCTTTTGAGTTCCGGTAATGCTCTACTACCTCCGGCATACCGCCCGTGAAATAATACAATCGGAGCAGGTCAATCAGTTTTTCGTGAAAAGTATCCAATACGGCCCAGTTTTGGGCTTCTATGCGTTCCGCCAAAAGTGCGTGATCGGTGTTTTCTAAAAACTCCAAAAAACTCATGGGATACACCCGCAGAAAATCTACTTTACCAACGGGGAAAGAAGTGTTTTTTTGTAAAGAAACGCCCAACAGGGAGCCAGCCGCGACAATATAATATTCCGGAGCCTGTTCATAGAAGTATTTTAAGGCAGTTAAGCCCTTTTCAGCCTCCTGAATTTCGTCAAATACAAGTAACGTGTTATGGCTGTTTATTTTACGGCCAACTTCGATTTCAAGGATAGAAACAATCCTTTTTACGTCAAAATCCGCGAAAAAGACGGATTTTAGGCGTTCACTACTTTCAAAATTAAAATAACACACCTCTTCAAATTCATTTTTCCCAAATTCTTTCATCAACCACGTTTTCCCAACTTGGCGAGCACCTTGCAAAATAAGCGGCTTTCGGTTCGCATTATGCTTCCATTCCAGCAGTTTGTCGTAAAGTTTTCTTTTCACAGCGGTATCTATTTTGGGACAAAAATACGCTTTCCTTTGGAAAAATGTTGCGTATTACATTTTTTCCTTTGAAAAAGTGTAACGAAATACATTTTTTCCTTTGAAAAAATGTAACACTACCGTTTCAGACCGTGCAAATCTAAAATTCGCTGCTCAATATTGGTGGTAGAATAGCCATCGGCAAATTGCAAACTGCGCACTGCGCCGCCGCGCGCCAACACCACATCGCTGCCCACAATTTGTTTGGGTTTCCAGTCGCCGCCTTTTACCAATACATCGGGGAGCAAGGCGGCAATCAGGTCGAAAGGCGTATCTTCTTCAAAAATCACCACCAAATCTACCGTTTGCAGGGCAGCCAATAGGTGCGCCCGCGTTTTTTCGTCGTTGATGGGTCGGTGCGGTCCTTTTAACCTGCTCACCGATTCGGAGGCGTTGAGGCCCACCACGAGGCGTTGGCCCAGGTCGCGGGCTTCGGCGAGGTACTGAATATGACCGTAGTGCAGAATATCAAAACAGCCGTTGGTAAATACCACCCGGCTGCCTTCCTGTTTCCAGTGCGCTACCGTGGCGACGGCCTCGGTGCGCGTTTGTATTTTATGCTGAATAGCGTGTAAGGCTTCCATTAGTTGAGCATATCCCAGAGTTTGTCTTTTAACTTCTGGATATTTTTGCCGGTGATGGAAGAAATAAAGAACACCTCAATGCCGGGTGGCAAGGTAGGGCGCAGCATTTTTTCCAGGTCGTCGTCAATTAAATCAGATTTGGTAATGGCCAACAAGCGGGGTTTATCCAGCAAATCGGGGTTAAACTGTTCCAATTCGTTGATCAAAATACCAAACTCTTCGGCCAAAGTCCGCTCGGTATCGGCGGGAATCATGAACAACAAAAGACTGTTTCGTTCAATGTGCCGCAAAAAGCGATGCCCAATTCCCCGGCCTTCGTGCGCGCCTTCGATGATACCCGGAATATCGGCCATAATAAAGTTTTGGCCGGGCCGCACCGATACAATGCCGAGTTGAGGCACCAGGGTGGTAAATGGATAATCACCAATTTTGGGTTTGGCGGCTGAAACCGCACTCAGTAATGTACTTTTACCAGCGTTGGGGAAACCCACCAGACCCACATCGGCCAATACCTTAAGTTCAAGGATAACCCAGGCTTCGGTACCACTTTCGCCGGGTTGGGCATGGGTAGGTGCCTGATTGATGGAGTTTTTAAAAAACGTATTGCCTTTGCCACCGCGCCCGCCAGGGTATAGAATCTGGCGTTCGCCGCGTTCGGTAATTTCCATGAGAACTTCGCCCGTTTCGGCGTCGCGGGCAATGGTACCCAGCGGTACTTTCACCACAATATCTTTACCGTCGGAGCCGGTTTTCATACCACCCCGACCGCCTTGTCCATCGCTGGCGTAAATGTGTTTGGTGTATTTGAGCGAAAGCAAGGTCCATTCCTGCGGGTCTGCTTCGAGGATAATATGCCCGCCACGACCGCCATCGCCGCCGTCGGGGCCGCCATTGGGCATAGCCGGGCCACGGAAAAAGTGTACACTTCCCGCGCCGCCTTTTCCACTTCGGAAAAGTATCTTTACGTAATCAACAAAATTCTGTTCTGCCATTTCGGAACAAAGGTACGATGAAGAATTGGAGTAGTTTTTAAAAAAGTTCAGGTTCGTATAAGCGGTTATAGTACCATTAACACGAAGTATGGGCCATTTTTGGTCATTTTTAGAAAGCAAAATAAAAAAAAATGGGGAAAGGGGAACTTGCCCCTTGCGGTGTACGTTAAAATACCCTTAACTTTGTGGCGAAATACTTCACCAGCTCTGTTTTATTTTGTTTCTCAAATTATTACAGTAACGTGTCTTGTATTGCAAATGTGACCCTTTTCCTGTATCTTTTTTAATCCGCTCCAATTGTCATTTGTAATATTCTTGAATGGTTGTTTTCACAGCATTTCAAATCCACTTACTTGCGAATGGGTAACTTAGACACAGAGTTTTCACTACCATCAGACCCCAATCACGTTTATCACGTGCAACCCTTTATTGACGATGTAGCCCAACGCTACAGACTCTCCGCGGACACACAAGGTAATATGCTCCTTACACTTACAGAGGCAGTTACTAACGCGATGCTTCACGGCAATCGTGGCGACTGCTCAAAAAGGGTTTCCATTTCACTTCACCGGCACAAAGACGCCCTCGAAGTACGCGTATCCGACCAAGGCGATGGTTTTAACCCAGATTGTGTACCTGACCCCACCAGCCCCGAATGTTTGGAAAAATGTGGCGGACGTGGTATCTATCTGATGCGCGAACTCAGTGATGATTGTCGTTTTATGAAAAACGGTTCCACCGTAGCGATGCGCTTTAAACTTTAATTTTTTCGATATGGTTGTATAAATTCTTGTTTCGTTACAATATTTTGGTACGACCAACAGTTTTTATAACATAACATACACCAACTGCCGACCGGGATGTCCCCGATCGGCAGTTGGCATTTTATTTTATCCTCTACGATTACTAATGGCTAATTCCTCAGATTCTGGCGGCGTTATTTTTAAAACCGGCCTGTTCGCAATTCTCGCGGGCATTGCATTTTGGATTTTTAACCGGGGTTATGGCTCCACGGACAGTTCCGATTCCACGCCCAATACCGAACAACGCGCTTCCACAAACGAGGGCACGGCCCCGGAAGACATTAAAGCCGCCGATGTACCCGATTATTTGCCCAAATTTAAGGGTGAAGAAGTACAACACACCTGGTTTACCCTCTCGTACCTCGAAGAACACGAACAAGCCGAATGGGTCGCTTACGAACTTACCCGCAAGCAACTGAACCAAAACTGGGCCGACCGGGCAAGTATGACTTTTATGCCCGATCCCAACGTGCGCACCGAAAGCGCTACGCCCCGCGACTACACGGGCAGTGGCTACGACCGCGGCCACTTGTGCCCCGCCGCCGATATGAGTTTTGATACCACGGCGCTCCGCGAAACATTTTACATGAGCAATATCAGCCCCCAGGCCAAGGGTTTTAACACGGGTGCCTGGCGACAAATGGAAGAACGCACGCGCGATTGGGCGCGTAAATTCAACCGGGTATTTGTGGTGACCGGCCCCATTTTATCGCGCCCGGGCATCCAACAAATCGGGTTTAGCAAAGTGACCGTTCCCGTCGGTTTTTATAAGGTTATTTACGCCCCGGAAAAAGATATAGCCATTGGGTTTGTAGTGCCTAACCAAAAAACGGACCGCCCCATTATGGAATACGCCTTCCCGGTAGATTACGTGGAAAAAATGACGGGCATTGATTTTTTCCCCGAAATCCTGAACGGAAAACGGGAATCGGTGGAAAAAGAATTGGATAAATCATCATGGCCCCGGTAGGGGCAACCCTCGTGGTTGCCCTACAATACGGGGCCATAACGGGCAGAGGCAACCCTCGTGGTTGCCCTACAATACGGGGCCATAACGGGCAGAGGCAACCCTCGTGGTTGCCCTACAATACGGGGCCACAACGGGCAGAGGCAACCCTCGTGGTTGCCCTACAATACGGGGCCATAACAGGCAGAGGCAACCCTCGTGGTTGCCCTACAATACGGGGCCATAACAGGCAGAGGCTGTTTCATAAGTAAGACAACCAGAGCATCGATATTTTTGAACATCGAACAGCGAACACCGAACAGCGAAGTATCCGCTCATGAGACGGCCTCACCACGCGAATCAGTCATAACAAAAAACAATATGTAGTTTAGGAAATCGTCGCTTAAAAGCGGAATAATGCCAGACAATGCGCGTCGGCGCATTTTAACCTTAATCAATTAAACATCATTTCGCTGTTCGACACTTCGGTGTTCGATGTTCGGTGTTCAATTGTTCGATGTTCAATTGTTCAATGCATCACCTCTCGTACCTTAACATTGAGGTTTCCGCCCGCGTCGAGCCATTTGGCGATAATACTAATTTCGTCTGGGGTAAGTTGTGCTTTGCCTTTGGGCGGCATGTGTTCTTCCTCGTGGGCGGGAAGAATCAAGCGTTGATACAAGGCACTGCTGTCCGCACTGCCAAAACTAATTTCCAGTCCTTTTTCACCCCCTTTCAGCAAGTGTTCGTACGAATCCATCATCAGGTTCCCCTTGGCTTTGGACGGATTATGGCACGACACGCATTTGCCGTCCAAAATAGGTTGTATCAATGCGTTATAAGCCACATCGTCGGGATTGGCAGCATTGAGGTCAACGGCTTTTTTAGGTTCGGTGAACAAGTAATTGCCACCGTGGGTCAGGTCACCTCCTAAGTGCCCGGCGGTGCCAACCAAGGCCGTCGCGGCCAATACCGCCGCCTTAAAATACGGCGTACCCAATAACCACCAACAGCCACCGCACAGGGCCGCCGCCGTAATCCCCGACCATTGGTGCCACCACAAAGCAGTTTCTTCATAGCCGCCTTGCTGGGCCAAAAGCCACCCGAAAATGGCCGTTAGCACCGCCGAAACGGCAGCAATTTTGATCGAAAAAGCAATAATTGGCTCTAATTCGGCCGTTTTTTTCCATTTCGACCAAACCACCAACAACGCCGCCAGCACCATAATCCCAATGGGCAGGTGCAGGGCTAATAAGTGAAACCGACCAGCGACGAACATTTTTTTTTTAGTGAAGAGTGAAAAGTGAATAGTGAAAAACGAAAAGTGAAAAACGAAAAGTGAAGAGTGAAAACACAATGCGTTTAGTTGCTCCTACGGTATGTTATTTTACCAATAAAAGCACACTCTACAACGAGCAAAACTATTCACTCTTCACTATTCACTCTTCACTAATTCGGTTTTCTGGCAATACGAATTAAAATCAAGCCCAGGGCTGCGAAGAAAAGGGTGCCCAGTAGTTGGTAACCACCTTCACCCATCCATTCGGTCAGGCCGTGTTCCATACTGATGGAGCCTAAGGCTTTGGCGGTACCGTCGGAGGCTTGTAACAACGCCACCACGACCCCGGCCAAGGCACCGCCCGCCACCAAACCCGTGGCAAACAAACTGCCTTTGCCCAAATCCGCGTCTTCGGCGGCTTCACCCTTGCGCTGACCGATCCAGTCCGTTAAACCTTTGAGCACACCACCAATCCAAATGGGCAATGTAGTGGACAAGGGCAGGTACAAACCCACGGCAAACGACAGCGATTTCACCGCGCACAACTCCAGGGTAATGGAAATAAACAACCCCACCAGCACAAATTGCCAATCGAGATTTTGTGATAATAAACCTTTAATCAACGTTGCCATCAGGGTAGCCTGCGGCGCGTCGTATTTGTAACCAATGGCGTGTTGTACGCCCTGCGCCCGCAAATCGGCGGTAGGGTTGTCGAGGTACAACACCGTCATACCAATGACAAGTGAAGAAACAACGACCCCGATAAACAACGCCATTTGTTGGTAGCGCGGGGTAGCGCCCACGATATAACCCGTTTTCAGGTCCTGAGAAGTAGCGCCCGCGTTGGCCGCCGCAATACAAATCATACTACCCACCACGAGGGCCATGGGTTCGTAAAATTTACCGGTCCAACCTACCCCGATAAACACCAGGGCCGTACCCATAATGGTCGCAATGGTCATACCCGAAATGGGGTTGTTGGACGAACCAATAATGCCCACAATCCGGCTGGATACCGTTACAAAGAAAAAGCCGAATACAATGACCAATACCCCGATGAGCAATTTGCTCAAAATACCGTCGCCGGGAATGGCGGGCAAAACGGCCATCAAAACAATCAGGGCCAAACTGCCAATGCCCACTACTTTTAGGCTAAGGTCATTATCGGTACGCGAAATATTTTCGGCGCGTTCCGGGTTGCGGATGGTTTCCAGACTTTCTTTAAACGAACTAACAATGGTGGGTAAGGTTTTTAACAAGGTAATAAAACCCGCCCCGGCCACGGCTCCAGCCCCAATTTGGCGCACGTAAGCCCGGTAAATGGCACTTGTAAGGTCCGTAAAGGTTTGGGTATCGGGGTTCCAGCCAAATTTGTAACCCGTTAAAGCACCCGTTGCGGTGTCAAAAATGCGCAACATATCCAATTTGTCCAATTGCGCGGCGATGGTTCCCGCTGGTACCAGCGTGGCCAACAGGGGAATCAGGCCCATCCAGGCGAGTACGCCACCGGCCACGAGTACACCCGCAATCCGTGGCCCGATGATATAACCCACCCCCAGGTATTCGGGGGTAATTTCACCGCTGATTCGCGCCGCCGGGAGGTATTTATTCACCGCCGAAGTCGCCCAGGTTGGCGTTTCGGCAATCACCCGAAATACCTTTTGCAACAAAGCATAAACAAAAGCAACACCCAAACCCACAAAAGCCGGTTTGGCAAAATCGCCGCCTTTTTCACCCGCCACCAACACGTGCGCGCAGGCCGTTCCTTCGGGATAAGGCAGGTTATCGTGTTCTTTTACAATGAGCGATTTGCGCAGGGGAATCATCATCAAAACCCCCAAAATGCCCCCAAAAATGGCCAGCATCAGGATGGTCCAATAGTTGAAATACCCTTTACCCACCCCGTCACTCA
>Ga0075154_10002554_pt1 | contig 11857 bp, 9 predicted proteins | sample JI71714BDNA_FD_70965 | JGI IMG/M metagenome (GOLD analysis project Ga0075154, IMG submission 70965) | Wastewater effluent complex algal communities from Wisconsin, to seasonally profile nutrient transformation and Carbon sequestration -... | ecosystem: Engineered > WWTP > Effluent > Algae... | reverse complement strand
ACTCTGGAGCAAGTACCTGAAGGATGTGGTGAAGCTGGAAAGCCAAGCCAGCCCGTCTCACGGATTCCGCCATGCCTTCAAGACGCTATGCCGAGAAGTGGGCATTGAGACAGCAGTGAGCGACTGGATCACGGGGCACGCGGCGCCCAACGTAGGGGCAACCTATGGGAGCAACCCGCTGTCACGAATGGCGAATGAGCTTGAGAAGTTCCCCAGCATCGCCAGCTCTGCAGGGTTGCTACCGTCGAAGACAGCAGAAGGCTAACTCTCGGTCTGGGCGACCGGCTTCTCAATGAACAACGTGTACCGCGACTTGCTAGTTCCAACGGTGCGGTACAGGTAACCGAGCACAACCAGATCACCCTTAACAGCCATCGTGTTGACGCCTCTCAAGGTACGCACGAAGGTACCCAGGACTCCTGACGCAGCGCCACGCAGCTGTCGAAGACAACAGCCTTCGGCGCCACCTCCTTGTTCTCCAGTGCCATATGCTCATTCTTCTTTTGCAGTCGGTCGATCCGCTCGGTGTCACGGCTGACCTACAAGCTGTTGGTGGCGGTCAGTTGTTCGAGCTGATCGATGGTCTTAGCGAGGGTCTTGAGGGTCTTGTTGAGCCGGATCATTCGGGGCACTTGGAGTAAGGCAAGATCGAGAGAGGAACTATGTGCGTGCGATTATTTGGACTGATCAGTTAGATCGATTTGCTGTCGTACCACTTATAACGACTGGGTCTGCCAATTATTCAGTTATGCATTTAACTCCGCACTGTAAATGACGCTTAAGTGGAAACGTTGAAACGCCCCAATACGCTTTGCTATCTGTAGCTGATCTGGCAAATAAATCGGAGGTTCCAGCCAATGATCGGCAATCAATTTGGCATTAGCGTCTCTATTGGAAAGGCGCGGTTTTGCTTATTCATCGGTGACGTGTATGTCCGAGTACCGAGGTGCTTTGAGCTGGCCTGGAATAACACAGGTTTTTACTTCGATAAGGATGGAGCGTGACGTACATGGATACCTTATCCAGCAAAGTGCCGACTTATGATCGGTATGCACTTGTCCAGCTTTTCAAAGCCATTGAAGAGTTCCGTAGTGTTGACCCTGAGATGCAAGCACAAGGCGTCGCGCTGTTCCTCTACTCGGCGATCTACCCAGGCTGCACGATGACGGATCTGCAGAAGAACCTCGGGATGACCCAAGCGTCTTGCTCAAGGAATGTGTCGGCCTTTTCTGAATGGCATCGTCTCGATAAGCCAGGGCATGGGCTACTAGCGGCAACTCCAGATCCGATGGAGCGCCGCAGGAAGATCGTGCGTTTGACCGAGAAGGGAGAGCAACTGGCTATCGCCTTGACCGAAGCGGTGATGAACCCGGTTCGGCTGTCTTCGTTCTCAAGGGCGGTAAGGTAAAAAATAACTCCCAGCACCAAGCCTATAAGTCGGCTTTTTAACTGTCTAAGTTAATAAGAGCAGGTGGATTTATGGGTTAGCGCAAGAGAGACGCTGGCTTTTACTTATGCACAGCGTCTCATGGATGGGATGTAAAGGTGATATTTTCTTGCCTTATATCTCTTGACAAGTTCCAAAATCGAAAAATGATGAATCTGGCTTATTCATAGTGGAGATAACCCAGTTTCCAGGACTCATCACCATGAACCGTCTTGTCTCAGGAGAAAAATCGAATTTATAGTGAATTCCATCACAAGCAACTTGAACGGCTTTACCGCTCATCTCAAACGCCTCACATTCTGCTACAGAGCTATGACTATCATTAGGAGAATTGGTTGCATTGCGTAAGTAATAAGATCCTATTTCCGACGATATCCAGTCGGAGGGTTTGCGATCAATCAAAACTCGCTCTGCCCTCGCCCTGATATTACCTTCATTATCTTCTGAAGTTGATAGCTCCTTGTCACCTATAAGGCTTTTGATCTCGTTTATAGGGAGCATGGATATGTGCGTAAGGTACCATGTGTCGCGACCGTTGAATCGCGTCAAGTGATGCGTACCTTTATCATGGTTATATCCGCCTGACTCATTAGTCGTACATCTGTAGCTTTTACTGAAAACACTAGATGTTTTGTATTCAGCTTCAGCCGCACTTGAGATGAATGTTAGAAGAATCGCGATAGAGAGAGGTCTTGTCAGTTTCATGTTGCATCCGATCAGGTAGTTACAGCTTATTGCATTTATATTTATAGCAAAATGATTATCGATTTTGAATAGTCTTGAATGGCGTATTGGATGCTAGAAAACAACTACAGGATTATCTCGGGTAAAGCCCTGGCACTTAAGTCAGGGAACTCCGGTGAATTCCCAAAAGCACCCAACCTGAGCGCCATCCATGGGCCAAAGCCTGGGCAGCAGTGGATGCCTAGGTCGCGACTGTGCTGAGGCTAGGGCTGATGGAGGACAGAGGCGAACAGGGAATCTCCTGGGCGGAGTCATAAAGAGGTACATGAAGATGAGCTGGAGGTGTGCTGACAGAGAGGCTTCTACTTCCTGACAGTCACTGGTTGGGATGGTCACTGACAACATCGTCATCGGTGGTCATCGATCCTGTGTCAGCAGCTTAGGTAGTCATCAAGAGCAACTTGGGGTGCAGCTTGAAGAGCACCTGTTAGTGTCTCCGCAAGACAGGCTTGATGCTGTCTCATGGCTTCGTTTTCATTGATTAATGAATAGTAATAACCATGGATACTGAACAGCTTAAAGACACTCATAGAGTGGCTTCGCCATCCTCCACTACACCCCGCGTGTCATCGCAGGTAGCCAGCCTCGACTGGGTGCCATCACCTCCCAGCCAGCTATGTCAGGTTCGTCATCACCCGTGACTGCTGACCGGTTGGTCGGGGCAGTGAGAGGGGCTGTACGCCTGAAGCTCAAAGTAGCAGTACGTACTCAGCGATGGCCTCGATGGGCTACAGCCTTTCCCTGCTCGATCAGCCATTCCCAAAGGTATGTCAGGATAGGTGATAGAGCGTCATGGTCGGAGATTGAGCGTGCGAGGTTGCACGCTCTGTCCTCCATAACTGTGTGGGAATTGATCTTCGTCGAACGTGCTGCGATCTTGCAGAAATGTGAAATAGGCGGTAAGTGATTAGCTTCTGACTCGCGGCCACTCCTATAGGCCAGAAGCAGTGATTGGGTATCTATAAAAGCAGAGCCGATTCAGTTGGAGTTCGCCTCTTACCCTTCGCCTCAAGCTGACGCCACAGGAACCTTTTTATTTTCCTATTCGTCTCCTAGTACATCCTCAAGAACGAAGCGCGCGTCAAAGCCTGGATAGATGGTGTTCACGTCATTCAGTATGCAGTTCACCAAATGTAATGCGTCGCCTGTTGTGGGTTCCAACATGCGGTGGAAAGGGAGGGGGATGCGATGGAACCGATGCAGAGGGTTCAGGCAGTGAGTGAAGTTGGTGTCTCGCATTGCTCCCCATTGACCGTGGACAAATCCGGAGGCCCAGCCATAGTAGCGGTCATAGTCGTCCTTCGTGCCCGATTCCTCTGCCAGCCGGCGAAGGTCTTTCCCGCACCAGTGGCCTAGGTCAATTTCCACGTACTCCTGGAAGTAGTCTTCGTTTGCAAGCGCCTCGAGCGTCGCTTGTGTAACGAACCGAGGCTTCTGGCCAGACATCGCTTCGTGCTTAAGCAGTGCCAGCTTGGCTTGGCCAGCACCGTAGGAGCGAAACTTCTTCCACATCTCGTCGGTGCCGTTTCGCACGAGGAAGGCCAAGGATATCCGACATTCTGTGAGCGAGCGGAGCAATAGTCGACCAGTGATCGCGGCGCTCAGCGGCCCCATGCTCATTTCTGCTAGGCAGGCAAGCGCGTAGAACCCGAAGCCGAACACACCATCGTGCTTGGGGTTTAGCCCAGTGGTACTTAGAGAATCGTACCAGTGCTGGAGTAGAGCCTCTCGCACTTCAACGAGACGCTTTTGAATGTCCTCTGGATGGGGCTCGCCCTCTCTTGAGTTGAGCGGTGCAGCCACGCAGCTAGTTTGCTGTAGTACGTAGTCCCAAAATAGGTCCGGCCATGGATGGAGAGTCGCGTCTGCAAAGGTCATTTCCACTGCACGGATGGATGGCCTGACCGATCGCATATCTCCTCTATAGGGGTAATCCGTGAGTTCGTACCATTCTTCCTCTGGCATGTGGATTTCGCCCACCGCCATTTTGAAGAGGATGCTGACCCAGCGGACGTCCGTGGCCTCCTGCGACTGATGCTCGAAGGTGTTTTGTACAGCTTTTCTGAGGGTTTGCCAGTCGTCCTCGTTAGGCTCAGCTGCTATGGCAGCCTTCCACCACTGATGCGCTGGTAAGCCTTCAAGTAGGAGCAAGGGGCGCAGTGCCTGGATACCAGTATGGGACTGACGCACGACGCTAACAATTTCTTCTACGATCTCTCGGGGTTGGTTTTGGAGATCGGAGTGTCGAAGTGTCCAGCCGCTCCCTTTTTCCTCTGGTGGCTTTCGGTAGCGCACACCAATGGAAGCGATCTTACGGAACAACTCCAAAGCCGCTTCTCGGGGGACGACGGTGATGATCAGGCATGCCCAGAGCATTTCTGGCAGTCGGTCGTTAGACCACGAAGCGAAGCTGACGCCTGGTATCTGCATGAGTGGAGGCACCAGAGCTTTGCCTACCCGTTTATGCCCGGAAAGCGACGTAGTGTTTCTATCGCTCTGATGCGATTTCTTCTTTTTCTTAGACACGAACTCGTCCTCACTCTCAGTTAATCCCCATCCTTGAAAGTCTTGAATCTAGTCACCAATTCCCCAGTATCAGTCATGATGAGAAGTCTCAACCTGAAATTCCGCTTTATCAGTGTCATCCTTCCAAGATTCCAATTGGGGTTTGCCTCTTTTGAACCACACAAATCCCTCTGAGCGGCGCCAGGCTGCGTGCCAGTTGCCGCCTCCCGGCCAACATCCTCTTTCGGCTACAAATACCCAGACGCAAGAGAGGCCGTCCTCCTTGAGGAAAGCTTCGAAGAGTTTTTTATCGATGAATGCGTGCGAGCCATCATCGCGGCTTTTGCCGCTCACGAAGCAAGGGGTGCCTGTGCTGTCTAAATAGACGTTGGGGTTGTCTGCATCGGCTTTGAGGCCAAGCCGGTTAGATAGCCAAGGGGCTGGTAACAGCGCTTCAGCTCCATCAGGCAGGGAGGCGTCACAGTGCGATTCCCAATAATACCTATAGCAGGGATAGGCGACCTCAACCTTGCCGATTTCGCGGAACTCCATTTCCGACCATTGCACCTGATCCCATACGGAACGCCACGGTGCCTCGAGTAAGAAAGCGGAGCCGGTGGCGCCAGGAGTTGTCCAGTCATTAACCTCAATGTTGTGCTTGGCAAGCAAGTATTTGCGGAGTTTATCCTCGTCCTCCTGCCTAACGATTATTGGCAGAAGGAAGCGCCATTCCTGTTTTCTCAGGCCGTGCTCACGATTAGCTTTGTCTTTGTAGTATTCGGATGCAGAACGATGTTCATTGAGAACAAGCCATTGACGTCCGTGAGAATCCTCCCTGGCGGTGAGGTTCTTCATGTTCACAGAGGGGTCTTCCTCGAATGGCCATTTGCTCAGCTCTGCCTCAGAGGTATCCCTCATAGAGATATCATATTTTGGGATCGAGAGCTCTGGAACGGGCCGGGCTTCGTCCGGAAGCAAAACTGTGGGATCGATATCTCGATGGAATCTTATATCTAGCGGGCCTAAATACTGACGAGAGCCATGGTAGGCGATCTCAGACATCCAATTATTGTCAGCAAGACTGCACAGAAGTTCGTCGAGAGCTAGCCACTGGTACTTTTTGCCTATTCGCTCACCAGCGGGCCGCTCGCGGCCATGTTGATGCCGGAAGCTTTGGTCATGAGGGAAGCGCTCGACTGTCCAACCGTAACCATAGGCCCGTTTTGCGACCCAGAACTGAGCGGCATTGGCGTCTACGTGTGGCTGCCTGTCATGCCGGCCCTTTGAAGTGTCAAAGCGCGGTTTGTATTCTTTGGTGTATCTCCGTTTCTCAGCCGGATTCAGCAGTAATAAAAGTTGAGCTTCACATTGCTTAAATAGTTTCTGATTTTTTTCCGACTCGTCAGCATCGTGATGTTCGAGTAAAATTCTGAATGGATTACAGCTGAGTGAGTGCATTGTACGGAGAATATCGGATCTCTCTGGGCAGTGACTGATTACCTCTTCTTTAAAACGCTCATATATTTCATCCGATGAAAGCGGCTCAGGTTTTCTCAGCGAAATATTTAGGAATGAGCCGATCCGAGGTTGAATTTCATAATTAGCGAAATCTCCAATCCACCCAGTACATGAGCGACTGATTTGTGAGTCACCAGCATTTTCGACTACTTTTTTGAGAGACGCCTCAGTAACATCTAAGTGGATTGGTTTCGTCCCGTAGGGCGGGCGGGCATGTTGGATGTCGATGCCAGCAGGTAAGCATCCGTGGAATATGGTCAGTTCGATAATTCCAAGCGCCGAGTCCCTAAGATGTATAGACAGGGGTACCACATCACGATCAAATACGGATCGATAGGCAACTTCTGCGAACATCGACAACCGTTTTTTGCTTGGATCAACACAGCAGGCACCGTAAGCTGCGGTGTGCAGTCGCTCAACAACATAGAGGTCATCAACGGTCTGAAAGGCCTCACTCAGTTCTTTGTAAAGTCCCAAGTTCTGGCGAAACAATGAGGTGAGAGCCTTCGTTGCTTTGTCCCGAAGCTCCCTATATGAACTAGAAGTGAACCAAGTTAGGGTTATTGCACTAAGATACTGAACTCTGGGGTCTGCATCATCACTTTGTTCAAGTGCGCACCAATCAATCAAGCGCCGGGCGATACTGCCCTCGTCAAGAGAAAGATCGTTGATCTGACGTGTCCAGAATGAATCGCGCTCTGCCATTTTCATGCTGAGCAGCTTTTTATGCATGAATAGTGCGTTGAAAGGGTGGTCAGGAATAGTGCTAAGTTGAATGATTACTTCAAAATAACTATTAAAGTTTTTTTGGAATGCCTCATATATCTCGAAAGTTCGCTCCGTGAAAGCACTACTGTTACGCCACTTCAAACTTTCGATAAAAGATTCACGAATCTCATAATCGTTTGCCCAGTTGTTTATGTCGCCAGGTAGTAAATCTAGCAGCTCTTTTTTGAAATGTTCAGGCAACTGTATCGAAAGAGCTTCAACCAGCCCTGTCCACTCCCAATCGAGATGCTCGCCATCATGAATAAAGCTGAGAGTCCCATTCGCAAGGGCTATCGCCGGGTCTTGAGCTTCTTTGAGTAGGGCGTCAGCCATAAGATGATCCTGCAATCTCTGAAAGCTGAATCGGATGATGTCTTCTGGGTAATTAAATAGACTGCCATCATCACTTTTTTGGCCAGGGTCTACCCTAAACAGTCCATTGCGCTGAAGCACTTCGAGCCAGTTTGTACCTGTTGGTGCGGTATAACCGTCAAATCTCTGCCCTACGATTTTTATTGCTTGACTCTGAGGAACGTAGTCACGGCGTTTTTCAGCCATATCCAAAGCTATTGACACGAGAGCTTGTATAGTAGGCGACACAAGAGTTTCGGTACCGTCTTGGCCTACACCTAGATTTCGAGCGATGCTTTTTAAATAGAATATAAATACGTCTCTAGTTCCATTTAGCCCCTGTGGAAATGAGGTTTTTTTGTCTTTTTGAAGGGCAATGCATGCACTTCTAAGAAATAACGGATTTACAAATTCTTCAGATAGCCAAGGGCTATTTGGTTGAGATATTCCTCGCTTGCTTAGATAAATTCGAGCTGCCCTTGCTTGTTCGCCAGCTGTCTCAAAGCCACGCACTTCAAATGAGGGTAACCTGTTGAGCACGGACTCTGGAATTATATTCTTGGTGTACTCAGTTCGGCAGCTGATCACTAGCACCAAGTTACGGTGCTTTTCAACTTTGGTGATAAACTCTGCCAGTTCACCATTCCATAGCTTCCGGCCACCCCCTTCATTTATGGCGTCGACTAACAATAGGCCTCGTTTACCAGTGATCTCGCACGCAGCGCTTAGAGTTTTAAGGAAAGTGTCAGAGGTGATATCGCCCAGTTCTAGTCTCGACGTGATCTGTTTCCAGACGTTGTCACTATTAAGATGCTGCCCTAAGATCAATATCGCCCTTCTTCCCTCCAATACAGCCCGTTGCGCAACACTCCCCAACAGGTGAGATTTGCCCGTTCCCGCTCTGCCGTATAAGAGTATGGTTCGTGAGTTCTCTCCGTCAAAATACTGGTTTCCGAGTAACGAGAGTAGAGAGTCGACTTCACCGCCAATTCTACCGAGTCTGTATTCTAAGTAACTCGAATTTTGGTCATGCCCGTTTTTTGGCTTTTCTTTGGATTCGTCATACTCCCACTTGGCAGACCACAACTGTGACAATTGTTTACTGATTTCTTCGGCTGATTCTGTGCATTCTGCGATGGGCCACGAACGCCATGGGTCTGTTGTTATTTCTAGCGACAATTTCTCTAGACTTTTAGTGGCGTCGCGGATGAAATTGACTATGGGTAAAGTTTTTTTGCCTAGGATTTCCTCAATCTTTTCCAGGCTAATGGCGTCACATAAATTGGCTATTTTATTTCGGATCTCAGAGACTGCGCTTACATCATGAAGTGCTACTCTGAATAGCTTTTCCACTCGTACTTCAACGTGATCCTCAGGATGATAGCGCTCCTCCAAAGACTTAACTGAAAGCTCAATCTTTTCTCTGAACCAACGTTCCGAAAGCTCAATATCTCCAAACCAAAAATTTCGAAGCCCCTCAGCGTCCGGTCGTATCAGTCGCTCAGTAATGCTACAGGCTGTCCAGGGAATGAATTCTACTTTTTTCCCAGCAGGAACAAGTCCTTCCCACTTGGCCTTGTGCGTTGTCCAGTGCCCCCATCCGGTAATGCCTTTTCGACCTGTCTTATCAGTAAGATCACAAGGAATGGCGATAATATACTTTGTCAGAGAAGGATGAATCTCGAGAGCTTGTTCAACTGAGTCGTCAATATTGGCCCAATCAATCTCGCTAGATTTTAAATAGTATTTTGCCTGATAGCCGATTTCGCTTGTGTCTTTGAGCAACCAGTAGGCCTCGATCCCGCCGTCTCCCCCCGCACCTTCAATTCGCCTGAATTCGGCGTCAGCGGCTGGCTGGTCAAGGTGAGCCAGTTGGCAAATGAGTTCTTCAAAAGCGAGGCGCTGTCCTGATTCCATGCCTCTGATGCGTGAGTAATCCATGCTGGTATCCGTAGCAAAAAATGATCGATGGCATCTTGCCCTAATCGAGGGTAACTATTCAGACCGTTATCGATATGCGGGATTGGCACTGCCGGGAAACGATGTATTCCAAAGGCTTTTAGCAAATTTCACAACCGTTCTGGATTGCTCTGAAAGTTGTTCTTTTACGGTGATGACTTTTAGCGGAGTGACCGCTTTGGCCGTTTCCAGCCTTTAATAACGAGTCGACGCTCCTAATCTGCTAACCAAGCGACCTACAAGGCCCGCTGTCACAATGTACATATATGGTTCAACGACAGCTATGGGGCGATATAGGCCTACTTGCTATGTCCAGGATAAAAAAATAATTCGCCCCCGCTCACTCCAAGCCTTTTTTAGGAATCTAACGCTTCCACTCGCAGCACTCTACAAGCCCGCTTCACTGCTGCCGTCGAGATACACCAATGCTTGGCGGTATCTGTGATGCTGGCACTATTCTCCTTCCTCCAAGCTGCCACAGCCGCATCGTTAATCACCTTCGGTGCGCCCAGCTTTCTACCCTGCGCCCTGGCCCGCTCGATCCCAGCCATCTGTCGTGACTTAATATTGGCTCGCTCCAACTCTGCCACGGCAGCCAGCATGGTGAGCATGGCTTTGCCGACTGGGCTCGAGAGATCGAAGCCTTCGCGCATCGACACCACGGTCACACCTTTGGCCTTCAAGGCTTCCACTGTTTCCAGTACATCGATGGTGTCTCGGCCCAGGCGGTCGATGGCTGCCACCACAACCGTGTCTCCCTTCCTGGCGTAAGCGTGGAGTGCCTTGAAGCCCTCCCGCTGCATCGCTCTGGTAGCCCCACTGGTGGCCTTATCGGAGAACCACTCGCTCACCTTGAAGCGTTGGCCGATGGAGTGGCGCTGAGCCTCGGTGGTCTGGTCGTCGGTGCTCACCCGGACGTAGGCGATAGTGGCGGTCATGGCTGGTAGCTCCTCGAGTGCAGAGTGGATCATAAAGCTAGCTCAAGATGCTATTGGATGGATCAGTGAAAATCAACAGTTTTGATCCATTTGAGAGCCTCAGCATTTCGCCTAGCTCAAGAGGTGCTCAGGATGGCTCGGAAGGTACACCTTCTGATCCACACCGCTTGCCAGAGCTTTCGGTATAGTCCGATGGTCATTCACGAAGATAGACAGAGGCACCATGCGTGGAGAGCTGCTGATATCAGCCGAGTCCTTGCTGAACTTAATGATCAGCCATGCCACAGGCTCGCAAGAAAAGGATGCCGACTACACACAGTTGCGGAGGCAGCTTCTTGAGGCTTCTGCAGTGGGACATCTTGTACCTAAAACTGTACAGACGTGTCGCTCGCTCGGGCAGTTCTGGGGAGTAATCAAGCAGAAATTCGGCACCTACCAAGAGCGCAGGGACTTTCTATACGCAGAGTTTCAGCCCCTTCTGGATCATCTTGAGTCGGTCTCGCGCTCTCCAGCGGATGAGCTAATCAGCGGCTCAGTTGGAAAGCTGGATGGCGCTTATGTTCATGCGGCCTGGGCGAAAGCCTTGGAACGGCGAAATAGCGATCCAGAAGGTGCCATCACCATGGCGAGAAGTCTGCTTGAGGCCGTCTGCAAGTTGATCCTCGATGAGGCGAGGGTCAGCTATGGCGATGCGCCCGATATCAACAAACTCTATGGCATGGCTGCAGAGCAATTGAACCTCTCCCCGAGTCAACACGCAGACAAAGACTTCAAGCGCATCCTTGGTGGATGCACGTCAGTGGTCGAGGGCTTGGGTGGACTGAGGAACAGGCTCGGTGACTCTCATGGGAAAGGGGCCACCTGGGTCAAGCCAGCGCCTCGTCACGCTGAGCTTGCAGTCAATCTCGCTGGCGCAATGGCAACCTTCCTGATTGCAACTTGGGAGTTCAGGCAATCAAAGGATTGATACCCCCTGCCCCCTTCTCACGCAGCAGCGACTGCGGGGGTACCGGGGGGGAAACCGAGACGGGAACGCGTTATTACCGGCTCGAAAATCTCTACCAAAAAATCGGGTTCCACTCTCACAACCAAAGCCTTGCATTGGTACAGAATCCAAGTACAGAATGGCACTCTAATTCGGCAGCAAGCCAATAGAATCAAGGCTTTCTGGAGCAAAAAATAGCTCCGTGGGTTCGATTCCCATCACCCGCTCCAAATTGCAGTTTATAAAGCCCTGATTTCTATAAAGATTTCGGGGCTTTTTGCTTTTTGCTTTTTGCTTTTTGCTTTTTGAATCATGGCGGAGTTTAACGCCAGCACGGGTCACGACGCCCCGTTATGGGCGTTCGGGATAGGACTGGGAACATATCCAACGCCTCCACTGTCGGAACATAACGACACAGTGTTCACAGGTAACCCCCATGCAGGCGATTCAAATGGTACGCGCGACGATTGCAGTCAGTCTTCTTCTGCTGACCTCTGCATCATTGGTAATGGCCGACCCCGGCAACGGGAAAGGCCAAGGGCATGGCAAAAAAGAGCGCCATGATGACAGTGGCGTGTCGATTAACCTCAGAGGCGCTGCCCCGCAACTCGATATCGGCTCGATTCGCGTGATTCTGGGTGA
>Ga0075154_10002551_pt1 | contig 11871 bp, 9 predicted proteins | sample JI71714BDNA_FD_70965 | JGI IMG/M metagenome (GOLD analysis project Ga0075154, IMG submission 70965) | Wastewater effluent complex algal communities from Wisconsin, to seasonally profile nutrient transformation and Carbon sequestration -... | ecosystem: Engineered > WWTP > Effluent > Algae... | reverse complement strand
GTCGGGTTGATGATGACCCGATCGATGACGCTCTGGGAATAGCCCAGCTTGGCGAGATTGCGGCGATAGCCCTTGAGCCAGGCCTTCTCCATGGAGTCATGGATGGCGTGGCCATAGGCGCTGGCGATGAGGTCAGAAACGTCCAGGGGGACCTTCTGGCTCGGGTGAATGCGGTTTGGCAGCAGGATGTGCCGCAGGGGTTTCATCAGACCGGTGACCGAGATGTAATCGGGCTGGTCGATGTGGTCATACTCGTCGTGGACAAGCCAGACAGCGAGGGCGAGCGGAATACCGCTGGTATTGGTGATGGTCATGGTTCAATCCTGGGTTTTCGCGCATAGGGGCTGCAGGATCATTGGCCTGATCACTGCAGCCCCGAGGACTCAATCGTCCTTGATGGGAAGTTCGAGCTGATCCTCGTGCTCTTCCCGTTCCATGGTGGTGGCAGACATAGCTGGTCCTCTCACGCAAAGGCGCAGAGCAAAGCTCTCTCTCCAGACAGCGCCGACGAACAGGGGACGGATTCCTCCTGTCCCTGAAGAGCTCGGGAGCTGGTCAGTTCAGCTTGAAGGGGTCGGCTGCCGGGTCCGAAACAGCATCGCCACGTTCCTGAAGGCGCATGCCTTCCGGGGGCTTCTCGAACTCGGCCTGCGACATGTGGCCGAGATAGGTCATGTTGATGATCACGACGTCAACGACCTCGATCGAGGGATCGTTGTCGATCTTGCCGCGGAAGTTGATTTGCAGGGCCTGCTGTGCTCGGCCGATGGCACGAACCGGGAGAGCCTTGTCATCCCAGGGAAGGATGGCGTTGAGCAGCGTGCTGCCGATGGTCTCGTCGGCCTTGTTGGCGAACTTCACCTCACCGGCAACGAGGTAGAAATGCTTCTTCTGGAAACTGGATTTGGACATGACTTGGTTCCTTGTCTGCAGCCCTCTCCACAAGGGAAAGGGCTGCTGGTCTAGACGTAGGGGGTTCTGGGTTTCTCTCTGTCCGAGGAGGCTGACATTAGCCTGAGCTGGCATTTCGTCAACCACAAAAGAAAGATAACTAGACAACTGGTGAGTGTAAACTCAACATATGATGACAATCGTCAATAATCAGGCGACTGCCTTTGAGATGGTGTCAATTACCTCTTCCTCGGTTGCGTCGTTTGCTATTTCAATTTCCTTACTCCAATCAGGATAGAAGATGGATAGAGCACCACCAAGCTTCACTTGAGGGTGGGCTATAGCTGGGTGATCTTGCCATCTGACTGCCTTCACCAGATGTTCATTGGTGTAGAGCAGCGGTTGCATGCTGTCTCTGATGAGGAAATACCCTGCATCGTGGATCTGAGAACATGGTCGGATGTCCAGACGGTATGCACTCTTCCGGACTTTGCCCATGAACTCCGAGCCAGCACGGGAATTGAGCAGGCACCAGCTCTGCCCGAAGGCATTGCCGGCTGATCGTGCTTCGGCCTCTGCTTCGTAAGGCGTTTTCCGGTTGCCCCGAATGACCTGCTTCAGCAGAGGTGTCCGAACCCTGAGCCCGAATGCCACCGTGACGTAGCCCGTCTTGGTGGCTTCCTGGATCTTGTCCCAGATCCACTGGTCGCTGACCTTGTAGAGCTCGTGGTAGCGGGTCTCGATCTCGATGGCCTGTTCCTTGTTCAGGCCCGTCTGCTCGACGATCCCCTTCCAGGTCCCGCCGTAGGTGAGAAGGAAGGTCGGAACCTTGCTCTCCTGTCGTTCGACGGGATAGGCCTTGGCGATCGAGTTGATGCTGACCACCGAGTTGGGATCTATGCCCTCCATGCGGTATCCGAAATAGGAATACGCTCGAAGGCAGTGACCGTCGTAGCCGTCGGTGTAAACCTTGAGCTTGTTCGGGTCTTTCGTGGTGAGGGCCGAGATCCGGTCTTCGAGAGAATCGAAGTCCAGACCCGCAAAAATCCATCCAGGGGGAGCGACGAAACAGCTTTTGATGAGCTTGCCCAGGCTGAGCTTCCCGTCCTTGATGTAGGGAGCCAGGATATGAGCAAACCGTGCAGCGATAGCCTCCGACACCTTCATGAAGATGTTGGAAGGTAGGTTCTGCAGGTTGGGGTCAGAGCTGCTTAGGCGACCTGAGAGAGTACCTCCCAGATTGAAATTCCCGAACAGATAGTGCCATCCGTCGGGTCCTTCAGCTGCGTTCTTGAAGGCCGGAATGAACGACGTCAGCAGCTTGTTGATCGCCTTGAACTCGATCAGCGCTGCCAGGAAGTCTTTCACCTCTGGCTCATCGGTGTGATTGACCAGAGCCTTCAGGGTATCACCGTCGGTGGCCGGCAGCTTGGTGTCGGTCCGTGCGATGATCGGCAGCTCCAGCATTTCGTAGAGGAGTGCTTGGAGCTGGGGCGGTGAATTGGGGTTGAAGACCTCCTTTCCGTCGGCCGCGGTTGCCCGCTTCTTCTTCCACTTGGCGTTCATCTTGGTGGCCCAAGCCTCGTTGAGCTTGACCGTGAACTCGGCGATGATCGGCGAGCTGCTCATTGTCTGAACAGCATGATCCTCATAGGCCTGCAGCACTTCCTCGACTTCGAGGACACGCTCCATCTTGAGGGGCATGCCGGTCAGCTGCATCTGGATGATGTCCAGAGTGGCAGGCTTGAAGACTGTTTCATAGATCTCAAGCTGCTCATCGGCCACCATGGTGTCCCAGTGCTTATCCAGGGTGAACCAGGTCGAAAGACCATCGACCAGGTTGTATTCGAGGAGCTCTTCGAGCGGTATGCGGGTGATGTCCTTGATGTCATCCTGCGCCCAGTTGCCGGAGAACTCCTGCGCCTGGGTCTTCAGGCTGAGATCGTTACCCGCACAGCTGTTGGTGGCGAGGTAAGTGATAAGCTTGGTGCATTCCCAGTTCTTGAGCATGATCTCCATGCCCTCCAGGAGACCCTCAGTGTCGAGGATGTCCTTCATGAAGAGCTGGTAGATCAGGACGTAAACGTCATAGCTGATCGAGTGGTAGATCGCTTTCTGGGTCAGGAGCTTGAAGAAATCCTTCAGGAGCGCCCTCACCGGCTCGTTGCGGACCTGGCGGCCGAACGGAGCCTCCGTGGCCCCAGGAATGGGATCATAGTCCACGGGGAAAGCAATCCCCTCATGCTGGTTCCAGCATAGGGTAATGGTGCCGATGCCTGCCGTGTGGTGCTTCAGGCTGAAGGCTTCGATGTCGATCGCCAACGGGGTGTCGAGCTCCAGGAGCTTGTTGAGCCAGTCCCTGATCTCACCATAGGTCTTAGGGTATTCGGCGAACTGGATGATCCCCTTCCCTGGTTCTCGATAGGACCCGGTCCGGTGATCGACGAGTGCCTTCATGCCCTGGGCGATCTGGTCCTTGATCTTGTCCGGATCGTAGAAGATCGAGCGATAATTGGGGACATAGACCACCTTGAAGGATCCATAGGGTGAATCGAGGACATAGCCCATGTTGGGCTCGACCTTCTTCACCCCGGCGAGGACCTTGAAATAGTCGCCCTGGGCGCACAGCACATACTGCACGCCCATGTTGTCGAGGACAGGAGCAAGCTCTTCCTCGATATAGGCTTTCATTTCGCCGACGGGGGTCTTCTTCTTGTTCGGGGCCATGGCCAGATCGAGGATGAGCACATCCTCCGGATCGACTCCGCCATCGTCAAAATAGGCGTCCTTGATCTCCTTGGTCATGATGGTGGGGGTGAGGAGAGCAACCGGATAGCTGCTCTTCTCTTCCGAACTGTAGAAGGCGTAACGCATCAAAGTTCCTCAGTAAATCAGACGGGTAGCTGCGTAAGCTTCCATCTTTTCCTTGTTTTTATCGTAGAGTTTCCGGGCCGATGTGCCCTGCTCCAGGAAGGACGCAGGTTCACCGGTCCGCGGGATTGCGACCAGTTCCGGAAGCGCCTTGACGAGGCACTCCGGCAGTGCGTTCCTGAGGTCGGGAAGGACCTCAGCAACCGGGCTGATGAGGCCGAAGAGAGCCTGACGGATCTCGACCCTGTCTTTGACGAAAATCGCCCGGTCCTTGAGCAAGGTGTTCATCTCGGGAACCAGAGAGAGGTGAAGGCCTCTCAGCTGGTTGCCTCGATATGGGGATTCCGGGTGCCGATAGGCTTCCCCGGCGTAGAGAAAACCAAATCGGATCTGGTCTCCGGTTTTGACCATGATCTCGTCATGCTGCCGGATCAGGTCATGCACCTGCTTGTTCCAGTGCCGGTCTTCGTGATCGAAGAGATAGCCGAGCAGGACATTGATGATCCTGTCGACTACCGTCAGCTTGGCTCTGGCAGGGGTTAGCTGGTTCACACGCATGGGGGTTCTCCTATTGGATGAGCCCGCCAAATCGTTGAGCCAGGTCCCCGAAGAGGAACAGGCGCTCGCGGACCCTGGAGAGGGCCACGTAGAGCATGCGGGCAGCTTGGTTGGGGTTGGGACAAGCGCTGATGTTGCCCAGATCCACGACAGCACTTTCGTATGTCGATCCCTGGGCCTTGTAGACCGTCCCGGCATCGCGGGGGCGAAGGTCTGGGTATTTCTGCTTCAGGGTGAAATGGGTGAACCAATCCTTCTGGCTGGCATAATATTTGATCAGCTGACGCAGGTGGGTCATGTCGATCGCCAGAGGCACACCAGTGAAGATGCCGCCATTGCGGGTCTTCAGGTTGGCATCCCGGTATTCGAGCGTGGCTCCACCGGGGAGATTGGCGACCTGGATGACGTCCGAGATCTTGAGGATCTCGACTTCGGCCTCAACCGACAGCATGGCGGTCCTCAGCTGGATGGCGTTGGTGTTGACCACCAGTTCGCCCTCGGTGAGCTCAGGCGGAAGCTGACGGATTTCCCGGATATAGTCGTTGAACAGGGTGACCTGCTCATTGGTATAGGCCAGGATCCGGTGATCGGTGGTCTGCTGGGTGAAGAGCTGCGGCAGAAGAGCCTGCATATCTTCATCGTCGCACAGATCGATGACGCCGGGGACGATCTTGATCGGCTTGAATACGCCGGTTTCGACCGTTTCGCGGAGCTGCTGGCACAGTTCGACCAAGGCCGGCTGACCGGAGTTTCGCATCTGCTCGGTGAGTTCGACGAACGGCTTGTTGCCGAGGAACACCGGGGAAATGCGCTCCATGACGGGGGCCAGCTGGCAGTGATCGCCGACATAGATGATCTTGCAGTTCAGGGTCGCCTGGTGGATCATGTTGAAGAGTTCGCTGTCGATCATCGAGCACTCGTCGATGAACAGGATCTTCTGCTCCTTCACCGTGAAGCCTTTGCCCTTTGAGAGCTTGGTCTTGCCGGTCTTGAAGTCCTCGCGGACATTGAGAGCCAGGTAGGAATGGATGGTTTGCGCCGGGCGCTTGGTGCCCAGAGCCAGGACCTCTGCAGCCTTGTTGGTGGTGGCTGTCATGACGACTTCGTCATAGAGGGCCGGAATGCCCATGATGGAGCAGGTCTGCTGATAGCGGGGCAAGATGTGGTCGATGAGATAGCTCATCAGGAAGGTCTTCCCCACGCCGCCCGGTCCGGAGATGATCATCTCCTTCTCGGAGGAGAAGAGGAACTCGAAGAAGACGTCTGCTGCGTCAGTCTGGCCCTGGTTCAACACAGGGATAGCCTTCTGGCGAGCAAGGCCAGTGGTCTGCTGGTTCATGGGTTTTTCCGTTATTCTGTTGGGTCTGTGTCCCCCCAAAAGAGAGGGGACACAGCCATGAGGATCAGGCGATCTTGGTCTTGATCACCGCGATCTCTTGCGGGGTGAAGCCGAGCTTCTCCCAGGAGATCTTGGACAGCTGCTTGTGAGCTTTGAGGGCGTCCCAGTTGCTGTAATCATAGAGCTTCCGAGCCTGGAACTGGCGAGGTCCCATCTTGGCGGCAGGATCTTTCTTCGGAGGAGCCTTCTTGGTCGGTGCCTTGGTGGCGATCGGCCGAGAATTGAGGCTGCTGCGCTGTCCCATTTCAGTCATGAAGGAGCGAAGCCCTTCATCTGTGAGGCTGGGCTGGCCAAGCTTGTCCCAGCTGACCTTGGCCCCCTTACGGAGATCCAGGAGATCCTGGGCAGCCTGGATGCGGGCCTTCGAAACGAGGTTCTTGTTCCGCATGGCGTTGACCAGCTCGACAACCTGCTGAGCACGGGTCATCTTGGTCTTTTCCTCGCGGATTTCCTTGGCAACCTCGGTCGGGTTGACCGCCGGAGCAACGACCTTTTCAGGGTCGGTGATGTCGATCGCATCGACTTCCGGCAGCGGAACGGGTGCAGGCATAGTGGCAGCTGTCTTGGCCAGGCCATAAGGCTTGGTCGTGAACGATCCGCCCATGGCGCTCGTGATGCGGACTTCTTCCATCGGGGCGGCATGTTGTCCGGCAATGGCAGCTGCGAGCAGCTTTTTGCCTTCGGGGTGTTCGGTCATGGGACGTCCCTTTTTCAGCCCCTGGTGCATGTCAGGGGTGAGACGGAAGAGGATGTGGTATCCGGCGACACGCATCTTGTCGGGCTCGTTAAGCGGGACAGCGATGACGTCTTCGGGAGCGACCTTGGCCAGGACGCAGACGTCGCCGCTGAAGCTGCCGAGATAGCCACGGCGAGCGACATGGAGCCCGGTGGAACACTGGGTCCGACGGCTCGGGTCGATGAGCTTTTCATCCATGCAGACAAAGCTGCCGATGCCCTGCTCGACCTTCTTGGTGTGGCAGTCGACGAAAACGTGTTGGCTTTTTTCCTTGAGCACCTTGTAGATGATGATCGAGCCATCCTCGGCGATAGGCAGATCGCCCTTTTCGAGGAAGTTCATCAGCTCCTGGGAGGTGTGCTGGCGCTTGGAGGCGACAGCGGCCATGCGATCGAAGAACTTCTGCAGAGCAGCCGGCGAGCCCATCTTGTTGGCATGGGCTACCTGCCGCTTCATTTTCTCCACCCCGACGATCGGGGCGGAGTTATTGACGACGGCAACCATGGTCTCGTCGGACTTGAGACGATCGTTGGTGGCCGGCTCAGCGTGCGCCATGATGTCAGCCAGAGCGGCATCCATCTTGGCGGTCTTGTCCGGCACCTGGCCGACGGCCAGGGGTTCGAGATGCTGGTGATATTCCCGGCTGACGGTTTCGGTCCCGAACAGGCTCATCACCTTGCTTTTGGCGACTTTGAAGAAGCGAACCAGGCCACCACTCGACTTCTCGAAGTCGTTGAAATCGGTGGTGACAGGATTGTCCTGGTCGATATCGACCTCGGCGACACCACCGGCGAGCAGGATGTACTTGGTCTCGTCGATGATGCGCTTCAAGCGAGGATCGCCCTGGGGGATACGAGTGGTCTTGTCGTCTTCGTGATAGAGCGTGAGCGCCATCTTATCGACGACCGCGGCAACGATACGGATTTTGGTCATTTCTGGGTTCCTTGATTGTAGGCGACTGCCGTCTTGATCATCGAGATCAAGGCTGGTCTGGCATCGCTGTAGGCAGGCATGGTCAGCCGCTCCAAAACCTTGAATCGGTGGAGAGTTGGCAGGACCAAATTGGCATCCAGGCGAACAACGAAGCGACGGAATGCTTCGTTGATCTTGACCTTTTCTGAGGCCTTGAGGATGTGCTTTGCCCGCTCGGTGTCATTGCGACGGATCGAGCGAGAGATGGCAATGATCTGCTTGTCGTACTCAGTCAGGTTGGTGGGCTGCAGAAAGATCTTCTGCAGGGCGGGTATGTCTTCAGCCATGAGGATGAGCTCATGGGTGTCGTCCTTCATGTTGAGACGGTGAACGTCCCTGGAGAGGTGGTTCTGAATGCGCTTGTTGGTGGCGTATTCGTGGGTCACCAGCTCGACCAGGTGATCGAGCAAGCACTTGGCTCCTTTCTTGATATAGGCTTCCTGCTGGGTGGAGCTGATGGTCAGAGCCGTTCGGTCTCCGAACAGCTTGGCCACAGCCCGTGATGCCTGGACACCGAGAACATCGTTGAGACTGCAGTCCTGCCGTCCCCGAGCAACAGTGAGCACGAACTCGGGCTTGCTTTCCCGGAATTTGATCGTGTCACAGGTGGCCGGATCGTTAGGCATGCGGAACACGCCGTTGATGTAGATCGACTTCAGGAGGGGCAGGCCCTTCTTGGTCTCACGCACTTCCCGAACCACAGGAAGCAGGACGTCGTCCTGTTCCCAGGGATTTCGGATCGTGAAATCCAGCACCTTGAAGCCCAGAGCTTCGAACGTCTCCCGGACCTTGGCGATCCGGGTGAAGGTGCGTGGCACGACATAAGCGATCAGGCCATCACCAGCTTGGTTTGCCTTCAGGACATTGGGGTATTCCCGAACACGTTTGCCGATGTCTTCCTTGCTGAAGCCTATGGCGACAACCTTACGGGTGAAGCCAAAGTTCTCCTTGGTTACCCTTTGCCGGTAGCGATCGGTGGTAAAGGCTTCCAGCGAGGTGAAGGTGTCGTCGTTCCATGAGTTACCTTGAAAGCTGAGGAACAGCCGTTTTTCGGGCATATCGGCCGCTTTCAAAGCATTCCGGATCGGATTGATGATCCGGTCCCACAGCCAGTAGGTGGTAGCAGAGTTAGGTTTATTGTTACGAATGCCCCAGAGCAGAGCTGCCCGGAACGACTGCCCAAGATCCTTGTCGATCACGCCCTGCTGGGTCAGGATACGAGCACGGATGGCCAGCTGCTTGGAGGCATTTTCGCCGCCTTCGGCCTTGCAGATCTCTATAGAAGCACGGCGTTTGGACAGGTCTGTCTTGGTCTTCATGATGGGGTTGTTTAGATCGGCAACGACAAATCCTTGGCTCGTGTTGAACAGGGTTTGAGCCATGGCAGGTGTCTGGAACTGCTTGAAATAGTCCCGGTATTCCGAAGCCGTCATGCTATTGAGGCCGTCCTCGGCCTTTGCGATGGCTTCGTCGACGATCTTGGTGAGTGTCTTGATGGTCTGATCGGTGGTGGAGAGAGATTCCCGGCTCGGCGTGACAGTGAGGCTGTCAGCCGGTGCCTGGAAAATGATCGAGTAAAACTGGTTGTGGCTCTCGAAGCTCTCGACGAACTTTCTCGCCCGATTGATGACAACACGGAGCTCTTCGTGTTCAGGGAACGGGTAGATCACGTTGCCCAGGCGGACGCTGACACGGCTTTCGAAAGTGTGGCTTCCAGTGATGATCAGGAAGCCCAGTTCTGCCTTGGAAAACGGCAGCGTCCTAAGGAGCTTGCCGTTGAGGTTTACCAGAATCTCGCCGTTGAAAACCACGTTCTGGATGAGGCGCGCGAAAACCTCCCGGTCCCGGTGGCCTTTGAGGGGAACCTCGACCGTCAGGCCGGTCTGCTCGGTGGGGAACGACGCGATCGGAAAAATGCCGGGCTTGCCACCGACTTCGGCCGACGAGCGGGACAGGTTGTAGATCGTCTTTTTGCCTCCGTGGCAGCTGGTGACCTTGAAGTGATCGGAGAAGGCGAAGGGAGCCTTGCAGCCGAGACCAAAGCCTCCGGTGACGCGCTTGTTGCTCTTCTTGGTGGAGCCGCCATAGACGCCGTAGATCGGCTGCATGTCTTCGTCAGCAATGCCCTTGCCGAAGTCCTGAATGATCAGGGCATCGTCGGTCAGGGTGACTTCGAGGGCGACATCGGTCTTGCCTGCTTCGATGTGGGCATCCCAGCCATTGCACAGCGTCTCACGAACGACAGCCAGGGGCTGGTTCGAATAGAGCGTGCTGGAGAGGATCTGAAAGAATGCCGGGTCATCGGAGATACCGAAATCCCGTGCCTGGCCGCCACCGAGGATGGCGTGGGTGACGTGATCGTCTTCGTGTGCGACTTTCATGGTGGCTTCCTTGGTTCTGGGTTTAGGACGCACAGGGCCAGCCCACCCCCGTAGGGGGTTGGCGGCTCCTGTGCTGTCCGGTGAGGTATTAGGGGTTAGACGAAGGGCTCCAGCTCCGGCTTGAAATAGTCCGGGCTTTTGGCGATCTTCCCGTTCTCGTCGAAGATCGGGTTGCCGTTATGGTCGAACTTGGACCAGTTGGACCGATCGACTTCTTCGAGGGCACCTTCGACGTCCATACCCAAAAAAGCACCGCTGCCGGTGGCGGTCACGATCTGGTCGCAGAGAGCGTCGAGGAACTCCTTGCGGTTTTCGATCATGATGGCGCTGGGGGATGTCTTCAGCTGGGTGGCGAGGATACGCATTGCTCGAAGAGCGTCGATGCGGACGACTTCGCCATGGGGAGAGCAGGCTCGAAAGGCTTCGATCATCTCGGCCACTTCCTCGAAGTGGACGCCCATCTGCACGCGAACGTGCTTGGGCTCGGGAGCCGGTCTGGCTTTGTTGAACCAGCCTGTGATGCTGGCGATGATGTTGGTGGTCATTGGTTCTGGGTCTTTCTGTTGGTCTTTTCGGCGCGATGGGCGTCCGCAATCAGGCCCTTGATGAACTGCTTGATGCAGCCTGCAGAGCCGAGCTCGTTGGCTACCCAGTCCACCTGGTTCTCCGGCAGCTCGTCGAACACTTCCTCCATGAATGCTCGGCGGGTGTCGGTGGGCTTCACGCCCATCCGGGTAAGGGCATGGCTGATGCTGGTCGGGTGCATCCCAAAGCGCTTGGCGATGCTCGCTCCTGAATATCCGAGAATATTCAACCGAAGAACCTCCTTCTTGATCTCCGGAAAGCGCGAGCGTTTTGATGCTGTCATTGTGCGTGTCCCATTATCTTTATCGTTGGATACAGATATGCAGGATCGTCCGGAACGTCGTCCGAAGTTGTGACGATCCTGCGGGATCAGCTGATAGTGGTATGCTGGAAAAGCATGGTCAGTGCTTTCTCCTGGCTCAAGCAGACAGCTTCGGGTCGCGCACCCCAAGGGCACCACCCGAAGTAACAGTCGCCAACCAAATACCCTGAGGGGGAGCGGATATTGGGATTGGTGAGACTGTCACCCTTAGCCCCGGCAGAGGCTACGTTCTGTCTGCGAAATTGATGTTTGGTCTGGGTTTGTCGAGACGACGTCTCTTCTATCCTATGATAGTGCAGGCCCGATTCTGGTGGCAAGCATTATTTGGATATATGATGACATTTCGTCTCAAATCTCCAGGAGCTTCCGGTGCTGGATCAGGTAGGAAGTTGCTCTGTAGAGCAGAGCCAGATCGTCTTTGAAAAAGCCCAGACCGCGGTTGCAGGAGCTACAAAGCATGCCCCTGAATGTGTGGGTCTGGTGACAGTGATCGATCGAAAGCTCTTTCCACCTGCCATCCCCGACAGCCCCACAAAGGTCACAAAGACCGTTATGGGTAAGAAGCTGCTGAATAAGCTCTGGGGTCGCTTTGACGCCGATCCGACGAAGACGGTATCTCAGGCGACCCTCCGGATTGCCGTGATACCTATCGGAGGATTGAGCGTTGAGCTTGTCCTTGTTGGCCTGGCGATAACTCCGCATATACGCCTGATGCTGAGCCAGCTTATCGGGATCCGCATTACGCTTTGCCCTCGCTCTGGCGCATGCTTCGAGCTTCTTAGCAGAAGTTTTGTTAACCCTGGTCACGGTCAAATCTCCAGAGTTTTGCGAAACTGAATCCAGCCCGTGAAATTCCCGTGGAGCTGAGGCTGCATCCACTGATCGAGACCAGCACCCATCACGGCATACTGATCGTCGGGCGTTGCCTGGTGTTCTGCCGGTGAGGCGTGAAGGGGCTTAGACCCCACCAAACGCTCGAAGAGGGCCAGGTCTTCCTCGACGGAAGTTGGGCGGCCGTCATGGGTCAGGTAGCTGACCCTGGCACACTTGGCGGTTGAGATTTTTCGAGCCAGCTCGACGGGATCCCAGGAGCGGGGTCCGCAATACTGCTTGATGACGTCGAAGGTGACATAGGGCAGATGCCATTCGCCGGGCT
>Ga0075154_10002550_pt1 | contig 11873 bp, 8 predicted proteins | sample JI71714BDNA_FD_70965 | JGI IMG/M metagenome (GOLD analysis project Ga0075154, IMG submission 70965) | Wastewater effluent complex algal communities from Wisconsin, to seasonally profile nutrient transformation and Carbon sequestration -... | ecosystem: Engineered > WWTP > Effluent > Algae... | reverse complement strand
GTTTCGGGCGATTAGCTCAGCGGTAGAGCGCTTCGTTCACATCGAAGATGTCAGCGGTTCAAATCCGTTATCGCCCACCATGTTTCCTCCAAAGGCGCGCCCCTCCAGCGCGCCTTTGTGATTTCCGGGTCTTGCCAGCCCGGGGCCATCAGGTTAGGCAACCGGACGGGGGCGGTTAGCTCAGTTGGTAGAGCGTCTCGTTTACACCGAGAATGTCGGGGGTTCGAGTCCCTCACCGCCCACCATTCCCCGATCCGCATTGAAAGCGCGACGGAAAACCTTAGCTGCAACGTAAGACTATGGGCGCAGCGCAGTGACCGGGCATCGCCCGCGCTGCGAAGCCGGATGACCAAGGGAAGCGACGGATGACAAACCCGGCGGACGAGATGGCGCGGATCCTGGCCAAGGGCAATCGTCCGCGCCGCCGCTGGCTTTGGGTAATGCTGGTGCTGCTGCTGTCAGGTGCGGCAGGGGGCTGGTACTGGGTGTCTCGGACATCGTCGGCCGCCAATGTGCAGTACGAGACAGAAGCGGTCAGCCGGGGTCAGCTTGTCGTTACCGTTACTGCGACGGGCTCGGTCCAGCCGACGACGCAAGTGGATGTGTCGTCGGAACTTTCCGGAGCTCTGGCCGAAGTCTTGGTCGACTTCAACGACCGGATCGAGGTGGGGCAGGTTCTGGCCCTTCTGGATGACACCAAGCTGGCTGATCAGGTGTTGACCGCCAAGGCCCAGTTGCAAGCTGCCGGGGCAAGCCTGGAACAGGCCGAAGCCGCTGCGCGTGAAGCCGAGGTGACGTACGAGTCACAGGCCGAACTGGACAAGCGCGGACAAAGTACGCGGCTGAAGATGATTGCGGTCGAAGTGGCCCGTGACCGCGCGCAGGCGGTGGTCGATGGGGCAAAGGCCGAAGTTGCCCTGGCCAAGGCGCGGCTGTCTGAGGCCGAGACGGAACTGGGCAAGACCACGATCCGCTCGCCAATTTCTGGCGTGGTGCTGAATCGTACCGCTGAACCGGGGCAGATTGTCGCGGCGTCTCTGAACGCCCCGGTCCTCTTCACGCTGGCCGAGGATCTCGCCCGGATGGAACTGCGCGTTGATGTCGACGAGGCTGACATCGGCCGCGTCGCTGTGGGCAACACGGCCAGTTTCACGGTCGACGCCTTCCCCGGTCGAACTTTCCCCGCCGTGATCACGACGGTGCGCTATGCACCCGAGACCACGGATGGGGTTGTCACCTACAAGGCGATCCTCTCGGTTGACAATGCCGATGGACTTCTGCGCCCCGGCATGACTGCCACCGCAACCATTGCTGTCACCGTGGTGGAAGACACGCTGCGGGTACCAAGCGCCGCCCTGCGGTTCGAGCCGCCGCAATCGGCCGTGACCGGCGGCAGCCGGGGTGGCAACGGGCTTCTGGGCATGATCATGCCGCGCCGTCCCGCATCCGCGCCGAAGGCCGCCAGCGATGGCGATGCGCCGACCGTCTGGGTGCTGCGTTCTGGTGTGGCGACCGAGGTCGAGGTGACGCCCGGCGACAGTGACGGCCGGCTGACGGCAGTCACCTCGGACGCGCTGGCGGAGGGCGAGCAGGTGATCATCGACCAGACCACGGGCCGCTGAACATGTCCGAACCTCCGCTGATCGAACTGTCCGACGTCTCACGCACCTACGGAAGCGGCGAAACCGAAGTGCGCGCGCTGAATCATGTCGACCTGACGATCCAGAAGGGCGAGTTTGTCGCGATCATGGGGCCATCGGGGTCGGGCAAGTCGACGGCGATGAACACGATCGGCCTACTGGATCGGCCAAGCTCGGGCCGCTTCCTGTTCAACGGAGTCGAGGTGCAGGGGCTGGATCGCGACCGTCGGGCACTACTTCGACGGCATTTCCTTGGCTTTGTCTTCCAGGGGTTCAATCTTCTTCCCCGCACCTCCGCGCTGGAGAACGTGGAATTGCCGTTGATCTACAAGGGCATGCCTCGCGCCGAACGGATCGAACGAGCCCGCCTGGCGCTGCACAAGGTGGGACTGGAAGGGCGCGAAAACCATGATTCCTCGCAGCTTTCCGGCGGTCAGCAGCAAAGGGTCGCCATCGCCCGGGCGCTTGTGGGAGAGCCGATGGTGATCCTTGCGGACGAACCGACCGGCAACCTCGACAGCCACCGTAGCCACGAGATCATGAAGCTTCTGCAAGCTCTGAACCGCGACGACGGCATCACCATCGTGATGGTCACTCACGAGGATGACATCGCGGCCTATGCCGGTCGGCTGATCGTCTTCACCGATGGCCAGGTTGCAAGCGATGGGCCGGTGCCGGAAAGGACGCGCGCATGATCTGGGAAACCGTGCGCCTGGCGCTTCTGGCCTTGCGTCGAAACAAGTTGCGGTCCGGATTGACCATGCTGGGGATCGTCATTGGCGTGGCGGCCGTCATCGCCATGGTGACGGTGGGGCAGGGGTCGTCGAGGTCGGTGACTGACCGGGTTGCAAGCCTCGGTACCAACGTACTTTCTGTGCGTCCGGACCGTGGACCCGGACCTGGTGGTGTCAGCGTGACGCGGGCTTTTTCGCTGCGTGACGCCGATGCGCTGGCGGAACTGCCGGTCATCGGCACCCTCTCTCCGACCGTCAACAGTACGCAGACCGTCGTCGCAGGCGGTCAGAACCTCTCCACCACCATCACCGGGGCGACTTCGGGATATCTGGTCACAGGCAACTGGACCCTGCTGCGCGGCCGCACGTTCAGCCCGTCGGAAGACCGCTCGGGGACGGCTGTCTGCATCATCGGTGAAACCGTACGGCGGGCACTGTTCGGAAATTCCGATCCGACCGGCCAGCAGATGCGGGCAGGCAATGTCACCTGTGATGTGATCGGCCTGCTGCAAGCGAAAGGCGCTGGCACGTTCGGCCAGGATCAGGACGACATCGTGCTGATGCCGATCCGCACGGTACAGCGCCGGTTTCTGGGCAATGACAACGTCAACACGATCTCGGCAGCCCTGGCGCCCGGCGTCTCAGCGGCGCGCGGGATCCGCGAAATCCAGTCTTTGATGCGCGAGCGTCGTCGGATTGCGGTCGGAGAGGAAGATGACTTCAGCGTCATGGACATGGCGCAGCTGGCCTCGATCCTGACCGGAATCAACGCGGTGCTGACAGGAATGCTGTCGTCGGTTGCAGCGGTCAGCCTTCTGGTCGGCGGGATCGGCATCATGAACATCATGCTGGTTTCAGTCACCGAGCGGACGCGCGAGATCGGTATCCGTCTTGCGGTCGGGGCCGAGGGGCGGCAGGTCCTCACCCAGTTTCTGGTCGAAGCCGTTGTCCTGTCGCTGGTCGGTGGCATCATCGGCGTGGCGGTGGGGCTTGCGCTTGCCTTTGGCGCGTCGCTCTACATGGCGATCCCTTTTGCGCCACAGCTTTACGTCGTGGTGCTGGCCTTCGGTTTCTCGGCACTGATCGGGGTAGTCTTCGGCTACTTTCCGGCCCGCAAGGCCGCCGCGCTGGACCCGATCGACGCCTTGCGCCACGAATGATGGCAGCGCGAGGCGCAAGTTTCCATTTCCTGGACCTGCCGCAGTCAGCAAGGCCCCGGCTTGATACGGATCAACGCGCCGGACGCAAAGAAAATCCAAGGTCGCCCCCTGAAGGAGGCCTGCAATGCCAAGTCCAGGCGAGATCGTCTTTCGCGCGACGGGCCTGACCAAGGTCTATCGCAATGGCGCGCTGGAAGTGCAGGCCTTGCGCGGCATCGATTTCGAAGCGCGAAAGGGTGAGTTCATTGTAATTCTAGGGCCTTCCGGCTCGGGGAAATCGACTTTCCTGAACATTGTTGGCGGGCTGGACCGGGCAAGTGCTGGGGAGGTCTGGTTCGAAGAACACCAGCTGACCAGCCTGACGGAAGCCGAGCTGACGCAGTACCGGCGCGACCATGTCGGCTTCGTCTTCCAGTTCTACAATCTCGTGCCAAGCCTCACGGCGCGGGAGAACGTGCTTCTGGTCACGGAAATCGCCCGTCGTCCCATGCGGGCAGAGGACGCGCTTGCGCTGGTCGGGTTGCAGGATCGGGCCAGCCATTTCCCGGCGCAGCTGTCGGGCGGTGAGCAGCAGCGGGTCGCCATCGCGCGGGCCATCGCGAAGAACCCGGAGGTTCTTCTGTGCGATGAACCTACAGGTGCGCTGGACAGCGCCACTGGCATCAGGGTCCTGGAGGCATTGACCCAGGTAAACCGCGCGGTGGGAGCGACGACACTCGTCATCACCCACAACGCGGCAATCCGCGACATTGCCGATCGGGTGATCCGCTTTGCCGACGGCCGGATCGTCGAAGAGACCGTCAATGCGGTGAAGAAGCTGCCGTCGGAGGTCGCATGGTGATCCCGCCGCTTCGCCGCAAGGTTCTGCGCGATCTGCGCCGCTTGTGGGTGCAGGTGCTGGCAATTGCGCTGGTCCTGGCGGCAGGGGTTGCGACCCTGATCCTTGGGAACGGCGCCTACGCTTCATTGCACGAAACCCGCGCCCGCTACTACGAGGAGAACCGTTTTGCCGATGTCTTCACCGATGTGACCCGCGCGCCCTACTCGCTTCTGCCTGAAATAGAGGGGATCGAGGGGGTACTGGACGCCGAGGCGCGGATCGTGAAGCTGGGCCTTCTCGACCTTCCCGGGATGGTGGAGCCCGTCTCGGTCGAGTTCGTCTCGCTTCCGGCGGGCAACGGGGCGGGCCTCAACCGACTTTACATCCGGAACGGGCGCCTGCCCGACCCGCAGTCGGCGCAGGAAATCGCCGTCAGCGAAGGATTCGCCACGGCGCATGGGCTTGGTCCCGGCGATACGTTGCCCGTCCTGATGAATGGGCAGGAGCGGAACCTGGTGATCACCGGCGTGGCACTGTCGCCCGAGTTCATTTACGCGCTTGGCCCGGGCCAGATGATGCCCGACCCAAGCCGATTTGGCGTGGTCTGGGTCCGCCGCACCAGCCTTGAGGCAGCCTACGACCTGGAAGGCGCCTTCTCCAACGTTGTCCTCAAGCTTGCCCCCGGAGCTGATCCGGACCGGGTTGTCGAGGCATTGAACCGTCTGACTGCGCGCTATGGCGGGGTCGGAGCCACGGCCCGCAAGGACCAGATTTCCCATGCATTTCTTGATGCCGAGCTGAAACAGCTGTCGGCCATGGTGAAAGTCCTGCCGCCGATCTTTCTTCTGGTCGCGGCGATGCTGGTGAACATGACCCTGTCGCGCCTCATTGCGCTGGACCGCGAACAGATCGGGCTCTTCAAGGCCATCGGCTATACCTCGCGCGCTGTGGCGCAGCACTACGTCGAGTTCGTCCTGCTGATTGCCGCAGTCGGAATCCTTATCGGTTTCATTGCCGGAGCGTGGCTTGGTATCGGGCTGGCGCAGATGTATGCGCGGTTCTTCTCGTTTCCCTATCTGGTCTTCACCCGCGACCCGCAGCTTTACGGCCTCGCTGCCGTGATCACGCTCGCCGCTGTTGTGGGTGGCGCGCTTTACGCGGTGCGTTCTGTCGTGACCCTACCCCCGGCGGTGGCAATGTCCCCGCCTGCTCCGGCGGTCTATCGCGCCCGGACGGCCTGGTTCCGGTCGCTGATCCAGCTGCGACAGACCGACGTGATGGTCGCCCGCCATCTGCTGCGCTGGCCCTTCCGCACGACGTCGTCGACCCTCGGCATTGCCATGTCTGTGGCGATCCTGGTGGCTTCGCTCTGGTCCTTCGGGTCAATCGACCGGATGATCGACATCACCTTCTTCCGAACCGAGCGCCACGATGCCCAGATTGTCTTCGGTGCGCCTGAACCTATGGCCGCAGCTTTCGCCGTGCGCGACATGCCGGGAGTCATGGTCGCTGAACCCTTCCGCCAGGTCGCTGCAAAGATCAGCAACCGTGCCTGGTCGAAGAGCCCGGGGATCGTGGGTCGCCCGACCGATCCGCGCCTGTCTCGCGTGCTGGACCCCGACCTTCGCCCGATGAAGATGCCCGAAGCCGGGCTGATCCTCTCCGAAGCCTTGGCTGATGCGCTGCATGTCCAGCCCGGCGATCTGGTGAACGTCGAGGTTCGCGAAGGCCGCCGCCCGGTTGCGACGCTTCCAGTCAGCGGGATCTCGATCGGCTACGTCGGTCTGGGAGCGGCAATGGACCTGGATGCGCTGAACCGGCTGATGGGGGAGGGCGCGATGATCTCGGGTCTCAGCCTGCAACTGGACCGGGCGCAGGACGCTGCCTTCTATGCGGCAGCCAAAGCCGCGCCAAAGACGGAACTGATCAGCGTGACAAGCCTTATGCTTGACCGTTTCCGCGACACGCTGGCAGAGAATATCACCGTGATGGTGACAGTCTATGTCGTGCTGGCCGGCATCATCGCCATCGGAGTGGTCTACAACTTCTCGCGTATCGCCTTGTCGGAACAGGGACGCGAGTTGGCCAGCCTGCGGGTGCTGGGCTTCACCAATCGCGAAGTCTCCGGTGTGCTGTTCGGCGAGCTGGCGGCCGTCGTGCTCCTGGCGCAGCCGCTGGGTTGGCTGATCGGCTACGGCATCGCCCTGGCGATGGTTGCGGCCTTTTCCTCGGACCTGTACCGCGTGCCCTTCGTTGTCGGGCGCGAAGTCTTTGCCATCGCCAGCCTTGTGGTCTGCGCGGCCGCCCTTGCTTCGGCCTTCGCCATCCGGGGCCGGATCGACAATCTCGACATGATCGAAGTCCTGAAGACCCGGGAGTAGCCCCATGCGCCGACTTTTGCCCATCTTCGCAGCCCTTGGCCTGATTGCCCTGCTGGTCTGGTCCCTCCTGCCGCGCCCGGTCGAAGTGGAGCTGGCCGAAGTGGCCCCAAGGTCTCTGACCGTAGCGGTCGAGGAAGAGGGCAAGGCACGCATCCGTGAGGTCTTCACTGTTTCGGCCACCATTACCGGCAAGTTGCAGCGCATCAGCCTGCACGCGGGCGACACAGTGACCGAAGGCGACACGGTCGCGGCCATCGGGCCGTCGGCGCCGGTGCTTTTGGACAGCCGGTCTCGCGCGGTGGCCGAAGCGACTGCAGCGGCGGCCCAGGCGGCAACTGACCTCGCCCGGGCACAACTGGCCCAGGCGGAAGCCAGCCATGACTTCATGGCCGCCGAGGCAGCCAGGGCTACAGCTCTTCGTGAGAAAGGCGCCCTGTCCCAGCGCGCCTTCGACAGCGCCGTGCGCGAGGAGAAGACCGCAAGGGCCGCAGTTTCCAGTGCTGTGGCCAATCTGGCCGTGCGCGAGAAGGAACTGGAAAGCGCACTGGCGGTCCTGCGATCGGATCGGTCCGGGAATGCTGCGGCCTGCTGCGTCGACCTTCTTGCGCCGGTTTCCGGTCGGGTGCTGCGGGTATTGACCGAGAGCGAGCAGGTGGTGCAGCCGGGCACACCAATTCTGGAGCTGGGCGATCCCGGCAATCTGGAGATCGTCGTCGATCTCCTGTCGCGCGATGCTGTTCGGGTGAGCGAAGGAGCGGCGGCGACAGTGTCAGGCTGGGGCGGCGCGCCTATTGCGGCTCGGGTCGAGCGGGTCGAACCATCGGCCGTAACCCGTGTTTCGGCGCTGGGGATCGAAGAGCAGCGCGTGACGGTGATCCTGGCCCTGGATGGCCCCCCCGAGGACTGGCGCGGTCTCGGCCATGGCTTTCGCGTCATCGCCCGCATTGACATCTGGCAGGACGACGACGTCCTGACCATCCCGGTCGGCGCGCTGTTCCGTGACGGTCAGGACTGGGCGACCTATGTGCTGCGCGAGGGCAGGGCCGCAGTGCAGAAGCTTGACCTCGGCGAACGGAACGAGGAACTGGCGCAGGTGCTGGACGGGCTGCAGGCCGGTGATCAGGTGATCCAGCACCCGTCCGATCAGGTCTACGATGGCATCAGGGTCTTGGTCGTGGCAGGCGGCTGAGGCTGGTCAGGTCAACAGCGACCAAAGCACGGCAATTCCCGCCACCACAAACACGGCCCCGGCCCCGATCACATAGCCCATGTTGTCCTGCAGAAACCCGGTCGAAGGCGCAGCGGGCCGCGTCACGGGACGACTCTTCAGTTTCGGTGGCTCGTCGGTCAGCGCTGCGGGCAGCGGGCCACCTTCCTCGCCGATGCGGATCCAGTCCAGCCAGTCCCCTGCCGACTGGATACGGTCCTTCGGCATGACGCGAACCGATTTGTCGATTGCCTCAAGGAAGCCCGGGGGAAAGCCCTGGAACCTGCCCACCAGTGGCAGGTACGGATCGGGCTCGCCCTCAGCCACACGGGCCAGACGCCGTTGGCTTTCCGGGGGCGGGCCGCCGGTGATGACGTGGTAGAAAGTCGCACCCAGGGAATAGAGGTCACTCGCCGGGCTTTGTTCAGCCCCTGTCAGGTAGAACTCCTGCGGCGAATAGCCTTCCTTTATCACCCGCCGACCAGTGAGCACGCGGGTCGCCCGCACGACCTGTTCGCTGGCGGCCCCGAAGTCGATCAGGATCGGATTGCCGGTCTTGTCGACGAGAATATTGTCGGGCGAGATGTCGCGGTGCAGGATTCCGACCTGGTGGATGAACTCGACTGCCGAAAGCATCCGTTTCAGCATGGCGACGACCTGATCGGGCGAGAAGGCCTGGTCCGTCGAATCCAGGATGTCATGCAGATCGCGACCGTCGATGTAATCGATGGCCATATAGGCGGTGTCGTTGTCCTCGAACACCTGATGCACGCCGACGATATTCGGATGCACCAGGCGGGCCAGGCTTTTCGCTTCGTCAACGAAGCTTTCGACGAAGCTGCGGAAATCGCCCTGATGCTTGCGCGACCTGGCCCGGACCAGACTGGTCGAGCGGCGGCAGAGCGCGTTCGGGAAACATTCCTTGATCACCACCGTACGGTCGAGGCTGTCCTTCGCCAGATAGGTGATCCCGAACCCGCCGCTGTTGAGAAAACCGACGATGGTATAGTGCCCACCTAGCAACTGGGTGCCAGGTTTCAGATCGTCGGCAAAGGCGTCGGGGTCCACCCGGCCCAACTCGCTTTCAAGCTGGTTGCTGATTTGTGTCGGACCCTGTGTCACACTGCATTCCTGTTGGGCCGGTCACTCACGAACGAGATGGCAGACGCCGGGCCCTGCGTCTCGCCACTGTAAACAATCCTGCTTCACCACGGGTTAACCCGAACCGGTCTCAGCTCCGGATCGGCAACTTCCCTTGCGGTATACCTGCCCCGGACTCGGGCTTGGTGCAAACCTGCAACTTGGGCTGCCAGATTGGCAAAACAAGCACGACTTTACGCGAGGGCCTGTTTCGCCACCCCATCCTATCCTGCAAGCGATTGATATATATGATTTCTATCAAGATACATTCGGGTTTCAAAGTTGTTTGCAAAATGCATACTGTGACAAAATCGTCAACGATCCCAGAGGGATGCGCCGCGATCTTGCCGCAATTCGTTCAGTGTCTCGACCACATCGTGCAGGCAAGGGGGCGCAAAATCACTTCAGGTTGTGCTCGCAAACTGCCGCCCCTTGCGGGAACCGATTCGCTCCATCATTCAGGCGTCCAGGCTTCGGGCGCGGCTCCGGGCCGCAGAATCATGAAGCTTCCGGACGGAATCGTCATCCAGTCGCTTGCCGCCCCGTCCGGCCAGATCACCCGCAGGTCGGCCTTGTCCGCGGTCCCCAGCCCGAGATGGACCCATCCGACCGAGCCCGACGCATGGCCCCCGCCCGAGCTGATCTCGTGTCGCTCGACCGCTGCGCCGCGCTTGATCTCGAGCACTGCGCCGATGGCATCGCGGTTTGCACCGTCCTGCTGCAGCCGCACTTCAACCGAGGTCCCGGCCTCTCCCGTCTGGCGCCAGACCTCAGGCCCCGTCCAGCGGTTCTGCACCACAAGGTCAAGCTTGACGTCCAGGTTCAGGTCGACCACCTGCGCCCCGCGCGCGATGGCCATGCTGGCAACTCCCGCCCGGTCCCCGGCTTCGATGAACGTCCCGTCGCCAACGGCGAGCATCAGGTTGTTCGGGTCCCTCTCGGCAAAATCCGGCATCTTTGCCACGTTGCCCTTCGCCACGAACAGGTCCTGAAGTCCGTCGTTGTTCACATCGGCGAACTGCGCGTGCCAGGCCGTCGAGGGGTTCTGGTCGCCCCCGGTGTAGGGCTTGTGCGCGGTGATCCCCGATTTGAAGGCGATGTCGGCGTAGTCCGGTTTGGCCGATTTGGGGTCCTTGAGGACCTGAAACTTGTTGTCGGCCATCGAGGTCAGGTAATAATCCGGGTAGCCGTCCAGGTTCACGTCGGCCGAGGCAATCCCCATCCCCCAGATCCTCAGTCGCTTCCAGCCGTCGTCTTTTTCCGTGTAAAGCCGGGGCGGCTGGCCCGGCTCAAGGTGCCACATCTGCTCCTGCCCGCCCTTGTAGTATTCCCGGTCATTCGAGACGCGCAGCGACGGGTGGCCCGAGCCATTCCAGTCGGTAAAAAGGATCGACAAGGCACAATAGGACGGGGTCAGCGGGATCGGTGCGCCGAAACGGTCTCCGTCGGGCCGGTGCAGCCAGTTGTCGGTGCAGGACCCCCAGGGGAAGGCTTCCTCCTTGCGGTCGATGTAGTTGCCGATCGCAATGGTCGGCCAGCTCTGCCCCTTCTCCCACATGGCAGCGTAGGCGGTGGACCAGGCATCACCACCGTCGAACCCCCAGGCCTCGTTGGCCGTCTCGAACCGGCAGTCACCAAGCCCCCGCATAAGCGCGTTCTCACCCTGACGCAGCACCACAAGGTCCATTTCGCCGTCGCTGTCGATATCCAGCGGATAGGCCCCAAGCACGGCATCCATCGTCAGCGCATCGGTCTTCTCGAATGCGAGCGCCGTGCCCGGGCCGCTGCGGTTCAGGTACAGCGCCGAAGGCCCTGCGCCGCCCGACAGGAACACCTCGGGGAAGCCGTCGTCGGAACAGTCGAAGGTCGCGACCCCGCCGCCAACCATGTATTCCCACTCGCCGTCATAGGTTGTTGACAGGCCCGCGGTCTTCGTCTCGTCGGCGAATTGAGGAATGACAGGCTCGGCGCAGGCGGGTGCCGCAAGGGCCAGGAACACCAGCGCGCGCATCAGGTTTCGGTCTTGAGCGCGGCTGCAAGGTCCCCCACGGCACGGCCCTGCGTCAGGCCGTTCTCGTTGCCGAAGCGAAAGTGGATGCCGCCATACATCCGCGAGATCGCCGCTTCTTCGGCAGCCGCCTTGAAGGACGGGAAGCTGCGCACCGGAAGCCCCTCGTCCTCATGCGTGGCGTCGTCGAAGGCGAAATTATCGCCGAAGATCGCGGTCAGCACAGTGGAGGCAGCACCCGACTGACAGGAATGGCCCGAGGTATATTCCGGGAAGGGCGGCGTGATGAGCAACGGCTCCCAGGCCTTGTCGATGTGGCGCTTGATGTAGGTGACGGGGCGCAGGAGGTTGTACTTGAACTTGGTCGACCAGCAGGAAATGAAGGCATCCGCTTGCGCCACGCCCAGTTTCGCCAGGGTCGAGGAGATGAATTCGACCGGCAGTGCATCGCGGTCGGCGATCTGCAAGACGATGGAAATCCAGTGCCCTGCAGGGGTAGAGGTCAGCATCGCGTCGTCCGACCAGAAGCGGGCGATCAGTTTCTGCTCGTCGGTCAGGGCCTTTCCGGTCTCGTAGACCTCGTTGGCAAAGCCGTAGAAGGCCGAGTCTGGCGCCTCGTCGTAGTCCGGGTGGGCGGGTGCATCCAGCGTTGCCAAGTCTGGCACAGCGAAGGGGCGGTTCCCACCCCAGCCGGGAAGAAGCGGGGCCTGCTGCAAGCGGATTGCGCTGGTCGGGACCCAGTCCTGCGGACGGGCCCCGGGCACATACTCGCGCGGGAAGCCC
>Ga0075154_10002549_pt1 | contig 11876 bp, 10 predicted proteins | sample JI71714BDNA_FD_70965 | JGI IMG/M metagenome (GOLD analysis project Ga0075154, IMG submission 70965) | Wastewater effluent complex algal communities from Wisconsin, to seasonally profile nutrient transformation and Carbon sequestration -... | ecosystem: Engineered > WWTP > Effluent > Algae... | reverse complement strand
GAGAATAGCGGAGCTTTCAGTAAACGATGAACCAATACTTGATTTTTCGAAGGAAGGGGAATTTTCAGCAACACAACGGAAATTTGCCTTCACAATAACCTCTCCTTCGCTGAAATACCAGGATAAAATAGTGTATTATTATAAACTTGAGGGATATGAAACCGTTTGGCATGCTGTAGATTATTCACAAACTGAGGTCAAATACAATGCCTTGGCACCCGGCAGCTACCGATTCCTTGTGAAGGGCGAAAATCAGGGACTGTTTAGCGACATTTCGAGTTATTCATTTGTCATATCGGCTCCTTTATATCAAAGATCCTGGTTTATTGTACTGGCAGTATTCGTTTTTTTACTTTTCGTATTTATTATCTATCGCTGGCAATTAAATATCCAACGCAGAAAGTCGGAACAAATCAATGAGTTGAATGCATCCAAATTAACGGCCATTCAATCGCAGATGAACCCGCATTTTATCTTCAATTCGCTCAATTCAATTCAGGATTTGATTCTAAAAGGTGATGTGGAACAATCCTACTCATACATTACCGACTTTTCGAATATGGTTCGTCGCACCTTAAATTATTCGGATAAAGATTTTATTGAAATAGATCAAGAAATAAAATTACTTGAATTATACTTGTCGCTTGAGAAGCTTAGACTTAAAAAAGATTTCAGTTATGAAATTGTGGTTGATGAGCAGGTAGAAGATTTGCTTGTTCCACCGCTTTTGGTGCAACCATTTGTTGAAAATGCACTCATACATGGTTTATTGCATAAAATGGGCAAAAAGGAGCTCCGGATTGAGTTTCGGATGGAAGAATCACTGGTTTGTACGATTACAGACAATGGAATAGGCCGTGAACAGTCAAAAATCATACGCCAGCGTCAGCGCGCAGAGCACGAATCGTTTTCGGGAACAGCTATCCATAAACGGTTTGAGATTTTGAGTAAAGTGTTTAATGGGAAATTTGGTTACCATTACGAGGATTTACACCTCGGGGAAATGCCTACAGGAACTCGCGTAACCTTGCATATACCCGTTAAAAATAAATTCTAATCTGTTGCTGAGATAATCCGGCTATTGATGTAATTTTAGGTAAGACTTAGGTTTGCAACTTTTATATTTGGCAGGAATGGATAAAATCAGAGCCATATTGGTTGATGATGAAGAGAGCGCAAGGGATGTGCTGCAAAGCCTATTGTTACGTTTTTGCCCCGAGGTTGAGCTGCTTTATAAATGCTCAGATTTGTTACAGGCTGTTGAAATAATCAAAAAGGAACAACCCGATTTGGTTTTTCTGGATATTGAAATGCCCAATTATGCCGGTTTTGAAATTGTAAATTTCTTCGATGAGTTTAATTTTTCAATCATTTTTGTAACAGCTTATGATAAGTATGCACTCCGTGCTTTTGATGTTGCCGCAATTGACTATTTGCTCAAACCCATTGAAATCAATCGCTTAAAACAAGCTGTATGTAAAGCGAGGAATCACCTTGATTTGGTTCACAATAAAGCACAATTACAATTGTTGAACACTACCATACAGGCCAGGGAAATAAAAAAAATAATGGTAATGGAAAAAGGGTATCAGCAAATTATACCTACCGATAAAATTATTGCCATTGAAGCCCAGGAATCCTATTGCTTTATTCATACGGCCGATAAAAAGTATACCGCCAGCAGAAATCTGAAGCATTTTGAAACGATGTTTTCGGAACATACTACATTTATTAGGGTTCATAAATCATGGATTGTAGCCAAAAACCACATCCTTAATTATTCGAAATCGGATTTAAGCATTTCTTTAAGCAACGGGCTTATCGCTAAACTTTCTAAGTATAAAAAGGCCGAATTTGAAGAATCCATTTCAGGTTGATTTTTCTGTTGCTGAATAAAATGGTCTGTTCCTGAAAGACATTCCTGATACCTGGTTTTCCCTATTTACCTTTAGTTCATCATTATGCTGAAATAACACCGGTTCGGTATAGATGATATGAATTAAACACTAACATCAAATTTAATTTAAAATGAAAAAACAAGCAGTTTTATTAGGGTTATTTAGTTTTTTCCTACTATTGGGAACTACTGAATCGGTTCAGGCCCAAAAAGCAGGCAAATTTACTTCCTTTAATCAGGAAACAGACGAAATGGGCGTTACAGGCGAATATTTCGGAATGGTTGACAAAAGAGATTTTGGGTTTCGTTTTGTAAAAGAATCGGGTGGGAAAATGGTGAATGAACTTCATTATTTCGAAAAAAAAGGATCTGAACCCCAATTGATTTTAAGTTTCAAAGAGAATTATTATACCAAAAACAAAGTAAAATTATTCTACAAATTAACGGGATCCAGCGCTTCAAGTTATGTTGAACTGATTGAGATAGACCCGGGAGTTTTTGCTCAAATTTCAACCGACTATAACAATAACGGAAATGCCGTTCCGCCAGAGGCAAAACGTAAAGTGGTAGATCTTTATGCAAAGAACAAAGCCAGTTTTACCACTTGGAATTTAGAAACAGCACAAGCAAAAGTAGAGGCTATCATGATGGCCTTAAATACGGAACAGCTGGAAAAAATTAAGGCCAGTTTAATGAAGTTTGATTCCTACAGCAATTATAAAGGAAAAATTGCCTTTACAAAAGGGTCTAACTATTTCCGAAATACACACTCAAACCAGCCGGTTGAAAAACTGGAGTCGTTTATAACAAAAGCAGAACTTGGAAATGTAGTGGCATACAAACCTTATTTTGAGCAGCCGATTATGGTTTCTCACCCCGGCGCATGGTTTAATATTTCGTACGAAATGTTGGGCGAAAAAGCCGACCGTGAAGCACTTCGTAAATCGAGCACCTTTTATGCCCAGAATATACCTGCAATTGACAAATATAAAGATGAATTTTATTTACCTGGAAGAGGCGCAATTGATAATAACGGATCGGTGGACTATGCCTTTCTCGAACTCCTTCGCTTAGTTCAGAATAAAGTAAAAGAAGGCGGTATATATGACTTAAAAGTAACCGTTTGGGCATTTAAAGACGGACAGAATATTGCTCCGCTTGCCGAAGGTACTATTCAATTGGAGTATACCAAAGAAGCTTCAGGCACAAAGGGGCTTTTGTTTGATCCGGTGAACGGCTGGGTTTCTAAAATTGAAAAATGGCTTGCAGAATAAAGTATCCACTCCTGATCCTGTTTATATAACCAAGTTAAAAAGAACCCATTATTTAATGGGTTCTTTTTTTGGCATTTATGTAAAATTGTATATTTGAAGTATATATATCCAATATGCGCCTTCTTTTACCAATATTGATGCTTTTGGTTTCTATACCATCAGCTGCCCAATTAAGTTTTCCGCTCGAAAAACTGGTTAATAAAGATACTGCTTCGGCCGAGTTTAGGGAAATGGCCAAACTGAGCGGAATGGAAGAGCTCACCGCATGGGCACGCGATATCAACGGTAAGCCGCAGGACCGGTATTTTGCATTCAAGGCCGAAACATTCCATGGCCGCATAAAAATTGTGCGAAAGGATAAAATAATGTTGGTTGAAGAACTTACGGTTTATAAACCGGGCAAAGGCAGCCCGAAAATTAAAAGTAAAACCCTGAGCGATGAAATCCCCCTGAAGTTTAGTTGGGATATGAGCGAAATGGATATTAAAGCCAAACTGGGTTCTTATACCCAAAATTGGGTTCGGTATCAGGGTTATGAGATACAATGCAACGGATTCACCGAAAGGGCCGATTACAAGTTAAATACGGTAATTATCCGTCAGGCAATTCAGCTTAAACCCAATACATATATCTACCCTAAAGCCGAAGATCCCATTCCGCCGCTGATGGCCAGGTTAATACAGGAGGCCATGCAAAAAGGTTGCCGTTTAGACCGAAAGGAAACACTGCCATTTCAGCCGAATGTTGGACAGATGAGCTCAACAAAGGAAATAAAGTTTATCATTCCGTCCTCAGCCAAGTTTTATATGTTATATATTAACTTAGAGCATACCATAGGCGGAAACGTATACATCAAAGATGAAAAAGGTAATTTCATTCCCTGTGATTTGATGCCCGGCAATGCAGACTTTTTAATATACGCTCCCGAAACATTTAAAACCGATGCCTCTGGGAAAACGTTCACCATTCACCTGGCCTCAAACAATACCAGTGTGCATTCAAAAGTAAGTGTGTATTATTTCAGGGAACTATAACGCTTTTTTTTCTAACTTCGATTCATGAAACGGTTTCCGGGTATTTTGATGTATATGGTGTTTGTTCTATTCTTCGGACAGACTTTGTTTTCGCAGGTTTGCAACAATGCCCGATACCGGGAGCGTGTGTTTCCGCAGGTAACCAAAACCGCCGATGTTCAGTTTGCAACCGTTCAAACCTTACCGGCAGTTTATTTGAATGAAACACAAACCGTTTCCCAAAACCTGTACATGGATATTTGGCAACCAACCGGGGATACGCTTCAAAAAAGGCCTTTGGTTATTTTGGCATTCGGCGGGGCTTTTTTACTTGGTACCAAAAATGATGCGGATATTCAGGCTGCATGCGATTCCTTGGCTCATTTGGGTTATGTAACGGCATCTATTCAGTATCGTTTGGGTTTAAACCCAACTGTGGCCGCATCGGGTGAACGGGCTGTATATCGGGCCACGCAGGATTACTCTGCGGCCGTTCGATATTTTAAGCAGTTTGCCTCAACGTATAAAATTGATACTTCGGCCATATTTGTGGGCGGTGCCAGTGCCGGCAGTTTTGCGGCTATGCACATGGCTTATGGCGACGACGACGAACGTCCGGCTTCCTCTTTTGCATCAGGTGGTTTTTTCCCCGCACCTGATTTGGGCTGTATAGACTGTTCAGGAAATAATTACCCGTATAGCCATAAGGTGCGCGGTGTGCTGAATATGTGGGGAGCATTGGGTTTTTTAAGCTGGATGGAGCCCGGAGATCCGCCTATTGTGAGTTTTCATGGTGATTTAGACCCTCTGGTGCCATTTTCAGAAGGGTTTCCTTTTACGGTAGGAGCAACCTTGCCTTATGTTTACGGTTCTGAAAAAATTACTGAACGGGCACAACAATTAGGTATTTACAATGAGTTTTATCCCTATTCAAGTGCTATTCACCAGCTTTGGGGAGCCGCCCTCGAACAGACTTGGGTAGTTGGCCCCACCGAGTTTCAAGTACCCATTTTAACTGGTATTCGTGAATTTTTGTTCAAACAACTGAAGCCATCTTATACCAATCTATCCGGTCCCGTTGAAGTTTGTACCGGCGCAGAGGCACTTTATACGGTGCCGCTCCGTCCTGGCTTCAAATATTGTTGGCAGGTTCAGAACGGACAAATAGTGCAGCAGAGCAACAATCAACTACTGGTAAAATGGAACTTTGCCGGCAATGGACAGGTTTCGGTGCGTGAGTTTAGCATGAACGATATTCCGGCCGATTCATTTCTGGTGAAACAAGTCAACATATTTCAAACACCCAATGTACAGCTCAGCGGTCCAACTTCGGTTTGTCTCGGCGATACCATTCAGCTAAGCGCCTCAGGAGCCGATTCACTGGTTTGGTCGCCCCAGGGCATCATCAGCCAGGGGCAGGGCGGTTTGGCTTTGGCATGGCCTAGCCAGCAGACTGTATTTTCGGTAACGGGTTATGCTGCGGGTAACTGCTCCGATGCCGACCAACATACCGTACAGGTTAATCCGCTTCCGGTATCACCCATCATTACCCGGTTTGATTCGGTATTATTTGTGCCCCAACAGTTTGCGGCTTATCAGTGGTATTTGAACGGGGTGGCCATTCCGGGGGCCACATCAAATGAATTACTGATTAGTTCTAATGGGGTATACACGGTTGCTGTTTTCAATGCTGCGGGTTGTGATGTGCTTTCGTATCCTCAGGCGGTTACAAACATGGCTATTCAAGGCTTTGAAGCAAGTTCGCTTACACTTTTCCCCAATCCTTCTGATGGTCATTTTACGATTTCAGGTCTGGCCGCCGGAACTTACACCGTGTCTGTGCATGGTTTGAACGGCAGCGAGGTATTATCTCAACAAGCTTGGCTTGTAACAGATGGAAACATTCTACTGAACGGAGATTCCTGGATACCCGGTTATTATATCCTTAATTTAAGCGATGAGCTTGGAAATACCTTTCGGATGCCGCTCATCCGGAAATAAAAAAAGCACACATCCCAAAGGGATATATGCTCAAGAAAGTGCTATTATAGTAAGGTTTATTGCTTTTCTTTCGGATGAAAGAACATTTTTACCATCCACCAAAGGGTAAGCCCGGCAACGGCAAAAATCATAAACCAGTTAAATCCCATACCCAAGGCCTCAAGGCCTCCGAAAGTCCAAACAAAAAAGTCTTCTAATGCATTAAAAAGCCAATCCATAACTGAAAGGTTATTCGTTTATTTGCCCCAAAGGTAAACATTATCTCAAAATTCCAAAGATTCCGTTAAAATGCCGAAGGCTTTTCTACATAAAAATAAACCCCTGGCTTTGGTAGCATCACTTAGTATTGTGTTGCTGTTTAGGTTAGGTAATTTTTTTGAACCGGTTGCGGAGTCGTCGGGTGCCGGAATTTTGTATCCGTTTTTACGGGTAGAAGTTTGGCCGGCATTGGTTCAGGTGCTGGTATCTGTTGCTTTGTTGGTTATTTCGGCTGCCATTTTTGATTTAATACTTACCCGTTTCAATATTTTGGGAAGCATATCCGGTTATCCGCTGTTTTTCTTTGCCGTTTTTGCCTCTTTACATCCGGCTATGGGAAGCATGAGTCCGGCCGTATTGGCTTTGCCGTTCATCGGAGCAGCATGTTGGGCACTGCTTATTAACTATTCTGAAAAAAGGGGGCAGTTTACGGCTCTGTGGTCCGGTCTGTTTTTGGCATTTGCTGCTTTATTTTACGCACCGTTTATTCTGTTATTTCCTTTTGGGATTGTGGCGTTAGCTACGCTTAAACCTGCATCTGGAAGAGAGTTTATTGCCCAGTCAATGGGCTTTTTGCTGCCCTTTGGGTTTGCTTACGCCGTATTCTATCTCAGCGATTATCATGGAGCCCGTTGGCCGCTGCCGGGTTATGTTGATTTACCCAACTTTTTTGACGCGCTTTCATCCGATTGGGATATTTGGATGGTGACGGTACTCGTATTTGGATTGCTCAATTTCGCCCTGTTCATCAGCTTTAACCAGATGAGTACATACAAAATTCTGGTGCGCCGCTTTTTTGTGGCGCTCATCATGCTGCCGGCATTTTTAGTACTCGCCTTTATGATGTCGCCTTTGCCGGATGTGGGTGCTTTTTGGCCGGTGGTATTCCCTTTTTCCTTGCTTTCGAGTCGGTTATTTATTGATTTTCGTAGTAAAGCCTTCTTAAGGCTGCTGCTGGGTTTGGTTTTACTGATTGCCCTGTTGGCTCATTTCAATTATTATTTTGGCGGCGATTTCACATTTAAATTGGTAAATTAGCGGCCTCAAATACCGTGTATGAAGTTTGGAGTAATTACTTTCCCGGGGTCCAATTGCGACCATGATTTATTGTATTGCCTGGAGCAGATTTCTGGCTCAAAACCCGTTAATTTGTGGCATAAAGATCATGATTTGCAGGGCTGCGACATGGTTTTTTGTCCGGGAGGATTTTCCTACGGTGATTACCTGCGTTCGGGAGCTATTGCCCGCTTTTCTCCCATCATGAAAGAAGTGGTTGATTTTGCGTCTAAAGGCGGTTATGTGATGGGAATTTGTAACGGTTTTCAAATACTAACCGAAGCCGGATTGCTGGATGGCGCACTCTTGCATAACGAAAGCCGTAACTTCATCTGTAAAAATGTATACCTGCGTACCGAAACATCAAACAGTTTGGTAACCCGGAGCATTGAAAAAGGTGCCGTACTGAAAGTTCCCATTGCCCATGGCGAAGGACGTTTTTTCTGTGATTCGGATACCTTAAAAAGCATACAGGACGAGGATCGGGTTCTTTTCCGTTATTGTGACGAAAACGGGAATACCACCACGGAATCAAATCCGAACGGTGCCTTAGACAACATTGCCGGCATTACCAATAAAGGCCGTAATGTTTTTGGCATGATGCCACATCCTGAGCGTGCCTGGGCCGATTATCTTTCAAACAGTGATGGCCGTTTGCTTTTTGAAAGCATTTTGGAAAAGGTGACTGCCTAAACAAAACAGCGCATTCCTATTAATACAAAAGGCCTTTATCAAGTTGATAAAGGCCTTTTTTTTGTGCACCCGAAGGGATTCGAACCCCTATCGTTGGTACCGGAAACCAATATTCTATCCATTGAACTACGGGTGCCCGAGGCCGCAAAGGTAAAAAATCCGGTGAATCATTTTGCAGGGTATACGCTTTTAAACGGATTGTCGTTTATTCATGAAAAATACCGAAGCGTTCCTTAATTTCGGGAAGAATACGTTATTTGCACTATACTTATGAAGTTCAGTTTATACATTTTCTCCATTCTGCTCCTATCGGTAGGCGCCATGGCCCAGCAACAGGTTGGTACCGGAGAATGGAACGTACATCTACCTTACAATAAAGGAAATTCAGTTTGCGAGGGAGACGGGATAATCTATGTCGGGTGCGGCTCGGGCGTGTATTCGGTAGATATGGATTCAAAAGAATTGAATTTACTCAGTACGGTAAATGGGCTTTCGGATGTAAATGTTACATCCGTCGGATACTCAGATCAGGCGTCTGCCTTAATTATAGCCTATGCAAATGGTAATTTGGATATCGTAAAGGATGGGCAAGTGGTTAATTTGCAGGATATTTTAATTGCCAGCAGCATCAATCAGAAACGTGTCAATCACATTACCATCCGGGGTACTATGGCTTACCTGGCTTGTGATTTTGGTATTGCAACCGTTGATTTGGTAAAAGAAGAAATTCCTTCCTACGTTATTTTTCTCGATGCCAATGGCCTGGAAATGGAAGTGTATGATATTGAGTTTACCAATAATGGCCAGATGCTTGCCGCTGCGGATGAAGGTCTATATTACTACGATGGAAATGGCGCTTTGCAGGATTTTGGCGCCTGGCAGGTGTATGACGAAATTTTTCAGGGTACATATAATTCTGTGGTAAACCACAACGGAACCATTTACGCCTGTTATTCCAGAAAACTCAGTAACGGATTCGACAACCAGGATACCATATATACATTTAATGGAAGCACCTGGCAGGTTTGGGATACTATTATTGGTCAAACGGTAAGGTCATTGGATGTACAAAACGGCAAGCTCAGCATTTTACTCGCTCCCGAAGTAGGGTTCAACGGAACGCTAATCGTAAAAAATGCCGACGGAACCGACCATGCCCGCCTTTCTGACGGATTCCTGTATCTTGGGATACGTGCTTTTACCGATAGTAGGGGAATTGCTTGGGTTGCTGAAGGTTCTTACGGAGTAATCTCTGTTTTTGATTACGACAAACGTAATTTTTATGTACCCGACGGGCCATTTTCAACAGCCAGTTACCATTTGTTGCATACGGGCAATACGCTTTGGGTTGCCGGCGGCGGAATGTCGCTTTCTTTTGGTCCACTTTTTAATGTGGATGGCGTATTTAAATTGAGAAAAGGAAGTAAATGGAGCTACTTCAATACCTTGAGCAAGCCACTCATGAGTAATGCGGCAGATTTTCTTCAGGTGGTACCCCACGTATCCGATACGGGGAAGGTTTTTGCCGTTTCAAACGGAGCCGGGGTGTTTGAAATCGTCGGGAATTCAGTAGTGGCTAAATATGATTCATCAACCACAAACGGTGCCATTTCCAAATCAGTTTCGGGGCTGCATAACACCACTTCCGCATCAATGGATGAAAATGGTGCATTGTGGGTAACATTAACATCAAATTCAAGACCCTTGGCTGTTCGTTCTCCCGATGGTGTTTGGAAATCTTTTTTTGTTCCGGGTGTATCTTCGGCTCAAGTAAATTATGTGAAGGCACTTTCAAACGGCGATGTATGGATTTCTGTTCGCGGTTTGGGTATTGTTGCCGTTAGGCATGATGATTACAATTCAATTTCACAGGTAAGAACCATTTCTACCAATTCCGGTTCCGGAGCATTACCTTCTCCATTTGTAAATGTGATTGTTGAAGACCAGGACGGAGAAGTTTGGGTTGGAACTGAAAACGGATTTATCATATTTTATAATCCCTCGGCCGTCTTTGGCAATAGCGGATTCAACGGGGTGCAGCCGGTTGTGGTAGCCTCCGACGGAAACAATGAAAAATTACTCGACGGCGTATTTGTTAGGTCTATTGCGGTTGACGGCGGTAACCGGAAATGGATGGCCACATATGGCGCCGGAGCCTATTTACTCTCTGAAGACGGATATACCATAAAACAACATTTCTTGAAAACGGCCACTCCGCTCATTTCAAATAATTTAGTTTCGGTTTGTGTAGATCCGGATGAAGGCAATGTATTCTTTGGCTCTGATTTGGGAATTGTTTCCTACCGGGGAGATGCCACGGAGGCAAGTAATACATTTTCTGAAAACATATATGCATTTCCGAATCCCGTAAGGCCTGAATTTACGGGACCCATTACCATTACCGGTATGGCCCGTGATTCGTACATTAAGATAACGGACGTTTCGGGGCAGTTGATTTTTCAAACCCGCTCAAACGGCGGAACGGCCATCTGGAACGGAAACAGTTTTGACGGTCGCCGGGCAAAAACCGGTGTTTACATTGTATTTGCGGCCAATGAAGACGGTTCGGAGCGGGAAGTAACACGCATCCTGGTAGTAAATTAATCGGCCATGCAGGAAACGTGTAAAGGTTTCGTGCTAAAAACCATTCCATACGGAGATTCCGGATTAATCGTAAAGCTCTTGAGTAATACCGACGGGCCGCTTTCATTCATGGTTAGGGGTGCCAAACGGAGGGGAAAATCATCGGGAGCCGGCGTGTTTGCTCCAATGAACCACATCAGCATTACCTTTATCCGTAAAGAGAACAGGGCCATGTATACCGCCACCAAATACGCCATTTATGAAATGTATGGCAGTTTACTGACCGACATGCGTAAAACGGCCATTTCCGTTTACATGGCCGAAGCCTTGTACAAGGTTTCAACCGAAGGCCATACCGATATGCTATTGTATCCGTTTGCGGCGGCAGAGATGAACCGCCTAAATGAAACCGGGCAACTTGCCCATTTTCCGCAGCAGTTTTTGGCTGGACTGATAGCCTGTTTTGGAATAAGCCCGGGTGGGTGTTATGCAGACGATACACCTGATTTTTCGGTAAAGGACGGTTTATTTCTTCCGCAATATGAGGGCGAAGCGGCCTACAGGGTGTCGGGAGAAACGGCCGAATACATTTCCCTGTTGGTACTTAACCGGGTTCCGGAACGTGATTTTTCGTTGGGCGTGAGGAGAGAATCCCGAAGGAGGCTTGAAGATTATATCCGTTTGCACCTGGAAAATAAGTTCAGCCTCTTATCCGGCGAAGTGTTGGAAACGGTTTTTGATGATTAAAACCGGTTCACAATATGCTTTACCGATTGGATATAGGAGCCGGGAAACAAATTAACGTGAACCAGCAAGGGGTAAAGGTTACAGATATCGAACCGCTTTTCGTATCCGGCCACCAGTGGAAATTCAGCATGGTAGGCATCGTAAAACTCCGTATCAAAACCGCCGAAGAGGCGAGTCATGGCAATATCCATTTCCCGGTTTCCGTAATAGACGGCCGGGTCGAAAATCACGGGTTCGCCATGAAGTGAGCACATGAAGTTTCCGCCCCAGAGATCGCCGTGCAACAAAGCCGGTTTTTCATCCGGGAATATTTCATTCAGTTTGGCAAACAGGTTTTCAAATTTGTGAACCAGT
>Ga0075154_10002547_pt1 | contig 11890 bp, 13 predicted proteins | sample JI71714BDNA_FD_70965 | JGI IMG/M metagenome (GOLD analysis project Ga0075154, IMG submission 70965) | Wastewater effluent complex algal communities from Wisconsin, to seasonally profile nutrient transformation and Carbon sequestration -... | ecosystem: Engineered > WWTP > Effluent > Algae... | reverse complement strand
TTGATCTCTAATCTCTAATCTATATAAATAAGTCAATACTATAATCATAAAAATAAAACCTAACATCAATATTTACCAGTAAAGAACTGGGATGTCAGATTTTTTTCAGTGAATTATGTTTTTTTTGCAAAAAACATTTGCATTTTTTACAGTATCCTGTTATAATGATTTTGTCATTTTATTTTATTACTAATTCTACACCAATGACAAAAACAAACACTAAAGCGTTTACGCTTATTGAACTCTTGATCGTTATTGTGATCATCGGTATCCTCGCTGTAGCTCTTATCCCAAGATTGACTGGATCACAAGCTACTGCCAGAGATACAGCAAGAAAAGCTACACTACAACAAGTAGCTACCGTAATCTCAGCGTATGTAAACTCTGAGCAGAGTCCTGTAGCATTAACTAATAGTAGTACTCCTGTGGCACTTGATACAACAAGCGCAGTAGCTATCCTCTCTGGTTATGGTAATGTACCTACTACTGCTGCTAACTCTACAATCTTCATCGCAAGTGGTGGTAACAATCAATATGTTGTATCTGTACAAATGGAAAGAGGTCAAGGTAATGTAGCCGGTACTGGTGCTGCTACTGGTTGAGTGATTCCTGGTCAAATTACTTCAGCAGCAAGCTGATTTGCTATTAGAGCTCAGTAAGTTAATATAGACGAATATCCATCTCACCTTCATAAGAAGGTGAGTTTTTTGTTTTGTTTAGATAGTAGGGGGCGGATGACGCGAAGCTGACGTGAAACTAATCCCTTGGGAAATCCCTCTGAGACACGTAGATTCTATGAGGCATACCAGTAGAAGACGCGCCAAAAACGACGTCCCTACATTTGTCTTGCAATTTTGATCATGGTGGATATAGTGGGTGTAGTATTTTGTTATAAATAATTATGACTACTATCACTAGCTCAGCTCCTCGTATTGTTGCCAAAGTTACTGGATCAAAAGATGTTTTGGTGCAAATGTCTCCCAGTATGTATAAGAAAATATTTGGCACTACCGTCAAAACACCTACTACCGAGGAGCACATGGATCAAATTTTAGACAAAACAGTGGATTGGCTCAATACCACACAGTCTGATCGTCTTTCATCACTGATACATACCAAATTATGAGCAAAGTAACACAAGTTATTATTACTGATACTTTTGCTAGTAAGTATCATAAGTTCTGGTGAAAACAACAAATCCCTATACAAGAGTTTGTGGACTCTATCGTTCAAGATATTGACAGTAATATTCGTTATCTGGATCGTCCATATATCAAACTCAAAGCAAATATTTGACATAAAAATCTAAGAGTTCTTGCAAACTATCAAGATAGTATACTCGTTCTTATGCCAATATTTATCAGCGACAAGAATGATAAACAGCGATGAGAAAACATGATTCGAAGTTCAATGAAGCAGCGTGCAAGTCACTTGATTCAAAAAATTGAACATGACATAGAGCTAGATCAATTTACCATATATTATACCTAGCAGTGTGTCGTCCCTACGCAGGCATCACATTTGTCTTGTGATCTCATGACTTATGATTATAGTGCAGATAGACCCACCAGTAGTTTCGTAAACATATAGACGATGACACTACAAATCACTGGTATTTGAAATTAACGATCACCAAAAATAATTCACTTCTGCGGAAGTGAGTTTTTATTATTGTACACCCGCCAATACTTCACATCCATTGTCTGTAATGACTATACTATATTCCCATTGACATCACAGATCACCATCAGTAGTATATAAGTTTCGTGTATTTTTACCCTTGGTACGAGTATCGATACTCGTAATAGCAGTAATGGGCTCAAGAGCCACTATCATACCTGGACGGAATTTGATCTTTTTGCCATCAGGCTCTGCATAATTATAGACATAAGGGGCTTCTCGCAATGCACGACCTACACCATGACCACATAAACTATGAATTACACTATAATGATGCTGCTTCATATAGTGCTCAATCTGCCTACCCCAATCATATACAGATACTCATGGCCCCAAAGTCACAATACCACGATCAAGGGCTTGTTTGGTGACACGAGAGAGATCAGTAGCCAACTCATTCGCACTCTCTCATCATACAACGAGCGATATCGCCGCATCCGATATCATCTTCTGATATGTAATTCACATATCAATCTTCAAAAAATCACCTTGTTTGAGTATTGTATGATCAGGAATACCATGTACCAAACAATCATTGAGAGATAAACACACATGTCATGGAAATCACTGATGCCCACGAAATGACGCTCTAAGATTATGCTTTTGACAAAATAATTGTGCAGTCTGATCAAGTTCCAGTAGGCTGACTCATGGCTGTGCAGCATCACGCAATATACACAATATTTCAGTAAGATACTGACCCGAGGTACGCATTGCTTGTATTTCAGATTGAGATTTGATAATGATATGCGACATAGTACAACAAATGAGAAAAATGAAAATATACCCATCCAAACTTAGTATGAGATTGTTCAGCACTTCCATGATATTATAAATAAAAACTATTACAACATCATACATACTACATACATCACAATATCACAGCTTTCCAACTATAGAAGTTGTTCAAATTATGTACTACTATAGTCTTTTTTTGTTTATATTCAATTTATTATTGATAAATAGTCAAATAAATCAGCACTATTTGATGATGAAAACTTGCTTATTTTCAATCCATATACTATAATCATAATGTGTTCAGAAATAGCACATCATCATAAAGCAGTTATTCCTATCACTATCATATCTTGTGTAAAAATTTATTTTCTTATTTATATATCTTAGTATTATGAAACCTACACTCGCTCACAGTCTGACTTGATTTGACAGTATCACGCTTGATCAGCTCAATAGTACTATGTCACTCATGGAAAGAGTTGACACCAAATACGTAATCAACTATGAACAAGCTGATTTTTTGATCCAACAACTAAAAAAGAATTTTCTCGTACTACAGATCAAAGATATGGTTATCTTCAACTATGACAATGTATATATGGATACAGCAAAATATGATCTATTCTATGAGCATGAGCGTGGAGACGAAATGAGAAATAAAGTCAGAACAAGAAATTATACTGATAGTAGTGATCTATGCTTCTTTGAATATAAACATAAACTCAACAAAGTAACTCGTAAGTTTAGATATAAGTGTCCTGCTCAAGAACATGGTATCATGTCAGAAGAAGCAATTGGATTCTTCGCTGGCATCTATGAGTCACTCAATGGCGAAAAAAGTCGCTATGAGCTATCGGCAGCACTAGCAACACGCTACAAAAGAATCACCCTATGCGCGAAAGATAGCGGAGAAAAAGTAACTATTGATTTTGACTTTATCTTTGAAGATTTGAGAAGTGGTACAACACATCAGCTAGATGAAATTGTAATTGTCGAAAGCAAAAGTAATAGTGAACACTGCCAAACTGGTAAAATTATGAAAAAAATGTGAGTACATCAAGCAAAATGATGTAGCAAATATTGTCTTGGTCTACTCTATACCAAAGTCATTGCTCATAGTGAAAAATTCAAAGATGCAATGGCGATGATTGAGGCGATTACAAACGAAGCTCAAGTCAGTAGAGACACCCAAACTCAAAAAGTAATCAAAAAAGCAGTAAAAAAAGTTGCAAAAGTTGCCAAAGATGCAGTAAAAAGCTCTCCTATGAAAGTTGTTGCATCCAATATTACCAAAAAAATTGCCAACAAGATGCCTTCCACCAAAAATATCACATGATTTAAGGCCAAAAAACTTGTATCAGTATAAATAATAACTTGACCCCATATATCTCCTCAAAAAAATCAGACTAATCAGGCAGTGAGTCTGATTTTTGATTATAACTTTTAATCTTATTTTGATCTTGTATTTGAGTAAACAATCATTATATACTACTGTATCATTTTTTAGTATTCATCTATACACATGGCTCACGTCAAAGCTGCCGGTAGTACCAAAAACGGAAGAAATTCAAATCCTAAATATCGTGGCGTCAAAACATTTTGATGACAAACAGTTGTTGCTGGTAATATTATCGTAAGACAACAAGGTCTCAAAATGGAAGCTGGACTCAATACATATGTTGGTAAAGATTATACAATTCATGCAGCTACTGATGGTGTAGTAGTATTTTCTCAAAAAAAGTATGTAAGATTTGATGGTCGTAAATATCTGAAAACTACTGTATCTGTATCACAAGCATAGTCAAATTATTATCAAGTATATTATTAGCTATTAACTTTCCCTCCAATGATTGAACCAAAAAAGAAACATTCCATAGCCAGAAAGCGCACAAGACATAGCGCATGGCAGACACTCACAATCAAAAAACTCGTGAAGAAAGCAGCTCTCAGTATATGTCAAAATTGTGGAGCAACTAAACTTAATCACAGAGTATGTCTTTCATGTGGTTTTTATGCTGGTAAGCAGATTTTAACAATCAAGACCAAGTCCAACAAAGGAAATGTCATTGATGCATAGCACTCAAATATATAAGTTATGCAATAACTTCACAATTGTGTGAAGTTTTTTTGACATAGTAAAATCTTATTATTTGTAATACGAAAGAAACTACAAAAATCGTCTTGTGCTGGAAAAACATCATATAATCTATAGAATGGTGGCAAATCTTTATTTGGATGAACTAAAAGAAACATCCCTACATCAACTCACAATCATGTCCAAACCATCATCGAGAATTCTCTCCAGAAAGCTTGCATTTTTGTATTTTTATGCGAGATTATTTAATGAAGATATCCTTGCTCAACCATATGAAGAACAGCCGACACAGCATACCCCTGTTGTCCATGAAGACCTCAGTGAACTTACAGATCGATTATGAGTAAGTAACGATGATCTTGTTATTGAAGAACAACACATCACCACACCGATCAAGACAATGGACGACACTACATTGAGTGACGATATTGCATTTATTGCTGAACATCAACTCGCACAACACACAACAAGTCAATCAATCATCTATGACCACTGATTTGTACTCCAACTTGCAAACGCATATCATATCTATCGCCCACTCATTGCATGACTCATCGATCCATATACTGATAAATTTAAATATAATGATATGAGTCTGACTCGCCGTGCAATCTTATTGCTATGATATACTGAACATAAAGTCATTGATACGCATGTCACTATCATTATCAATGAATGTGTAGAACTCGCGAAACTGTATGAAGATCTTGCAGCATCCAAATTGATTAATGGCGTCATGCATCAGCTATTTGAAATCAAAGAAGGTACGATAGCTACTGTTGAAACAGTAGACATAGACGCAACAAAAGAATAAATACCTATACCAACCCACACCTACATTAATAGACGAAACTAATATAATTTGCTATCTATTTGGCACTATCATAACACCAAATAACACAAAGAAACGAACACCATCACATTCAAATATCAACACAATAACAATCTCACCATTCATTCACTATACCTCTATGTCAAAAACCTCTTTCAACCCCCAAGACTATTACTTCAATGAAGCCAAAAAATATGGGTACGTAGCCAGAAGTGCTTTCAAGTTACAAGAAATTGATGAAAAATATCATATCTTCGATCATCATACCAAATCCATTATTGATATCGGATGTAGTCCTGGTAGTTGGACCCAGTATGCACATCGTATCACTTGAGGCAAAGCAAAAATTATCTGACTTGATCTCAAGCCTAGTGTCCCCAATCTCAACAATGTCTATACTTATGTCTGTGATGCGACCAATATTGAACAGTCAACTGCAATATTTGAAGAAAATAGCATTGGAAAGGTAGATGTAATTATGTCAGATCTAGCCCCCAATACCACAGGACTCAAAGACATTGATGCTCTCAAGTGTGTTGGTGTTCTTGAGGACACCTTATGGATCTATCGTAACCATCTCAAACCTGATGGAAAATTTGCCATCAAAATCTTTATGTGACCAGGATTTGAAGAGTTTGTCAAAGAATGTAAAGATACTCGATGAGCCAATAATATCAGAGTCTTTAAGCCCAAAGCTTGTAGATCAATCAGCAAGGAGACCTATGTGGTGAAGCGGCAGTAAATATTATAAAAGTACTCGTCATTGCAAGGAGGCACGACACGGCAATCCAGTAAAAAAAATGCCCTCACGGGCATTAAAAATCCCATGAAAGCACCGCTTAGAAAAACTAAGCTACACTAAGCAATATTTCATAGAATTTTCTGTCCAGCCCACACACCGATAGTAAATGCAATAAAACGAGCTACTGATTTCATCACAACTAAAGACATGTAATCACTGGGAAGTTTGGTCTTTAAAATTAAATCTACCGCCACGTGAATTATCACATATAAGCAGACTAATACTAAAAATAACAACCAATTAAATTTTTTCATTTCCGTATTTATTTAGTGTATTTAAGTATATCTATATATATATATATAGATTGTCAAATCCTGGATTGCCACGCTTCGTTGCACTACGCTCGCAATGACGAAGGTCATATATAATTGTGGAAACAATGAGGAATCTTAGGCTGGAAATAGGCTATTGTATCGATATATTGATGATATAATTTTCTACCAAGGACGTACAAAAATACGTCCCTACACAGCATCTTCGCTTATCTGATCTATCTGACTTTATCTGACTTATCCGACCAAGAATAATGAACATCGCTGACCTTCAACTCCCACCTCATCATATCGAAGCAGAAAAATGAGTAATCTGCTGTATTTTGCTAAGTAATGATAATATGTATATTCTTGATGGAGCGGCACTCACCCATGCCGACTTCTATCAAAAAGAACATCAGACGATCGTAGAAGCTATCGAGGAGTTATGGCACAAACGCAGAACAATTGACGTAGTAACACTCAGTGACCAACTAAGTAAAATGTGACAACTCGATCTCGTAGGCTGACAAGAATATCTGCTCGAGCTTTCCGTCTATCTCCTCACTGCATCCGTATGCTATGAGTACTGCACTATTGTCAAAGAAAAATCCATCCTTAGATGAATCCTCAAAACTAGTCAGAATATCATCTGAGACGTATATAAACAAGAAGACACTCAAAATATTATCGATAGTATTGAAAAAAGAATCTTTGAGCTTACACAGTATCAGGTTGGTGATTCACTCATGCATATCTCCAAACTACTTGATATGAGAGTAAAAGACTATATGGATATTATTGATGATCCTGGCAAAATTGAAGAGCATAAGGTATTCTCCCACTATCCAAGCCTTGACCATGTCACATGATGATTTAAGCCTGGTGAACTCATTATCCTTGCAGCAAGACCTGCAATGGGTAAGACTGCATTTTCTCTGAATATCATGCTCAATGCAGCAAAATATGGCAAGAAATCGGTTGCCATCTTCTCACTAGAGATGACAAGTCAGCAACTTGTCGATAGAGTAATCTCATCAGTATCAGAAGTACCACTATCCAAAATCACCAAAGGAACCCTTGATATGGATGACTTTGCTAAATTGGGAAATGCTACATCCTTACTCTCAGAAACAAAGATGTTTATTGATGATTATGGTGGTCTCACTCTCCCAATGCTTAAGTCCAAATTACGTCGTCTTGTAGTAGAACATGGACAGCTCGATCTGGTAATTATCGATTATCTCCAGCTCATCAATCCAGGCAATATGAGATATGCGGGCAATAGAGTCCAAGAAATCTCAGAAATCTCCAGAGCACTCAAAGAACTTGCTAAAGAGCTCAAAGTCCCAATTATGGCACTATCACAATTATCTCGTGCTGTCGAATCCAGACCAGACAAAAAACCTCAGCTCGCAGATCTGAGAGATTCAGGCTCTATCGAACAAGATGCGGATATGGTAATGTTTCTTTATAGAGATGAATATTATGATCCCGATACAGATCGTCCAGGAACAGCTGATGTACTCATCCGTAAAAACAGATCATGAGAAGCTAAAGATGTAGAACTAAGATGGAGTGGAGCAACGCAGCAATTCTTTCCAGATCCAAATTGGAAAAAACCAGAATTTCACTAAATAAAAATCTGACGCATGTGTCAGATTTTTGTATTGATTTAGCTAACACAATCTCGTTCCTGTAAAATATGTACCAATCATGAATTATTATATACAATGAGATAAAACTACTTATCAAATGTTTTCTGGATTGCAGCTACAAAATCCGCTACCTCTTCTGGCAACTCAATCTGATGAATTTCAATACGATCAATCAGATCTCACTGACGCACAGCATTAACTACTGACTGATCATCCTCACTCACCACACGTCAGAAAACACTATGTTTATCATCCAACCAATCAGTTGCCACATGTGTAATAAAAAACTGACTTCCGTTGGAGTTTGGTCATGAGTTGGCCATACTGAGAATTCCAGGGCCAGAGTGCCTCAGTTCTGGATGAAATTCATCACCAAAGCGATATCCAGGACCACCAGTACCAGTACCTTCTGGACAGCCTCATTGAATCATAAAATCATCAATCACACGATGAAAATTGAGCCCATCATAAAAACCATTACGAGCAAGAGTCACAAAGTTTGCGACAGTGTAGGGAACTAGATCAACAAATAACTCAAGATTAATGAGTCATTTAGAGGTGTGGAGTGTTGCGTGCATGAAGAATACTTATAAGATTAAAAATTTGTATATTGTATAATGTTTTGATCACTAAATCCAAGTATTCATATCCTCAATCAAAGAAACATACAATACTCTAGTTTGCTCCAAATACAAATGCTGGCGGTATATTACACAATACAAAACTATGATGCACCAATGGCAATCACTGATATGCAGTACGAAAATCGTGTGGAGCATATGAAAATCATCTAAAACTAGTACCACTATTGATGTATCAATGCAATAACTGTAAGAGACTCGATTGATAAATACGAGCAGGTAAGCTTGAAATAATAAGATCCGGTTGAGCAATACCATAATGATCCATGATCACTTGTAATTGATTTACATCTGCATGTTCCACATTGATACGCGTTCAGTATAAGGTACTCAGTAGTTGAGCATACTCCTGATCATATTCAATACAGATAATCTGAGTATTTGGTTGAGCATTTTGAACCAAACACTGAGTCAGTGATCATGTCCCTGGTCCAAATTCAATAATTGTCTTAATACGAGAAAAATCTATTCCATCAATCATTGCTTGTGCCAATCGTGGAGAACTAGGTATGATTGAAGCATTGATAGTAGGCTGTGTCACAAACTTTTTGAAAAATAACCCATAAGATGATAGCGATAACATATACACAACTATAACAACTACTCGTCAGAATACAGTGCCTAATACACCACAATTTCCTGTTTGATGTGAGTATTCTCTCCAACGCTATCACAGATTGCACGAGCTACTGCAGTCCTGGATACTGTCTGTAATCCTGGACGATAGTCAGCAAAATTCATCGTTTGATATTCTGACGATGCACTGTCATTCAGAATAACAGCTTTGATCACTGTCCATGGAAGTGATGAATGAGCCAATATCTGCTCCTCAATCTCTTTATCATCTGATACATCTCACAACATCAGCTCATATCACCAACTCATCCATCGAGACATCTGGCGACGAGCATGTCAGGTACCAGTACTACTCATGACAATATACTGCTCAGGTGCTCATATTTTGGGCCAAGCATCAATGACTGCTTGAGTAACTTGTGAATACAGGTGTGTGGGCTTGGTGTGACGAAGCGGAACTGATACCGTATGAATCACAACATCACAACCATCAATCGCCTTGGCAATATCATCGCTATTGGTCGCATCTCACTGCACTACCTGTAATTGAGGATGAGAAATACTGACTTTAGCTGGGTTTCTCACCAGTGTGATCACGTCTCGTCCACGAGCAAGCGCTTGTTGGATTACTCGTTGACCTACACGACCAGATCATCATAATACTAATATTTTCATAGTTGTAGTTTGCATTAGAATTAGTAAAATAATTAAGTATTGTATTGGGTTGTGATATTATTATATTGTTTTATATAGTTATAATAGTTAGTAATTTATCTACATATATAGTATTTTAGTATTCGTTTTTTATATCATTATCTACTACTTCTATGATTAAAAATCAAAAACATCTCAAATTAGGAACAATACTAGTATGAATAGTAATCATTATTGCGTACGTATTAGATGATATCTTCTATTATTCTGGTATGCAATTAGCAGAAATACTAACTTTTCCAATCGCTATAATTTTAATATGATTAATTGTATTTTATATGATTATGCCACATCTTTTTGATAAAAAGTCATAATCACTAATAATGATTAATTCTTACAACTATCAAAATAAAATTTAAGTGATACTATAAGTTACATCAAAGACACTTGGCTCAAACTGCTCTCATCACATCATACGACCAATCTTATATCATCCATAAATAGAGGTGAGAATACCCACACCATTACATCATATATTAAACCATAAACGAGAAGAATGTGGATGGGGTCAGATCATTCTCAATCATGTTTTTGTATAGCCCATGAGACCATGTCGACGAAAAATCTCACAACGATCATCTGGAATATGTTTGTAATAACTCGTCAAAAAACTCATGTTCTGATCGTGGGCTCGTTGAGGATGATCTGCTGTATGATCATACATGGGTTCTTTCAATAGTGTTTCAGGTCATCATACCGATACTAGTGTATAAGATTGGTTATTGAGAAGATATGGCCTACGAGTAAAATAAAAATATACATCATATCCTGTATTACTTATCATCTTATCAGGAGACATAAAATAACTAATTGCAACAGGACGATATGAGGTATCTGAATCATAATATGCACTCATATATCATATATTACCATAGATACTATCATGAAACCACTTATCAATAGCAGTACCATTATGGTTTGTAATCTCAAAATGTTCAAAACCATTAGTACATAATACAAGATCTTCCGCCACATATGTTCATCACTGAGAAGATGTGATAGTGACTTGATCACGATATAGATCAATATGACCAATAGGCGTATGTTCGTGAACAACAAACCTCTTGGAATACTGATCGATCATCCACTGTATCAAATACTCACACAAAGCTGCCGAATTAATTACTGCCTTACGACATACCAGTAGACCTATAAACTGATCACTATCTGTCTCAAGATGCTGACATATATGTTCTGCCGCCATAGGCTCAAAAATTCCTGGATACTGTTGTGACCACTGTTTCAACTTGGGATGAGTATCAAGCACAAAGATTGCATCAAAAGAACTTTTTCATTGCTCTCTGAGGAGTTTTTTATGAAGATGATGTTCAAGTTGCTCATCAGTACTACATCATGCATATCCAAGTTGACTATGAAAAGGTACTACACAATTGGTATAATCAATAATATCTACCAAAAGATCTCGAGCCATCAAAACTGATTGCTGTGCGTCACTAGCCATCTCAAGACCATACTCCTGAACGATATCGTCCCAATCTTTTTCAAAGTATGGAGCCACTTGACCAGCATTGTGACCTGTTGCTCCACGAGCAATCTGACGTGCTTCATAAATAGCAACAGACTTGGTAGTGTGCTTGAGAATATGATATGCTGTCATAACTCATGCGATACCTCATCCAATAATTGCAACATCTGACTGAGTCTGACGACTATGGTATGGATGACGATCGATAAGTTGAGCAATTCGTGGTGAATGATTCATAGTCAGCAGTAGACATAATGATAAAACATATACTATCATACTGGCACATAGAACAAATCGCAAATCATACCAATAGGTACTCTTATTTAGGCTTGACTTGACGCTGGAGTAGATATAGATGTGGCTTCGTCTTTTCCCAAAATGGGAAGAATTTTTTGCAATATCACTGACGGACGGCAG
>Ga0075154_10002546_pt1 | contig 11891 bp, 10 predicted proteins | sample JI71714BDNA_FD_70965 | JGI IMG/M metagenome (GOLD analysis project Ga0075154, IMG submission 70965) | Wastewater effluent complex algal communities from Wisconsin, to seasonally profile nutrient transformation and Carbon sequestration -... | ecosystem: Engineered > WWTP > Effluent > Algae... | reverse complement strand
GGTATTGGAATATTTTAGGTTTATCGTCTTGAGTTCTGACAATACTTGTTGCAAAGTACTTAGATTGATGTCTCCATTTTTGTACAATGCAATGTGATACATCCAAGGAATAGAAGCTGAGTAGTTGGCGCTTTCTCTGTACTTCAGATCACGTTCTTTCAACTTTAGGGTGTTGCTGACCTTGATTACATTATGAAAATTGCCATTAACTAACATGGCTTTGATATACGCTGTAAAAAAAAGATGCCACCTATTTTCCAAAATTTCCTTCTTAAACGCGGTTAAAAACACAAATGCCTGATTTTCTGCTTGTTTTGCTTTACCCATATCGATAAGTGCAAAAATATGGTAGGCAACATGACCCACCCTATTGTGAAAATTCAGTGATTCTTTGGCTACCGTATTGGATTCTTTGAGTACTTGTAATGCTTCTTCAGGACGTCCATCTCTCAATAATACCGCTGCCAGATTGTTTACATAATATAAGTAATCATTATTTTTTTCTTTGACAGACAAATAGCCATAATAAGCCGCTTTTTCAAAATTTCTTTGTGATGCATAGTACAATAAATATTGACTATAAAAATTCGTGATGATACGGCGCGAATAAAGTTTTCCAGAAGAAACCAACGTCTCAAAATAAACAAACTTGTCCGATAGCAAACTAAATTGTCTTCTGTTGTGGGCAATGAAAACCATCCTAATCCAAGCCAAAAGCCTATTGTACCCATCAAGGTCCTCATTGTAAAGCAGCGATGATAACCATGGAATGGCATCATGACTGGTCAAACTGCTTTTTTGACTATAATCCGTAATGATTTCGTATGTCGTCTCGTGCAATTTATCATTGACCAATCTTGAAAACTCATAATCGGTCCTGAATTTTTGTAAAAACTGATGAATCTGTTGATAGTCTTTGTAACGCAACCTGATCTGAAGATAATGCCTGTAACACCTTCCAATTTCATAGATTTTTAGAAAATTAAAATCTGATGATTGCGTTTTACTAAACAGTTTTAAGAGTTCCTTATCGTCTTTGATGGAAAGGCTGTCCGTCAAAATTTCTCTTTCCCACGTCAATAGTTTTTCTAGGTTTTCGTCTACGTCCAGATTACTAAGCAATTGCTCACACCAAGATTTAATATAGCTAAATTTTCTTTTATCCAATGTAATGTCAAACTTTTCATTAGTTCCTGTTTTAGCTTTTTTGATGATTTGTTGCAAGATGGCTTGCTTTTCGGCATCTTCAAATTTTTGAAAATATCCTAAAAAGTCAGCTTCCAAAGGCAAAACCTTGGCCACGAAGTCTTCAAATTTTAAGAGTTTCGTTTTCAATATCTATAGGTTATTACAAAGTGATACCGCCATCCACACTAATAGTCGCACCATTGATATAATCAGCTTGATCAGAAGCTAGGAATGCATTTATATTAGCTATATCTTCTGGTTTGCCCAATCTTTGGACAGGAACTTTGGACCTCATTTTTTCCAATACTTCTTCTGGCATGGCATTGAGTATTTCAGTATGAATAAAACCAGGCGCTACAGCATTGGCATGAATTCCTTTTCTTCCCAATTCTTTTGCCCAAGTCTGGGTCATAGCGATCACACCTGCTTTTGCTGCTGCATAGTTGGTTTGACCAAAATTACCGTATAAACCCACTACGGATGATATGCTGATGATACGTCCGTAACCTTTTTCTATCATGTGCGTCACTACAGACCTGGTACAGTTAAATACTCCGGTGAGGTTGATATCGATGACCTGCTGCCACTGTTCCACATTCATTTTTGCGAGTGTTGCATCTCTGGTTATACCTGCGTTATTTACCAATACATCGATTTTACTAAATTTTTTGATCACGTCAAGAGTGGCTGCTTGTACAGAATCCATATTGGATGTATCCACAGTATAAAAATAGGAATCGTATCCATTTCCTTTAAGTTCGGCATTTAATGCTTCTCCTCTTTCCTGATTAATATCCCAATTTACTACTATAGCTCCTAATGAAGCAAATTTTACCATAGTCGCTTTACCAAGACCTGACGAACCACCTGTAATGATGGCTATTTTACCTTCTAATGTTTTCATATCTAATTAAATAACATAATGAACAAACAAAAATTACAGCGCAAAAGTAATCACAACCACATCAAAAGTATCGATATAAATAAACTATTTAGATATTATATCTTTATTGTCATATTTAGTATATTTGTCTTTTATCATTGATATTCAATATATTAATCATTTTAATCCTAAATAGTCTATGTATAATAAATACCAATAAAGGCCTTATACAATCACAGAATACCTGAACTTAGCAACTTCATTCATTAAAACTGATGCAAACATCATGAGTTTTGCCCAAGCCACATTACTTCTACTTATCATATATGCTTGTATAACGGTATATATTGTCTATCGGGGTGCCACTAAAACTAAGGACATCAAGGACTTTGCCTTAGGGAGTGGTTTTTCGCCTATTATCGTTGGACTGTCACTGGCAGCAAGTATCACCAGTGCCGCCACCTTCATCATCAATCCTGGATTTGTGGCCTTATATGGCTGGAGTGCCTTTTTGGCGATGTCAGTGATTTTGCCTTTAGGCTTATTTATATCATTGATAGTACTTAGTAAAAGTTTTCGTAAATTTGGATCTAGTATACAGGCACTTACCATGGCCCAGTGGGTAGGAACCCGGTACAAAAGCCCATGTTTTGCCTATTTCATGGCTATAGTTTCACTGCTACTGATTACATTTATCGTACTGATATGTGTAGGTCTCACCAAGGTCATAGCTAGCGCACTTGGAGCAGATGAGCTTTTGGTTCTGATTATTTTGGTAGTTTTTGTATTTGGCTATACTATGTTTGGTGGTGCCAATTCGATGGTTTACACCAATACTATTCAAGCCATACTCATGATCATAGTTGCCATCATCCTATTGACATCAGGATACGAACACTTCTCTGGCGGAATTGATGCTTTTTGGGCCAAAATTGGTGCCATAGATTCCAAACTACCGGAATCTTTTAACGAAAGTAGTCCACTCTTCAGGGATTGGTTTGAAGTCCTATTTTGCAATTTTATAGTGGGTATAGCCATTGTCTGCCAGCCGCATATCATCACAAAATCTCTTCTGCTAAAGACTGATGAAGATGTCAATAAATATTTGACTGTCGCCATTATAGTAGAGTCCCTATTTTTTGCAGTACTATTTGCAGGTTTCTATGCGAGACTTATGTTTCCTGATGTGACTATGGCAGGCGCACCTATCAAAATGGATGGTATATTATCTGCTTATGTGATTAAGAAATTTTCAGTGAGTGTAGGTATTCTGGTTGTTTTGGGTTTAATTTCAGCTGGGTTATCTACCTTAGAAGGCATTATACAATCATTATCTACCACGATATCTAATGATATCATAGCGCCTATAGCTGGATGGAAAGATGACACCAAAAAAATAGCCAAAATCAATAAATTAGTCATCATGATATTGGCAGTCATAGCCATTTTAGTGAGTTATCAGCAACTGCTCTATCCCAATCTCAGTGTAGGAATACTGGCCCAAAATGGAGTTTATGCCTATTTTTCAGCTGCTTTTGTACCAGTGTTATTTGGAATCTTCCTTAAAGACACCCCTAAGCAAGCTGCCATTGGCGCAGCCATAACAGCCTTTGTGGTCCATTTTGCAGTGTATTATGGTTCATTGACACCATATACTTCTGGGGCCATAAAAAATCCTGCAGTGGCTGCCACTATTGCTATCATCTCGGCATTGTTGGTGGGTTCAGTTCTGTACCAAATATTTAGAAAGTCTCCAAAAGCATTTTAACCTTATGAATAAACATGTTGAAAACCCAAAATTGACACCTAGAAACGCCATAATACTTTCTACTGGCTCTTATGTACCAGAAAACAAAATTCCCAATAGTTACTTTAATGAGCTTTTAGGTGAAGACGTGGACACATGGCTTAGAGCACATGTACAAATTTTTGAAAGAAGATGGTGTACTGATGATGAAAGCACCGCAGATCTTGTAGAAAAAGCGTGTCTGATAGCACTCGAAAAAGCAAATCTTAAAGCATCGGATATCGACTTACTCATCATAGCCACAGATACGCCCGAATATATATCTCCTTCCACAGCATCCGTGATCCAAGATAGATTGCAAATGATCAATGCTGGTACCTTTGATGTCAATACTGCTTGTGCCGGTTTTGTAACTGCCCTTGATATCGCCACCAAGTATATCCAATCTGACGCACAATACAATCATATATTGGTAGTCGGAGCTTATACCATGAGTAAGTATCTCAATAAACTGGATAAAAAAACCGTGACCCTATTTGCAGACGGCGCTGGTGCTGTAGTGGTAGGTAGCACACATGAAAACAAAGGATTTTTAGCAAGCAAGTTAGCTACCAAAGGGGAATTTAACAGTTGGATGGGTATTTATGCAGGAGCCAGTCATACTCCTGTCACAGCAGAAGTGATCAAAAATCATGATCATCAACTAAAATTTGTACAGAAAATACCCACAGAAATCAATCCTGAAGTTTGGAGTGCCATGATCTTAAGCTTATGCAATAAAACAAACATTTCTGTTCATGATATAGATCATTTCTTTATGACTCAAATCAACATAAATTCGATCTTCCAAACGATGGAAATACTTGGAGTAGATAAAAATAAGGCGGCCACCATTATGCATTATTATGGTTATACGGGTTCTGCTTGCATACCTATGGCCATGGATGAATGGATGAAAAAAGAATTGGTAAAACCGGGTGATTTGGTCTGTTTTATGGGCTCTGGTGGAGGATTGGCTTTTGGGGCATCATTATTTAAAATGTAATATATTTTTATGAAGATGTGGCAGCAAGATTGGATTTCAAGATGGGCACTTTATAGTCCCAACAAATGTGCACTAAAAGAGCAAGATAGTGGATATGAAATTACATACGGCGATCTGAATAAAAAAGGTAACGGTATTGCACTACATTTTCAGATGACCCACCATATTCAAAAAGGAGATCGGATAGCTGTGATTGCAGAATACACGATCGACTATATTGCCCTTTTTTCCGCGGCTCAAAAATTGGGTTTCATTTTGGTACCGCTCAACTATAGGTTGGCCCAAGCAGAGATTACTGAAATCATACACGATGCGTCCCCTGCCATGATTCTTGTAGAAGATAAATACCTTCATTTGATTCATGAGCAGTTTGTAGACAAATCTTTGCCCATGACATCAGTCGAATCTATGGACATGCAGGATGACTTTCAGGTACATCAGGTAGATGAAAATGATGCGCTATTCATTATTTACACATCGGGTACTACGGGCAAGCCCAAAGGTGTTCTATACACCCATAAAATGGCTTTTTGGAATAGCATCAATACGTCTATATCTTTAAAACTGACCTCAGAAAGCCGAACCATAAATGTAATGCCATCATTTCACACGGGCGGGTGGAATGTATTATTGTTGCCATTTTTACATCACGGCGCCTATACTTGTCTGTTTAAGAAGTTTGAGGCAGATGCAGTACTGAATGCACTGAGCAGTCAAAAATGCAATATTTTTATGGGAGTACCTACCATGCTTTCTATGATGGCCCATGAAAACAATTTTAAAGAGGCAGACTTGATTGCTCTTGACTACATCATCGTGGGTGGAGAGTCTATGCCGATACCACTGATCGAAGCCTATGCGCAAAAAGGTGTCGCTATCAGACAAGGTTATGGAATGACTGAAGTAGGTCCCAATCTGACATCCTTGCATCAGGATGACGCTATTCGAAAAAAAGGAAGTATCGGTAGACCCAATTTTTATGTGCAACACCGGATTATCAATGAACATGGCAAGGAAGCACAACCCAATGAGTCAGGAGAACTATGGTTAAAAGGCCCAATGGTGACTGCAGGGTATTGGAACAATCCCTCAGCTACCCAAGACGCATTTTCATCCGACGGTACCTGGTTTAAGACAGGAGATATCGTCATAGAAGATGATGAAAAATACCTTTACATAGTAGATAGGCTCAAAAATATGTACATCAGCGGGGCGGAGAATGTCTATCCTGCTGAAGTAGAACGGGTATTACTCAAGTTGCCTGAGATTTTAGAGTGTGCAGTCATAGGAGTAAAGGATGACAAATGGGGCGAAGTCGGAAAGGCTTTTATAGTCGCATCAGAAAGGCTAACCGAAGATCAAATCAAAGCACATTGTACTGCTCATTTAGCAAAATTTAAAGTACCTAAATATTACCAATGTATCAATGCATTGCCCAAAACGGATAGCGGCAAAATAGATAGAAAATCTTTAAAACTTTTATAATTATTTTTTTAATCAATTAAAATCACTTAAAAATGAAATCATTAAAATTATTTGGACTGATGATGCTTTTCGCATCTGTGATGATGGTAAGTTGTGGAAAGGAAGATGACAAAGGAACGTGTGCTGATGGAATCAAAAATCAAGATGAAACTGATATTGATTGCGGTGGCGTGTGTACAGCCTGTTTAGAAGGTGTACAAGGCAAATGGAAATCTTTTCCAGTAGCGCCGATTTTGGCAAATTTTGCAGACTCAATCATTGCCGAGTTCAAACCCAATAATACTTACACTGTAGATCAATGGAAAGGAGGAACGAAAGTAAACCTTACAGGAACCTATGTACAAACCAAATCAAATGTAGGTGCCATCTATACTATTAAAATAAGCCAGGCAACTCCAACTGTAATCTCCGCAGAAGGTATCCTAGAAGTATCTGCTGATAACAAAAGTATGAAATATGAGCTCTTACAAACTGAACCCAGCCTTGGCCTAGCGCCTCCAACTCCTGCAGGTGGTTTTGGCAGTACAGCAGGTGGTGCGTTTGGTGCTTCAAACATCCAAAACTACACCAGAGTCAAATAAAATTGTGGCTTTAATAAAAGACGGTGAATGGGGCATTGTCCCCATTCCTGTTTTGATTTGTCGTCTTTATCGTAAATAATAATGTATGTTTAAAAATATCATTTTTCTAACCTTATTGATTTTGCCCTGCTGGCTCTCAGGTCAGGAATCTGGCAATGATGGCTTCAAAGGTTTTGACAAAACTTTACCCACCAAAGCCAATCGCCAATTGCAAGCTTATGTGTATTTTTATCAGCAAAATGTAGCGATGAATATGGCTCCTGAAAATGATTTTCTCAAAGGACAAATCGTAGGAAGATTGTTTGGGTCCAATACGACGACTACATCCAAGGATTTTAAAGCCCGGTATGCTGAACAGAGAGCTATTCCATTTTTTATCTATACACCCAATATTTTTGATGGGAAAGCTACACTTAGAGCATCATTTGAGATTGACTGGACGTGGGGAGACGTTGCTTATGGTGCAGGCGGAAATTTCGGCTCAGCTATATCTGCCGATCAGGTCAATTTACAAACTCAAAACTTGGAAGTGGAGTTTATTCCAGCCAAATATTGGACCGTAAACATTGGGTTACAAAGGTTATTTGACTCGCCACATGATTTGTATCGCACCTTCTTTGATAAGTTTACTACAACTGGTTATAGATTGGCCTATTTTGGTACGGATGGCGTGGGTATCAGTGTAAGAAGGCAAACTGATAACAAAAAACTAAAAGCAGGTTTCTATAAATTATATGAAAACAACGTAGAATTAAATGATGATGTGACCCTTTTTGAACTCAATCAGCAAGTCACTTTATCTCCCTTATGGAACGTAGGCGCTTCTGTTTATTATATTAAAGACAACTCATCCGGCAAAGGTGGTGTCAGTATTCTTGGTCAAGGTTATGGGAGCCAACTGACTACCTATAACGGTGCCTTTCGTTTTCCCATAGGTGCAGACCCTTATCAATCAGACGTATTTTGGTTGGGTACTTATTTTTCGAGAAATGAAGAAATGATGTTGGATAGATGGTTTATGTCAGGATTTGTCAATTACAACCTTGGGGCTATCAGACAAAAAGCAGCTGGTAGCGATACTTATACAAAGACGGTCTCTATCGGTGGCATAGCAGCCAATCTACGAGCTGGTTATCGCTATGGGCAGACCACAGGCGATGCAGTCACGGGTGATTTTATTTTTACTAGTGGCGATAATAATGGTATCAGTGATCAAAAATATAACGGAGTCATTACTTCCAATACTTGGGGTAGTCCGGGAGGTATTTTTATAGGTCATGGCGGATACCTCTTATTTCCTCATGGCAATGTAGTCAATAGATTTGTAGCCGCAGTCACCGATATTTCCAATATGGGCTATGGTATTGCCGGAGGTACTTTCAATTTCTCCCGTGATTTGCTACCCAATAAACTCCACTCAAAGGTGGGCGGGGCAACCGGCTTTTCTGTTATCGCTCCTAATGGTGGTGGCAACTTTATGGGCTGGGAAGGTAATGCCAAACTAGGATATGACTTTGGTGCATTCCTTACGGTAGAAGCTCATGGCGCATACATGGGTTTGGGAGATTTTTATGACAGCACCCTGACCAATGGCAATGTCAACGTTCGTCCTATCAATCCTTGGTTAGGTTTTGTTTGTCTCAAATGGTTAATCTTTTAAAAAAACACAGTATGAAATATTTTTTCTTGTTCTTGACCATGTCAATTTTCACCACTTTAGAATCACAGACATCTACATTCAGCATGAGAGATATGGATTATGGCATGGGTGAAAAAATGATACAACTTCGGGATGATTTACAGATCGCTTACACAGACCAAGGCGAAGGTAAAGAGACCATACTATTTATCCACGGCCTGGCATCTTATATACCGGCATGGAAACATAATATAGCTGACCTGAAGTCAAACTATAGATGTATTGCTCTAGACCTACCCGGGTATGGAAAATCATCTAAAGAGAATTATGCCGTTTCTATGGATTTTTTTGCCGAAACAATCAAGACATTTTGTCAAAAAATGAACCTTTCCAAAGTAATATTAGCAGGACACTCTATGGGTGGACAAATAGCCATAAGCACCACCTTGAAATTTCCTGATTTAGTAACCCAACTTATACTCATTGCACCCGCAGGATTCGAAACCTTCAATAAAGGCCAAAAACAATGGTTTAGAGATGTCATGACGGTAGATGGTGTACGACTCACTCCCGTGGAGCAAATCAGAGTTAACTATGCCTATAATTTTTATAACATGCCTGAAGATGCTCAATTTATGGTAGATGACCGTATAAAAATCAGAGGAGCATTGGACTTTTCCAACTATTGCTATCATATCACGCAAGGCGTAAATGCGATGGTAGATAGTCCGGTTTTTGATTTCCTACCCTTAGTAAAGCAAAAAACACTTTGTATCTTTGGTGCCAATGACAACCTCATACCCAACCGATTTCTGAATGGTGGTGAGACCGAAAAATTTGCCAAAATGGGTGCCGAAAAAATGCCAAACGCTACCCTACACATGATACCCAAAGCCGGCCACTTCGTGATGTTCGAAAAAGCTAGTGAAGTCAATGCATTAGTAACATCGTTTTTGAAATAGTCATCAGAGATAACAAGGGCACAAATCTCTCAAAGTTTTCAACTTTACCTATATGCCTTGACTCAAAAAGCGATCTTCCCAAACAGTCTTAATTTAAACTTTATTTGATTTTGTACACCTTCAAAACAAAACTTATGTTTACATTTGCATTCTGATCGCAACAGAATATCCCCAAAAACAAAATCAAGATGAAATATATTTCTAAAATTCAGATTTTTGCTGGACTCATTATAGCCAGCATTTTAGGACTTTCTAATTCTCTGGGAGTAGACGGAAATCGATCGGGTCATCCATTAGATATTTTATCAGTAGGAACGTCAGGAACCTGCGGCGACTGTCATTCCGGAGGTACAGGTGTTGGTAGTGTATCTTTGACTGGCGTACCTACTAGTTTTACACCAGGTCAAATATATCCACTTACGCTGACCATTACTGATAATGTGGCTTATGATGCTGGCTTTCAAATAGTGGCCGTGAGTGGAACTTCTAGTAATGCTCAAGTGGGTACATTTATCAATGCGACAGCAGCTCCTTTTACTAGGATAAATATGTCTGATAGACTTACTCACGCAGACCAAGCCCCAATTATTTCAGGTACAGTTTCATGGAACTTCAGATGGGTAGCTCCATCCAACTCACCGCCTGGACAAGTTTACTTTTATTATGCTACCAATTCAGTAAATGACAACAATGATACGAGTGGAGATACTCCTAGAAATGGAGTAAGTAGTTCCGTGCCATTACCCATCGATCTGGTATCCTTTGATGTAGAGAGAGAAGCTGATTACCTTTATTTTGAGTGGACCACACAAACTGAAAAAAATGCAGATCGTTTTGAAATAGAAGCTTCTGTTGATGGAGAAAAATTCAAGATATTGGGTAGTGAAAATGCAACTGGAAACTCAGATAAACCACAACAGTACACTTCTAAGATATTTAATGAGCTTCAGGCTACTTATTTTCGTTTAAAAATGATCGATTTGGATGGCTCTCATAGATACTCAAACATTGTTTTTTCCAAACCAAAAGCGGTCCAACCAAAAGTATATGCAGGCAACAATGCCATCACCATTACTTTTTCAGAAGAAGTGACAGCAACGGTAGACGTTTATGATTTGATGGGTAGGGAAATGCTTCATGATACTCAAGTCAATACTAACTCTTGGACAATAGACACACAACACTATCCCAAAGGAGTTTATGTGGTTCGCATGTCAGGTCATGATACGGAAAAGTTTGTGCAAAAATTTGTAGTGCAGTAAGCACTGAATACCACTACATTTTTCGTCAATATAGTGGCTTTATATTTGTATGGTAAAGATATCGCTAAAACAATACTAGTGTAAATTTGGTTATCATCATGTAAATCAAATGCACAACTCATGAAGATAGATGTAAAAATCATACACATCAAAACCGTAAACGAACTGAATCATTACTGGACAAATGAAGATTTTATTCAATTGCTTGACCGCATGAATATCAGCGATGCAGCTTCCTTCAAGCCTGAAGAGTTACGGGAAATGTTGTATATGGCCATCACTGATTTTGAACCCGCAGAAGCCGCTGAGATTGTACTCACTTACAAACTTGACGATAAACTCACCGCAGGTCAAATCCAAAATATAGCTCATGATATGCAGGAAGAAAAGGTTGCTGAACAGTACGCAGACCCTTCTTTTCATTATGATCTTTTCAACATCAATCAATTGCTTTATAAAGCTTACAAAGGAAAATTTCCAAACACAGAAGCATCCGTTATCCAATTAGAACTAACCACTTCAGCACCCGTAGATATCAATAACGAAATCCTGACCAAAGCGCTGAGTCAGGGATTGACTGAAAGAAGTATCATCCAACGACTATACGAAGATCAAGTCATGGGCAGGGTTGATTTTGGAGATGCTGCCAAGATTATATGGATGTTTACTGCCAAAGATGATAATACTTATGAAGTCATTACATCCAGATATTGGATAGATAAAGAAGATATAGAAATGACTGCCTACGAGGCGGATATACAATTTTTTGAAGAAAAAGATTAATGAATATTGCTTCTAACCATACATCTCAGTGGGACTCAGTCGGAATTCGTGGGAATTCAGTGGGAACTCGTGGGAACTCAGTGGGAATGCGGTAGGAACTCAGTGGGAACTCGGTAGGAATGCAGTAGGAACTCCGTAGGAATACAGTAGGAACTCCGTTGGAATGCAGTAGGAACTCCGTTGGAATGCAGTAGGAATGCGGTTATACCATCTATGGAGTATGGTGGGAGGATCATGGGAGTATCATGGGATGAACGTGGGAGGATCTATGGAAGATCATAAGGGCTTGTCCCGTCCAAAAATAGCTATAATAGTT
>Ga0075154_10002543_pt1 | contig 11895 bp, 10 predicted proteins | sample JI71714BDNA_FD_70965 | JGI IMG/M metagenome (GOLD analysis project Ga0075154, IMG submission 70965) | Wastewater effluent complex algal communities from Wisconsin, to seasonally profile nutrient transformation and Carbon sequestration -... | ecosystem: Engineered > WWTP > Effluent > Algae... | reverse complement strand
CAGACTTCCTGCAGCAGATAGACCGCGCCCGCGTAGCCCATGAAGGGCGTGCCCGTGGCCCGGCGGATCGCCGCACCGGGGAACCCGGCGGGGATGAAGACCGGCTGCGGGCCATGGCCGCCCTTAAGCTCGGCCATGTACATCTTTTCGTTGATCGACCCCATGACGATCAGCGGGCGGTGCTGCTTGAGGCTAGCGCGAACGCCTTCGTTGTTCGTCTTCTTGCCCGCCAGACGCGGGGTGGCAAAGGCACAAGGCAGACCCAGATCGCCCTCAAGGAAGTTGCGGATGCCCCGCGTGTAGGTCTCGTTCGACACGACCGCAAAGCTGGCCGTGGCAAAGAAATCCTGCGTGACCGACCGCCAGAGATCCCACAACGGCTTCAGCGTCGAATGCTTTTCCCGCGCGATGAATGGCTCGGGGTCCAGACCCAGCATCTCGCCAAGGGTCCGCAGGAACAGGGTGGTCGACTCCAGCCCGATGGGCGCCTGCAGGTAGGGCTTGCCCAGACATTCAGCCAAGCCCCGGCCAAACTCGCGGTACATCACCACGTTGGCGTCCGCGTTCACCAGGTTCCGCATCTCGGCCAGGTGCGCGCCCAAGGGCATCACCATGTTGACCTCGGCCCCGATGCCTTCGACCAGGCGGCGGATCTCGTGCAGGTCCGACGCCATGTTGAAGGTGCCATACATCGGCCCCAGGATATTGACGCGCGGGCGCTGCCCCGGATCGCGAGCCGTTTCCGGCGGCATCCGGCCCTTGGTCATCCCGAATTCGGTGAAGATCCAGGTCATCGCCCGGTCGGCGCATTGCCATTGGTCTTCGTCAATCGTCCGCGGCAGGAACCGCTGGATGTTGGTGCCAGCCGGAGTCACCCCGCCGCCAATCATCTCGGCAATGCTTCCGGTCACGACAACGGCAGGCAGCGCCGGGTCCAGCGTCTTCCACGCCCGCGCCATCGACGCTTCGGTGCCCGAGGACATCTCGTCTTCGCCCAGTCCCGTGACGACAATCGGCAGCTCATGCGGCGGCAGCGCATCGGTGTAGTGCAGGACCGAGGTCACCGGCAGGTTCTCGCACCCGACCGGGCCGTCGATGACGACCTGCAGGCCCTTGACCGCACAGAAGGCATAGATCGCCCCCCAGTAGCCGCCCGCCCGATCATGGTCCTGGATCAGCATTCCGCCGCTCCTTTCGCTGGCGTAAACGCGCCGCGCGTAGAGACGGAAGGAAGACGCAAAGAAGACGCGAGAAAGATCATATCATCTCCTCTGCCTTCGCGGCCTTCGCAGCCTTGTCCAGCTTCTTCTGATGGATCGCCCGGAAGTCCGGCCGCAGGTTCGGCGACCCTTCCCAGATGCCCGCGGTATCGCCTTCACCGACGCCCGCGAAGAAGGCCTTCATGCCCTCCATCCGGGTCTTGCCAGCAATGGCCGCATTGACAACCTGCGCCAGGGACCCTGCGCCAGCAGGCCCCATCAAGGGACGGGCCGAGATGAGGTTCGTGAAGTAAAGCGATGGAATCCCTTGCGCTTTCGCCTTCTGCACCACCGGAGTCGTCCCGATGGCAAGGTCCGGCTCGAAGCCCTCCATCGCGGCCAGATCGTCCTCCAGGCTGGCACGGAACTTGACCGCGACGCCCTTGGCCTCCAGCCACTCCCGGTCCGCCGCCGACCAGTCGTTCCGCGCGCAGGCGGTGCCGACGTAAGGCACATCCGCGCCGCTTTCGATCAGCAGCCGCGCCACCAACAGCTCGCTGCCTTCATACCCGCTTAACGTGATCCGCCCGGTGATCGGAGTCGCCGCCAGCGCCGCCTTGATCGCAGGGCCAAAGGCGTTCTGCGCCGCCGCGATCTTTTCTCCAGCAATCCCATAGGCTTCACCAATGGACTTCAACCAGCCCATCGTGCCGTCATGACCGACCGGAGCCGAACCAACCACCGTCCGCCCAGCCGCCTGAAACTCGCGGATCGCGGCCGTGTAGAACGGATGGATTGCTGCCACGACCCCGCAATCCAGCGCCGCATAAAGCTCGCGCCACTCACGGCACGGGACCACCGGACCGGCGGCCAGACCCATGGGCGCCAGCATCGCGCCGATCATCATCGGGTCGGCGGGGAACATCTCGCCCAGAAGCGCCACGGTCGGACGGTCCGACTTGCCCTGCGCCGGGGCCTGCACCGGGCCGGCCATGATCTCTTCGCGGGCGTATCTCAGCATCGCGCCGGCCAGCACATCCTTGGCCTCGGCATGGGTTGGCACACCAAAGCCGGGCACGTCGATCCCGACGATGCGGACACCGTTGATCTCGCTGGGGAGCAGCTTTAACGGAACGCCAGAAGCCGTTGGAACGCAAAGGTTTGTCACCACAACGGCATCATAGCGGTCCGGGTCGGCCAGCTCGTGCACCGCGTCGCGGATGTCTTCGAAAAGCTTCCCGGTCACCAGGCTTTCCGAGTTGAAGGGGACATAACCCACTGACCGGCGGGCCCCGTAAAAGTGGCTGACGAAGGTCAGGCCGTAGACGCAGCAGGCGCTGCCCGACAGCACCGTCGCCACCCGCCGCATCCGCAACCCGACACGCAAGGACCCAAAGGCCGGGCACATCGACTGCGGCTTGTCATGCGGGCCTTGCGGGTAATCGCGGGCAAACCCGTCCAGAAGGTCCGAGTTCCCCGCCGCCCGCGCCGCCGCCTGCATCTGGTCCCCGGCATGACAGCCAAGGCCGTCAGCGGGAAGCCCCGCCTCCGTCACCTTGATCTGATGCCGAAGGTCGTTCATGCTGCTTTAGCCTTGTCTTGCACGCCGTTGATTTTCTTGGATTCCAGCGCCTTGAGTGCCCGGTCGAAGTCCTGCAGGCGATCCAGGTCAAGCATTGTCGTAGACCACTTCCAACGAGGGTTTCACGACGGCGTTCTTGCCCCGCATGTCGGCGTCGCTTGCGGGCATCAGCACGAAGTCGGCACCCGTCGTCTCGGCGCTGAACAGGCCCAGAAGCCCGTCCTGCGACAGGGGCTTCGGCTTCACCGGCGGCGCTTCGGCCACGGCAAGTCCCAGCGCCTCGAACATCGGGCCCCACTGGCTTTCGTAGCTGCCAACGATCTGATAATTCGCGGATTTCTTGCGCAGGTCGTCGTCCTGCGGGATCGCCGCCAGCACCGGGATGCCCACAGCCTTGGCAAAAGCCGCCGCCTCTCCGCTGCCGTCGTCCTTGTTGATCACCAGCCCCGCGATGCCGACATTGCCGCCCAGCTTGCGGAAATACTCCACCGCCGAGCAGACGTTGTTCGCGACATACAGCGACTGAAGGTCGTTCGATCCGACCAGGATCACCTTCTGCGCCATGTCGCGGGCGATCGGCAGACCAAAGCCGCCGCAGACCACGTCGCCCAGGAAATCCAGCAGCACATAGTCGAAGTCCCAGTCGTGGAACCCCAATTTCTCAAGAAGTTCAAAGCCATGGATGATCCCGCGCCCGCCGCAGCCCCGGCCGACCTCTGGCCCGCCCAGCTCCATCGCGAAGACGCCGCCGCGCATGAAGCAGACGTCGCCGATCTTGACTTCTTCCCCCGCCAGCTTTTTCCGGGTCGAGGTTTCGATGATCGTGGGACACGCCTTGCCGCCAAACAGAAGGCTGGTCGTGTCGGATTTCGGATCGCACCCGATCAGAAGAACCCGTTTACCCATTTCGGCCATCATGTGCGACAGGTTGGCCAGGGTGAACGACTTGCCGATCCCACCCTTGCCGTAGATGGCGATGATCTGGGTCTTTTTCGACGGCGGGTCCTGCGGGATTTCCAGCGTCGGCTCCTCATGCGCCTCGTCGCGCAGACGGGCGTCAAAGTCCTTGAGGTTGGGAACGTCGTTCATGCCTGGCCTTTCCAGTCGAGGATCAATTTCAGACAGCCGGGATCGGTAAAGGCGGTCTGGTAGGCATCAGAGGCATCAGAGGCGGGGCGCGTATGGGTGATCAGACCGGCCAGCGACAGGGCCCCGCTTTCGATCAGCGCGCGGGTTGCGGTCAGGTCTTCGGGGGCCCATTCGCTGGCGATGCGGAAGCGGGCCTCTTTCATGAAGGCGGGCGGGAAGGCAAAGGCGACCGGCTCGGTATAGAACCCCGCCAGCACGATCTCGCCGCCCTTTTTCAGCCGCATGACCAACTGGTCAAGCAGGCCCTTCGCGCCGCTGGCGTCATAGATGGCGCGGTAGTCGCGGCGATGGTCGTCTTCCGGGGCGATCACGTCATAGCCGACGGCGCCGGAGCGGCGGGCGGGGTCGATCTCCCACACGGTCGGCGCAGGGGCCCCGGCGGCGACCGTCAGGCGGGCCAGCAGGCGGCCCAGCGTGCCATGCCCGACGATCAGGTCCGGCAGCGCGGTGTTGAACCCGGCCAGCGCATGCCGTGCCGTCGCGGCCAGGGCCAGCAGCGCGCCCTCGGGCCCCATGCCGCTGTCGATCCGCGCCACGCGCGACGCCTTGGACACCAGATGCCGCGACGCCCCGCCGAACAGGCCCCGCACGTTGCCGGTAAAGCAGTTGGCCCCCGGGACAAAGACCGTCTCGCCGACGCGAAAGCCGCTATCAGGCCCGGCCTCGACCACCTCGCCCGCGGCTTCATAGCCGGGGACCAGCGGATAGCCCATGCCGGGAAACGGCGGCATCGTGCCGGACCAGAACAGTTTTTCGGTGCCGGTGGAGATGCCGGAATGATCGACGCGGATGACCAGGTCGTCCGACCCGGGGCTGGTCAGCCCAAGCTGCCCAAGGCCAAGGGCCTGTGCGCCTTGCAGGATGACCGCCGTCGTCTGCACCGTCTTTCCCCCCGAAGTCGCCCCTACCCGCCCTTGGCCGTAGGTTTGGCTGTTAATGTAAGTCTAAGCTTACAATCCTGACTGTCAATTTAATTAGACACTTTCCCGGGCAAAATCTGTCACCGGCGCGCGACAAGGGCCGAGGTCACATAGGGCCGCAAGGTGCGGGCCGGGGAGATGTCCTGAAAGCCCGCCGCCCGGGCCAGGGCGGTGATCTCGGCCCCCGACCTTGTGCGCCCGGTCTGCATCGCCAGGGTGTAGACGGCAAAGTAGACGTCGGTTGCAGGATCGGGCCGGTCGCCGCCGGACATCGGCTCGGAGACGATCAGCCGCCCGCCCGGCGGCAAGGCGGCGTGGACCGCGCGCAGAAGGCCCGCGACCGTGGCATCGGAATGATCGTAAAGCACCCGGATCAGGCTGATCGCATCGGCCCCCTGCGGCAGACTCCCGTCGCGAAAGCTGCCGGCCAGGACCGTCAGGCCGGGCACCGCCACACCGGCCACCACCTCGGGCAGGTCATAAAGCGTCAGCTGCAGCCGGGGATGCGCCGCGACGACCGCCGACAGAAACGCCCCGGTCCCGCCGCCCACATCCATCAGATGCCGGATGCCATGAAAGCCGACCAGCCGCAGGGTGTCTTCGGCGACAAGGGCCTGGCTGTCAGCCATCAGGCGAGAATACCGCGTGGCCGTCGCCGGGTCCGCGCCGCCAAAGACATAGGGCCAGAACCGGGCCAGATCAGGATCGGTCTCGCCCCGGAAAAACGCTGCCGGATCAACAAGATCACGGTAAAGGACCGGATGGTGGCGCACCATCCCCTCCAGCCCCGGCACGGAAAGGAAGGCCGCCCCGCGCGCGGTCAGGCGCCACTGGCCCTGCCGCTGCTTCATCAGCCGCAACCCCGCGCCCGCCTTGCACAGCACCGCCATCCGGTCGCCGGGCACGCCTGTCGCACGGGCCAGCGCGCCGGTGTCCAGCGCCGTCTCGCCCAGCCGATGCAGCACGCGCAGGTCCACCAGGGCCAGCAGGGTTTGCGACCGGACAAAGCCCGACACCACCTCGAACAGCGCATCCCCTTCGGCGCGCGCAAGCCCGCGCAGGACCGGCACCCGTGAGCACATCCGGTGGAACCAGCCCTGCCCGGCCAGCCGCGCGGCCCACCCCGGCCCCGGGTCAACCAAGGCGGGGCGTGGCAGGCCGGTCTCGGTCATTTCGCCGCCGCCACCCGCGCGCGCAGGTCAACCGGGGTCAGCCGTTCGGCATAGGCCCGGACCATGCGGGCCAGCATCGCCTCGCCCGGGCAGGCCGGAATCGATGCGATGGCCCCGCCCAGAATGTCCTTGAGATGCCGCATCGCGCCCGCGACCCCCATTTCGGCCACCGCGTTCGGGCGGCCATGAGCGGCATCCTGTCCGGCGGGTTTGCCCGTTTCTTCGGTCGGCAACAGCGCGTCCTTCAGGTCATCGGCAACCTGGAACGCCTCGCCGATCCGCGCGCCAAGTTCTTCCCAGGGCTCTGCCTCTTGCCCGGCCGAAAGCGCGCCCATCTGTGTCGCGGCGATGAACAATGCACCCGTCTTGGCGCGGTGATACGCGCGCAGGTTGACGATCGGCTCGCTCTCCCAGCCCTGCCCGGCGCAGATTCCGCCCGGCATTCCGCTGCGCTGCGCCAGAACGCGCATCATCCGCAAGGCGCGGTCAGGGCAGTCGCCCGCGCCACGGGTCAGCATCTCGAACCCCAGAAAGATCAGGCTGTCGCCCGCCAGTATCGCCAGAGGCTCGCCAAAGGCGCGGTGGACCGACGGCCGCCCGCGCCGGGTTTCGGCATTGTCGAACGCGGGCAGGTCGTCATGGACCAGGCTGGCGCAATGCACCAGTTCCAGGGCCGCAGCGGCGGTATCGGCAAGCCCGGGGCGGTCGTCGCCACAGGCCAGAGCCACCGACAACAGGATCGTGGGCCTGATCCGCGCCCCCCCCGACATGACGGCGTGATCCAGGGCGGCGGACAACCGCTGCGGCACCGCTTCGGCGGACAGGGACAGGCCCTGCCCCACCTGCATCGCCTCGGCCAGCGCGGCATCGATTCGGGTTGAAAGCTCCATCGCGGACCTCCGGCCAGGCAGGGCAAGGCGGCCCGTGGCCACCTGGGTGCAGTCTTGCACCGCCATGGGTCATGTGTAAATCAAAACTTACACCAAACCTGTCACGCTGGTTTACATATGGCGCGCCGCGGCTAGACTGCGGGGATGAAGCGGGACAAGACAGCCGTTGTGGTGATCGGGGCCGGGATGGGCGGGCTTGCCGCTGCGATCCGGCTGGCGGCGCAGGGCTGCGCGGTGACTCTGGTCGAGACGGCGGCAACCCCCGGCGGCAAGATGCGCTGCCTGCCGACCGCTGTGGGGCCGGTCGATGCGGGGCCGACCGTCCTGACCATGCGCGGGGTGTTCGACGACCTTTTTTCGCTTGCGGGGGAACGGCTTGAGGATCACCTGACCCTTCTGCCGCAGCCGGTGCTGGCCCGGCACTGGTGGCCCGATGGCAGCCGTCTGGATCTGACCGGCGACCGGGACCGCGACGCCGACGCCATCGCCGCGCTGTCCGGCGCGGAGCAGGCCGCCGCGTTTCGCCGCTTTGACGCGCTGGCCCAGGGGCTGCACGACGCGTTTGACGGCCCGGTCATGCGCGCCGCCCGGCCCCAGCCCGGGGCGATCCTGCGCGCCGTTGCCGCGCGTCCGGCGCTGTGGCCCGCAGTCTGGCCCGGGCAGAGCTTGACCCGCCTTCTGCAGCGCCGGTTCCGCGATCCCCGGCTTGTGCAGCTTTTCGCCCGCTATGCGACCTATGTCGGCGGGCGGCCCGACGCCTCGCCCGCGGTGCTGGCGCTGATCTGGCGGGCCGAGGCGGCGGGGGTCTGGGCGGTGCAAGGCGGGATGCACCGGCTGGCCGTTGCGCTGGCGGCGCTGGCCGGGCGGCTGGGGGTCGTGCAGCGCTATGGCACCCGCGCGCGGCGGATCATCCGGCAGGGCGGGCGGGTGACCGGCGTGCAACTGGACAGCGGCGAGACCCTGGCCTGCACGGCCTGCGTCCACGCGGGCGACCCGGCCGCCCTGACCGCCGGGCTGGTCGGCGAAGGCCTGCACGGCGCCCTGCCGGCGGCGGCGACCCGGCCGCACAGCCTGTCGGCCTGGGTCTGGTCCTTTGCCGCGACCGCCGAGGGTCCCCTGGCGCGCGATCTGATCCATCACAATGTCCTGTTCCCCAGCGATACCGCGCAAGAGTTCGGCCCGATCAGCGACCGGGCCATGCCCGAAACCCCGACCCTGTATCTGTGTGCCGAAGACCGGGCGGGGGCGCAGCGTCCCGACGGCCCCGAGCGGTTCGAGATCATCCTGAACGCCCCCGCAGGCCGCCCCGACCAGCCAGAGGATTTTGCCCGATGCCAGGCACGCACCTTTCAGACCCTGCGCCGGAGGGGGCTGTGGTTCACTCCCGACCCGGGACCCGAGGCGCTGACCACGCCCGCGATGCTGGACCGGCTGTTTCCGGGCTCGGGCGGGGCGATCTATGGCCGCAGTCCGGAGGGAACCTTCGCGGCCTTCCAGCGGCCCCCGGCGCGGACCCGGGTGCCGGGCCTGTATCTGGCGGGCGGGGGGGCGCATCCGGGGGCTGGGGTGCCGATGGCGGCGCTCTCCGGTCGGCACGCGGCCGAGGCGGTGATGGCGGATCTGAAAGCGGCGGGCCTGACTTCGGCGTCCACGTCGGCCCGGACGGTTACGCCTGGTGGTACCTTGACGCGGTCGCCGACGACGGGGCCCGCGCGCTTTCGGTGATCGGCTTCATCGGGTCGGTCTTTTCGCCGTGGTATGCCTGGTCGGGCCGGCGCGCGCCGCAGGACCACGTCTGCCTGAACGTCGCCACCTACGGGCCGGGGGGGCGGTTCACGATGACCGACCGGGGCCGGGCGGCGCTGCGGCAGACACCGGACCGGCTGCAGATCGGGCCGTCGTCGATGACCTGGACCGGGCGCGAGCTGGTGGTGGAGGTGAATGAGGTTTCCTCGCCCCCGGTGATCAGCCGGGTCACGGGGACGATCACCCTGACCCCGCAGGCGCTGACCGGGGTCGAGGCGCGGCTGACCCCGGACGGCGCGCACAGCTGGCGGCCATTCGCGCCGATTGCCCGGGTGACGGTCGACCTGAGCCAGGGCCACCGATGGGAGGGGCACGGCTATTGGGATGCGAATTTCGGGACAGCGGCGCTGGAGGACGATTTCCGGTTCTGGACCTGGGGGCGATTTCCGCTGCGGGACCGGACGGTCTGCTTTTACGATGCGGTTCGCAGCGATGGTTCGACCCTCGCCCTGGGTGTGGAGGTGTTGCGGAACGGGACCGTGCAGGAGATCGCGCCGCCGCCGCTGACCCGGTTCCGTCGCAGCCTTTGGGCCGTCAGGCGCGAGACTCGGGCTGATCCGGGGGTCCAGCCGCGGCAGGTGAAAAGCCTGTTGGATGCGCCGTTCTATTCCCGCAGCTTGGTCGAGACGACGATCGGGGGCGAGGTCACGACAGGGGTGCATGAGGCGCTGGACCTGACCCGCTATCGCCAGCCCTGGCTGAAACCGATGATCGCGCTGCGGGTGCCACGGCGGGCGGGGTGGTCGTTCGACTAAGGGTGTCCACAGTGGACAAACCGGCAAAATCACGTAAATTCAATAACTTGATCGTGGACGTTCAGGATTTGTTAGGATATTGCGGCAAGCCGGGCTTAAGCCCGGCCTACGGGGTCGGGATGCCCCGCGCCTGATCCGGATTCAGGCGGACGATCTCGATGTTCAGGGCGCTGGCGATGGTCACCCAGACGACATAGGGCACGAACATCAGCCCGGCCCAGACATCCAGCGCAAAGAAGGCGATGCAGGTCGCCGTCACCGACAGCCACAGCCCCGCCATCGGCACCAGTGCCGCGCGCATCCGCTTCAGCCCGAAGAACACCGGCGTCCACAGCGTGTTGAACGCGATCTGCACCGACCAGAGCGCCAGCCCCACCGCAGCCCCGTCAAAGGTCGAGGCGCGGGCAGCGGCGGCAGCCATCAGAAGGTAAAGCGACGTCCAGGCGACCGGAAACACCCAGTTCGGCGGGGTCCAGCTGGGCTTTTTCAGCGCGACATACCAGGGGCCGGTCGGAAACAGCGCCCCGGTCGCCGCAGCGGCGCCGCAGGCGGCGAGATAGACGAAGAACAGGCTAAAATCCATCGCGACGGCTCCCTTTCCCTTGCAGATAGGCCGGATCGGGGGGTGGCACAACCGTCTAGGCGGAAAGGCCCCGGTCGCGCGCCTCCAACTGCGCCAGAACGCCAAGCAGCGCGTCGCTGCGCCCCCGGGATGCCGTCTTTTGCGTCGCGGCGCGGACCAGAAAGCGGACCTCGTCGACGGCGGGCGCGTGCAGGACCGCCGGGCGCGGCATCAGCGCGGTCGCCCCGGCCCGGAGCGTGGCCAGTCCCAGCCAGCCCAGCTTTTGCGTCCGGCCGGTGCGGGCGCGGGCGGTGATGCTGTCATGGCCCTGACGGCGCACTGCCCCGCCGATCCCGGCATAGATCAGCCGCGCCGCCAGGATGCCGGGACGGCAGGCCAGCGGCAAGGCGGCGACCCCGGCCTCGGACCTTGCATAAAGCCGCGCCGCCTCGGCCAGAAGCCGCGCGGTGGCGGCGCGGATTTCCGGGCTCGCAGTCGGATCGGCAAGGAAGGCGTCCGGGTCGCCCAGCCAATCGGTCGGCAGATAAAGCCGCCCGGCCCGGGCGTCTTCGCCCACATCGCGGGCGATGTTGGTCAGTTGCATCGCCAGCCCAAGGTCGCAGGCCCGCGCCAGGGCATCGGCGTCGCGCACCCGCATCAGGACTCACATCATCGCCCCCACGGCCGCCGCGACGCGTGCGGAATAGTCCAGCACGCCGGACAGGTCGGCATAGCGGCGACCCACCGCGTCCCAGGCCATGCCCTCCAGCAGCGCATCAGGCAGCGCGCGGGGCATGTCAAAGCGTTCGACCACGGCGGTAAAGGCCCGGTCTGCGGCGGCCTCCTGCGGGCGGCCCTGGTAGACCCGGTCCAGCCGGTCGCGCAGGCGCAAGACCGCCGCCACCTTGTCGCGGCCCTCGTCCACCGCGTCATCGGCCAGTCGGCAGAAGGCATAAAGCGCCAGCGCCGGATCGCGGACCCGTGGCGGCAGCAGGCGCGAGGCGGCATGGAACGACAGGCTGCCGGTCCGGATCGCCGCGTGGCAGGCGGCCATGTCGGCAGGGTGAATGGCGGGACAGCGGGTCATTCGGCGGCCAGCGGCAGCGTGCCGGGGTGCACCGGGGTTTCGGCGCGCACCTGCGGGGCCGGGATCAGCTGGTCCAGGATCTCGGCCGTTCCGATCACGCCGGGCACGCCCGCGCCAGGATGGGTGCCCGCACCGGCCAGATACAGGCCCGGCAAGTCCTCGGACACGTTGTGCGGGCGGAAATAGGCGGATTGCACGATGCGTGGTTCCAGCGAAAAGCCCGCGCCGAAGGGCGAGTGATAGCGGTCGCGAAAAGTTTCGGGCGTAAAGACCCGTTCGGCGGTGATCCGGTCGCGAAAGCCGGGAAGCAAGGGCTCCAGCATGTCGGCCACGCGGGTCTTATAGCTGTCGGCGAACCGGCCCCAGTCGGCGGCACCATGGCCCAGATGCGGCACGGGGCTTAGCGCGTAGAACGTGTCGTCGCCTTCGGGCGCGGCGCTGGGGTCGGTGACGGACGGGCGATGGACATAAAGGCTCATGTCGCTGGTGATCTTGCCCGCCCGAAAGAGGTCGCGCAGATGTTCGCGGTAGGTCGGGCCGACCAGGATGGTGTGGTGCCCGGCGTCGGGCCACATCCGACGGGTGCCACGGGTGCCGAAATACCAGACGAACAGCCCCATCGACCAGCGCGACCGGGCCAGGCGCTGATCGGTCCAGCGCCGTTTGCGGTGGTTGCGCAAGAGGGTGCCGTAGGTAAAGCCGGGATCGGCGTTGGAGATCGTCACCTCGGCCGGGATGTGCTGGCCGGTCTTCAGTCGAATCCCGGCGGCGCG
>Ga0075154_10002539_pt1 | contig 11910 bp, 11 predicted proteins | sample JI71714BDNA_FD_70965 | JGI IMG/M metagenome (GOLD analysis project Ga0075154, IMG submission 70965) | Wastewater effluent complex algal communities from Wisconsin, to seasonally profile nutrient transformation and Carbon sequestration -... | ecosystem: Engineered > WWTP > Effluent > Algae... | reverse complement strand
CCTCAAATTCACCAATTCCAAATTCATGAGTACAGCTGAAAGTCATGATCACGTTTAAGGGACTAACCGTTCCTTAAAAACACAAACCCCAGAAAAACTGGGGTTTGTCATTAATCTGACGCGGCTAATGCCGCGTTTTTTTTCGTGTTAAATTCGACTTAGCCGCGTCGCCAGCTGGTCACGCCGTTTTTATCTTCGACAATAATGTTCTTCGCCGTCAGTGCTGCTCGGGCTTCATCAGCAGCGGCCCAGTCTTTTGCAGCGCGGGCCGCGTTGCGACTGGCAATCAATGCTTCAATGTCTGCCACATCATCATCAGAACCACCAGCTTGCAGGAATGATTCTGGATCACCCTGCAGTACACCAAGGATCTCGCCAAGCTTTATCAGCAGTGCCGCCAACTCAGCTGCTTTAACTACGTCATCTGTTTTCGCTTTATTGATTTCACGCGCCAGATCAAACAGGACCGGCAAGGCGAGCGCAGTGTTGAAGTCATCATCCATCGCTGCATTAAACTGACGGACGTAATCGTTATCGAGATCCACAGTGGCAGCGGGTGTAACACCCCGCAGCGCCGTGTACAGACGACCCAGTGCCGCGTGTGCCTGCAACAGGTTTTCCGCAGAATAGTTCAGCTGGCTGCGATAATGGCTGGAGATCAGGAAATAGCGCACCGATTCACGGTTGTATTCAGCCAGTACGTCTTTGACGGTAAAGAAGTTGCCCAGTGACTTGGACATTTTCTCTTTATCTACCTGCACCATACCCGTGTGTATCCAGGTATTAACGTACTGGGTGCCGTGCGCGCAGCAACTTTGCGCAATTTCATTTTCATGGTGTGGGAACTGCAGGTCTGAACCACCGCCGTGAATATCAAAATGCGGGCCTAAGTGCTTGGCACTCATGGCCGAGCACTCAATATGCCAGCCCGGACGACCAGCGCCCCATGGCGATTCCCAGCTTGGTTCGCCCGGTTTAGCCATTTTCCACAGCACAAAATCCAGCGGATCGTCTTTGGCTTGATCAATTTCAACCCGGGCACCTGCCTGCAGCATATCGAGGTTTTGCTGACTGAGTTTGCCGTACTCTGCAAAAGTACTGACATCAAATAAAACATCACCATCAATGGCGATATAAGCATGTTTTTTGGCCAGCAGCGTTTGAATTAACTCCACAATTTCATGCATGTGGGTCGTGACACGCGGTTCAATGTCCGCAGGTAACAGGTTAAGTGCTTTAAAATCAGCATGCATCGCTTCGGTATAACGCGCGGTCAGGGCATCGCAGCTTTCGCCGTTTTCATTGGCACGACGGATAATTTTGTCGTCAACATCAGTGATGTTACGCACATAAGTCACGTCGTAACCGGAAAAACGCAAGTAGCGGTTCATCACATCAAAAGCCACGTAAGTACGGGCGTGGCCGACGTGACAGAAATCATAAATAGTGATGCCACAGACATACATGCCAACTTTACCGGGGACCAAAGGTTTAAACTGTTCTTTCTGGCGGGTCAGCGTGTTGTAAATCTGTAGCATAAGGTCCTCAATAGATATCGAAAAAACAAGGCGGCAACGTGCCGCAATAAAAAGAGATAGTGTAACACCGCGCACTAGCCTGGGCTATCCTTGCTTTGTGTTCCGCAGCGTATCAGGTACACTAGCGCAAATTTTTCTTGAGGATGAATCATGGTTACTTTTCATACCAACTTTGGCGTTATCAAATTGCAGTTGTTCGCTGACAAAGCGCCAAAAACCGTCGAAAACTTCAAGTCTTATGTTGCAGAAGGCTTCTACGACGGCACCATCTTTCACCGTGTCATTGACGGCTTTATGATCCAGGGCGGTGGTTTTACCCAGGAGATGGAGCAAAAAGACACCAAAGGCCAAATCCAGAACGAAGCTGACAATGGTGTTGCCAATAAAAAAGGCACCATCGCCATGGCGCGCACTAATGACCCGCATTCAGCAACCTGCCAGTTCTTTATCAACGTTGCCGACAACAGTTTCCTGAACTTCAGTGGCAAAAACGCCAGTGGCTGGGGTTATTGTGTATTCGGTGAAGTGGTCGAAGGCATGGACGTGATTGACAAGATCCGTACCGTCGCAACAGGCCGCAAATTTGGTCATGCCGATGTGCCGGTTGAAAACGTGGTGCTCGAGAAAGCCGAATTACATGGCTGAACGCTCGACCCTGCTGATCGCCGATCTGCATCTAAGTCCGGACAGGCCTGATATTACTCAGGCCTTTCTGCATTTTCTGGCCGGCCGCGCATCTGAAGCTGATGCACTTTATATCCTCGGTGATTTGTTTGAAGTCTGGATTGGCGATGACAATCCGGAACCGTTCCTACAGCAGATTGCCACGGCTATCCGGCAACTAAGTGACCAGGGCGTGCCAGTGTATTTTTGCCATGGCAACCGCGACTTTCTGTTAAAGCAAGGTTATGCCCGCCGCGCTGGTATGCAGTTGTTAGCACCGCTTACTGTGGTCGACTTTTACGGCACGCCAACGCTATTGATGCATGGCGACAGCCTCTGCACATTAGACCTTGGTTATCAGAAATTCCGCCGCTGGTGGGACCAACCTTGGTGGCAATGGCTGATCCTGCATACACCACTCTGGTATCGCCAGCACCTAGGCCGCAAGGCGCGTCGTGTCAGTACCAGTGATAAAATGGCGAAATCTTCAATGATTATGGACGTGACTCCTGACGAAGTCCCTAAAGTGATGAATGCATGTCAGGTGCAGCACCTGATCCATGGCCATACCCACAGGCCTGCGGTGCATCCGCTGCGGTTAGACGATGGGCGCGATGCCTGGCGTTATGTCTTGGGTGACTGGTACAGCCAGAGTTCCTATCTCGAAATCCGGCCATCGGGCTGGAAACTGCATTTTGCGGCGTTGCCCTCTACAACTCCTTCAGACTAAGTCCGCAATCAGCTTTTTGAGGTATTGATGAATTACGCAGAATTGTTAGCACCAATCCACAGCTTTTTATTATGTCCAACGCCAGCGGGCTGGATTGAAAAAGCACGACAACCTGAACAATTATCTGTGTTGCTGCAAGATCATCTGCTGTGTGAGCTGAAAGCAGCGCAAACTGCCATGCTGCTTCTGCGAAAATATGCGGTTGATAAAGAAGGCTCTGTTGCATTGTTAGAATGGCTGAGACCCTTTGAAGACTTTGCCTACCGCTTTATCGGGGACGCATCGTCCTTACGCAATAGCGTGAAACTGAGCCGCAATCTGGCTGGTCGGCCTGATGTGCCCTACAGCAATGATATTATTGAAAAAATGGTACTTCTTATCCGCGAAGAACTACATCATTTTTATCAAGTGCTGGAAATCATGGATGCGCGCGGGGTCCCCTACAGCAATATTACTGCTGGGCGTTACGCCAGAGGGCTTATCAGTGCCTGCAAAACCCATGAACCACAAATTTTGGTCGACAAACTCATCTGTGGTGCGCTGATTGAAGCGCGTTCTTGTGAGCGTTTCGCGGCATTGTCGGAAGTTGTGGACACCGAGCTCAGTCAATTTTATCTGTCATTGTTACGCTCGGAAGCCCGTCATTTTGAAGATTACCTGACGCTGGCGCAGCAAATCTCGAAAGCAGACATCACTCCCCGGGTACGGACTTTCCTGCAGATAGAAGCAGAGCTGATTCAAAGCCCTGATGAAGACTTTAAATTCCATAGTGGTCAGCCGATCTGATCCAACTCAACTGCTCAAATCGTAAACATTCAGGCATGACTTGACGACTACAAGTCTGTTAGCCATACCTTATAGACGAGTGTTCCGTTGTCACTCAGAGATTTCACCTGAAGCAGTAGACAAGGATAACCAAAATGATACTGAACCACTTATGGGGCTTATACGCTCACCCGAAAGAAGAATGGCATACCATTGATAATCGCCATGAAAGCCTGAAATACAGTCTGACTCACATTATGCTAGTCGCGTTAATTCCATCAGTATGTGCTTACTTTTCTGCCGTAAATATTGGCTGGAGTATTGGCGTCGGAGATCCGATCCGCCTGACTTCCGAAAGTGCTTTGATGCTGGCCGTTGCGATGTATATCGCTTTGATAGCGGGCGTTTTTGCACTGGCCTATCTGGCACATTGGATGGCACACACCTTTGGCTCTGAACCGACGTACACGCAAACACTGGAGCTCGCTTCCTACACCTCAACCCCTTTATTTATGGTCGGCTTGGCAGCACTGTATCCTGAATTATGGTTCGTGATGTTAGTTGGACTGGCCGGACTATCGTATTCGATTTATCTGCTGTACGTAGGTGTGCCGATACTGATGCATATCCCCGAAGAGCGTGGATTTATCTATGCAAGCTCAGTTGTGACCTGTGGCCTCATCTTGCTGGTTTGTGTGTTGACTGCAACAGCCATTTTATGGAGCTCAGGGTTCGCCCCGATGTTCACACACTGAAGAAAAAACTGGTCAAAAAAAAGGAGCTCACGCTCCTTTTTTTATCTCACCCTGCTCAACTTTCGTTATACAGTTCTAAATTTGCCGCCATTGCTGCAGCTTTCAAAGCTTTTGAATCTTCACTACGGGCAGCATCTAAGCGATTCAGATATTCCTGGGAAATATCATTGGTGACATAAACACCGTCAAATACCGATGTTTCAAACTTCTTAATTGAAGGGTTTTCATCTCTGACCGCGCCAATCAAATCTTCTAACGATTGGAAAATTAACCCATCAGCACCAATGATCTTACAAATACTGTCGACATCATGGCCATGTGCAATCAACTCGTTGGCTGATGGCATATCGATACCGTAAACATTTGGGAAGCGGATCTCGGGGGCTGCAGACGCAAAAAACACTTTGCTGGCTCCGGCTTCACGCGCCATCTCGATAATTTGGCCCGATGTAGTACCGCGGACAATCGAATCATCCACCAGCAACACGTTCTTGCCTTTGAATTCTTGTTTTATCGCATTCAATTTGCGTTTCACTGATTTCTTCCGCTCACCCTGCCCCGGCATGATAAAAGTCCGGCCGATGTAACGGTTTTTTACATACCCTTGGCGGTATGGTAAACCCAGTTCATGGGCAATTTGCAGGGCTGCGTCATTACTGGTTTCCGGGATCGGGATCACTACATCGATATCAAGATGTGCCCATTCCTTTTTGATTTTTTGACCAAGCTTTTTGCCCATATTGACGCGGGAGGCATAGACTGACACGTTATCAATCGTCGAATCTGGCCGGGCGAAATAGACATATTCAAAGATACACGGGGTATAAGTTGGATTTTCAGCACATTGCTGGCTAAACAGCTGACCATCTTCAGTGATATACACCGCTTCACCCGGCATCACATCGCGCAATACAGAAAAACCATCCGCGTCTAAAGCGACACTTTCAGACGCAACCATGTACTCTGTACCAAGCTCAGTTTCGCGTTTCCCCATCACTAACGGGCGAATACCATTTGGATCCCGGAACGCGACCAGCCCATGACCGATGATCAAAGCAACAACCGCGTAACCGCCGCGCACCTTGCGGTGTACGCTGGAGACTGCGCGGAAAATAGCGTCAGGCATCAGGTGCAGGGCATTGTCACATTGCAGTTCATGTGCAAAAGCATTTAACAACACTTCCGAGTCTGAGTTGGTGTTGACATGACGGCGGGCGTCGTTGAACAGCTGATCCTTTACCTCGTCAGCGTTGGTTAAATTGCCGTTATGGGCTAACGCAATCCCAAACGGACTATTGACGTAAAATGGCTGCGCTTCGGCTGTACTGGCTGAACCTGCAGTTGGGTAGCGGACATGGCCGATGCCGATGTTACCGGCAAGACGTTGCATATGGCGCGCTTCAAACACATCTTTGACCAAGCCGTTCGCCTTACGCAGGCGCAGACGATTCTGGTCCACAGTGACGATGCCGGCAGCGTCCTGGCCGCGATGTTGTAAGACGGTGAGGCCATCGTACAACGCCTGATTGACCGGATATTTACCTACGATACCAACAATACCACACATGGAACCTTACCTCGTCAGAACAGATGTCTGTTGCATAAAACTAGAGTTGTCTTTCAGATAGGTGAAAAACCACTCAATGATAAAATCAAATTCAGGGATTAGGACAGAAGCCTTCCACCACTCAGCACTGGCTGATGGCGTGAATGCGTCCAGAAAAAACAACAGTGCGCTGACGACCAGCACGCCACGAAGTGCACCGAATACCAATCCTAATAATCGGTCAGTGCCACTTAAACCGGTCGACTGTACCAGTTTACCAATCAGGAAATTCAGCAGGCCGCCCAGTAGCAGGCAGGTTACAAACAAGACGCCCACAGCCACGGCATTTCGGATTAAGGCGTTGTCGATATTAGAAAAAAACGGGGAGAGATAGGGATAATAATGACTGGCTATAAAAAACGCCAGTACCCAGATGATCAACGAAATAGCTTCTTTCACGAAGCCGCGGATTAGACTGATCAATGTCGATAATCCGATGATTGCCAGAATGGCGTAATCAACCCAAACCATTTGCTACCAAAATAGGACGCTTGAGGACGGCGCGCATTCTACCAAATGGTGTGCTGAACTGCCTAGCGCCAATTTCGGATTCAGCATTATTTTTGCACTGGTATGGCCGACCTGACCGGTCGAAGGGCGACAGAGCCAGCACCATGAGTAGCAAGCCCGCGCCGTCCAGAGTGCTTTGGTAGGATCCCACCACAACCACAGCACTGGGCGCCTGAAAGCTTAGTTCTCTATCGGCTGGTAGCTACTGACTTTGAGCTTAGGAACCTGCGCTAACTGTTGTAACTCGCCAAGCCGAGCCTCCAGCTTTTCTTTTTTTAAGTCCGGACCGACCAGCACACTGACCATCGTAGCACCCTGAGCATTAACAATTTTGCGGGTAAAAGCACTGTGGCCCGCAGCCTTGAGCTTATTCACCAAGGCATTAGCATTTTGTTCTTTGCTGAAGGAACCTACTTTGACCACAAACGCGGCCCTGGATAAGGGCTTTTCTGGTTTGGGTTCTACAGTCTTCGCGGTCGTCGTTTTTTCTTCCGGTAACTTGTCTGCAGGTAATGTGGCGGTCTGGACATTGCCAGTTGGGTTATTCACCTTGCTTTCAGCTGCAGAAGCAACTGGTTCAGGCGTTGTCGCTGGCTGCGGGTCTGTATCCGCAACTGATGGCGGCACTTCGGTTGCGCCTTGCACAGGCTGAGCGCCATCTGCACTGGCATTGGTCGATGCGGCGTCTGCAGGAGCCGTTAAGCCTGCGGGATCATCCAGTGGCTGACTATTATCGGTGACAGGGGCCATGGCGGTTGTTTGCGCAGCCTGATGCTGGTCCTGACTAAAAACAGCGGGTTGAGATACTTCGGCAAATTCAGGACGCTCCGGGATAGCTTTGAAATCATCTTTATTAACTTGCTTCCGGCCATCGAGTAAATCAGGTAAAAACACCACGGCGGCGACAATTAAAATAGCAGTGCCGATCAGGCGATTGGTAAAGACTGCAGTCATACATTTTCCTGTGGCCACAGACTCAGCATGCTGCTGACCGTGACAAAAGACCCAAATACTACAAACAACTCATCTGCCGCAGCAGTGCGCATCCGACTGATCACATCGGATACCTGTGAATACTGACAGCTTTGTTCGGTGGCTGGCAAGGCTTCTTGCAATTGCCGGTGATCTGCACCGCGAGCGCCGGGTAAAGAAACCAGATGCCATTGATACGCCTCGCCACAAAAATAACGCAGCGCTTCGCGGATATCTTTATCTTTTAACATGCCAACCACCAAATGAACACTGCGGTAGCCTGCCTGCAGTTGCGTCAATTGTGTGGCCAGATAGGAAGCCGATTGCGGATTGTGAGCGACATCGAGCAGCACCGCAGGCTGGCGGCTGAGCCATTGCATTCTGCCCGGTAAGTGCAGCCTGGCCAACACGTTGCGGATCATCGCCTCTTCTGGCAGCAGGTCCAGCAAGGCTAAAGCGGTCAACGCCGTCGCAACGTTTTGCACCGGCACCATCGGACGCGGCAAAGACTTCAGGCTAAGGCTGGCAAAACACCAGTCAAAACTCTGTTCAGCCAGCGCAAAGTGATAATCAATACCGGCACATGACAGCTCCGTGCCAAGCTGACGCGAGACTTCGCGCACCGAGGCAGGTAGCTGTAAATCCCCCACCACTGCAGGCCTGCCGGCTCTGAACACACCGGCTTTTTCGCCGCCGATCGTTTCGCGATCATTGCCCAACCAATCCTGGTGGTCCAGATCGACAGTGGTAATAATACTCAGTGCCGGGTCGACAATATTTGTTGCATCTAACCGTCCACCCAGGCCGACTTCAATCAAGCAAAACTGTGGCATCTGGCTTTTGAGAATGGCAAAGGCTGCTAAGGTCGTGAATTCGAAATAGGTCAGCGGAATGTCACCGCGCAGCGCTTCAACCTGCCGCAGCCCCTCGACCCAAAGATCATCGGCAACATCAACGCCATCAAGCCGCAAGCGCTCATTAAAACGCAGCAAATGGGGCGAACTATAGACGCCAACACGGTATCCCTGTGCCAGCAACAGCTGCTCCAGCGCTCGCGCTGTAGTGCCTTTGCCATTAGTCCCGGCAATCAGCACCACAGTGCCTGGCAACTGCGCCAGTCCAGCGCGCTCTGCGACAGTGAATACACGGCTGAGGCCCAGCTCGATTTTTTCAACAGGATGGGATTGTTCGATATAACAAAGCCAATCGGACAGGGTCTGGCACGATTGGCTTTGCAGTAAAGCAGATGAAGTCATAACGCCTTAAGCGACGCGATGCTCCTGATCCGGAGCCGGCAGCCGCATGAATTTTGCTACTAATCGCGCAATTGTATCGCGCATTTGCCGACGGTCAACAATCATGTCGATGGCACCGTGTTCTAACAAGAATTCGCTGCGTTGGAAACCTTCCGGTAATTTCTCCCGGACAGTCTGCTCAATCACGCGTGGACCGGCAAAACCGATCAGCGCTTTAGGTTCACCAATATTGATGTCGCCGAGCATCGCCAGCGATGCCGATACACCGCCCATCGTCGGGTCAGTCAACACAGAAATATAAGGTAAGCCAGCCTCACTCAGTTTCGCCAGCGCCGCACTGGTTTTAGCCATCTGCATCAGCGAAAACAAAGCTTCCTGCATCCGAGCGCCGCCCGATGCAGAGAAACAGATAAACGGGATTTTGTGTTCCAGCGCAAACTCCACGCCTTTGACAAACTTAGCGCCCACGACAGACGCCATGGAGCCGCCCATAAATTCAAACTCAAAGCTGGCGGCAACCACCGGCATGCCTTTCAACGAACCGCGCATGACCACCATCGCATCTTTTTCGTTGGTGTCTTTTTGCGCAGCAACAAGCCGGTCTTTGTAACGCTTACTGTCTTTAAATTTCAGGACGTCCTGCGGTTCCAGCTCAGCAGCCAATTCGACGGTCGTGTTGACATCAAAAAACTGAGTCAGGCGGGTGCGCGCACTCACGCGCATATGGTGATCACATTTGGGACAGACGCCCAGCTGCCGGTCCAAATCAGCCTTGTATAAGACAGCGTCACAAGCGGTGCATTTGGTCCAGACCCCTTCCGGAATATTGCGACGGGCAGACGACGACGTACGGGGCAGGATTTTTTCTAACCAACTCATAAGAATTCCTATATCTGACTGCGATTATTTTCTGTGCAGTTCTGCTGAAAATAACAGAATTTCAGCGAAATTGGGGCAAACGGCGGTTATTAAAACACAAAGCCAATACACAGAATACCAAAAACTGGTCTTAGTAGTTGCGACCGTCAGGTCGGCACCTATCCTCTACGACAAGCGGAAACAACCACAGTTCAGTGCATTAATCAGGCAGGAAAAGCGGCCCTAACGGCGATTTCGGGATGCCAAAATGTACCGGGTAGTCCACCGCAACCAGATACAAGCCTTCCGCTTTAGCCGTTGCAGCGGCCTGCGTGCGGTCTTTTGCTGCCAGCAGTTCTGCTATCCACTCCGGTGCGCGACGCCCCATCCCTACTTCTAATAAACTACCGGTGATGTTGCGGACCATGTGGTGTAAAAAGGCGTTCGCTTTGATATCGAGCACGATGAAGTCGCCAAAACGCTGAATGTCCAGATGCATCACATGCCGAAATGGCGTGTTAGATTGGCACTGAATGGCACGAAATGAGGAGAAATCATGTTCGCCTAACAAGGCAGGTGCGGCTTGTTGCATCAACCCAACATCAATGTCCTGATGATAGTGGCTAAGACCTGCACCTAAAATGGCCGGACGGAATTTACGGTTGTAAATCACATAACGATAACGCCGCGCCGTGGCAGAAAAACGGGCATGGAAATCACCCGACACGGGCTGAGCCCATCGCACAGCGATCCCGCCTGGCAGTTTAGAGTTGGCCCCCATAATCCAGCCGCGCATATCCCGTACCGCATCGGTATCAAAGTGAATGACCTGCCCTGTGCCATGAACGCCTGCATCGGTGCGGCCAGCACAGAAGATTTCGACCGGTGCGTTGGCAACCTGGCTCAGCGCTTTTTCCAGCTCACCTTGAATGCTGTTTACTTCCCGCTGACGTTGCCAGCCAAAATAGCCGGTGCCGTCATACTCAATCCCCATCGCAATGCGCATTCTGACTCCAAGGCCACCCAATAATTCAGCGGCCGCGAGTATAACAAAGCCACAGGACCGCAGCAAAACAACCCGGCACAAAGCAAAAAAGCGCACAGCGGCGCTTTTTTAATCTGACTAGCTGTTTCAGGATACCAAACCAGCCGCTTCCTGTTTTACATGTGCCGGTGCATCCGAAGCCATAATTTCTTTAATCAGGTGGTTCGCACTGTCTGCATCACCGATTTCGATATAAGCACGCACCAAATCGAGCTGTCCGGCAAAGCCGCCATCTGCATGGTCAACATCGCCGGCTTCATCGGCTGCAATCAAGTCCTCAAAATCGGCCAATCCGACATCGATATTCAAAGCCTGCAGCTCCGCGTTGGGCTCGAGCTGGTCTTCGGTTGCTGCTAACAGCTTATCAATATTAACGAAATCCGGCAGTTCAACCTGCTCGTCATCCGGACTATAGCGGTTTTGACTTTGCTGCAATTCTTCCAACTCGGCCAGAACTTCGGCTGCTTTGTGCTGATCAGTTTGCGGATCGGCAACAGGCTCGGAGAACTCATCCAGTCCAGATAAAAGTTCATCAAAATTCACATCATCCAAACTAGTCAGCTCGTCTTGTTCCGCGCCGACATCCAGCAACTCGGCACCATCTTCCAGCTCATCCGGGAAGATAGCGGTTTGATCTGCATCATCGAGTAATAAATCCGGATATTCATCCAGCACTTTGCTCGGCCGCTCTACCGAGGCGATCCCCTCAAATCCGCGGGTCACCGAGTTATCGTCTGATTCACCTAAATCCGGCATCTCAGCAATCGCATCTTCTAAATCGGCGAACTCAGACAAATACTCTGTTTCTGCCGCCGTTTCAGCGGCAAGTTCCGCTTCAACCGAAGTCCCGGACTCATCCAGCATCAATTCTTCAATATCGATAAAGTCATTTTCCGGGACGGTCGGCTTCCTTTCGTCCAATGCAGATTCGAACCCAGCTGGCGTGTGCTCAAACTCATCTTCAGCGGCCGGCTCGTCGGCCAACATCGCACTGACGTCCGCCACACTAATCTCGGCTTCGTCAAAATCTGCAGAGGCCTGCGCTATTGCATCATCCGGTAACGCCAAATCGGACAGGTTTGTTTTTGCCTGTTGCGACTGAGCCCTGATCTCTGCAACTTCGTTGAGAATTTCATCGAGCTCGTCCATCAGACCTGATTCATCATCCGCAGCCATCAGATCTTCCGCTTCAAACTCAGCGGTTTCGGTCGC
>Ga0075154_10002538_pt1 | contig 11912 bp, 10 predicted proteins | sample JI71714BDNA_FD_70965 | JGI IMG/M metagenome (GOLD analysis project Ga0075154, IMG submission 70965) | Wastewater effluent complex algal communities from Wisconsin, to seasonally profile nutrient transformation and Carbon sequestration -... | ecosystem: Engineered > WWTP > Effluent > Algae... | reverse complement strand
CGGCCCGGTCAGCCCCAAACGCGCATTGGATCGTTGGTGGCAGGGGTAGGCACGGGCAGGGCTGTTTCATTCTCTTGTAGGGGCGGTGCCTGTGAGTGCCGGCCCCAATCTCACCAAACACATACAAAATCGTGGACGAAGAGGGTAGGCACTCTTGGCACTACCCCTACAAAATCATCGTTTTCCTGAGAATGAAACAGCCCTGGGGCACTACCCCTACAAAATCATCGTTTTCCTGAGAATGAAACAGCCCTGGGGGCAGGGGGGGTTCTTCTTCCTTCTTCCTTCTTCCTTCTTCCTTATTTGATAAAAAACTTAGCCAAACTGCGTTAAGAATCGGAAAGCATTCAGAACATGAGTCGCGCAGACATAAGGCGAAGTATTATAAAAAGCTTGCCAAGCCGCTGCCTTATCTTCGTCATATCTATCTGCTCTTTCCAAGTGTTTTTCCAGCCAATTGAGCCTGACAGCGTGACCGATCAATACATCCAAGACGATGTACTCTTCTATTTGTAGCTTTGGGTTGCGTTGGGCGATCGCCGCCAACTCCATCAATGCCTCAATATTAACTTGTCTGTACTCAGGCGCAACAATTTTATTCAGCAAATGCTCCACTTGGAGGGCAAAATTCTTTTCACCAGGAGTCATTTCCGATAAAATTACCTCACTGTCCAACCGATTTCTGCGTTCCAACTTATCCCCAATAATCAAACCTTTGCAGTGACGCAGCAGTCCCCAAACATGGGGATAAAAATCCTTGGGAACCCGATTAACAGCACCTTCCATTTGCCGCTTCCTGCGCCATCCACCCGCAGGCATTTGGGGCTGGGACAAAATTGGAGCCACCACCCATTCTATTTCTTTTTCCGATTGTTTTACCCGCAGAGATTCTTGCTGTTTCAGGACTTGATTCATTTCCTCATACTCTGACAAAACTTGGCGCAGGCGGTTTTTAATTTCAAAGGGACTCAACTGCATTAAATCTTCGTAAGCTTCATTTTGCGTGATTCCCAATTCGCGGGCTAGTTCGCTAGTTAGCAACAAAATAAAATAGCTAACTCTCAGGGTCAAAAGTCCTTTAAATAACTGTGGTTCTGCTTTAATCAGCAAACCCAGGTAGATCAAAACTTCTTGGGTGAGAACTCGATCGCGAACGTCTTCGCCGCAGAATTGGCGAATTTTGTCCATCACTTCCATGTAAGAACCAGGTCGAGAAATTAGGGAATCTTCGCTGTAAGCTTTCCCCACAGAAATCTGTTTTTGTCGCACCAAAATATCCGTCACGGCATCGGACAAGCTGATATCAATCTTATCCAGCAAACCCGCAGCATAACGGATGACCGCCCATTCTATTTTAGACTGGGAACTGTCTCCGGCTTTAGTATAAACTTCCTTGAGCAAATCTACAACTTTAACACTCTCTCCCGGCGCTCCAAATCCAGTATCAAAGTCCATCCCTTTGAGGCGTACTAGGGTATGGAGCAACTCTATTTGTTCGTACAGATTTTCTGATTCCCCCAGGCTTTTGAGCAAGAAGCTAGTATTAGTTTCGCACTCTAATTTAAATTCTTGAGTGTGACCCAAAGGCCCGGTTCTTTCAGGATTGTAACGGAGATACGTCGGCACTTCTACAGCACCTGTTAGTGGAGACTCTGTAAAATCAAACTCGTGCAAAAAGTCAATTTTTTCGGTGCCAGCAGTCAATATTAATTGATTGAGATTCCCTAACTTTACAGGCGTATTTTTGCAGTGTCCGTCGCGGAGTTCTTTCATCAAGTTTAACAAAGCTTCCCGACCCGTTTCCAGCATTCTGTGAGTCAGCATCAGGGTTACGGTAGGTCGTCCCAACTGAGACCAATGACGGTGAATGTAAGCTAATTCACTATTGATTTGAGATACTAAAAAATGGTAATCTAGGGTTAAATAAAACTCTTGTCGGTCGAGAAAAGAGGGCAGAAAGACGATCGCCTCTCCGCGAATTTGGAACACCCTTGAAGTCGTCAAAGTCCGCAGCCTGCGAACGGGACGACCTGTCAAGCCTAATTGGTCATTGCGTCCTATCTGGGTGTAAATCGCTGATAATTCTTTAGTTTGACGGACTTGAATTGGTTCTACCTGTTTTGGAGTTTGGGCTGCAATTCCATTGGCTGCTAATTCTGCTTGCAAATCCTCGTCTTCAGCTAACAGTGCAATTTGGACTAGAGGTTCTCTGTGCCGGCCCACTGAGAGGTGTCTTCCCAGAGGGTCGATATCACCAATGGCAATTAATCCATCGTTTAATAATTGACCTAGAAAATACAAACTTTGCGCCCAAACTAGGGGGATGTTTTCATTGGGTAAGCGCTGCTGGCTGCGGGGATTGATTTTTTCTGCATTGATATTTTCGGCTGGTATGTAATACAATTCTGGTAGCAAAGATAAACCAGAACGATCGACGGTGAGAGAGGCTAAACGCTGTTCGTACTCTTGAACCTGGGCTGGATTTTTTTCAAATATACCGTCTAATAATAAGTAAGTAAAAAATAGCGGCCACTCGCATTCAATGTGCTCGAATTGCTTGAGTTCTGTAGGTTCGTAGTGGAGGCGATCGCCATCTTCCAATACTGTTTGGTGTCCATCCCGGAGAAACCTTTTGCAGCCGTAATTTCCCTGCAATTTATCGATAATTTTATTGCGGGTTCGTTCAACTAATTGTTTGTCTTCTACCGCAAAAGCGGGAAAACTAATAATGCTCAACAGAGCCGCATCTACTTCTTTGGAACTAGATTCGCGAGGTAAAAGCGATTCTAATGTCATCCGAGTTCTGGCGATTTCGTCGGGTAAAACGTGAATCACAGAGGCTTGAGAGCCGTTTAATCCAAACAAATCTAATCCATTAATTGCTTCAAGTGCTGCTTTTGCCATTCCTACGGAACTGGCATTTAATTCGGCATTGCCACGATTAATTTTATTGCCTCTTTCCCAAATTCCATAATCGGGTGTGCGGTAGGCTCTACCAATATAGTACACTAAATTCTGCACGAAATTGACTTCATCGATTGTGAAAATAATGTGCAATCCTGAAGCTGTCATTTCAGCAAGCATTAGCAAGAATATAGAGGTTGCATCTAACTGCAAGTGTCCCCACTCATCATCGCCGACAACAATATTGCCTGTCTGGGTATTGTATTTGGCGTGTAAGGCATCTAGGGGTAACTGGGTATTTTTGAATTTTTCTACTTTATTGGCTTGTTGCATCATCGCAAACATCAAGCCTCGCATCAGTTTGACGGTACTGTGTTCGAGTTCAAATGTTCTACCTCCATCGCTATCAATTTTGCGGTAAGCTAGGCCCAAGCCCCAAACTGCGAGGATGCTGTAAACGTTGTCGCGCACCCAAGCATCGGTGTAGTCGCCGTGGGCGTTAACGGCGGTACTCGCTGGGAGTAAGCCGGTAATTGGGTTTTGCCGCTTGAGTATGACACTTTTGATTTGTTGGTAGTAATAATCTAACCTGCTATGCCGCTGAGCTGTTGCGATCGCCATTTCGTTTTCCTTGTACTTTGTTCCTGAAGCTAGCTGAGTTGCTCTGAATAGACTTTTAAATATATCAGAAATTAGATTGCTCTGTGTCTCTCAACTTTTATTTTTCTGAGCGTCGAGTTGTCATAGTTTCTGCCTCGTCTAGGATTTGACAGTCACTTTAAGTCAATCTTAGTCCCTAAAATATATTTTGAATCGAAGTTAACATTTTGTTAAAAATTTCTACTTTGTAAATAATCTGGAGGGAATTACCATGTCTCACCGTCATCACCATAACAACAATAATGCTCCTTTTGTAAAAATTGTATATTCTACAATTAAAGTCAATGGCAAAATAGAGTTAGTCCCGATGGAATGGTACGCAGATGGTTCTGTTAAAAAGAGCGATCGCTAATTAGGTCGATCGATTGTAGATTTTAGATTGGGGATTTTGGATGTGAGCATTCTCCCTCTTCCTTCTTCCCTCTTCCCTCTTCCCTCTCCCTTCTGGTATAACTACCTGTGTAGGAATCTCCCATCAAAAAATATGGATCGATCGCGCTCACAATTTTCTGTGCTGGGACTACCAGTTCACATCTTAGACGATCATGCAGGTTGGCTGATAGAGCGTCTGCATCAAGGATTAGGAAGTCACGTCGTCACGCTGAATGCAGAGATGGCGATGCAAGCCGAGAAAAATCAGGCTTTAGCCGATATAATTCGTTCTGCGGAACTCGTGATCCCAGACGGTGCCGGAGTCGTGCTGTACTTGAGAATGCGAGGTAAAAAAGTCAACAGATTTCCGGGGATTGAATTAGCAGAGTCCTTGCTGGAACAAGCGGCCAAATTGCCGCATGGGGAATCAGTTTTCTTCTTTGGAGGTGCGCCCGGAGTGGCGATCGCAGCAGCAGAAACTTGGCAACAGCAGAGGGGGGGATTGTCGATTAGATCTCAACACGGCTATATCTGTGCAGAGGAAGAACAAGAATTCCAGGAAACTCTCAAAAAAATGCAGCCAAAATTGATTCTAGTCGGTTTGGGAGTGCCACGTCAAGAGTTTTGGATTGCCAAAAACCGACACCTTTGTCCTCAATCTATTTGGGTAGGAGTAGGTGGCAGTTTTGACATTTGGGCGGGAACAAAAACTCGTGCTCCGGCTTGGTTTTGCGACAATAATTTAGAATGGTTGTATCGACTTTATCAAGAGCCTTGGCGCTGGCGCAGGATGTTAGCTTTGCCACAATTTGCGTTGAAGGCTTTGGGGGATTTTCGAGGGTGAATGAGGTGTAAGATAATTTCCGGTAACACCGGAATGATGCTGAGTATTAATTGATTGGTTGAGAAATAGCTAAAGAATGAGTTGCAGTTTTAGGGTGCGTAATATGCACCTTACTTTGACAAAATTCTTCAAATAGTTGAAAAAAAATATCGAGCGCATCTCTCTCATCTTGAGAAAAGAATAGAATTATATTCGCCCATGATTGAGATGAGTTGATATTAAATTTTTTCTGTATCCAATCTTGAAATCCATCTAGAGGATTTTCCTGTTGTAGAGGTAAGCCAAGCTGGTACTGTGCCACATTATATCCCGACAAAAAAGCCTGAAGACAACTAATTGACGGTTTGCCCAAATACACTGAAGGTTTATGCTTGATTTTTTTGAGAATATCGGAGAGATTATCCATATATACTATATTCATGATTTTATGACAAGTATACAGCTTAAGGATAACACCACAGAAACCAGACTTATTGATGAAGTCGGGTTTCTGTGTACCTCACTTACCTGAAAACTGCTACAGGTTAAACGATATAAGGAGAATCGATCGCCTTGGCCCGTTTAATCGCCACCAAAGTCTGGTAAATCAAAGCTGAAATCTCTCCACGGGTGACATCCCGCTGCGGCGAAAGCCAATCGCGGGAAGGATAATTAACCACAATCTTCAAGCTAGTTGCGGCGGCGATCGCACTTAAAGCAAAATTAGGAATTTGAGAGCGATCGGTGTAAACTTTCAAGGTATCAGGATTTCCCCCCTTCAGTTCCAAACCATTAACCAAAGACACGATCGCCTCAGTCTTAGTCAAATTCAAATTCGGGCCAAACTTCAACCCCGGAAACCCCGACAAAAAGCCAGCCCGATTTGCCCGTTCGATCGCACTTCTGGCCCAAAAACTAGCAGAAACATCAATAAAATTCGTAGCAGGCATCTTCGGAATCGGACTAAACGCAGTAACCAACAACGAAGCATATTGAGCTCGATTTAAACTCTCATCAGGCCGAAAAGAACCATCCGGCATACCACTAATTATATTCGCTGCCGCCAGGGCCTCAATAAACTTCTGGGCCCAATGTCCAGAAATATCACTAAACCTCGAATCACCAATATTCGGATTGCCGCCACCCTTTCTCACAGCCGCTTGCACAGCTTGAAAAGCATTCACTTTCCCGTAACCGAACCAATCGCTACGCTGATTTTGAGTATCATAAGTACCCATGCGAGTACCCAACTGGGGATCGGGATCGCCATCAACAATTTTGTCAGCAGTTTGTTCCAGAATTCCCCGCACTTCCCGCGCCGTCAAACGGGGGTTGGCCGAAAGTACCAAAGCTGCCACCCCAGCCACTAGAGGAGTGGCGCTGGAAGTACCGCCAAAGGAGTCGGTATAGTCCCCTGGATCGTAACCCTCAGTCCCGATGCGATCGCTAGTAAATATTCCCAAACCGGGCAAATCCTGCGTCACCTCCGGCGGAGTGCTGATATATCCAGTTTGCTGCATCCAAGTTCCCGGCGGGGCGTTGTTACTGGGGGCGCAAACCGAGATGCTGCCACCCCAATTGCTGTAGGCGGCTTTTTTATTCAGGGAAGTGGAAGCTGCAACCGCAATCACGTCTGGGTGAACGGCAAATCCACTCAGCCATCGAGTTTGACCCTTGATGATGTCATCCGGCCAGCCTTTTTCGTTAATCGTACCGTTGACTGGGCGGTTGGCATTGCCGGCTGCGAAGACAATGACGCAACCTCTGCCACCGCGCCCTAGGGTGGCTGCTTTGGTGATGACGGCACTTTGTCTGAGGGAAAGCGGAAAATAAACTGCTGATGGCCCCCAACTGCAAGAAATGACGGCGGCCCCTTTGTCGATCGCCCAATTGAATATTTGTTCAACAGAATCATCGTCTAGGTAGCCTGTAGTACGGATGGGCATTAGGGCGCATCCAGGGGCGACACCGACAATGCCTTTGCCGTTTTCTTCCGCCACGGCGACACCGGCGCAGGATGTTCCGTGGTTGTCTGAATCTAAAACAGGCATTGGGGACAAGTCGCCGTCTTTTAAATCTAGGGGAAAAACGATTTTGCCTTGGCCTTGAAAATCGGGATGTGTCATGTCCACGGAATCGTCGGCGATCGCGACTACGATCGATCGTATTCCACGAGTAATGTCCCAGGCTTTTTCGGCAAAAACGTGAGAACCCACGGCCATTTGTCTACCGCTTCTGTTATTGAGATACCACTGTCGGGGATACAGCGGATCGCGGGGGATATAGTGGTGTTGAGTTTCTACTATAATGTTTGGTTCTGCAACGAGAACTTCTGGGTATCTGGTCAAACGGTTGGCTATTTTGACTGGGTTTTCTGTGGCTTGTTTGGTGACTTCATAGATAAATGTGTTGGGAATTCCTTCTACTTGTCTGACTATTTTTAATGCTGCTGCATTGGCGATCGCATTTCGCGATTCTTCTTTTAGTTGTTCGCTAAATTGAATGGTAATTCGATCGGTTAAATAAAAGAATGTACCCGGATTGTTGGCGGGACAATAGACGTGGCTAGCAAAAGCAACGGCATCGCTGGCCCTGGCCGCTTGCATGGCCGTATTGAGAAGGGCGGGCACCACTTGATATTCTTCTAGATTGCTGTTGGCGACGCGGCGGATGAGTTTGGCTTGGGCTTTGACTAACCAAGGGTTTGAGGCTGATGCTGTGGATGAGGGGCGGACTGTAAAGCGATCGGTCGCTTTTGACAGTAGCACTTCATCTCCCCCCCGTTGCAAAATCAATGCCAGACTTTCATCGGGGACTCCTATACCTTGATAATTTATAAGAGTGGAGGCTTCGGGTTTACTTGGCGGCTGTACCATTAGAAATGTTCCTGTTTAATTTTGTTCCGTTTAACCATTTGATTTTCCCCTAATAATTGACGGTTGAAACGACTGAGTTGGTTTTTGTGTGCGATCGCTCATCACCCATCACTTACCATCCATCACCGCTTATACCAATTTTTTATGAGGCTCCATAGAATCTGATCCCCCCTAACCCCCCTTAATAAGGGGGGGACAAGATGGTGGTCAAAGTCCCCCTTATTAAGGGGGATTTAGGGGGATCGAAATATATGCAACGAGCTATTAAATTGGTATTACCCATCACCCATCACCCCTTACCCATAACCCATTCTGCGATTAAGAGTACCCAGAGGTCGAGTCAAGTTTCTTATTAGTTGAAAATTCTACCTAATTTTTATGGGATTTCATCTCGATCGTTCCAGTTGATTTTGCTAGATTCGGCATGGGTTAAACAAAATTTGAAAATTATAATTTGGGTTCTATGTTATATCAAAAGTCATCTACTGCTCTCCCTCTCTCCCCCAGTCCCCCAGTGCCCCTGTTCTCCTCCTGTGCCCCTTTGACATTTCCCCAAATTTGGTTTACACTCATCCGGTTGCGATCGCCAATGGTAAGATCTGCTCAAGCTAAATATCTTTTTTAAAGCGCCCAGGGCGCAAAGTAATTTCATGGTATACTCTGGAACTGTTTGCTGGCTTCGCTCCACCGCCCGGATTAGCATTGTGGCGATCGCAGCTTTGCTCCTATTACAACCGCCCCAAGCCCAAGCACAGCAACCTTCTGGGCTAGATAACAAACCCCAAGTCGAACCCGTAGATGACCCTACAGACCCAAACAATCTCCGCCCCGTTATCCAAAACAACAGCCTCTTGAGCATTCCCGGAGGTCAGCGTTTAATGACAGAAGCTAGCAACGCTATTTCCAACCAAAACTACACTGTAGCTTCTCAAAAACTTCAAGAATCGCGCCAAATTTTCAATCAATTGTCCAATTTCTACCAACAACTGTCCAGCAGTTTTGCCGGAATCGACATCCGCATCGCTGACAGCAACCGCACCAAAGCCGTGGATACAGCCCAAATGCGTGACGAAGCCACCTATCGGCTGGCGTTGGTACACAGAGCCCAAAATAAGCCGGAACTGGCTGTTCCACTGCTGATTCAGATTATTCGTTCCCAGCAGCCAACTCGCGACTTGGGCAAAAAAGCTTATCAGCAGTTATTGGAGTTGGGGTTTGTGGATACCCCCTATCCTCGACCAGCCAGCAGCACTCCCCCGCGATCGTCTAACAAATAGTTCCACTAAAATCTAAATTGCAGCCGTTTATCCCAAAAAAAACCAATGGTTACACCATCTCAAGTAGCGGAAATGATTCAGACTGGATTGCCAGACGCTAAAGTAAAAGTTGATGATTTAACTGGTGGTGGCGACCACTACCAAGCCAGGGTAGTTTCTGCGGCCTTTGAAGGGAAAAGCCGAGTACAGCAACATCAACTGGTGTATGGTGCTCTCAAACAAGCAATGGCTAGTGAAGCCATCCATGCTTTGGCTTTGCAAACTTTCACTCCTGCAGAATGGGACGCGCAAAGTCAAGTGGCTTAATTGTTGAGCGAGCAATTGAGTTCAGAAATTGGTTAATGTGTCAATAGTTGCTTAACCAGCAACTGTCACTGTTGAAAATTATTCAAGCAATATTTAGGAGCCACCATGAGTACAGCAGCACATCAAAGAATTGACGACTTGGTTAAACAAAACAAAATCATGGTCTTTATGAAGGGCAATAAATTAATGCCCCAGTGCGGTTTTTCTAACAACGTAGTGCAAATTCTCAATACCTTGGGAGTGCCTTACGAAACTGTGGATGTTTTGGCAGACCAGGAAATTCGTCAGGGAGTAAAAGAATATTCCAACTGGCCGACAATTCCCCAAGTTTATATTAACGGCGAATTTGTTGGTGGCTCGGATATTCTGATCGAAATGTATCAGAAAGGCGAATTGCAACAAGCCGTAGAAGTTGCTTTAGCCTCTTAAATCATGGGAGGGCAGAAATTTTGGAGTTCTGAATTCTGAGTTCTGAATTTGGAACTCTAAATTTTCCTAAATTCCCAACCTTAACGGCTGTAGGGCGGACACGGCCGACCCTACAAAAATATGATTTTTTGTGCCGACCGATTCCAACCTGCTAACTATTACAGATAAATTTTGTATTAGTAATAGCCGGATTCTGGTTGGGGCATGGGCATTTCAAAATTGGAGGGGTCGTGAATATAACGAGCGGCTTCTTCCTCCAATCTGTGAATCAGGTAGGGTTCTAAACCGTTTGAATGACGGAGGGCTGCCAAATACCCGTCTAAGTAAAGTCGCAGGTCATCAAAACGATAACCTCGATTCCACATTTCGACGAGGGCGTCGGTGAGTTTTTGGTAGTGCCGGATTGTTTGGGTGTCTTGAAGCATGGTCTGAGGTTGAAATCCTTTGTGGTTAGTACAATGACGGCGGGATTTAGAAAATGCTTCGACTGTGGCCCAATTGCTTAGGTCTAGGCTATTGCTAAATAACAATTTCTACCCTGCTAACAGGTTACCCTCCATAAAAAATTTCACGGGCTAGTTGGCACGACTCCATAGTGTAAACACTAGATGGATGATTCATCCTGGGTTGAATAGAGTCGGGAAGTTATTTAATTTTATGGTCAAACTGTGTTACTGGTCCGGCTACCGAAGGAACGGTGGTCGTTATTTTAGTTTGAGTTGGCAGATTTGTCAACTTCCCAGGAAGGGATTTTTGGTTGGTAATCTGTTTTTGGTTAGGCTTGAGGCCGGCTGGTCGATCGAACGCATACTCTAATACTTTCATTGTAAGATAGTCACGAGAGTGCTGGAATCTTTCTGGAGTCTCAATCGGGGAAATTTGACAAAAATTTTAAAATTGTCACCCTTGTCTTGTTCATCGCTTTATAAGAAGCAACAGACACGACTTAAATCAAAACTCCAAACTCACAACTCAACATTCCCCAATCACAGCCAAAAGTTTTAAATTTTCACCAAAGTCCTCTGACAGGCTGTGGTGTGCGTGCGGGTGCGATGACGGGACGGGCTGGAGGTGCAATGGTGGGCTGCACGCTGCGACGTGGTTCCACTGTCGTGGTCGTTTCGGTACGAGTTGTTTCAGTTGTCGTAGTCGATCGCATACTATCCTGAAGCAATGTTTGCAAAGTCCCCGCTAAACCTTGAACTTTTGCCACCGTACCCCCAATTTTGGCAACATCTACATAAACTTCCGGCAAAGGATACTGTTTCAGGATTTCGAGTACCGAAACTTTCCCATCATCGCTGGCTGCGAGGAGCACTGCGGCGCGCAAAGCTTTGCCACTTTCTGTATTGCGTTGAGTCCGAATTGCTTGACCAATTTCGTCGGTAATTTTTTCTCCTGGGGTACTGTAGACTACCCGCGCTAGATTAGCTGGCTTTAAGCCAATTTCTAGGCCCATTAACCCGCGCAGGGTTCCCGCATCCATTTTTGAGACTCCGATAATTTGTCGGATGGTGGTGGTAGTTGTACCGTTTTTCGCAAAGTCTTCTAAGTCGCTGACATTAATGGCTTGTCTGATGGGGCCAAAGGTGAGGACAACTTTTTCGGCGCCTAATGCTTTAGTATTCGTCGATAATATGCTAGCGCTTGCTCCTAAAAATACGGTGATGCCGATCGATACAAATTTTGTTAACTTCATAATTGACTGCAAAATTAAAACTAATTAGATCCTCCTCCATTATTGTAGATCCAGCAGTTATATTCTACAAGCTCGCAACCTTTTTTTTTTACAACAGCTACACATACAAGATTTTTTTTGATAAATTGTTCTCAGAATTAAGTTTAATATCCACCATTAATTCTGGGAAATTGCCCCCATTAATTCCTTGGAACATCTGTGTAATTTCATGTTAAAAGCCAAGCGTAAATCCCAGAAGTCTAAACGCAAACAAAAACACCAACACCCAGGATTCAGTAAAAAAGAAATAGCTGCCCAAAAACGCAAAACTTCAGAAAAGCGCAATGAACTCATCCAGGCGATCGCGATTTACACCTTAATCAGCACCGTTGTCATCATCCCCCTGTTATTTGTTACCCGCGCCAAACTTGCCATTGCAGCAGGCTTCGCCGTAGCAATCTTGCTATTTTCCTACAAATATCCCCGTCAAGCATTGTGGGCCTTTCTGATTTACCTACCTTTTAGCGGGACCATCACTTACGCCATTGGCGGCGGCAATGCAGCATTTCAAGTAGCAAAAGATGCTT
>Ga0075154_10002537_pt1 | contig 11915 bp, 8 predicted proteins | sample JI71714BDNA_FD_70965 | JGI IMG/M metagenome (GOLD analysis project Ga0075154, IMG submission 70965) | Wastewater effluent complex algal communities from Wisconsin, to seasonally profile nutrient transformation and Carbon sequestration -... | ecosystem: Engineered > WWTP > Effluent > Algae... | reverse complement strand
ACCTGCCATTAAACTATCATAAAAGCTAGACCAGTATTTATTGATAGGTGGGTAATTGCCCATTATATACTGCGCGTTGGGTACATAAGCCGATAAGGCTCCATTGGGTAGTCCATTAGTAGTCCAGACCTGGCGAAACTGCATGTCTAAACCTATGCAGGCAGATATTACCGCCTTTATGGGTGAGTTTTTGTCTGTTACTGCCGCTGTTGCCAAGGCGATGGCTCCTGGATAAGAACAACCAAACAAACCTACACTACCATTTGACCCTTTTAAATGCTGTCCAGCCCAGTATGCCACCGTTCTACCATCCAATCCATCCCTTGTGTTAAACTGTTGTACATCGCCCTCACTACCTCCGGTGCCCCTTGGCCGTACTAACATAAAAATGTATCCATGCTTATTGAAATAAGCAATGTGAGGTGCTGGACCGTTTCTATCTGGGTAGGGAGTCATCTCGATTATTACAGGAAATTTTTGATTTGAAATGTCACCATTGCTCAAAGTGGGATAAAAAACCATTCCCTTAAGTTCAACATCGTCATCCATTTTTATTGCAATGGATAATGGCATTGAGGAACCAAAACTGGTATCCTTTGGAAGATAAAATCCATTTCTGTCGTCAATGGTTTTCTGAGCTAAGCTTTCTTTGTAGGAAACACTAAGTAAAATGAAAAAAATAGATTTAAGGAATTGTTTGGACATGACTTTTATTTTGTACTCTTACCTTGTTAAGTTTATTTTACTCTAAAATGAACCATGATTAAAAAATATGCTTACTTCGTTTGAGGAATAGCATATCTTTCGCCCATGATTTTGAAATTGTTTATAAAATCATTTATTTGTTTTAGTTCATCAGCAGATAAACGAACATCCGTAGCGAGCATGTTTTCTTGTAAGTGTGCCAACTTTGTTGTTCCAGGAATAGGAACAACCCATGGTTTTAAAGAGAGTATCCAAGCTAGAGAGACCTGAGCAGGTGTCAATCCTCTCAGATTTCCAAAATCAGTTAAGAACTCAATGAGACCCCAGTTGGCCTTAATCGCAGCTTCTTGATAACGTGGAAGGCTGGCACGATTGTCATTATTAGGATTATATTTTGTCCGTTCATTAATAAAACCAGTAAGCAAAGCCCTACTGAGAGGACTATACGATACAAACCCAATCCCCAGCTCTTCACATAAAGTGAAGATTTCACTTAATGGATCTCTAGTCATCAAAGATAATTCCGTTTGTAAAGCTGTAAGTGGATGAACTCTATGTGCTTTGCGGATATTTTCAACGCCAGCTTCACTCAATCCAAAGTGCAACACCTTACCTTCATTGATTAAATCTTTTACTGTACCTGCTACATCTTCAATCGGTACAGCAGGGTCAACACGGTGTTGATACAATAGATCGATATAGTCTGTCTGCAATCTTTTTAATGATGCTTCCACCACTTCTCTAATGTGTTTTGGCTTGCTATTGAATGCTCCTGGAATAAATTTCCCATCACGGATTTCAAACCCAAATTTGCTACAAAGGATAATGTTTTTTCTAAACGGTTTAACGGCTTCACCAACTAGTAGTTCATTAGAAAATGGCCCATAAGCCTCTGCGGTATCAAGAAAGTTCATACCCAAGTCATAGGCTTTTCTGATCACAGCAATGGAATTATTCCTATCGGGAATATAGCTCCTATTAAAGTTCATACCCATACATCCAAGTCCCATGCCATGGTTAACTTTCAAACTATTTTTTCCTGTCCCAAGAATACGCTGTTTGGTTTTTGAAACATCTTCTTCTTCGTTTTTTGAAAATGCATTTGCCTTAGTAGGTATCATGCTCAACATGGATGAAGCCACTAATGAGGTGCTAAGTATGCTGCCAGATTTTAGAAAATTTCTTCGATTTTGATGTTCCATAATAAAAGTATTTTAGTTTATTAAAAATTACAATCGTATGCTATTTGTATTAACGAAATTGCTTCAGTTCTGAAACTTCAGGCCCTGATTTTCCATATATTCTTGTTTTCATGATTATTTAATTTATGGTACTATTTGCTCCATTTTACTTTACGCTGCAAAGTTGATGAGGAAAAATGATGTGTTGCTTATACACATTACCTCATTTCTTACCATTATTACAGATTGGGTGCAAAAGGGTGTTGCCCACTCAAAGAAATGTGTAATTTTGTATGATAAAAGACATCAAAATGGATATCAAAAAAATAAAAAGTATAGGTGAATACAGTGAACTAAGAGGTGCAGAAACCTTTCATCCTTTGATTAACATTTTAGATTATGAAAATCTAAAATTTCTAGAGCCTGCATCATACAATTTTGGGTTTTATTGTGTTTTCCTGAAAGAAACAAAATGCGGTGATTTACGCTACGGAAAAGAAACCTATGATTACCAGGAAGAGAGCTTAGTTTTTGTTGCACCTGGTCAAATATTAACTGTTGAAAAATATCTGCCTGATGTGAAACCGAAAGGAAAAGTATTGATAATACATCCCGATTTTTTAAAAGGAACTGCATTGGGTAATATCATCATTGATTACAGTTTTTTCTCCTACTCATCCAGAGAGGCATTGCATCTTTCAAAAAAGGAAAGAGATATGGTTCTCAATATTTTTAAAACTATTGAAGAAGAACTACAACAAAACTTGGACAAGCATAGTAAAACCTTGGTGATTTCTCATTTACAGTTGCTATTAAACTATTCTATTCGTTTTTATGATAGACAGTTTATTACAAGAGAACATGTGAACAAAGGGATTTTAGAAAAATTTGAAAATCAATTAAATAGTTATTTTTCTTCTGACAAACCACAAAACATTTGATTGCCCACAGTTTCATATTGTGCTGAAGAATTAAACCTTTCGGCTAATTACTTTGGTGATCTTATTAAAAAAGAAACAGGGATGACTGCTCTTGAATATATACAAACAAAAGTGATTGATGTAGCTAAGGAAAGGATCTTTGATATTGATATGTCTATTAGCGAAATAGCGTACGAGCTTGGCTTTAAGTACCCGCAGCATTTTACAAGATTATTCAAACAAAAAACAGGTGTAACGCCTCTTGAATACAGGAATTTGAATTGAGTTAGATGATGTATTTTGCCACCACATTATCTAATTCTCCATTAATTACTTTTTATTCCATGCTCAGTAGCCTTATTTTGAAATAACTTTGCTACACAGGCAGAAAGTTTTTCCTCTATCTAAAGCACTATATTGCTCCAATTTACAAAATCCTTATCGTATAAAGCCCAAGTCTTCACACATACTAAAACTGATGTCTAACTCAACTTAGCGTTTCTCAATAGCATAGATTAATAAGATTTTTTTATACCAACAATAAATTTTATAAATCATTAATGAACTATCTGAAAGATATAAATGTTAATGGTTTATGTTTCAAAAGTTTATCATATTCTTCTTGGTATTTATCATGGTGCATAGTGCCGTAATAGTTACGTCTTACCAGTACCAAGATACGGAATTGTCTATTGAAATCGTAGAAGAAGAAGAAGAAACTAACCACGGTGAAAACTCATCACAAATTGATGAAAAAATCCAAGAATATACATTATTCCAACATACAGACGTAGCACCTAAGTTGGATAATTGGTATCATTTTTATAAAAAACTACACTACTATAGGGTACACATCATAGACCATGATGAAAAACCACCTTTAGACAATCCACCAGAAGCTTAAATTAATCATCACTAATAAATCCTGATTTTACAGATAAATTTGGGATTTAACGCTGTTCGTTACATTGTATTGATTCCTGACACTTATAGGAAGCGATATGAATTACGATAATAATTCATGATTAATTTAAACAAAAATGGAAAACAAATTCTTAACCACCAAATATTTAAACGCTGATTTTGCTGCGGGTCTTGTGGTTTTCTTAGTAGCGCTTCCTCTGTGCTTGGGTATTGCTCTGGCATCGGGTGCACCACTCTTTTCAGGTATCATAGCAGGTATCATTGGTGGTCTAGTAGTAGGGCTTTTAAGTGGTTCCAATGTCAGTGTCACCGGTCCAGCTGCAGGATTGACGGCGATAGTCTTGTCTGCAATAACCACCCTCGGAAGTTTTGAATTATTTTTGATGGCTGTAGTCTTAGCTGGTGCCATACAATTGGTGCTAGGATTTCTCAAAGCAGGCATTATATCCAATTACTTTCCAAATAATGTGATAGAAGGTATGCTTGCAGGTATCGGCGTCATCATCTTCCTAAAGCAAATACCTCACGCTTTTGGCTATGATAAAGATACCGAAGGAGATATGTACTTTGAAGAAAAAACAGGAGGCAATACCTTTACTACTTTAATGGAATCTTTTGATCACATCAGTGTGGGTGCTACCATCATTACACTAATATCGCTCATCATACTCTTGGTATGGGACAAAGTACCAATGCTAAAAAAGATAAAATTATTACCCGGTGCTCTAGTAGCAGTACTAGCCGGTGTACTGATTAATGAAATTTTTAAAATATCAGGCTCATCTTTGGCTTTAGATACAACACATTTGGTCAATCTCCCCGTTTTGGATTCTATCACTGAAATTGGTAGTCTGTTTACCCTTCCTGACTTTACCGGCTTGACCAATAAGACGGTTTGGACGGTCGCCGCAACTATAGCTATTGTTGCCTCTATTGAGACCCTATTGTGTATTGAAGCAGGAGATAGATTAGATCCTTATAAAAGATACAGCAACGCAAACACCGAGTTAAAAGCACAAGGGATAGGTAATCTCCTGAGCGGAATGATCGGAGGTTTGCCCATAACATCTGTTGTAGTCCGTACCACAGCAAATATCAATTCAGGAGCCAGAACAAAACTTGCTGCGATTATTCATGGCCTCTTCCTTTTGGTCAGTGTGTTGTCTATTCCCATGATACTTAATAAAATCCCTTTAGCAACCTTGGCAGCCATATTATTACTCATAGGATACAAGCTTGCAAACCCAGATAAAATAAAACACTTTTGGGATCAGGGTAAATTTCAGTTTATTCCATTTATAGCTACGTTGCTTGCGGTGGTGCTGACCGATCTCCTAACAGGTGTAGGTATTGGATTGGCTATCAGTATTTTCTTTGTTTTGTTAGGGAATATGAAACGCGCTTATTTCTTTAGAAAAGAAACCTATCATACCGGAGACATCATTCATATGGATTTGGCCCAAGAAGTATCTTTCCTTAATAAAGCGGCAATCAAATTGACTTTGGCTCACCTTCCTGAAAATAGTACCATTGTCATCAATGCTTCTCAATCAGAATATATAGCCCACGATGTTTTGGACCTGATCAAAGAGTTTAAAGAAGTCGGCGGACCAGGCAGAAATATCAAAGTAAAACTTAAGGGTTTCAAAGATAAATATAAGCTGGAAAACACGAAGGAAGAAAATCAGCATACTTGGTTAGAAACCAATGTTGTATGATCATAAATACAAGAAAATAATTGATCTAAGCATTGATAAAAAACCCTGTAATTAAAGGGTCAACATATTACTAATAAAAATAAATACACATTTTAAAAATAAAAAAGATGAAAGCACATAGCGCAGAATCACAAGCATCCGTTTCTCCTGACAAGGCATTACAGTTTTTGCAGGAAGGCAATAAAAGATTTGTAAATAATCTAAAAGTAAATAGAGACCTACTCGAACAAGTCAATGATACTAGAGCAGGTCAGTGGCCTTTTGCAGTAATCCTGAGCTGCATAGATAGTCGTACGTCAGCAGAACTGATATTTGACCAAGGTCTGGGTGATATATTCAGCGTACGTATCGCCGGAAATATACTCAACGAAGATATCCTAGGCAGCATGGAATTTGCTACCAAAGTAGTGGGCTCCAAAATCATCGTCGTATTAGGTCACTCTAAATGTGGTGCCGTCAAGGGCGCTTGTGATCACGTACAAATGGGCAACTTAACCAACCTGCTCAATAAAATTCAGCCCGCAGTACACGAAGAAAAAACAGTCATTGAAAACAGAAATAGCAAAAATGACGAATTTGTAGAAAAAGTAGCTAGCATTAATGTAAAACTGACTATGGAACGCATCAGAAATGAAAGTCCCATCATCAAAGAAATGGAAGACGAAGGTGCCATAAAAATTGTAGGTGGTATGTATGATGTAGAAACAGGAGTAGTGGATTTCTATTGATATAATCATCTATATCAATCCAATAAAATACAAAAAGCCAGAGATATCTTCTGGCTTTTTGTATTATATGCATGCACTACATTTTTTAATGCTTCAAACCATTGGTTCCTGACTACATCAATGAAATCAGTTGTCCAAAGCTGTCATAGCTATGATGTCCAATTAGACATTCTATAAAAATCATTTTATACCCTACTTTTGCTCTTTATATAGGCCAATTATATATCTCTTTATGGTTTTGAGTTTGTAGTTATTTAGAGTTTTGATGCTTTAATCAAGCTACCTGTTTGGCATATGGATGGTCCATCCTTCCTCCAATATTCCTCCCACCGTCAAAGCAGGTTGTCATAAGGTTGTCATAAGGTTGTCATAGGGTTGTCATATGTGATTTATATGACAACCCTATTTTTTTACTATAAATATCCTATATATTCTATACTTAAAGGTAATAACGTGGTGCTAGCAAACATATACTTTCGTTGAAACATTACTTTAGCATTTCTAAGTAATAGTTTAATCTACTTTGTGAAAATCTAGGCTCTGGAATGTATGAATTCAGCGTCCAAAAACACATTATAAATACTCACCCATAAATCGTTGGTATATTCTATAAAACAAAGATTATACTTGACCCCTATGAAGCTCTTAAAGCTTGCGGATGATCCGAACGAATATGTGGTCCCAAAAATATCCTGGCATACATCCTGATAGCGGCAATACCTGATACTACATAACCCAAGGCCATAAAAAATGCTAAAAACAACTGATCATAGGCGATGTGGGCAAATAATAGGTCCTCACCCACAAAGGTGCTGGTGATAGGAAAACCGGCTATACCCAGACATGCAAATAGGAAAATACCGGCCAGCTTTGGGTGTTTATACACATGACCTTGAAAACTATTTAGATTTAAATCAGGTTCTTCTTTACTCAATCTATACAGGACCCAATATCCTAACGGTCCTGCAATAACCAATCCCCCGAGATAAAACAACATTTCGCTAGAAGAAAGCTCCTCGTTGAACGAAATAGCTAATAATACCCACAAATGATTTAAAATCAGTAGGGACCACACTACAAATACATATCGTCTACCCGCGTATGCCCTAAATACCAACATTAAACCTATAAAAGCAAAGATTTCTGGCAATATATCTGATATAAAACCTGGGAAATGGTAACTATCTACTTTTAACCATACGCCCAAAAGTAAAGATGGTACCGTGACGATAAAAATATTTCTAGCATTAATAAACCTTAGTGTATTGCCCAAATTTTTGATGGGTTTCCACAACCATTTATCCAGTAGTATGTCCATATTCCACTCCCTAAGGCTCAAAAGAAAAAGGGTGTATTCTAGTTTTTTAGAGAAATGCGTTTCGATGTTTTCATGCTTGGCTTCAAAATTGTAAAATTGTTGTCTAATCAGATAGCTCACTATTGATGGTGAAACCAAAAGCTGATAGGTACGTAAAAATGCATTTCCCACAAAATGTACTAAGGCAAAAGTTTTCCACCCTAATGCAAGCTCAATAAACATCAGACCAATCTGGGCTGCAGAAGCATAAGCAATCTGACTTTTTACTGAAGACTGTACCCTACCTGCAGATGCACTGATCAACGCTGTAAACAGACCTACCATTCCTATTGCTACACGCGCCAGAATTTGTTCATGCCAAAAAGGCATGGTCCTGATCATCAAAAATAAACCCAAGTGTACGGACAAGCTTCCATAAAAAATGGCACTTGATGGTGTAGGTCCTTCCATCGCTCTGGGAAGCCACGATGTAAATGGAAACTGAGCTGATTTGGCACTGGCAGCTATTAACAACATGATGGATATAAACAAACCAAAAAGGGTATGCCCCTCCAAATGGTGGTGGACCAGGTCAGCATTGAGAAGTTTGTGAAAGGTTATATTTTCATGCCACAGGTGGTGACTTGCCCACATTGCCAAGATGATACCTACATCGCCTATTCTGTATACAGAAAAAACCTTAAAAGCATTTTTGACCGGAAGATAACGCTCTCGGTAGAAGGCTACCAGCAAAAATGATGTCAAGCCCAATACTTCCCATCCTGTAAACAAAGTCTCCAGATTTCCCGAAAATACAGTGAGCGTATACCCAAAATAAAATACTAAGATGGTATTAAAATATCTTTTATAACCACTCTCACGGTGCAAATAAATACGACTGTAATAGGTCACCAGAAAAATTAAAAACGACCCAACCAAACTAAATACTGCCGTAGTGGCATCGTAGTATAAGTCAATGAAAAAATTCATGTTGTGACTACTATAAATAGAAAACTCAACGATGTTTAATGGTAATGCACCATCATAAAACCATTTAAAGAGCCATAAAAAGTTGGTCAGCAAATGTAGTGATACCGCAAAAAACGCAAAGGATGATAATGCCTTTTCATTGGTCCGCGGTATGATCAGTGAAATGATAAATGACACAAAAGGCCATATGATAATAAACTCTATTATATTTTTCATTGCATGATTGTTGATAGTGAAGATATTCTAGTTTACAAAAATCATTATTTTTTTACTCATTAATAATGTTTCCATCATCAAGAAATTTAGCTGTAAACTAACTTATCTATGGATTAAAATTCAAAAACGGATATATTCTCCTCTTCTTTACGGACCCAATCGCTGTACTCTGCCTTCTGCTGTGGGCTGTAATTTGGATGGTATGGCACAAAACTACCTTTTTCAAAGCGGGTCATGTCATAAGTTTCGGGATGTACCGACACCAAATGTACCCATTCATTGATATACCATTCGTACAGTGCTGGATTTCTTTGTATGGTTTGCAGGATGATCTGTGGCTTTTGTTGTACTACGATCAATATCCTAAGCGGGTCATGCACCTCTACCATTTGGTACGGTAGGCCCGGACGAAGATCGCCATCAATACCATTGGCTACCCCGATGAGTCCCATGACGTTATGAGGTAGTTTGGTCCCGGCGCCGAGTTTTTGATTGTCTACTCGGGAGAAATAATATTCTAAGTTGATACCACCACATACTACGGTAGCTGCCGACAATATCTTGAATAAAATATCACCATCTGCATCAATATTAGGGTCGTATGAATTGAGAAATGCTCTGCGATCCAAAAATAAATGGTCCGTCATGGTGCGATCTCCCACAATGCATAGCGAATTAGTTGCATGATTGAGCTCAGGTCGTGGCTCAAAAAGCGATACCGACCTTCTTTTTACTTTTTCATGAATGTCAGGTAAATCACCACTTTTATTTACCGTAGCAAACCTGCGGGCTCTTTCATTAGCATTTTTCACAAGGGCCTTCTGAAAGGTCAAAATATTTTTCTGATGCTGGTGAAGATGATATTCATCTTTGAAATTTTCATCATAAAACATGATCTCATCTCGCGTAGTATCATGTAGAGCACCGAGAAAGATGGTACTGTCCGGAATTTCTATACCCCGTTGCCTTAGCAACTCCCTAACCTGCGGATGATTGGCCATGTGTGCGATGACCCTAGCATTGACAGACCCTGGACGACCTGAACAGGCACCACAATCATATCCTGCGTAATGCGTATTGTTCACGCTGCTGGCGCCGTGACCTACAGCATACACAAATGGAGCAAAATTTTGGATTAAGCCGATACTTTTTAGCAAACCTTCCACCCGATCAGCCATCTCTGAAACCGTAAATCCTACTTGCAAACCATCTTTAGTCACCTCGCCAGGAACATTTTCGATGGTCAACGTGGCATTTTTGTCCATATGCTTAAATGAATGCGTGGTGGCAGCACTTAGTTTAGGATTAAAAATATTGATCAGTAATTTTATACCTGACCAAAGCCCCAAAGTATGCGTAATCAGCCATCCAATGACCAAAGAATGGGTATAGTCTGCAAAATGGATATCTTTTTTAATATCTTTTACATCAGATTGCTCTTTGATAATGTATTTGGGGGTGACTGGTGCAGGACAAACTTTCATGGCATGTCGGCTATCTTTGGCCTGAAAGTAAAATTCGACTCCAAAAAAACCAGGCGTACCATAGGTGACTGCATGGCGGTCTTCGGCCTCCACATACCTACGAATAGAACCTTCCCGATCGTCAATACAAAATAAAGCTTGAAAACTTGGAGTCTGGTGGACTTCGCTCTTTCTATGGGACTTTTGAATACTCCCCAAAACCTGATCAAAATAGGACCACTCATAAGCTTCTTGCCAAATCTGGATGATATCGTGGTACTCTGTTTTTTCTACTTTTCTAAATAATGGCTGAACTTCTTTTCCGCCTTTCAATCCCAATGGCATCCATATCTCCCCATATCTTTGGTCCAATGCGTCAATTTCCAACAACAATTCAAATATAATCCAGTCTTCAAGTGTGATACGGCGGCTATCCAACAAATTTTGTGGATTATCTTCTATCGCAGACACTATACCTGACCAACCAGGATGTGCAAATTGCTGATCAAAAAGATAGTGCTCATACATCATTTCATCGCCTACCAGGATTTTTAGTAAATCGCTGATTTCTATCCTTTGATTCAAAAGTAAGGACTTGGCTCGTGGTGTTTTAAAAAAGCTCGAAAAGGTATTTTTTTCCATCTCCCTTATGGTGGTCAAAAAACCCTTATTCCACACCGGAAATCGCCAAATAGAGATACCCTGATCTAAGTAACTACCCAAAAACCGAAATAAAAATGGGTGAATTTCAAGATTCAGATCCAAGCTGTAATGTTTTTTCCAAAGACCGCGGAAGGCGCCAATACGACCACTGAAATCTTCAACATAATCAAATGACAAAAGCATTTCTTTCCACACTTCCCATAATAAACCTTTACTTTCAATGATGTTTTGAAGTATGGATATATCTATCTTTTGGTCCCTATAAAGCTTTCTATATTCTTCTAAAGATAACGTAGTAGCATATCCAAAAATAGTATTGGCTTCAGCCAAAGCGTCAAAAAACTGTCTATCCTGAAAAGCATGCAAGGTATTGTGATGAATGAAGTCCTTTAGTGCAGACTGTGCCGGCAAATAATGCTTGAGATGGTGGATGACATTGTGTTGCCTAAATGTATGTTGCGTATCCATTTTTTAATGTTGTTTTAATTTTCTAGCAGAAAGATGATGGTCTGATAGTGGTTTGTGATGATCCAATCCGATGATTTCGACCTTTCCACCAGAAGATTCATAATCATGTTTGAAATGTTCCAGGTTTTCTAAAACGGTATGATCGGTGAGCTTGGTTTTTTCCAGATCGATAGTCACATTAAATCCACAAGGTATAGAATCCAATCTTGATTTTATAGCCAGATAATTAGTAAAAAGTGCGGATTTCTCTATCACTACCAAATACTGATCATCATTAAAGGAAATTTCTACCGGTACTCTAAACAAAGATTTTACAGATGCTCCGTTAAACAAATGGATGATGATTTTGAGCAACATACCCGCAGCGATACCGATGAGCAAGTCTTCCAGTAAGGTCACGATGATGGTCACCAAAAAGATCGCTAATTGTTCTTTTCCAATATGAAATGTATGGATAAACTCCTTTGGATGCGCCAATTTAATACCCACAGCTATAAGCATCGCTGCCAAAGCCGCATTGGGAATCATTTCGATATATTTGGATGCCACCAAAACAAAAACCAGGATGAAAAAGCCATGAAAAAAATTGGCCCATCTGGTCTGCGCTCCATTATTGACATTAGCTGCACTTCTGGCCACTTC
>Ga0075154_10002534_pt1 | contig 11924 bp, 8 predicted proteins | sample JI71714BDNA_FD_70965 | JGI IMG/M metagenome (GOLD analysis project Ga0075154, IMG submission 70965) | Wastewater effluent complex algal communities from Wisconsin, to seasonally profile nutrient transformation and Carbon sequestration -... | ecosystem: Engineered > WWTP > Effluent > Algae... | reverse complement strand
GTTTTTGCTTTTTTTAGCGCGATATCGGCAGAACCCAACCACGCGCCGTCCATACGAACAAAAGCTAATATATTTGCGCCTGCATCGACTACAGCTATGTTCATTTTGGTGTTTATTTCAATTGATTTGGCTTTGGCAGTGGCTATAATTTGCTCTGCTTGTGCTAAGGTAAGATTCATTTTTGTTTTTAATTTATGATTAAGAATAGAGTTGCCATTTTATCCGCTAACTTTGCGCCCACAAAGGTAATTCTTTTTTTGAATTTTTAAACTTTAATAATAAATATGTCAAATTTTTTCGCACACAGTTCCGCCTATTTGGACGAGGGTTGCATTATTGGTAAAGGCACTAAAATTTGGCACTTTTGCCATATTATGCCCAAAGCTACTATTGGTGAAAATTGTAATTTGGGGCAAAATGTGTTTGTTGCTGACGGAGTGCAGTTGGGTAATAATGTCAAAGTACAAAATAATGTGTCCATTTATACGGGGGTAATTTGCCAAGATGATGTTTTTCTAGGACCGAGTATGGTTTTTACCAATGTTATTAACCCCCGTTCTGCTGTCAATCGCAAAAATGAATACTTGCCCACTTTGGTGAAAAAAGGCGCGACTATAGGCGCAAATGCTACCATTGTTTGCGGGGCGACTATAGGCGAATATGCTTTTATTGGTGCTGGAGCTGTAGTTCGGGGCGATGTACCAGATTTTGCGCTGATGTTGGGTGTGCCTGCGCGGGTGGTGGGTTACATGAGCCACTACGGACATAGGCTATTGTTTAACGAAAATCAGTTAGCGACTTGCCCCGAATCAGGTTTTGTCTATCAAATGGAAGGGGGCGTTGTGCGTTGTATCGCCCGATAGTTCTAATTTAAGCGGTTTCTTGCGTTTCGGTTTCGGGCTCGTTGAGTTTTCCCAAAGAATTGGCTACAATCATAGCTACTGACATATCTCCTGTGATATTGGCTATAGTCCTGCACATATCCAAAGGGCGGTCAATCGCCGCAATGAGTGCTATAGCTGCTGGGTCTATGCCTACAGATTGCAAAATAACCACCAACATTAGCATACCAGCTCCAGGTACAGCTGCGCTACCTATAGATGCCAACGTGGCAGTAACCACAATACTCAGTAATTGCCCCGTGCTCAAGTCTTGGTCAAAGGCTTGGGCTATAAATACTGTAGCAACAGCTTGGTACAATGCTGTTCCGTCCATATTCACAGTCGCACCGACAGGAATTACAAAAGAGGCGACTTCTTTATCCACACCCAAATTTTTGGTGGTACATTCCATCGTAACGGGCAAAGTGGCTGCGCTTGAAGAGGAGGAAAAAGCTACCAATTGCGCTGGGGCTATAGCCTTGAAAAATGAAAATGGATTTCTGCGGGTGAAAATAAACGCTAATAAAGCATCAACTAAGAGCATCAATCCCAAACCAATCAAAACAGTAGCTGCATATTTGCCCAAAGCCACAAAAATATCCGCATTGGGCGCTTCTGTAACTAAAGCCGCCAATAGTGCAAACACCCCAAAAGGCGCAAAGAGCATAATTACATCTATCATCTTCAGCACAATATCGTTCAGACCGTCAAAAAAATCTTTGACTTGGGCTACTTTAGGGTTGGTTTCTGGTTTCAACATCACCAAAGCTACAGCAAATAACATCACAAAAAATATAACCTGTAGCATCTGCCCGTTGTCTGTCATCGCTGCAAATAGGTTGGAGGGTACAATATCTACCAAAACTTGTATGGGGCTGCTTTCCACTTGGCTGGCTTGTACGGCTTTGGCTATATTTTCGGTAGCTTTTTGTGGAGCTTGAGCTATCATAGCAGCGCGAGTTTCTGGCGATATGCTGCCTCCAGGGTTGATGAGCAAAGCCAAACCCAAACCTATAGCTGTGGCTATCATCGTCGTGCAAATATAAAGCCCCATAGTGCGCGAACCAATTTTGGACAACTTAGCCATATCGCGCAAATCTGATACGCCTTTTATCAGCGAAGCTACAATTAAGGGAATTGCCACCATTTTTAACAGGTTGATAAAAACAGGCCCTAAGGGCTTTATCCAGTTTTTGATAAAAACCGCCCCGCCGTCTATATTAGAACACAGTAAGCCTATGGCTACACCCGCAACCATACCTATCAAAATTTGCCAATGCAATGCTAATTTGCGCATAATTTTATCTTTTTGCTAACGAATTGATTTTTTTAAGAGCCGCAAAAGTAGCATTTATTTTCATAATTGTTAATTGGCTGATAAAAAAAGCCCTTTCGGGCGAAAAGGCTTTTTGGGTTTATTAATAAGGGTCTTGAACACTTTTGCGATAAGGCACGTTGATAAAGCCCAAACTTCCAGGGCGTACTTTGAGGAAAAAACTCCAAGTTCTGCGCTCTGGGGCTGGATACCATTGCACACCCATTTCCCAACAGTGTAGATTTCTAGAAAAGGTAAAATCGGGATAAGTCAGCGTTTTGCGGCTAAAGTCATAACCTATACGCCCAATGCGCATATTCCAATTTTTGCTAAAATTGAAAGTTCCCATCAAACTCAACTCGTTGCTAGTGTAAATGGTGGTGTCTTTGCCGTTGGCGTATTTGAACGCTACACTTAAGTTGTAGTTGAGGGTTAGGGCTTGCAAAAATGCGGTGTTATTTCCACTTTTGGCGGGAGTGGGTTCTGTGCTGGTTTTTCTACCCAATAATTTGCTAATTTCAGCCCAAGAGCCATTATTTAGGGCAGTAGAAGCGGCAAAATTGCAGTTGGTTAGGCGCGCCAATCTACCGTTTTCGTTCCATTCCAACGCTTGCAATCTTCTATCCGTATTTTTATCCGCTGCGTAAGGGTCGAAGCTAAAATTGGTGGTTAAAGTTATCATTTTCAACAAAGTAGCGTTGGCGTTCATACTCACTACAGACCATTGGAACGAATCGGCAGCTATGTTATAATTGCCCGAAAGGGCTACGTTATTCAATAAAATGATGTTTCTAAACCGCTCTTTGCTCGTATCAGCAGCCGACTTGCGCCATTTGGCATCTATGCGGGTAGAAAGGGCGTAAGTAATCAGCGCAGATTTGCCCCCGCCTGGAGCTGCATCGTATCGTCTAAAAAATTGGGTGCGGGTAGGATAGCGGGAATCTGTGATAAGTTCTTGATAGTAATTCCAAAATTCGGATTGATAATCTGGCCGCCATCTAAATCCCACATCTGGGCGAAAAACAGCTCTAATTCTGTGCAATCTGCCCAAAGCAAAATTCGTAAAAGCGTAAATTTGGGTGTTCATACTCACCCCTGCGCTCATATCTCGGATTTGGTGAAAGCCGCGCGCTTTGCTCGTTTCCACCTTGCCGAAAGTGGTGTCAAATTCTATTTTATCAATAATGGTAGAATCTTCAGTATTGAAAGTGGTGTCGGGGGTTATAAATAAAGAGTTGTTGAAAACGCGCTCTTTGGACTGAAAAACCCAAGTTTCCGAATACTGTAGTTGAGGCTGTACGTTGATATATTTGAATAATTTTAAGTTTAAAGTCAATTGGGGCTGGTGTTTTATGGTGTAATCCATAGTGTCCAACAATCGCTGCAAACCTTCAGGCGCGAATAAAAGGCTGTCGTAAATGGAAATTTTGTTATCAAAAGAAACGTTGTAGGCGAATTTTATCTGTTCGTACCATTTGTCGCCGCTGCCCACTTTTCGCTTGAATGGGCTGATGTTATTCAACCGCAATTGAGAAGAGGGCAGGTTCAAATTCATCATTCTTGTCGCTGTGTTCTGGCTGTGTGAAGCGGAAATGATAAAAGTTAAGTTTTTGCTAAGTCGTTGAGAAAGAGAAACTTGAGATTGAAAAGTCCCCTGCAAAACTTGAGAAGCGGAGTTGGTATTATTTCTAAAATAGTTGGCTGTACCAAAATTGACTGAAGCGGAAAAAGTGCGGCTTGGGTGAGCTTTTACGTCTTGGTTATAAACCCAATTGATGTTGAAATCGGGCTGAACGCGATAATCTGGTGTGCCTTGTTGGTCAAAAATAAGCCTTGAATAACCAAATTTTAAATTTCCTTTGAAATTATACCGCATATTATAATTAGACTCCGCATACACCCTAAAACTTCCCCGCATATACACATCAGTCGTAAGTGCCAAATCCACGTGGTCGGAAAATCTAAAATAATAACCCATTCCGCGCAAACCCGCGCCAAAAGTGGGCGAAAATTCTATATTAGAGCTAAAAATTAACCCTGAAGACCGATTGTTTTTTTGATTGAGGGGAAAAAACGCAAAAGGCAAAACCAAAGGCGTGGGCGTTGCCATTATTTCTAGATAAGAAGGCCCCAAAACTATCAATTTGTTGGGAATGACTTTTGCTTTAGTGCCGCGAATCCCAAAATGTGGATAACGATGATTGCAAGTTGTGTACAAACAATTCTCGCTGTAAATAATATCCCCGTCTTGGGCTGTGCTGTCGTTGCGGGAGATGAATTTGGTAACTTCGCTCAAGAAAAAACCGTCGCCTTGTTTGGTGCTGGCTTCGTAAACTTTGCCCTTTTTGGATTTAAAATTAAACTCTATCTTTTTGGCTGTAAATTCTTGAGTTGCGTCTTTGAAAGTGGGTCTTTCGGTTTCTACTTCGTTGCTGTCTATAATTCCCTCAGCTGTGGCCAAAGAACTCACCAAATCTATAATAATTTTACCCGCTGTGAGTTTATAATCTTTATAGACGACCTCAGCTTTTCCGTACAAATAAATTTTGCGCTCCGAAAGCTCATAAATCATAGAATCCCGCGCTTCATAATTGACTTCAGCATCCAACGAATCGGGGGAAAATTGAATATAAGCAGGGCGGGGGAAAATCGTATCCAATAGGCTGCTGTCCGCTTCAATCTTGTTGCTATCCAAACTATTCTTTGTGCTGTCGATGATAATTTGGCTGCTGTCGTTGCTGATTTTATTCAACTTGGACATTTTATTCGGGCGCGTGCTTGGGCTATCCACTTTCGAGCTGTCATTTATAGCTATTTTGGGTTTGAAAATTTGTATTTTGTCATTCTCCACCTTAGGTTCTATAGTGGTGAGAAAGGTATCCAAATTGGCTACAAAATCTTTCGCAAATACTTGCTTTTCAATTTTTTGCGCTTTTTTGGCTTGTGTGCGGGCGCGTCGCGCTTGTGGCGTGTGATAAGGATACACGCAAGCCGAGAGTAAAGAAATAAGAGTGAAAAAATAAATGTAATTTATCCGCTGCATACAGAAAAAAGGAGGTAAAATCTATATTCTAAATGAAATGCCAAACAATTTTTTTTATAATAAAAGCCCCAAATAGCAGAAAACGGCAAAAAAAAGCTACTTTTGCAGCCAAATTTTTAAAGTTAAAAAATTCAAACTTAAATTGAACCATTTTAAATATATCGCGCTCTTGTTGTGGTTGTTGCTGCCCGCCACAGCGTTTGAATCTAGCGCAACTTATGCACCCAAACCCAATAAACGGGTGGTCGTTATAGATGCAGGACACGGCGGCAAAGACAGTGGGTCTTTGGGCAAAAAAGCCCAAGAGAAAAATATAGCGTTGAGTATAGCCCTCAAAGTGGGCGATTATCTAGAAACCCATTTGGATAATGTCAAAGTGATTTATACGCGCGACTCTGATGTGTTTTTGGAATTGCACGAACGCGCCCAAATCGCCAACGATGCCAAAGCGGATATTTTTATCTCTATTCATTGCAACTCACTGCTCAAACGGAACGAAAATATCTTAGGGTCTGAAACTTATGTGATGGGTTTGCACACAGCCGAAGAGAATTTGAACGTGGCTAAGCGCGAAAATTCGGTTATTTTATTAGAAAATAATTACGAAAAACGCTATGACGGATATAATCCCAACTCGCCTGAAGCGCATATTATCTTGTCTATGTATCAAAACGCATATTTGAAACAAAGCCTTTCTTTGGCCGAGAAAATAGAAGGCCAATTCACAGCCCGTTCCCAACGCCCAAGTCGCGGGGTCAAACAGGCTGGTTTTATGGTGCTAAAAGCGTCAGCTATGCCGAGTGTGTTGGTAGAAACGGGATTTTTATCCAATACTCAAGATGAAAATTATCTATTGTCCGAAAAAGGGCAAGTTTATACCGCTTCCGCTATCTACAGAGCTTTGCGCGAATACTTGGAAGAGTTGGATATGGGCAAAATAAATCTGAATAAAACCACCCAATTTACCCAAAATCCCGCAAATAACCAAGTTATCCACATCCCGCCTGTGGATAACTCCAACGCTACGCCCAATTCTATCGTTTATAGGCTTCAATTGGCTTCAGCTACCAAACCTATAGATATTAACGCTACCAATTTGCGCAAAGTGCAGGGTTTGCAAACCGAATTTTATAACGGTGCGCACAAGTATTTGGTTGGTAATTATCAAAATTTAACTCAAGCGCAAAATGAATTGGCTTTTTGGCGCAAAAATGGCTTCCCAGATGCGTTTTTGATAACGTACAAAGGCGGCAAAAGGCAATAAATTTTAATTTTTTTATGAAAACTTTATGAAAAAAGAATCTCTTATCGGGCTGTTTGGCTTAATTGCGCTTATTGCTTTTCTATGGGTTTATACGGCGGTCAAAAGAAGTGGTGTCCTCAAACGCAGCCTGACCTTGTACAGCGAATACGATAGCATTTTCCACCTCAAGCCCAATAATTGGGTTTTATATAATGGAATGTACGTGGGTTATGTGTCTGACCAGGAAAAAAACGAACAAACGGGCAAGATTAAAATCACGATGACTATAGTAGAAAAGGTCAAATTGCCCAAAAATACAGAAGCTGTTATCACTTATACCTCTGTTATCGGCGGGCGGCAAATTAACTTAGTCGCAGCGCAACCTTGTTTGTCGGATTGCCTGCAAGGCGAGGAAATGCTCAAAGGTAAAGTAATTTCTATCCCCCAATCTATAAAAGATGCTACAGTGGGAGTGCGCGCCAAAGCTGATTCTATTCTAAATAAATACAGCATACGGGGCAATGTGGATACACTATTGTATAATACAATGGCTTCTATCGAAAATTTGCGCAAAAATACAGATTCTTGGGCTAAAAAAATCCCCCAACTGAATAAAACTGTCAATAATTCGGTAAAATCTTATCAACAACTGTCCGACGATGTGAAAAAAAAGATGCCAGAGTACGAAAAAATGCTTAAAGATATGAATAAACAACTCGTGGGCGTACAACAAATGCAGTTGAATAAGCAAATACCAAGTTATGCGGCTAAAATAGATAGCGTGGATAAAACCATTCAAGCCAATTCTGGCACTATAGCCAAAGCAGACGCAGCAGTAGAGCGTTTGGATAAGCAAGTTAAGGGGTTTAAAAACAGCGCAACAGCGCAACAATTGATGTTTCAAGACAGCCCCGCGATTAAATTGCATAATAATATCAACCAAACCGATGCAAAGGTAAAAGATATTTACCAAAATCCCGAAAAATACCGAAGAGTGCTTAAAAAATAGATTAAGTTTTACTCGTCAAAAAATGCTTCTAATTCACTGCATATAACCTTATTACAGGGGCGGTGAAAACTATAATCACAACTAACAAAATTCTAATAAAAAACACTTAAAATGGCTTTAAAAAACGAGGTAAAAGTAGGCATTTTGGGCGCTTGCGCTGCCGTTTTGATATTCTGGGGGTATAATTTTCTAAAAGGCAAAAATGTTTTCACCAGCGGTATTGTACTCAATGCTGTGTACGATAGCGTGGAGGGCTTACAAATAGCTGCTCCAGTAACCATCAACGGGTATAGAGTGGGCGCAGTTACCAATATCTATTTGGGTTCAAAAGAACTTCAAGGCAAAGTTATAGCCGAAATGAGCCTCGATGCGGGCACAGATATAAGCAAAGACCCAGCAAGTCGCGCTATGTTGATACAACCCTCACTAATGGGGGGAAAAACCATAGAATTGAAATCTGCAAAACCCTGTTCTGGCGCAGATTGCCTCCAAAATGGCGAAATGATACAAGGGCAGACAGCTTCTATGATTGACGGGGTTAAGCCTATTGTAGAGCCTTATATCAATAAATTGGATTCTGCTCAAAAGTTGTGGGCTAGTGTGGCTTCTGAAGAGTCGGGCGAGTTGAAACAAACCCTCGCCGATATTCGCGCTACTGTCGGCAACCTCAAAAGTATATCCGATAATGTGAATAATTTATTGGTGAGCTCTTCCGTTAATGTGGCGATTACGGTTTCTAATCTCAAAGCTGTAAGCGATAACTTGAAATCTAATAACGATGAAATTACCGCTATGCTCAAAAACATCAACGCCATCACCCAACAGGTAAAAGATGGCAACGTGGAAAAATTGCTCAAAGAAACCAACGAAACGGTAGAAACGATGAACAAAACTATAGCCGAATTGCAGGGCGTTTTGAAAAAAACCAACGAAACAATGGCTCAAGTCCAAATGTTGGCTAATGTCAAAGACCAAAACGGTTTATTGAACAAACTCATCTACGACAAACAATTCTCTACCGATTTGCAAACTACAGTTTTGGATGTGCAGTATTTGGTCAAAGATATTCGCTTGCACCCAGAACGTTACCGCACCGTGTTGAGCGGCAGAAAGAAAAAATATAAACACGAGGACGCGCTCAATGACCCCGCGCACAAGACTAAATAACAGCTTGCCTAACTTTATTAAAAGATTAACGTTCTTTTATAATTTTCTAAACAAAAAAGGCTGTATTTTTGCGGTCGGATTTAATTTACAAACAATTTCTAAATTTTCTCACTTCTTATGCAAAAAATCCTTTTCCTCGCGCTCTGTTTGTTCGCTTTTACTACAGCTTGGGCGCAAAAAAATCCCGTAAAATGGACTTTTGAAGCCAAAAAATCGGGTAAAAACGATTATAAAGTTACCCTCACCGCCACACTCGACGATAAATGGGCTATCTATTCCCAAAATTTGGAAAGCGACCAAGGCCCCGTAGCTACTTCTATCAAGTTTGAATTGTCGGAAGGACAAAAAGAGGTAAATATGACCAAACCCGAAGAAGTGGGTACTAAAATAGAGGGTTTTGATAATACGTTTGAAATGAATTTGGTCAAATACAAAAAACAGGTCAAATTTGTACAAACTATAAAAGCTAAAAAAGGCCAAAAAATTAAAGGCGTGGTTACTTATATGACTTGCGACGACAATACTTGCTTGCCGCCACGCGATGTGGATTTTGAAATCTTGCTTAAATAATTTGGTTTAAAATTCGATTATGATGAGAATAATTTTATCTACAATTTTATTGTTATTTGTTGCCAATAGCCTATTCGCACAAAAACCTGCCGATGTGGTCAAATGGTCTTGGTCTGCCAAAGCAATTAGCGATACAGAATGGGAAGCTACTTTTGAAGCCAAAGTTAAAGAGGGTTGGACGGTTTATTCCCAATACTTAGAAAGCGAAGATGGGCCTGTTGCTACTTCTTTTACGTTTGAAAATGCCACATCAAAAGGCAAAGCCACAGAAACGACCTCCAAACCCGAGAACAAAAAAGAAGGTTTTGATGAAGTTTTTGAGATGAATGTTACCAAATACAAAAAAGATTTGGTTATAACCCATAAATTAAAGGTTAAAGCGGGTACAAAAGAGGTAAAAGGGTTTCTAACCTTTATGACTTGCGATGCTACACAATGCTTGCCGCCTACAGATATAGATTTTGTATTAAAACCAACTGCGCAAGCTGATACGACCAACGCCAATAATACAAATGTTGTGCCTTTGGATACACAAAACTTAGCCAAAATAGATAGCCCCAATACAGCAGTAGATACGCCCAAATTGGTACAAATCAATACCAACAATGCTTTGACTACAGAAATTAGCCGCCCTGTGTTAGTCAGTTCTCAAACTGCGCTTGCCCAAAGTGGTGGCGATTGCGGTGTTCAATCCAACGCTGTTGGTTTAAATAAACAAAGTTGGTTGATGATTTTTGTATTCGGCTTCTTGGGTGGTTTGTTGGCTTTGCTTACGCCCTGTGTGTTTCCTATGGTGCCACTTACGGTTTCTTATTTTACCAAAAGGGGCAAAGCTGGTGCAGAAGGGGTTATCAACTCGCTCATTTACGGCGCGGCGATTATTCTAATCTATGTCGCTTTGGGTTTGGGTTTAACCTTGGCTTTTGGTGCTGATATTTTGAACTGGATTTCTACCCACTGGTTGCCCAATACTTTATTTTTTATATTATTTGTAGCCTTTGCGATTTCGTTTTTTGGTTATTACGATATAAAATTGCCTTCGTCTTGGACTACAGCCACCGAAAATGCTTCCGACAAAGGCGGTTTGTTGGGAATTTTCTTTATGGCTTTCACTTTGGCTTTGGTTTCTTTCTCTTGTACAGGGCCTATTATTGGCACTCTATTAGTAGAAGCTGCCGATGGTGGATTGATGGGGCCAACTGCGGGGATGTTGGGCTTTTCTACAGCTTTGGCTTTGCCTTTTGCGCTGTTTGCTATGTTTCCTGCTTGGTTGAACGGTTTGCCTAAAAGTGGCGGCTGGATGACTTCAATGAAAGTGATTTTAGGTTTTATTGAATTGGCTTTAGCGTTCAAATTTCTATCCAAAGCTGACCTTACCGAGCATTGGGGAATTTTGAAATACGAAACTTACCTCGCTGCGACTATAGCTTGTGCTTTGGGTACAGGTTTATATCTTTTGGGTTTGATAACTTTTCCCCACGATGACCCAGAAGCGTCAATTTCCAAAAAACGCCGTTGGTTTGCCCTAACTTGGTTGGCTTTGGCTGCTTATTTTTCTACAGGTTTTTATACCAACGTTAAAACCAAAACTTACGATACGCCCGCTTTGTTGAGTGGAATTGCGCCTCCAGCTTGTTATTCATATTTCCGCCCTTGTGGTTGCCCTGCTGGGATTACCGAATGTTTCAAAGATTATTATGAGGGCTTGGCACACGCCAAAAAAGTCAACAAACCCGCTATGATAGATTTTACAGGACACGGTTGTGAAACCTGCCGCAAAATGGAAGACCAAGTTTGGGTGGATGACAAAGTGAATAAGTTGCTGAATGAAAATTTTGTGCTAATTTCTTTATACGTTGATGATAGAAAAGCTTTGGATAGCATCCGCAACACAGCCGACGGGCGCAAATTGCGTACTGTAGGCAGCCTTTGGGCTGAATTTCAAAGTGTAAATTTTGGACAACAAACCCAGCCGCTTTATGTGCTTATCAACCCCAACGAAGAGGTTTTACATTCGCCTGTAGAGGCTATTTTTGATAAAGAAAAATACGCAGAGTTTTTGCAATGTGGCTTAAACCGTTTCAAAAACCAATAAACAGCTCAATCTGAACTTAAAACAAAATCCCACTTCATCGCGAGGTGGGATTTTTGTGTTAATATCCAATAAAATTATTATGAAAATATACTCTTTAGTTAGTGTTTTTGTATCGGCTATCTTATTGATATACAGTAATTTGTTTTATTATCCCAAATACAATAAACCCCACGCCGAAGCGACTATAGGCTGGGACGTTTCTGGCTATTATTGGTATTTGCCCGCTACGTTTATCTATAAAGATGTCAAAAAATTGGCTTTTGCCGATACCATTCTCAATAAATACGCGCCCACGCCCAATTATCAACAAGCGTTTTTGCACGAAAAAAGCCAAAATTATGTGATGAAATATCCCTGCGGTTTGGCTGTACAAATGCTGCCCGCGTTTTTTATCGCCGATAATTTGGCTGCGCCTTTGGGTGATGAACGGGACGGGTTTAGTTTGCCCTATCAATTAGCTATTCAATTAAATGGTTTGTTGTGGGCTTTGTTGAGTATTTGGCTGTTGCGCAAATTGCTGTTGTATTATTACGAAGACAGGCACGCGGCTGCGGTTATTTTCTTGTACGTGGCGGGTAGCAATTACCTAAATTATGCTGGG
>Ga0075154_10002533_pt1 | contig 11928 bp, 10 predicted proteins | sample JI71714BDNA_FD_70965 | JGI IMG/M metagenome (GOLD analysis project Ga0075154, IMG submission 70965) | Wastewater effluent complex algal communities from Wisconsin, to seasonally profile nutrient transformation and Carbon sequestration -... | ecosystem: Engineered > WWTP > Effluent > Algae... | reverse complement strand
ATTAAAATAGCTCGCGAGTACGTTGGAATATCTTGGCTATCGAGTGTCCAAAGATTGCCCTCAAACTGTTTCATAAAGGATATGTAAGAGTGCGGATAAGCACAACCCACGATATAAATAGGTTTGTACCAATACTGTATTTTTAGCCGTTTCATTATCCGCCCGAAAGCTTTTTGTACAAAATTAGTTTTTCGCTGTTCGGGTCGAACGAAGCCAAATTCAGGTTCTAAAACTACAGCTTTGTTACCATTTATGCGCTGTTGAGAATAGTATAGTACGAAAAATGCTTGTATTTGCCCGTTTTCAACCGCAAAATCCAGATATTGCGATTTTTTTACGAAAGCAGCAAATTTTTTAAAGTCTTCTTGTGCGTCTGTATTGGGTTTGAGTTGGACAATGCTAAGCCGCAAATCACACAATTGTTGCATCAATTCTAACCCAATTTCTGAACCTTTTACTGAGTATTGAATCATACGGCTAAATGTGCTGGCGGATATTTTGAACATTTTTAGATTTTTCTTTACCCCTCAATAGCCCTTTGATTAATGCTCGCCAGGATATTTTGGTGATAAATCCTAACGTATATCCTTTCGCCCAATCTGGATTTTGTTGGATATAGAAGGGGTAATGTTCATTTTTTTGCAAACGTTCTATATGCGCTTGACTTTGTTCGTGGTGTAGCGTTGGTGCTTCCACAATGCCGTTGCCCACGTCTGTTTTACCCGTTTTTCGTTGTAGAAAATTGATTAAAATTTGCTTGTGATAATCAGATATATTTGGGTGATTGAGTGTCCAAATGTTTTCGTGAAAATATCTTACAAAAGCCACAAATGAATGTGGATAAGCGCAGCCTACAGTGTAGATAGGTTTATACCAATATTTGAATTTTAACCGTCTGATAAGCCGCCCGAAATACTGTTTGGTAAAATTTCCTTTTCTGTACTCAGGGTTAACAAAAACAAACTCGGGTTCTACCACGATTGCTGTGTTTCCTTCTATATTTTGGGAGGAGTATTGTGTAGCGGAAAAAGCTTGTATTTGTTCATTTTCTACCACATAATCCACAAATTGGGCGTTTTGTATAAATATACTGAAATTTTCAAAGTCTTGTTGGGCATTTACTTCTGGTTTTAATTGCACTAGACTAAGTCGCATCGCGTACAGTTGCTGCATCAATGTAGAGTTTATTGAACTCCCTTTTACAGAATAGTGGGGCATAGTGATAGGTTAAAAAAATAGTTGAAAATTAATCAAAGGGGTTAAGCCCGAAAGGTAGCGTTTGTACAAAATTTTTTCTTTTTCGTTATATTGTACATCGCGCTGATTTTTGTGATTGCTTACGTTTTGGATATCCAAAGAGGCGACAAAAGAGGTTTTTTTGAAATTTTTGCGGTATGAGGCTCTAATATCCGCTCTAAAATAATAGTTGGGAATACCAGCCCAGCCTTTGCTGTAATCCAAAATTAGTTTTTCTTGCGCCAAAGTAGCGGCTGTATCGGGTAGGATAAAACGAATCCCTTCGCCGAAAAATATCCGCGCGTTGAGTTGTAGGATTTGATTTTTGGGTAGGTTGATCTCCCGCCCGCCCGTGAGTATGTTGAAAAATCGGGCATCATTTTGGGTACTTAGCCAGATGTTATCTAAAGTTTTAAACTGCGAATAGCCATAATTAGCTGCTAAAATGGCATAATATCCTTGACTGAATTTTTTCTCAAGGGTCAAATTTATCCCATAATTTCTACCCTCTCCTTCAGAAATATAACGCCCATCGCCTTGAGTGTCGCGGGTGTTGAAATACCAAAAAGTGGAGTTGTTTTCTTCCCGTATGGGCGCGTTTAAAATTTGTTGATAAAACCCCTCTACTAATAAATAGGTGTTTTCACTCAATTTTTGTTCTAATGAGGCTACAAAATGGTTTGATTTTAACAATTTTAGGTTTCTGTTCACTTGCTCCATTTCATTGGTGCTGGGATTTCGCACTTGCACAAAATAAGCGCCCGTGGGCAGAACCGCACCGTGTTGTCCGTAAGCCAAACCTACTGTTGTTTTTTTGAGCATTTTATACCGAAGTGCCAAGCGCGGTTCAACCGAATAGGTGTTATTTAGGGTAAAAAATAGGCTGTGAATACCACCACTAATAGCCAAATTTTTGACTGGGCGATAAACTCCCGCTACAAACCCTTGCAATAATTCGGCGTGGCTGAGTGCGTTGATAATTCGGGTATAAACGCCCGTGTCTGTTTTGCCATAGTTCAAATCAAATAACATCTCTTTGGCAATAATTCCCGTTTTCAAAACCAATTTTTCACTAACTTTACGGTTGTAAGTGGCTGCTATAGAGGCAGATAGGTTTCTGTATAAATGCGTATCTATTACCGTTCCTGAGGTTAGTTCTGGGTTGTCGGGCTTCCATCTATTGAAGTACATAAGGCTGGCTGTTGTGCCCACGACGATGTTCATAAAAGACTTTTCGTTGAAAGTATGGTTGATATTCGCACCCAATATAGCTAAAGATGAACCGTTTTTATTCCGAATATAGTCCAAATCGCTCAACCATTCGCTGGTGTCTTTTTTGATAAACCAGTTCTCATTACTCAATCCCACCACCCCAAAGACATTAGCTGAAGTTTTATTATTTTTGGAGGTGAAATGGAGGTTGAAAGATACATCTTGGAAGGTGTTGGATACGTTATCGCGAACCAAATACACTCCAGCCGCCGATAGCAAACCCAAAGTCGAGTATCTGTAATTGATAAGGTATGAACTTCTCTCTTTTTTTAGTGGGCCTTCTGTAGCTAAGTTTAGCCCTAATAAACCAGCTTGAAAGTTGTGTTCTTTTTTATACAAATTCCCTTTTCTAAACTTTAAATCAGTTGCGCTGGTGATACTGTTGCCATAATCTGCCGACCAAGCCCCAATACTCCAATCTCCCCCATTCAATACTGAAGTGCTAAAAACGGTAAGTCCGCCCCCCATTACCGCCATAAAGGCAAAATGGTTGGGGTTGGGAATATCCAAACCCTCCAATCTGTATAAGGCGGTCATACTCGAATTGCCTCTCGTATTGACATCGCTATCGCCATCCCTTAGGGGTTGAACTCCAGCAAAACTCATATTCATACGGTTGGGGTCGTTGAAAGTAGCGGGAAAACGCTGCATTTCTTCTACAGAAAGTGAGCGCGAACTGACCAAAAGTAACTCATTGTTGGGTTTATTGCTGCTCTGTGCATCCAAATTGCTAATTTCTAACTCAATAAACAACTCTTTGCCCGTGCTGACGACCACCCCGCGCTGTTCCAATCGGCTGTAGCCTTTCATCTCCACTGAGAAAGTTTGCCGACCTACAGGTACGCGCTCAATCGTAAAAAGTCCGTTGTCGTTGGCATACGCGCTCAAAAACGGGTACACATTATCCACCGAAACCAAAGCCCCCACTACAGGCAAGCGCGAGTACTTGTCTATGACTTGCCCCCTTACGGTTTGATACTGTTTGGATTGGCGATTTTTTTTGGTGGGAGCTGGCTCTTGTCCCTGAACAGTTGCGTGGATTAACCCTAAAAAGATAATAATGAGAAGTGAAATTTGTTTCATACGATAAAAATAGAGGATAGAATTTGCTTATATTTTAAACACACGCCGTAGAGTGGCTACAATAACTGGGTTGGTTTTGGTTTTATTGAATAAAAAGCTGGGAATAAGCGATTTTTCTAGTTGATTTTGAGCAAGGTAGAATTTTTTGAGCTGTTTGAGTTCTGATAAAGTATCGGGCAAAGACTGCAAGCAGTTGGCGCGGAGGGATAATTTTTGCAGTTGTTGCAATTGGCCTATAGTTTCGGGTAGTTCTTCTATGGCGTTATTATCTAAATCCAACTCTTTCAACTGGGTTAGCGCGCCAATTTCTGGGGGGATTTTTCTAAACCCAAACCCAAAATTTAAACTTAGTTTTTCCAGCTTGTCCAATTGTTGTATATCGGGGGGAAGGGCTGACATAGCAAAATGTTCTATTTCCAACACTTTGAGTTGGGGCATCAACCATAATGCGGTGGGCAAACGGTGTATGTACTGTAGTTTGAGTTCGGTGAGATTGAGCAAATAAGCGATTTTTTCCCCCTGTGTGGTATCGTTTTGTCCGAATAAAAATTCGTATAATTGCAACAAACTTTGCGCTTTGGGCAATAAATCGGGGGCAAAATGGCTAGCCTGCAATAGGGCTATTTCTATATTGTCAGCCTGTGCCGAATAAAAAAGTTTATAAATTTGTTCTGTATCAAAGACTATCATTTAAAACAGGTTTAGGGTTGAAAACAGAATCTATGGGTGCTGAGTTGTATGGTTGGGTGTTGATAATTTGAGTATCTTTTTTGCTGGGGTCAATGGGTATATTTTCGTTCGCAAACTCCTCTTCGGGGGGAACAGGTTGCATTAATTGCTCGGATGAAGTGCGCATATAATCTATAAATTGAGCAGCGAAAGGCGCTATCGTTACCACCACCGTTTTGCCATAGTCGGGGATTTTAACCACGTAGGGAAAAGTGAAAGAGGTTTTTTTGGCTATCTCTGGGTCTATCACGCTGGCAGCTATAGAAAATTCAATCAAAACAGAGAACAAAAAGGTGAAAGTTGCGCTCGTTATCAACGCTGAAAATAGTTGCACAGCCCAACTTAATCTGCTCGCTTTCAAAAAACCATCTTCTATAATTTTGGATAAAATCCGCCCGATAAATAACACCGTAACCAAAGTTATCACAAAAGCCAAAAAGGGTAAATACGGCGAACGCGTTTGGAATGTTTCGCGGATAAGTTGTGCGGTGAGTTGGGTAAATTTCATAGCAGCCAGCAGAGAAACCACCACAGATATTATGGTCAAAAAAACTTTGATTGGTCCGTGCACATAGCCGAAAACAAAGCCCCAAATGACCATTATTGCGAAAAAAATATCTATAGCCATAAGCTAAAGTGCTAAAAATGAACCAATAAAAAAAGGTACTTGCCCGTATTAACGCTGCAAGTACCGCAAAAGTATATTTTTTTTGTATATTTGATTTAAAAAAATTATGCACCAGCTAATAATTTTTTCACTAAGTCGGCTATAATCTTCCCGTCAGCCTTGCCTTGGAGTTGTTTGTTGGCTGCGCCGATGACTTTTCCCATATCTTTGGGGCTGCTTGCGCCTGTCTCGGTGATGATGGTTTTGATAACATCAGTTAGCTCGCTTTCGCTCAATTGTTTGGGCAAAAATTCGCGGATAATCTCCAACTCTTCGCGTTCTTTGCTAGCCAAGTCCTCGCGCCCTTGTTGGCTAAATACAGCCAAAGAATCTTCGCGCTGTTTTACCATTTTTTGCAATAGTTTAATCCCTTTTTCTTCGGTAAAACCTTCAGAAGAACCGTCAGTTTTGACCAATAAAATTTCGGCTTTCACAGCGCGTAAGGCGCGTTTGCGGGCTTCATCTTGAGCTTTCATAGCCTCTTTGATAGCCTCGTTGATAATAATTTCTAAAGACATTTTGTTGATAATTAGTTTTGTGTTGTGTTGTAAATTTTGTGGTTTGCGTGTTATGATTGTTTGTATCGCGATTTTTTCTACAGTCTTACTACAAGAAATCCTGCAACTTATTACAAAAAAACCTTGCTACAAAAAGCTGTCTCTAACCTCCATCAGCGCAAAACCTAATAGATTTTGCCCCCGCCAAGTGCTGGCTTGCTGTGCCTTGGGATTATCTTTGCCCAGACCAATGCCCCAAATCGTATCCAAAGGGCTGGCTTCCACCAACACTTTTTGCCCCGTTTGTAATAAAAACTGTTTTAAGGGTTCGTTTTGTCCAAATTTATGCAAGTTGCCCGTTTTGACCAGCTCGTATTTGTGCTGTTCCCAAACCGCCCCGTCAAAATTCTGAACTTTCCGCCCCAGTTTTTTCGCTTCGGCGGGGCTTTGGCTAGCCAATATCTGCGCCAGCATTTCTTTATCCCCAAAAAGTTGGGCTTTACCCGCCATCATCCAATGTTCGGCTGTGGCGTAGATATTGTTATCCACCGCAAATGGGGCTTGCCACCACTGACTCAAACAAGAGGGGGTAATTTTGCCGCTGGGGTCGGGTTGGTGTCCCCAGAACATTAAGAAGTCTACACTTGGGGTTTGTTTTTGTAGCTCAATAAGCCAATTTCTGCTATATTTCATCGTTCTAATCGTTTTATCGCTGCTTTAAATCGTTTGGAATGGAAAAAAGTTTCAAAAAGGGAATTTTTTACCCATTTTTATCCAAAAAACAACCATTTGGCGCGAATTTTGCCATTTTATTTAGCAATCACAAACTTTTTGGCTGTGTAGCCGCTTTGGGTATGAACGGTGGCGAAATACACTCCTGCGGGTAAAAAATCGAGGTTCAAATCCATCCGTATTTCCTCACCACTCACGGGATATGCTTTTACCCTTTGCCCCAAAGCGGTGCTAATCTCTACAATGGCTTCTTGCGGTTGGGCGAATTGTAGGTGTAGGCTAAAATTGCCCTGATTAGGGTTGGGCATTAGGTTGAAATGGTTGAGGTTGTGTAAATGTCCAACCGATACGAACAAAAAGTTGGCGGTAATGTTGTCGGCTTGAGTTACAGCAAACTGTATGCTATTGCTGGTTGGGGTTGGGCTGATGCTGTTTAATGTCCAATTTTGAAGTTGGAAACCCGCATTGGGTAAAGCGGTAACTTGAGTATTTATCCCACTAAAATAAGTGGCTGTATAGGGCAAATTGGGTTGGATGGTGTTGATTTGCAAACTGCCAGCCGTGCGGGGCGAAGCGTCAAAAACGAGTTGATAACTGCCCGTCAAAGTGCTGTCGCAGTTAACAAGTTGGTCGATGATATTGGCGCATTTTCCCTGTATTTCTGTGCGTAAATTTTGTAGATTAGCTTGCCAATCTTGTATAGAACCACCCCAGCGGCTAATCTGGCGGGGCATTTCTGGGCTTATTTTCGCCACTATGCTATCCAAGTGGGCGAGCAAAGTATCGCAATTAAACACGTTGTTGGCTAAATCGGCGTATCTGCTGTAGTATAATTGCACAAATTGGGGGTTGGCGAATAAAGCTCTGTACATATCCGAGTGGGGAACATCTGGGTCGTTGGGGAATAAATCCGCGCCCGCCTCGCAAGGGTTGGCTTGCCAGCCTGTCGTATTTATACCCGTGTAGTTTTCGCCCAAATTGAATATATTATCCATATCCCAAAGCTCGTACTTCCATTTTACCTGATTGGGCATTTTGCGCCCGCGCCACCAAGCTGTGTTCCAATTCAACCAGTCAGAATTAACCAAAAAAGTGTTGAGGATAAAATAATCTATAAAACTCATCACATCAATCTGGCTCTCTACATACGCATAATTGGCGGGCGTGGCTAAGTTATTATTGCGCATAAAATTGGTTAAATTAACCCAAGCTGTATCGCTGCCATAACTCACCTCCAAAGCACCCCAATACTCCAACTCATCCACATATTTTTCGCTCTGTTGGTAATAATAATCGGTATAATCTGAGTCTATACGCTCGCGCATTTCGTACAAACCCCAATATTGTCCGTTAATGTACAAAACACAGGGCTGATAGCGGCGCGTGTCTAAATTTAATTCATAACGGCGCGCCAAAGATTGGGCAAAACCGTCTCTAACGTGGCATCTTGGTGCTGGGACTACGTTACCTGTAGCTGGATAATTGTCAGAACCTGCATTGCGCAGAATTAGCACATCGTAGCCTTTTCTATCCGAATAATTGGCTAAAGCGGAAACGGAATCGGTGAATAAACTGGTGTCTATGTTATTCTCATACCCATAATCATCTAAAGCGTGAAAACGAATCCCTTTTTGGTCAAATATCCAAGAGTCGTTGCCGTGCTGTCTAACCTCACCCTCCATTTCCCACATTAGCCCGCCCCCGTTTGCCCCAAAAATCTCAAAACTGGTCTGAATTCCCCCCGTTACTGAGTTGTTGAATAATCGGTCATAATTTTCAGATGCCACAGAAACTACAGGCAAATCGTGGCTGATATTGACAAAAAAGCTGCTGTTGTCGTGAAAGCTGGGGAATTTTTGCCCCAAGTTGGAAACGACGGATGCGCGCACAATGCGGGGATTGCTGATGTTGAAAGGGGTGGAATATACAAGTCGCGAGCCTGATATATTCGGGTCTGTGCCGTCCAAAGTGTAGTAAATGGTTTCATCGGGGCTTAGATTGGGTGCGCTAATACTCACCATTACGGGCGCGCTGTAAAATCCCGCTGCTGGGCTTATCGTGGGCTTGGGGCAATAACCAATGAAAGGGAAAATGCTGCTATTGCTCGCCTCGGCTGTATTTTGGTCAAAAACGCCCCACGTGGTCGCTCCGTCCTGCACTCTACCAAAAGAGTGATTTTTTTGGGTGCGAACAAGTTGCACGCTGTCGGTTACGCTTGTGCCGTTTTGGCTTAAAATTATCCATTCGCCCTTGCATTGGGTAAGTTTGAAATTGCTGTGAATTTCACCATTAGCCAAAGTGTCTTCGCCTGAAGCGAAAATAAGTAAGTACGATTGGGCAGCTATAGTCGTGTTGGCTGGAATTTGCCATTTGGTCAAATTGTTCGGATTATCGCTCATATACCAACCCCCCACATTAATTGCGCCATTGCTGCGGTTGTAGAGTTCTATCCAATCGGAGTAATTGAGGTTATAATCTACCAACGCGTTCACATTAGACGCAGAGTACTCATTAATGCAGATATTGGGTGGATTTTGGGCTTGAACCAAAGATGGAAAAAGTAACCCCAATAAGGCTAAAAAAGATAATTTGTTGCGCATAAAATACTATTGTGTTTATTTGAAAATTAGTTCGCTAATGTAGATTTGCCGAAATATAGTTGCCAAAAATAGCCAAATTTCCAACCCTGTTTAAATTTTGGACAAAAATAGTTTATTTTTCAACCAATCTTTTCTTGTTTCGGCTAAAAATAGCTAATTTTGCGTTAAATTTAGCAAAAATATAACCTTTTGGAGAATTTTTGCGTTTCAATAAAAAATAATTTCCAACTGTATGAAAATAATAACCTTTTTATTCTTATTCGCTGCTTTTGCTCAAGCGCAAACGGGCACAGGCATCCAATTTTTTGAAGGCTCTTGGTCTGAAGCTGTTGCCAAAGCCAAAAAAGAGCATAAAATTATCTTTGTAGATGCTTACGCGGTCTGGTGTGGTCCTTGCCAGCGTATGGCCAAAGAGGTTTTTACCCTGCCAGAAGTGGGCAATTTCTACAACAAAAATTTTATCAATGTCAAATTTGATATGGAGAAGGGCGATGGGCCAAAATTCGCACAAAAATACCAAGTTTCTTCCTATCCCACTTTGTTATTTATAGACGAAACGGAAAATGTTGTCAATATAGCCAAAGGTTCTCGCCCCGCCGACCAGTTTATAGCCTTGGGCAAAGCGACTTTGAACCGTTTGGATAAAAGCACAGATTTTGAGGAAAAATACGAAGCGGGCGAGCGTAGTGCTGAATTTTTGCGCGCTTATGCGTACCAATTGCTAATGGCGGGCAAACCTACCCTCAAAATAGCCAACGAGTATTTGCGCGGGCAACAAGATTTGAAAACAGGTTCTAATTTGGAATTTTTATTCGATTTTTGTAGTGAATGTGATTCGCGCTTGTTCGATTTGGTGTTGCAGAACAAAGAGGCTTTTGTCAAAGAGCAAGGTTTGGAGATTTTCAACAAAAAAATAGAAGCTGCTTGCGATGCTACTGTGCGCAAAGCGGTAGAATTAGACAATGCTGACTTATTGGCAGAGGCTAAAAAACAGATGAAAAAAGCCAACCCCGATTATGCAAAAGAGTACGCTTATATTGCTGATATTCAGTACTATTTTTCTAAAAGCGATTTGCCCAAATTGATAGAAGCGACCGATAATTATGTGAAAAAGTTTGCTAAAAAAGACGCTAAAAAACTCAACCAACAGGCTGCTTTTTTCTCTCAATTTATACAAGATGCTACCGCTTTGGCCAAAGCCGAAACTTGGGCTAAAAAAGCTGTGGAGTTAGAACCCATTTACGAACATTGGGACACTTACTACCAAATCCTAAAACTCAACGGCAAAACTATAGAAGCTGACCGCGCCCAAAAAGAGGCACAAAAATTGAAAAAACAACTACCCCAACCGATTATAAAAGACTAAATAAATTATTGACAATCAACCGATTAAATTCCTTATTCCTTAATCAAAAAACACTCGACTTGCTATGAATTTTCCCAATTTTTTGACCTTATTACGGATAATTTTGGGCTTTATTGTCCCTGTTATGGTTATTATCGACGATATGTGGTTGCGTATCTGGGCTGCTGTGTTGTTTGCTGTGGCTGGATTTTCGGATTGGTTGGATGGTTGGTATGCGCGAAAATATAATTTAATCACCAAATTGGGGCAGATTTTAGACCCTATAGCGGATAAAGTTATCGTTTTGGCTACTTTCGTGGCTTTGTCGAGTTTGACCGATATTAATATGTACTCGATTTGGTGGATAATTCCCATTTTTATCCGCGAAATTGCCGTTACGGTTTATCGATTGTTGTTTTTGATGCAGAAAAAGCCCGTTGTGGTTGCTGCCGAGCAGTTGGGAAAAGCCAAAACTGTAGTGCAGATGCTGACTTTGCCCTTTGCGTATTTTTATTTTATGTTTTACACCTATGCGGGTATGGATTTGCTCGTTTTGCAATATCTATTGTATGCGCTCTTGTTCAGTTCTTTGTATTTAACTTTGCACTCTGGAGTGGAGTTTTTTGTCAAAAATTGGGGCGTTATCCGCAAACTGTCTTTTGAGTAATTTTATCATCAATTATAGAAACAAAAAACCTACCTCATCGCTGAAGTAGGTTTTTTTATGCGCTAAAAAAGGACTTTTATTAAAAAAATTCGCTATTGAATGTTGGATACTGCGTTACTCAATCAATTACTTTTTCATTGGGGGCTAAATCCTGTGGAGGAAGCAAGTCTTATTTTATTCCCGCCTTTGAATGAACCAAACGCTCAAAAGTGGGAAATATCCATTTGTGTTTCTTTCCAATCTTGCTCTAAAAAGTTCTATATCAGCACCGAAAATACTTGGTATGCTGTGGTAAAAGAGGTTTTTGTTGAATATCCTTTGCCGCAGTTTGATTTTGAGCGGGATTTTAAACATAGAACAGAAAATTGGGGTTCAAATCCAAGTTTTGAACAAAATGAGGTATTAACCTTTGAAGAATATGACTTGAAAAATAGCCCAGCTTTTGAATTTCTATACCAAAATAAATGCACTTCAGCCGCTTTTATTGCGTTAGCTAATAACTTAAAAGAACCTTTTGGTTTTCGTTTTGAGTTAGAAAAAGGGAATTATTTAATCTCTTGTTTAGGTTTTGATGGAAATTTTATACAAACGAAGAATTTTTTTCAACAGGCAAATCCCTTTCATTTTGTTGATTATTTAGGGGAAATAATTTTCACACCTATTACTTTTCCTATCAATCAAAAAAATTAAATGATTGGCAAATTTAAGTCTATAACTTGGGATAAATTTTGCAAAACGCGCTCCATTTTATCCAAATAAATCATATTCGCACCATCCGAAAGTGCCACTTCTGGGTTGGGGTGAGTTTCTATAAAAAAGTGCTTAATTCCCACCGCCGCCGCCGCTTGAGCTAACAAAGGCGCGTAGTCTCGGTTGCCGCCGCTTGAACCGTTTTTACCGTTGGGGCGTTGTACCGAATGGGTAGCATCAAAAACAACAGGATAACCGAACTGTTTCATTTCCAATAAGTTGGTGTAATCTACCACCAATTGATTGTAGCCGAAAGTATTCCCGCGCTCTGTGAGTAAAATTTGATTATTGCCAGCTTGTTCTATTTTTTTAACCGCAAAAATCATATCCGCGCCAGACAAAAACTGCCC
>Ga0075154_10002532_pt1 | contig 11928 bp, 8 predicted proteins | sample JI71714BDNA_FD_70965 | JGI IMG/M metagenome (GOLD analysis project Ga0075154, IMG submission 70965) | Wastewater effluent complex algal communities from Wisconsin, to seasonally profile nutrient transformation and Carbon sequestration -... | ecosystem: Engineered > WWTP > Effluent > Algae... | reverse complement strand
TGTGGCACCATTCTTAAGAACAGGCAAGATGCCTGTTCCACAAAGAGTAGATTTTATTGTGGAACGGGCTTCTAGCCCGTTGCTGATATTGGTGCAAGATGTGAGTTTAAACTGAGATGTGGCACCATTCTTAAGAACAGGCAAGATGCCTGTTCCACAAAGAGTAGATTTTATTGTGGAACGGGCTTCTAGCCCGTTGCTGATATTGGTGCGCTCAATCTAATTAAATTAGATCCATGAACTAGAGAATACTGGCATGGCAGTTTATTATACTTTTGCTGACGTTTCATATTATGTTAATGATCGAAAAAGATTTTGCTAAAACTGTTGCTTTCAGATTAATAACATATCTAATTTTTCCAATTTTTTTATCCACCACCACGGCTGAAATTGTCTTGCGAGTTGCGGAATACAAACCCTGGCAAATAGAAAATGTTGATGTTGCCGTCGAACCCAAAGGTAACTTTTTTACCAAAGACTCAGAACTTGGCTACAAGCATTTGCCGGGTCAATTCAAAGTGACACTTAACGGCAATTACTCATTTAATGCCACTCACCTCAATAATAGTCTCAGAATAACACATCCCCTCACTACTTACAATTCTTCGTCAAAAAAGCATAAAATTTGGATATTTGGCTGTTCATTTACCTACGGTTGGTCATTGAATGACAGCGAAACTTATGCTTGGTTGTTGCAAGAGAAATTACCCAAATATGAAATAGTGAATTTTGGCGTTAACGGCTACGGCACGCTGCACTCGTTGATTCAATTTAAAGAAGCACTCAAACAAGGAAATAAACCCAAAGTTGCGGTGATTGCTTATGCGGGATTTCATAACCGCCGCAATACTTTGTTAAGGGCGAGAAGAAAGCAAATGGCTGCTTGGAATAAACTCGGTATTCTATTTCAGCCCGATGCGAGGCTGAATGGAGAAAATAATTTTACCTACAAAATGGCAAAACTTGAATATCGCGAGTTCCCGCTGATGCGGGTTTCTGCATTAAGCCATTTTTTGGAGGTTAATTACAATCAATTTGAAGAGGGATTGTATAGAAGCCATGAGGTTTCTAAGGCAATTATTCAAGAGTTTCACCGGGTGGCAGAGGCTAATGGTGTTAAGTTAGTTGTGGCCGGAATTAATGTCGGTTCTGCTAAGATGTTGGGGGAGTTAAGTCAGGAGGGAATTTCTACGGTGGATATTTCTGTTGATTTGAAAATACCTGCCAATAATAATTTACCTCATGACCTTCATCCAAGTGCGATCGCGAATCGGCAATATGCAGAAAAGTTGGACGTTTTTTTGCAAGGTAGTGTTTTAAGGTAACAATCTTGGACGCGCATCCATACCAAAGAAACCGGGTTTTTACCGAAATTAAAAGTTTTGATGCAAGATTTTGGCAAAAAAACCCGGTTTCTGACTACCCGTGCGTCCAGGACTATACAATTGATTGAGGGTTGCTAGAGTGATGGAAGTATTTGATGTTGTTTCTTTTAAATTGCCTCGAAAATTTCTAATTGATGGGTTTTTCCTGTTTTTACTTGTTCTCCTCACAGTTGCAGTAACATCAATCTATGTATCCAGCGAACATACTTTTTATTGGTGGGATTACGCGGGATACAATACCGCTACAGTCAACACGGCAAATTTATTTCGAGAGTCGCCAGATAAAGCATGGCGCGGAGTTATAGAATCGCTATCTAAGGAAAAAAACCTATTAATTTCTCTGCCGTTAGTGCCGTTTATTCTCTTATTTGGCGAGTCTCGGCTGAGTTACATTCTCAGTGTATCCCTGATTTATGTGCTGCCGTTTCGTCTGTTGCTGGGGGCAATTTCTGCAAAGCTAATTCCAGTTTATCCCCGCCGGGTATTTTGGTCAACTGTGCTGCTGAGTTTATTAATTCCTATGAGTTGGATACCGACTCTGCGGGGATATCTGGATACTGGCGGCTGTGTGTTTGTAGCCTTGGCAATTTTGGTTTATTTGCAGGATGTCACGCTGAAATCTTGGTGGAAAATCCCGTTGATTGGGTTTTTGCTGGCGGCGGCGATTCTGTTGCGGCGCCATTTTGCTTATAGTGCGATCGCATTTTTTGGTGCCGCGACTTTACAGGCTTTCATCGAGTTTATTGTACAGTATAGCAATCCCAAGGCAGTTATCACAATGGTTCAGGCTTTTAGCCGGGACGGGCTAGAAGCCCATCCCACAAGTCATTTAGGATTGCTATTTCAAAGTATTCAAAACAAAGGTTGGAAAAATTTGTTTGAATCCGCTGTAAAATTGGGCTTGATAGCTGTAACTAGCTTGATTATTTTAATGTTGGTAGCGGGGGATTTTACTCGCAGTGCTCTGACGGTTGACTACCGCAATTTGTATGTCGCTTGGAGTTTGCCTGTAAATGATATTTTAACTCGTTATGCGGATTTTTACGGTTTGGGAACTTGGCTGCTGGTACTGATTGGTTTTTCGGCGGGAATTCTGACTCGAATGCTGGTTCCGGCGGCGGCTATTTTTGTTTCGCTGTTTGGGGTTTTGTCGCTGATTGAATGGCTGTTAGTGTTGCGTTATGGCTACTTGCACTATACAATTCATATTACACCGATCGCACTTTTGGGACTCTCCACATTTTTCTGGACAACTTGGCTGACACTCAAGGGAAAAGTCCGGTATTTCATGCTGGGCGCGGCGGGTTTGTACCTGGTTTTGAATGCCGGAGTCGGGTTAATTCCTCTCAAAATAGATTTGCCAAGACTGTTTGTGGGTAATTTTCCGCCGTTAGTGCGATCGGACTACGACGAAGTTGTAAAATTAGTAGAGTTTCTGCGAAAATTAGCACCCAACGAAGAACCAATTTATATTGCCGGTGCTTCTAACAGTTTTAATGCTAATATCCTCAGACAAGCTAACCGAAAATTAAACCCGCCGGAGGGTTGGTGGAGATTAAATACAATCGGGAGGCCGCAAATTGACTCGCGCGATACTTACCCGCTACCGGAGTTGTTGCAGTCACAATATGCGGTGGTTGCTGTACCTTTTCAGCAGGTGTTAGCGACTGACGAACAAGTTTTGCGATCGCACGAACAAGATGTTGTTAAAGTTGTGTACGATGCCTTTACTCAAAACTGGGAAATTGCCCGCGATTTCCAATTGCTACCGGAACAGTTTAAGCTAGAAAACGGCGTGACACTCAGCGTTTACCGGAGGATGCGGCCGACTGATACAGCAACGGCAGTTAGGACTCTGGATGCAATGCAGCGACAAATAGTCGATCGACCGGGCACGCAGTTAGATTGGATTAGTTTGCATCAATCAATCTACACAAGTGCCAATTATTCAGTAAGTCAAGAATCGGATAACCTATATAATATTGTAACTCATCCAATTAAAAACAGCAAGAAACTCGATACATCTTTTCTGTATTTAGGTTCCATTTCAGATAAAGTAAAAGTTACCGGCAAACTCAATTTACCTAACCAACAATGTCCGGGAGTTGCCCTGCGCTTGACTTTGTGGGACAAGCAAGGTAAATTAGTAGACTCAGCAGAGATGGCTTATAGTCAAAAAAGTTATCTCGCCTTAAATCTATTAGTTGAAGGCAAAAATCCCATTTATCTGCTGCTTGAGGTATTGAGTAGCAGCCAACAGGATTTAACAAACCAATGTCAACTGGAGATTAACAATTTGGCTGTCAGTAGATAAATTGAACCGTCAATGCAAAAACATCAAAAATCCCACTGGTATTTTAATCTATCTCTCTATACTTTTGTCATCATCGGCTCCCTGATGGCTACTGGCTATATTTTCCCCATTGGAGGCAATTTCCCAGAAGTGCCGCCTATTCAATTTATGTTAAATCCTGAACTCTACAAAAATGACTATTACGTTCAGGAAATGGTGAAATTTAATCCGAGATATTACTATTATTATATTATCTATTTTCTCGCCAACTTAGGAACAAGCATTCCCCTAGCGCACTTTATTTATCAATTCCTCGCCTTCGGTTCATTTGTCCTAGCTTGCTACGCAATTCTCAATATCTATACTAATTCCAAACTGCCAGCAGCAGCGATGGCTTTTTTATGTATAGCCGCTTCATTTACCGATGTTGGTAACACGCTGATATTTTCCACTAAATCAGTACCCAGTATCTTCGCAATGGGTTTCGCAATCTGGGGAATTTACTTTAGTTTGCGCCAGAAATGGCTGACTGGATATTTCTTTTTTGGACTAGCTTGTCTGCTGCAATTCTTAGTGGGTTTGTTGCCGGGATTGATGATGGTTCCCGTTTTATTTATTGAATCTGTAAGACAGCGGAATTTCAAAACATTGATTTTGGCGATCGCACTTTTAGCAGCAATGGCAAGTATCGTTTACGTACCGATGTTATTAACAGGTACTACCAGCACTCAAACTATCGACAACGCCGATTTTGTCTACATTCACGCAAAAGTCCGCAACCCCCACCACATCCTCCCGTCAAATTGGTATTTGGGGAATTGGTTCAACTTTATATGTTTCATAATTGGTGGCTTACTGTGCATCAAAAATTCCGATTTATTGTCCAAAGAAGACAAGGTTAATTTTTATATAATTGTTACTACATCCATTTTGGGACTGTTTCTAAATTACATATTTGTAGAAATTTACCCGCTGGCTTTTATCGCAAAACTACAGTTAGCTAGAACCGTACCTTTTGCTCAACTAATTATATTTATTGCTGTTGCTTTGACGGTCGAGCAACTTTACAGAGAAAAACACATAGCTATTAGCTTGTTGCTGTTAGCTGTACTAACTTTGCCTTTTAGGGGTATCATTTTCCTAGGATTATCAGTTTGGCAAACAAAAAAATACGTATTTCCCAAACGATATAATATATTGTTGTGGATTTTAGCAGCAGGAACGGTAATTTTCAGCTTGATATATCCGGTGACTGATTCATGGGAAATAATGGGCGATAGAATAATTAGCATCCCAGTTTTTTTCTCAATCCTCGCCTTCCCATTCATTTTAGAAAAAACATCCCTAGCTACATCTATCAAACAAACTCTAACTCACACCTTAGCCTTAATAACTACTGCCACCTTAGTTTGTGGAATAGCAGGAATTCTGCCCAAACCTATATTAAATGTATTTCAAACAAGAGTTAATATCAATGCCGTTCCCAGAGACGACTTAAGCAAATTAGCTGTGCGATTTTCGCAAAGTAGCAGCCGCGATTCACTCGTATTAATTCCACCTTCAGTTACCAGCTTCCAGTTTTTCTCCGAAAGGGCGATTGTCGTCAACTTCAAAAACTTCCCCTTTACCGAAAAAGGCATCAAAGAATGGCAAAATCGCATGGAAGCTGTTTTAGGAGTTCCCTTAAACCCGCAAATGATTTGGGGAGGAAATGACTTTTTCATCCGCCGCAGCAGTGCGGATTTAGTCAAAGTAGCCAGAAAGTATCATGCCGATTATATCCTGACTCGTACTGACTGGCACCCAAATATTCAAGGGGAAATCGCAGACAAACAAGGCAAATGGATACTGTATAAAATCAGATAATACTATTCTTGAAAATATGATATCTTTCTTCAGTCTGCGGAGGCAGACTTTGCTTGTGTAGAAGCGATTTCAATCGCCGTTTCCATCTTGCGGTTAAATATCAAAACCCGAATCATCAATAATTTCGCTAATTTGCTTGTCCACATAATCAGCATCCACATTCCGCGCCATCAACTCAGCTAAAATCCCCAAAGAAATCAACTGCACCGACAGAATTGTACACAAAATCCCAAAAAATAACAAAGGTCGATTGCCGATCGGCCCAAAATTCATCCCCGCCAAATTCAGAAACCAAATAACTATCAAATAACTCAGCGAAACAGTTCCAACAAAGCCAAAACACAAACCCAAACCGCCAAACAAATGACCCGGTTTGTGCAAATATTGCGTCGTGGCTAACACCGTCAACAAATCAATAAAACCCCGCGCATAACGTTCCCAGCCGTAATTCGATTTTCCGTGCTTTCGCGGATGATGTTCCACGACTACTTCGCCAATTTTAAACCCTAAATTGTTTGCTAAAGCTGGAATGTAGCGGTGCAATTCTCCGTACAATTTAATCGACTGCAAAACTTCCCTACGGTAAGCTTTAAAACCGCAATTCATATCGTGCATTTGCACGCCAGTCAGCAAACACGCAACGGCATTAAATAGCTTGGAAGGTAAAGTTTTAGAAAGCGGGTCGTTCCGCTGTTTTCGCCAACCGGAAACTAAATCAAATCCCGATTCTAAATGATGTAAAAATTTGGGAATTTCAGCGGGGTCATCCTGAAGGTCAGCATCGAGAGTAAAGATAATTATCCCTGCTGCATTGCGAAATCCTGCTGAAAGCGCGGCGGATTTGCCAAAGTTGCGGCGCATTTTAATTGCTTTAATTAGTTTGGGATGTTTGCTGGCTAAATCTGTGATTTCTTGCCAGGAATAATCGCGGCTACCGTCATCTATGAAAATGACTTCGTAACTGTCAATTTCTGTTTGCAACATGACAATTTTGATTTTGTCAAACAGCAATTTTAGGGTGGCTTCTTCGTTGTGAACTGGGATTACGAAGCTGAGTTGTTTTGGCATAGAGATATTTTATTTCATTTTTGTTGTTAATGAGATTTTTTTTTATTAACCGCAGAGGGCGCAGAGGGCGCAGAGGAGGAGAAAGAGAGGTTTTTTAGTTTTTATTGATAACTTGGGAGTTTCGTAAGGCTACCCAACCTTTGCGGTTTTTAAAGGAGGCATAGGCTGTCAATAGTTTATCTGTTGGTGATGTTTGAATGTATCCTCTCCAAGCTGCGAATTCGTAGGAAGGGCCAAATAATTTAACTAAATCTGGGCGGGGAAATCCTGACATGGCGAAACCTCTAACGACATTTTCTTGGTTGAGAATGGCAATACATTTTACATTGTTTTCGGGGTCTCCTACCCAGCCAATTACTCTGGCTGCTGTTGGTGCCAGTCTGGTGGCTGTATCAAAGTATCCGGGTACTCCGTCTTTGGGGGCTGACAGTAAATTTGCGTCGATTTTTGTGTCTAATGCTGCACAGAAATTGTGTTTTTTGATGTCTCGGTTAAATGGCACTAAGTTGTTAGTTTTTAAAGCGTCGATTAAGCCGACAAAAGCGGCGGGTTTGTTGCCTACGCGGTCTTTAATTAGGGTTACGTCGGTGATGCCTAGTTGCAGTGATAATGCTACTAACGGTTGATAGGTTGCTCTGTGGGCGATCGCCATTGCAGTTTCGCCTCCCACCCCGTACATTAAAATAATCGCGACTGTGGTGACTGCAAACAGCGGTGTCAACCAACGCCCTTGGATTCTTGGTGTTGGCTGCAACTCGCGCACCCACAATACTGTCAGCACAATTGTGCTCATCCAAAACAAAGCTGGAAGTGTGGCGTAGCGGGAAGCGGTGGCTTGTTCGACGCCAAATCCCGATCGGCTAACCGCGGCCATTAACGCCGTTTGCAGCGTGTAAAGTTGGATTGATAGCCAAGGCAGCCAGTCCGCGCGATCGACCTTTTTTATAAATAGCCAATAACCCACAAAACCCGTCGCTGCAATCAAACCAATTATACCAATAATTGAAGCAACAATAATATTTTCGCTAAAAATTCCGCCGAGATAAATGGGAATATATTCGAGAGTTTTGAGCGGGTTAATTTTAGTTAAAGAAGGGTGATGAGATGGAGTTTTATAAGTTAAAAAATAAATCCCAATCACTGCAATCGAAGCAATGAAATACAAATAAGTTATTCGCCGAGGAAACCGCAGCACAACAGCAGCAGCACACAATATCGGCCACAAACCTAAAGGAGTGCTGTAACTAATACAGCCTAAAACGCCAAAAACAATGCTGCCAATTACCCACTTATTTTGTAAATGCGGGGGCGGGCACGGGGGCACCGCCCCTACCAACTCGTTACCAGGCTCTGCCTCCCTTTTATTTAATAAATCTGTCACATAGGATTGCAAACAAAATATCGAACAAATCACAAATAAATTAGCAATTATCCAGTGAACGCCACTGAATCCCCGCATCCAATTGTGAGCCGCCGCCGGAGTAAAATTAAAAATAGAAATGCAAAGGAGTAGCGAGATAAATTGCAGCGGAAAACGCCTCAAATTTAACGGCAGCAGAGCAATTAATACGTGGCACTGAATCCAAGCCAAGAACCAGGCAACTAAACACAAACCAATATTTGAACCTTGGGTGACAGCTATATTCAAGCCATAAATAATTGCCGGAATCAAGACAAAATGCTCGTTGGCCCGAAATATCCAATTAAAAGGATTTGTAGAGAAACCGTCTACTGAATAAAAATTCCACGTCATCCACCAATAATCAAAATTAGACAAGTCTCCCGCTTGCGATATCAAGTACAAAATATATGAAGCTGGTATTAGGATGCCGAGAACTGAGGCGGCAATTAAAATATATTGTTGCTTGATTTTCATGGATTGGGAAATTGCGATATTTTTAATCGATTTGGGCTAAGTTGTACGCGCTGGGATTAAAGAAACCGGGTTTTTTACTCGATTGAGGGTTTGAACCAAGTAGTTTGTGAAAAAACCCGGTTTCTGGCTACTTTACACTCAATTTTTCATTTCACTTCTCTTGCCAGCATTTTTCTGAGCCCTTGCCGCCAGTGCGGAGGATGCGTACCCAGAAGTGCTGATATTTTTACCGTAGAGAGAACTGAAAAAGCCGGACGTTTTGCGGGTGTCGGATATTCGGCGGTGGTGATGGGAATTACGCGCTGAACTTTTAGGGGAAGGCCGAGTTTGGCTGCTTCCTCAAAAATGGCGATCGCAAAATCGTACCAACTACAAACACCGCTATTAGTGTACTGGTAAGTCCCAAAAGTTTCTGGCCCGAGGAGAGGAATAATTTGCGAAGTCGCCGCACTTAAATCCAGAGTCCAAGTAGGACTTCCGATCTGATCTGCTACTACTCGAATTTCTTCTCTTTCCTTTCCCAACCTCAGCATGGTTTTGACAAAATTACCTTTGCCACCGTTGCCGTAAACCCACGCGGTTCTAATAATAATATGTCGGTTTCCCGATTTGAGAATTGCTGCCTCGCCTGCTAATTTCGACTTGCCGTAAGTTCCCAGTGGATTCGTAGAATCTGTTTCCAAATAAGCAGAACCGTGGCTGCCGTCAAATACATAATCAGTGGAAAAGTGAATCAAAGTTGCTCCCTGTTTTTCGCATTCTTCTGCAAGAATTCCGGGTGCAATACCGTTGACTGCGTGTGCTAATTCTGGTTCGCTTTCCGCTTTGTCTACCGCAGTGTAAGCACCCGCATTGACGACTAAATCCGGTAGAATTTCAGTCATTGCCTGACGGATGCTTTCGGGTTGGGATAAATCGAGGCGAGTGCGATCGACCGCAATTACCTCTCCCGAAGATAATAAAATCGGCTGCACTTCTTGAGCTAGCCGTCCGCTGCCACCTGCGAGTAAAATTTTCATTGTTAAAAAACTTCAGCTTTTTTGAAGGTTTGTCCAGCTTGGTCTTTAGCTGATAAGATTGGTTGGGCACCATCTAGCGGCCAGTCGATCGCCAAATCGGGGTCATTCCACAGGATACACCGCTCGTGTGCCGGTGCGTAATAATCTGTAGTTTTGTACAAAACTTCAGCCGTCTCGGAAACCACTAAAAAACCGTGTGCAAATCCCGCCGGCACCCAAAATTGCCGTTTATTTTCTGAACTAAGCAAACACCCAACCCACTGCCCAAAAGTCGGCGAACTTTTTCTAATATCCACTGCTACATCAAATATTTCGCCAGCAACTACCCGCAGCAATTTCCCTTGAGGCTGCTGCATTTGGTAGTGCAAACCTCGCAGCACATTTTTAGAGGATTTGGAATGATTGTCTTGCACAAATTCGGCTGTCACGCCTGTTTTTTCGACAAAAGCTTTGTGATTGAAACTCTCAAAAAAGAAACCGCGCTCGTCTCCAAAAATTTTCGGCTCAATTATCAGAACTTCCGGTATTTCGGTAGATATAACATTCATAGTTAGCTGTGAAAGTGATAAACTCATACTCAGTCTTTGCTATTTTACTATGAAAGCCGACGCATATCTCAAAAAATTGTATGCCAATCGATTTGATTCGCGACAAATGCAAGCGAAGGTGGCACTATGGAAAGTTTTAATTGACGACTTCTTACAAAATTATGTTCCTCCCGAATCAGCGGTTTTAGATATAGGCGGCGGTTACTGCGAATTTATCAATCAAATTCGGGCTAAAAAAAAATATTTAATTGATCTTAATCCCGATTCAAAGTTATTTGCTAATGCTGATGTAAATGTGCTTAATATTGATGTGTTGAATTTAGAAAATTACACATCTTTTACCGAACAGTTCGATAGTATTTTTATCTCAAATTTTTTTGAACACCTCCGCAACAAAGAGGAACTTGTAGAAATTATCTCTTTTTGCTTCGAGGCCCTCAAGCCTAGCGGTTCTCTGTTGGTAATTCAGCCTAATTTTAAATATTCATACAAGGAATACTACGATTTTATCGACCATCAATTACCGATAACGCATTTATCGCTACAAGAGCTTTTACAAACTGTCGGGTTTGAAATCGACTTAATTATACCGAGATTTTTACCCTTTTCGACGAAAGGCAGACCGGCCTCGCCCTTGCTGTTAAAAATTTACTTAAAATTGCCTTTTTTGTGGCGTTTTTTGGGAGGGCAAATGTTTGTTAAAGCATCGAAACAAAACAATAGAGGCAGAGCCTCATGACAGGCAATCCTAGTCATATGCAGGCAGAGAGATTCATCTGCGTTTAGCCGCGTTTATCCCCCTGTACCTGCCATTAAAAAAATCCCTACAAAATCGAACTTAAAACCACCTCATTAGCAGCAATCCAATCATAAATATCCTGCAAAGCTGCTTCCGGCCCAATAACAGGCCGCCATCCTGTTTTCTCCATCACCCTAGAAGAATCAGTAATAAAAATCGGAATATCCCCCGCGCGTTCCTCCAAAACAGGATTAATTGAAATCGATTTACCCGTAATCTTTTGGCACAAATCAGTTGTCTCAACCAAAGAAAGACTGTTGCTAAAACCACCGCCTACATTAAAAACTTCGCCGTCAAATTTAGCAAAATTTTCTAACTGATAATTAACTAACCTCAACAAATCTTCCACGTGCAGCAAATCCCTAACCTGCTTCCCACTGCCACCAAAACCGATATAACTCAGCGACTTTTGAAAATAGTGAGCCGCCACCCACAAACCGCAAACTCCCTGATCTACTTTACCCATTTGCCAAGCACCAGTAATTAACCCGCAGCGGTTAATAATTGCGGGTACATTGTATGCTTCCCTGTATTCCTCAATCAGCAATTCCGAAGCTAATTTAGTTGCTCCGTAAAGCGAACGGTGTCCTTTTAATGGGAAGTCTTCTGATATGCCTAACTCGGATATACCGGGTAAAGTTTGCTCAGGGGCGATCGCAAATCTATTCGGCAATTCCAGCAGCTTAACAGATTTGACACTGGCGATCGGATAAACCCGACTCGTAGACAAAAACAGCAAACTCGCACCCGTTTGTCTCGCCAACTCCAAAACATTCACAGTGCCCAGTAAATTCGTCTGCAAAACGTACTGAGGCGAACTAAAACCAGCCAGCACAGAAGGCTCCGCAGCGCAATCGATAATGCAGTCAGCATTGAGTGCAACTGGATCTAAATCTGCCGCTGTGCGAATATCCCCGTAAACAAACTGAATACCACAACTTTTAAGCCGAGGCAGATTCAATTCCGAGCCCCGGCGACGCAGGTTATCTAAACAAATTATTTGCCATTCCGGGTGCAGTTTCTTCAGGCCAATTGCCAAACAACTGCCGATAAAACCCGCACCACCAACAATTA
>Ga0075154_10002529_pt1 | contig 11938 bp, 8 predicted proteins | sample JI71714BDNA_FD_70965 | JGI IMG/M metagenome (GOLD analysis project Ga0075154, IMG submission 70965) | Wastewater effluent complex algal communities from Wisconsin, to seasonally profile nutrient transformation and Carbon sequestration -... | ecosystem: Engineered > WWTP > Effluent > Algae... | reverse complement strand
TCAGCTTTAGCACATGTGAATATGGAATCTTTTTGTCTGTAGGACAAGCTATTACAGTCCGTAGCTCGGAGTTTGATGTTGGAGCCGTATCTAACGGAGGAACAGGGATAATTTTCGAAAAGGTTATGGACACGGATATTATCAGGAATGAATTCGTCATATCCGATACTGAAACATCAGGAGTAGTACTAGAAGATTGCATTGATGGCAAAATCAGCCTCAATAATTTTTTCTTTCCTTCTACAAGTTTTGATGCAAACGACCCAGGCAGCGAGTCAAACACAGGGGTTGAACTATCTGTGAGCACCAAGATCTTGCTGGAAAATAATTGTTTCTTTGGGCCACCTGGTGGAACTATCCTGCCTCGCACTCAGGGAATTAATGTTGACAACCATGAACTATTGACAGGTCCATCAGGAATTTCGATCAAGGGCAATTCTTTCCAAACTCTAGACGTGGGAGTCAGAGTGGAAGCAGATGAAGGTACAAATGTGGTTTCCAACTGCTTCACAAATACCAACACTGCAATTTTTCTTACAGATCAAGCAACAAAAGTCAAGAGTCGCCCAAATGGCTTTTTCAATAATGCTGTAGACATTCGCTTCGGAAATGGCTCTACCAAAAAATCCAAGCCAGTGGCATTGAAGGGGAAATACAAAAGGAATGGATTTTGTCCCTGCAAAGCGAACAAGGCAACGAAAGCTCCATCAACATCCAACGATTATAGTGAATAAAATTACTTAAGTTGTTTCAAGTTTTTAAAGTCATAGTAACAGAAGCTTTGAAAACAAGTTTAAATCCATGAGATTCCCTGTACAGGAGAAGTGAAATTACCGTTCGACTGAAATTTACGGTGCCAGAAAGTCAGCATTTGAGTAATATCAGTCTTCTATAGTTATCTGGTAGCACTCAAGGTGATTATTTGTTTAACTTAAACAACATATGATTGTTCACGTAACTGATTCAGAATGATGATTGTTAGCGTAACTTATTGAGTATGTTAATTGCTAGCGTAACTTATTGAGTATCTTGATTGCTTGGGTAACGTAAATATAGTTTGTCATTTGCCCAACTTTAAAATGCATGTTGATTGTTCGCGTAATAGATGATGTTTGTGGATCCATCCATCTGTTTGTCTGTGCCAGGTGACGAGATAAAGGCAGGTAAATCAATTTTTTGGATCCATCCTTTCTGTTTGTTTGTGCCAGGCGACCCGAGAAAAAGATACGTACTTTTTTTGATCCATCCTGTTTGTATGTGCCAGGTGGCGCGAAAAAAATATAGGTAAAACCTTAATCAATTTTTTTATCCATCCATTATGTTTGTCGGTGCCAGGTGACGCGAAATCAAAGGTAAATCATTTTTTTTACAAAATCATGCTTTGCGGAATCCCAATTATTCGATTAGTAAAAATCAATGGATTAAATTAAAAGATCAATGATAGTTTAGATTTTTTTTAAAGTTTTATCAGCAAGCTTTCAGTAATCTGTATACGCTTTCATAAGCCATTTGTATAAAACTGAAGTTGTGTGAAGAAAACATCTTCAAATAAGATAGGTTATCATCTACCGGTAGAGTGTATATGCTATTTTAATAAATTAATTGAACAAAGAGATGTGCTAGTGAGGAAACTCGAGCTCTGCGCCTGCGCCACCGAGGCATTATCGAGGTAGAACATAAAAATGTAGACTTCGAAAAAGTTCATGAAATTTCTTATTTAAAATACTCTCAAGAGCAGGCTTTATCTACACACGTGCTTTTGCAAACTTTCAATTCAAGTTTGATCTTTGAAAATCCAAAGTCATCTGATTATCACAAATGAATTGAAAATAAGTTACCGTTTGAATTAATAGTTGAACCAAGACGCTTAACTTATTCAATTGGATAAATTATCTTAACTAACTAACCATTCTAACTCCCTTTTGAAAGATTTCGATCACATCTAACTTTGAAAAATATTCAGTAATTTGTAAAAATATTTAGCATGAATCCCTTGTCATTTGGAATTCATGAATTGTTGTAAAGTTGTTTAAGTGCATTCTGTAGGCAATTTGATAAATTTTTCAGATTTAAATCGCTAATAATTGCTTCAATACCTCAATTTGCTTTCGTGGTGCCAATTAAAACTTTACATGGGTGTCCTGCAAACAGGTACTGGTCCCGTCTTCTCAAGTCGTGTCCCCAGGTTCTAGAAATTCTTTTATCCGCATATTCAGTATTTGTGATTCAATAACTCAAATTGTATTGTCTTTTTTTAGTTCAGCTTATCTCCCAATTCTTTTTGCTAGGCTCCAAAGCCCAAATTTACTAGACAGTATGACTCCTTTCCATTTGTAGTATTTTTCTTGACGAATTCTCCATTTCACTAACAATCTACCCAGAAGAAATGCTTCCCAGCCCATAACTTCTTGATCCTCTATTGCCTTCGGGACTTCCTCATCAAGAGAGTTCTGTGTACTGCCATACCTTTAAAACTGGCGATATCATTTTTATTGCTGCCAAAATCCGAGCTTGGGTTCCCCGTATTATTACTAAAAGGTCAAGCTGTTTGATATCTGCTCGTAAATTGTCCATAGACTTTTTGAATATGAATAACAAAACATGCTGCATAGTCTCTATGAGTAGAGTGGGGCATTGTTCAGACTAGCAGTTTTCCATCTTTTCAGCCATTTGACTTCACCACATGCGAGCCGTTTTAAATTCAGTTCAGGATTTTACCATTGCCAAATCTCAGTGACCATACCCTCCCAGAAACCTTATGACTCGTATTAGGGATGCAGTGCCATTTAGAGCTAATGGGCGATTCTTCAAATTTGATAACTTCTCTGACCGAATAAATACCCACTTTCTAATACTCAATACTTCTTTCCAGGAATTTTGGCCAGATAACCTGCCATTAAGTTATCTCTGCCAAGTTAAATTGTTTATCTCGAGATGTATTTTGGAACCAGATGAAGTGTCCTGTCGAGACAGTTCACTAGCCAATTTTTAGTAGAGAATCCATCACATGAACATAAGTTTCTCACAAACCTGTCCCACGCCAGACAGTCTTGAGCCATCGGAATCTCATTCTTATGTTCAGGTCACAACTGAAACATCATATGGTTGATGTTTCAAATATTTGTGTGGATCTGTGTCCGTGATGAGTCTAATAATTCTGAGTTTTCAGAAAATATCTACATTTTTGGAAACTCACCATTTCTGATAGTTGTCTATTTAGGTCTGCAAACACATCGGTTAGCATTTCAACTAGATCACACGGTCTTTGAAAACTAAATTTGCGATAAAACTGGCACGCCAGACTATATAAATAAGTCTATAGCTGGAAGGCTAGATTCTAGAGTTTTCGAAATTGTTGAAATAAGTACCTGCCAGGATTCTTGTTGACTTAGGCCGATTTACTCGATTACTTTACTCAACAATAGTGCATTATATCTCATGATTTCTTCTTGCTCATCCCAATTCCCTGCAGGTGCTATTGCAACTCAAAGTGTGATTTCATCCACATCATTGGATAATCTCTTGATAGGCCTAACATTTACTGAATTGTCTTCCTTGGTAATGCAACAATAGGTGTCATCCTAACCATGATCATTTAGATACCCGAATGATTTTTATGGTACAAACTCACCTCTTGTACTTTCGAGGCGAATCGTTTCAAATTCTGCCGCTGCGGAGCCCAGCTTTTTGTCGTACACATAACTGTAACCAGCCATTGAAAACTTCTGTTTTTGAACCTAATTCTTCCATTCTTTACCCTTGTCATTCCTAGAATAAGTTAACTTATAACAGAACAAATTGAGGGATTTGCTCTATTATCTTGGCAAATAACATGTGCTGATATCAGCTACAGAGTACCCTCATAAGCATCCTTTGATGTTCCATTTATAGTGCTGATTGCATGCATTAGAGCTTGAAGTGTTCCAAACACACAAATGCATGCTTGTTTTGAGGCATTTTTGCCGTTGAATACATAGTGTACTATTCTGTCATAACATGATTTTCCACAGTTGAGTAGAGTGATCCTTTGAGACCCTTTCGAATCAGGAGGTCCAATTTTTTCTGTCAAGTAGTTAATGTCCTACAAATTTTTTCAAATTGTTTTACCTTAAATTGCCTTAATACTATGCCCAGAAAATCGCCTTTGTACCCTGATCGCGCAGAACTACTTCCTGATCTCTGCAAGTTCTGTAGTTCATTTGGACTTGCTTGCCCTTAAAGATTCATTTTACTATTCCTCAGCCATTGTTCCTACCTCTATTCTCTCAAGGGCTGGGACCATCGCCTCGGCCTTGGTGGTTAGGCTGCTTTTGTAACGTGGGATCGCGTAAGAAGTTGAGTTTGCGCAAGAAAGGAGGAGGACCTATTTCTAGCTTGCTTTTTTAGGGTTTTAGTCCATTTCTGTATCCTTTAATGGATTGACGAATTGAGTATAGAAGCATTCATTGTCCGCAACCGAACCACACTTACTTGCTTAAGGAATTGTTTGCCGTTATGGCATTTGAGATTGTGGCTGTTAGCTGCTAGAAACAGGCTTAGTTACTTCTCTGCATGTATTCCTGGTGATGCAATTGGACATCACTTCTAGGGCTGAGTCTTTGGCACGTGCTGATTTAGACAGTCTATCTGTTCCTCTTACTTTTACCTCTTTTCTAATATTGAACCAATATCTGTCATAATAAGCATTAACCAATTCATCAATGAGACTGTAGCTTTTGGAAATAACTTGCCAGTTTTCATCAGACCAAGAATATGAATTTTCATTTCTGTGTATGAAGAAACACAATTATCATGTAAGCATTTAATCCCCACTACAAATTTCATGAAAGATGAGAGGAACATTATGGTATCTCAGGCTGATTGGCCAACTATAGGAACAAAAGAAATTCTAGCAACACTGTGAAATAATCGTTGAGCCTCTACATAGGTGAGATTCAGGAAATCCTCGCGAGGTGACAAATTCATTTCCTTCAATTGAATATCAAATGCTGCAATCGATGGTGCTTCTGCAAACTCAATATGATCTGTAATCTTATTGGCGTTCTATAAGAATATTGATTTTTCCTTTTGTTCTTGATTTACCTGAAGCTTCTGCATCTGGCACAAAGTTGTAATAAGCCAAACGATAACGAAATAGATTGTGCAATAGACTTCTTGAAGCAACTCTACTATTATCATAAAAGTTGGGTGCACCGTATGAGGAGAAATGTTGTAATTTCTCCACATCAAATGATTGAGACTTTGTATCTATATCCTGATATTTTGCTCTGTTGACAATACGACAGACATCGCCACGGGAAGAGATGTGATGATTATTGCTAGAATCCTCATGGTTGACTTTTCTTAATGGAAAAAAGTCACAAATAATGTCAAGGAAATTGTATCAAGTGTGCAAAGCCACAGAAACGCCTGATTTGGACTACACGTGCAAAATCTAATTAAAAATAAGAATCTAATCCAGGATAATCTCAGAAGGCGTTTCAGGTAGGGAGGAAGGTCATTAGGATTTGCAACATCTCACTTGAACAGTAGGCAATCGCCGAAAAGCAATTCACATTAAAACGGGATTCACAATGTTCAAGGGTGGTCATTTTAGCCTCACATCTTATTTTTTTTCAAGTGAACTATTTTTTTAACGAAGTCTGATTGGCTAAAGCACTAAAAAGCAATTCACATCAAGGATAATCATTTTTGATTATCTTTGGGTGTTCGAGTTCACATCGTTTTTTTTCGCTCAAATCTCAAATGGACCATACATGTAAATAGCGCTCGTCCTCTGAACCTCATCATGAGATGTTTATAGATCTCCTCCCATATTGTCGTCTCCCAGTCAAGACCTTCAACAATTGTGATTTACATGTAAATTGTACTTGTTCTCTGACCTCATCATGAGATGTCTTTAGATCTCCTCTCATATTGTAGTCTCCCGGTCAAGACCTCCAACAATTGTGACTTTGGCTGTTAGTACAGGAACGGGTGAATGCTTCAGCAGTGAGTTCATTTGATTCTGTTTCTGACAATTCAATGGATAACTCTTCTTTTTCCATCATTTCAGAAGCATCGTTGTCAGACCCTACTGCATTGTATTTCTTCATAGTCATTGTGGTACATCCATCATTGGCCTCTTCAACTTGAGATGTTGGAACACTCGCATCACCAGCTACTGCAGATGGCCCCTCACCTTGATCCTTTGTTGCTTTTTCATTAGAGAAGTCTCCTGGAATAAATATTTCAGTTAGAAACTCATCCATGTGAAACAACACATGAAAGGATACTGATGAGGGGGATTGTGCTCAGTCTGAATTATTTATCAGATATCAAAGAAATGAGATCTGATGCAACCATTCTTATACCATTAAAATACAACGGAGACTCTGATAAAGGTCTCAGAAATCTGCATGGCTGTTGCGCACACTTTTCATGTTTTTGCTTTACAATATGGCAAATCTCATTATATACAAATCTTACTTGAAAATATGTCCCAATGATATTGCTAGATGGTTATTCTGTTAATAGTGGTTCAAAATTCCAGTTGGCCTTGTTGTAGAATTGATTAGACTAAACTAAAGTTTTTACTTAATTCTTTATTGTTATAAGTAACCTCAATCGCATCAAATTTATAGCACTTTCCACTGTCTGTGTCTATAGCTCCATTTCATTAATTAACCTTGTCATGCTCAATTTACACTATGTTTGTATGGTGGATCACACTCACACTTGAACATTTTTGTTTAACAATTACATAGTCACCTTTCCTTATGAAATAATCTTCAGCATTTAGTGTGGGTGCAAAGGCCAAAGGAAACAAAGAAAATCTTGCTGTATATTCTCATTTAGTTCACAACTTTGACCGATTGTGCAATTACGCTCAGAAACCTCTTGGATTTTGTATTCTTCGACGACCTATGTACACAAACAAGTGCTCCACCATAGGTTTCGTACAAGTTTGGTGGCGTACAAAGTTTGTTTTCGTACATAAGTTAGGTTTCGTAGCCGCTCAAACACGTGTACCTCGTTGGCTATATGAAAGAAAAATAACATCTCACATGTTGTAAAAAAACAGGATTCTCAATCGGAATTTAAATGCATTGATCTTTTGGACAAGCTGTGCGCATAGTTTGGTGCTATTATACATTAATAACTAGTTAGGTCAGTGATTTATTATGTATCAATTTCATAAATTATGCTGAAATATTCAGATGGATTAGTGGCATTCAAGGAACTGCTGCTCTAAGGTGCATTCTTAACAGGGCTAAAAAGGGGTGAATTTGGGTAAAATCTGTGCATTTCTGGCTTTTTCGGCAGTTACCAGATTCTGTTTTGGTAGAGCCACAACATCCATGCTCAAATGGTAGAAGCACAGCATTTTTGACGTCTAATCATATATCACACTTTTGAGTGTCATAAAAGTCCTCCAGAGTTCCTAGATTAGTTGACAGCAATGAGCAGGTGTGCAAGCACTTGGGCTAAAGATTGGTCAATCTGAGCAGGCGGCTAAGGAAATTCACAAGGGGTTATGAACCCAACAGGATATCAGTCTAAAATGGCAGTTAAGGTCGCGACTGAAGAGTAACATGCCATTCAATTTCTGTACATGGCTGATTGTCACAGATACAGAAAAATTATCAAATGCATGGAAAAAGAAGTATTAAGGAAAAAAATCATTTTGCAACAAATATGTGACGCATGTCACTTTTTGAATGGGTGGCATAATAAATACAGCAGAAAATCCATCCATCCTGAATCAAATTATGGGGTAACCAATACTACAGTATCATCAGAAAAAGATTAGGAGCTCAATAAAGGAAAAAGGAAATACTTTAAGTTTTTCAACTGCAAGAAGGCCATTATTTGAACAAGTCTGAAGAGAATTGCCCATAAAGGATCACCATTCTGAAGGAACCAAAGGAGTTTTGCTTGAAATCCTGTACAAAACATTGCTGACATACGCGTCGTAGCATCCAACTTCACAGTCTAAAACACATACTGGTAGTGAGCTCAGTTATCCAGTAACCAAATTTCTACTCTCAGCTGCAACAAAATATGATATGCAGTTTGAGCCCAAGGCTAACAACAGCTCTCACCAGCATAACCTATATGAAGATTTCTTGCAATGTGAGAATGATGCTTCAGAAAATTTGATGTTGACTCCAACAGTAACCTGATACAAGCCTACAACACCATTTATACTCTCCCACCTGGGGAAATAAGACCTGTTTGGTCCCAGAAGTCATTTCCATGAGTTAGTAAATCCACCACTTCACCAAGAGACTTGATATCAGCCAGCTCTGAAGTCAACATCAATGGTATCAAGTATCGACGACTCATTACTGCCAAGTTGACATACACAATATGCTCCCACTACATCCACAAGGTTTCTTTGGTAGATCGTGGGGCAAATGGTGGGATAGCAGGTGAGAATGTTTGTCTAATTAATACGTCTGGACTTCAGGTTGGCATACAAGGCGTCATAAATTGTAGATATTCTCATCGCAACTGTTAGGGGTGTCATCTTGACATAACGCGGCGAGGTTATTGGAATTTTACCATTATGACTATATGGGGTAATGAAAATTTCTCCATTAAGCTTGACAACTTGAATGGTACAAGAATATGTTGATGACAAATCCATCAGGGTCGAAGGTCTCCATCATATCATTACAATTGAGGGTAAATTATTCCATTGTCCATAACCAGCGGGTACCATACCTTAATTTACACCAATTCACAGATACTGAGTGGGACATACTCCCACATTTCATCCTGACAGTTGATGATTACTTAAACCCTCCATACTTGATCATCCCAATGATGACTGTTTCTGATACAACTCCAAATGTGAATTCGGAGAGTATGGAATGTCTATTTGATGAATTATCTAGCATCATCAATTCACAATATTTACCAGTAGGTGCCACCCAACAATACACTAATTTTCGCGCTACAGTACTCCATATAACCTATGGAACCAGATTATGAGACATTCCATCCTATTCTGGGTTTGATTCCTACTGAGAATGTGAAGTGCACATTTTTATGCTACTCTCAGTATGCTCGCATTACTGTGAGCACCACCGACACTACAAATCGCCTTTTCATTCACTAAATGTGTATTGGAGAAATGAATCCACTGCTACAGATATGGTATATTCAGATACACCTGCCCTTGACAATCTATCCACCTCTTCTCAAATCTTTGTTGGTACAGTTTCACTAGTCACTGATGTCTTTTCACGAAAACTGAAGAAGATGGTCAACTTTCCACAGCGCATATTGTAGAGTTACTTAATGATCATGAAGAAAGATTGTCTTGCTCTATAGACAATGAAAAGTATGAAGAGATTGTCGCATACTCCAACATAATCTCATATATAGAGCACGACACTGAACACTCAGTTCTGAGGAAATTCAACAGGAAAATCAAAAAGCTTGATTTGAGAAGGGTCAATTACCGAATAAAATATGCATAAACTTTGAAAGGATGATTGTGTTTCCGTCTTGCAACCAGAAAGGTCTCTTAGCCACCACCGCTACCATCGACTTATGCTAGAAACTGGTCAATTCACACTTAATTGAACTCTTGTAGATATGTTTAGAGTCAACAACACACTCAGACATAATACCAGCGAATATGGTATTAAAGTGGCAAAGATTTGATTTCAACTGCAATACGAACCAATAGATGAGATATTCTGGATATATTCATTGGTCAAGCAAAAAGCCAGCACACCTCTTTCATATTAATAATCTTGCATCTGTATAGGCAAAAATTTAAAGAGGTGGAGCCATTTAGCTGGCAGGTTTTCTGCTAGTATTTATTGTTGATGCTTTTTCTGTTATTGTTTCTGTTTGTTGTTGTTGTTTGTTGTGCGTCTGATGTCTTCACTTTGGTTTAAAAAATTGTCTTCCTGCTCTATTGCTGTTGTTGTATTGCCCATTTCTTCTGTTTCCTCCGTCACTCCCGTGATTGAATTTCCCTGGTTTGTTGTATCTTCTTCCTTTTTCGTTCCTGTTATTCAAAAGTGACAAAAAAAGAATCAGAAAGTGTAATTGACATGTTTGAAGCCATTTTATATTTACCAGAGATACACATAATCTTTGCTTGATTAATTCGTAAACTGACAAATAACCATTTCTCCAGAATGTGTAACCAAAAATGGACTTCTTTGTCATTCCCTCTACGCTACTTACTTCAGGTACACTAGAGGGAAAGTTCCATTATGAGTCTCTAAATCCTTATTTCACGTTGCTTTTTGTAGATATAATCAAATGCCTTATCAGCCACACCAGAATAAGCAGATATCCTCAAAATAAGTACTCTGCAGAAAATTCGGAAAATCCATGTTTGACCGTGAAAATACGGAAGAACGAACCTATATCAATGTATACTGACTCAACCTCTTGACATCTAAATAAAAACTTACAAACAGCTCATCAAAGAGCACGAGTATGTAATACATTAAGGGGTGCATCCACAAGTCTAATTAGCGATCAAGTATTAGTGAAATAAGCAACAAGGTCTATAAATCATATGTAGGTTGGCAATGTATACTGAATCAACCTTTCGACATCTAAATGATAACTTACAAACAGTTCATCAAAGAGCGCGAGTATGTAGTACATTAAAGTGTGCATTCACAAAACTAAGTGAAAATAAGCAACAAGGTGCTATAAATCATAAGTACGTTGGTCAGAGGTAATTGGAAGCTTTCGCCGCATAAATAAACCAGAAAAGCATTAACTTGAAAAACATCAGTTGGAAAGCTTCACGGCAATCACAAAAAGACAAAATAAAGATTTTCAAATGAGCAATCAGGAAAAACTATTCTCATTCATTTCGTAAAAATTCCGGTGAAACGAATGAATATGCCTTGAACTCCAACTAACAATAACCCTAAAGAAATCAACATGAACACAGAAACTGGAATTCCTATATAGCGCAAGGGGTGTGCTCATACTTTTTAGGAAGAAACATGAAATGATCATATTTTGTATTGATGCGCTTGATTTTTCGGATCCGTCAGATGTCAATTTGATTGAGAAGGTCCAGTATACGCACATGATCAACAAGAAATCAATACTGATGTCCTTACAGTATTGGACCATGCCGCCACCCTTTTGAAGATGTGGATAGAACATGTTATCGAGAAAATGTTTCTGGGATTTTTCTTTTGTTTAACCAGCACCTGCTGTATACTTCAGGAATAAGCAACAGTGAGACTGAGTAAACATTTGGGCTTTAGCCAAGTTTGAAGGATACTCAAATACTTGACGTTTTGACAAGGAGGTACAGTAAAATAATACACGCATATCAAATGAGGAGTGACAGAATTATGTGATAATCATTAAAGTTTCAAGAATGCGAATTCTTAGGAAAGTCATAGATAAGAGAGATTACTGAAACTATTAATTGTTTAGACTGTTGAGTAACTTATATGTTGATTGTGATTGATGGATTGAAGCGCTCAGCTTATATAATGAGTGTTTGGGTAAAGCAATTTCACATGCTAGTTGATTGTTAGGGTTAAATAATTAAATGTTACTAATGAATATTTCATTCAATTTTTTGTCAGTATCATGAGTTCAGCGATTTGCTGTTTGCTAATAGCACACTTATTCCTTCCTCACATTGCTAAAATACTTGGCAATATATGTCGATGGAGTGGTATGGTAAACATGGATAATTTAATTTCTGTAATCAATTATGTAATAATTAAAAATCAGACAATTTCAATTCGTTAATAAAATGTTCGAAATCCAAACTCTCTTGCCACATACGATCGCCGACAGCCGTGCAGAATATATTATTGAATCTCATCATAAATATTTATTTACCGCTTTGGCTATTTACTTTAGCGCCAAGCACAAACGAGCCATAGAATTGTTTGCTTAAGCCCTCCCGACAGATAGCATGCACACCGAAACAGCATAATATGAA
>Ga0075154_10002525_pt1 | contig 11951 bp, 9 predicted proteins | sample JI71714BDNA_FD_70965 | JGI IMG/M metagenome (GOLD analysis project Ga0075154, IMG submission 70965) | Wastewater effluent complex algal communities from Wisconsin, to seasonally profile nutrient transformation and Carbon sequestration -... | ecosystem: Engineered > WWTP > Effluent > Algae... | reverse complement strand
GGCAGCTTCAGCTGGCCGCCTTCGCCGCGAACGGCCTCGGTGATCAGGTAGCTTTTGGCCTGCGGGTGGAACAGGCACGTGGGGTGGAACTGGATGAATTCCATGTTGCCAACGCGGCAGCCGGCACGCCAGGCGGCGGCAATACCATCGCCGGTGGCGGTGTCGGGGTTGGAGGTGTACAGGTACACCTTGCCCGCGCCCCCGGTGGCCAGCACGGTGTGGGGCGCCACAAAGGTTTCCACCTCGTCGGTGTCCTGGTTCAGGGCGTAGGCGCCCAGGCAGCGGCGCGGGCTGGCCGCGTCTTGGCGGGCGGAAGGCTGGGCGGTGTGCTTGTCGCTCAGGATGAGGTCCACCAGGGTGTGGCTCTCGAACACCTGCACGTGGCGGGCTTGCCGCACCCGCTCCACCAGCGTGACCTGCACCGCCGCGCCGGTGGCATCGGCCGCGTGCACGATGCGCCGGTGGCTGTGGCCGCCCTCGCGCGTCAGGTGCAGGCCGGCATCGTCCTCGGTGAACGGGGTACCCAGGGCGCGCAGCCACGCAATGGCATCGGGCGCGCCTTCCACGGTCTGGCGGGTGGCCTCGGGGTCGCACAGGCCGGCGCCCGCCACATAGGTGTCCTGCACATGGGACTCGAAGCTGTCGCCATCGCCCAGCACGGCCGCTATGCCGCCCTGCGCCCAGCCGCTAGCCCCGGCGTCGATGCTGCGCTTGGTGAGCACCGCCACGCGCAAATGGGGCGGCAGCAGCAGCGCGGTGCTCAGGCCGGCCAAACCACTGCCAATGATCACGACATCGAAGCGCCGCTCTGGCGCGGCTTTCTGGGGCTGGGGTGGGGTCATGGAGCGGGGTTCAAGTGGGCGTGTAGGCCAGCCGCACGTAAATGGGGGCGTAGGCCTCGGCCTGTGTCAGCTCGATCAGGCATTCCTTGGCCAGTTCCAGCATGGCAATGAAGGTGACCACCAGCACGGGCACGCCGCGGCCCACATCGAACAGATCGGCAAACTCCACGAACTTGCGGCCCTGCAACTGGCGCAGCACATGGCTCATGTGTTCGCGCACGGAGAGCTCTTCGCGGCTGATCTTGTGGTGCTGCACCAGCCGGGCGCGCTGCAGGATGTCGTGCCACGCGGCACGCAAGTCCACCACGTTCACGTCGGGGAAACGCGGCGCCAGAGATTGCTCCACCGCCACCTGCGCGCGCAGGAAGTCGCGGCCCAGCTGCGGCGCGGTGGCCAGGTGGGCGGCGGCCAGCTTGATTTTTTCGTACTCCAGCAGGCGGCGCACCAGCTCGGCGCGGGGGTCTTCGGCTTCCTCGCCATCGGCCACCTTCTTGGGCGGCAGCAGCATGCGGGACTTGATCTCGATGAGCATGGCCGCCATGAGCAGGTACTCGGCGGCCAGTTCCAGATTGCGCTGGCGCACCTGTTCCACGTAGGTCAGGTACTGGCGCGTCACCTCGGCCATGGGAATGTCGAGGATGTTGAAGTTCTGTTTGCGTATCAGGTAGAGCAGCAGGTCCAGGGGCCCTTCGAAGGCCTCCAGGAACACCTCCAGCGCCTCGGGCGGGATGTAGAGGTCCTGCGGCATGGCGAACAGCGGTTCGCCGTACAGGCGTGCCACGGCCACGTGGTCCACCACCTGAGGCATGTCGGGGGGCAGTTCGCGCGGGGCCTCGGGGGCCGGCCCTGGCTGGGCGGCGGACATCAGCCTTCCAGCGTGGGCTGGGTCTGGTAGACGTAGGGTTTCTGCGGCACCTGGGCGGCCTTGGCCTCGGCCTGCCACTGGCGGTCTATGCGCTTGTCCCACAGCAGGGCGCGGCCCTGCCGCTGCTCCTGCTCCAGGGTGGGCTTGGCGGCCTTCAAGGAGTCGATGAACTGCGTGGCGTCGGAAGCGTAATGGGGGCGGGCGAAGAAACTCATGGTGTGGGGGCGGACGAATCCGGAAGCTAGGCGGCCATTTTAGCGGGCAGTATCAATCGGCCGGGTGCAGGTGCGCCGCAAACCCCGAGCGCTCGACGATGGAGCGCGGCTGCTCGTTCAGGCCCACCATGCTCAGCCGCCCGCCGCGTCGGTGCAGCGCCTTGTGCAGCTGTTCCAGCGCATCGAGCCCGGTGGTGTCCAGCGAGATGAGCTGGCGCGCATCGAGTACCACATGCAGCGGGCCGTCGTGCGCTTCCACCGCGGCGGAGATGGCATCCATCTTGGTGATGGCGCCGAAGAACAGCGAGCCGTACAGCTGGAACGTGAGGCGCTGCACCGGAGGGGCGGGGGCTGGGTCTGCCGCCAGGGGCGTCTGGTTAGGCTCCACCGCCTCCACCCGGAAAATCTCGCTCTGGCGCTTCACGAACAGCACAATGGCCAGCACCATGCCCAGCTCCACCGCCACGGTCAGGTCGAAGACCACCGTGAGGAAGAAGGTGCTGAGCAGCATGAGCCGGTAGTGCACGCTGAAGTTTTTCAGGCGCTGGAATTCGCGCCATTCGCCCATGTTCCAGGCCACGAACAGCAGCACACCGGCCAGCACCGCCAGCGGAATGTGCTTGGCCAGCGGTGCCGCGGCCAGCACCACCACCATGAGCGTGAGCGCGTGCACCATACCCGCTATGGGCGATGTGGCCCCAGCCCGGATGTTCGTGACCGTGCGTGCAATGGTGCCCGTGGCCGGCATACCGCCAAAGAACGGCACCACCGCGTTGGCCACCCCTTGCGCCATGAGTTCCTGGTTGGGGTCGTGCTTGGGGCCGTCGCGCAGCTGGTCGGCCACGCGGGCACACAGCAAAGACTCTATGGCGCCGAGCAGCGCAATGGTGAGCGTAGGCGTGACCAGCAGGCGCACGGTCTCCCACGAAAACGCGGGCAGCTGGAAAGCCGGCAGGCCCTGCGGAATACCGCCAAAGCGGCTGCCTATGGTTTCCACCGGCAGGTTGGCGGCCCACGCCACCAGAGACAGGCTCAGCAGTGCCACCACCGGCCCCGGCAGCCGCGATGTGGCCTTGATGGCACTGACCCGGCCCATGCCCTCCAGGCGCTTGAGCATGGCCGAATCCGGGGCCCACAGGCGTGGCCACAGGAACAGCCCCAGCACGCACGCCGCACCCAGGCCCAGCGCCCACCCGTTGATGGAATCCAGGTGGCGGCTCAGCGTGGCAATCTGGCTGAAAAAGTCGGCGGGCATACGGTCTATGTCCAGCCCCAGCAGGTCGCGCAGTTGCGACAAGCCTATGAGCACCGCTATCCCGTTGGTGAAGCCTATGACCACGCTCACCGGCACAAAGCGCACCAGCGTACCCAGCTTGAAAAACCCCAGCAGGAACAGCAGCACGCCCGCGCTGACGGTGGAGATGAGTAGGTTGGCCAGCCCATAGCGCTCGACAATGCCGTACACGATGACGATGAACGCCCCGGCCGGCCCACCAATCTGCACCGAAGAGCCGCCCAGCAACGAAATGATGAAGCCCGCGATGATGGCGGTCCAGAGACCCGCCTCCGGGCTGAGCCCACTGGCTATGGCAAAGGCCATGGCCAGCGGCAGCGCCACAATGCCTACCGTGGCCCCCGCACCCACATCGCGCGCCAGCCGCTCCGAGTTGTAGCCCTTCAGGTCGGCCAGCAGGCGCGGGCGGAAGCGCGCCACGGGGGGTAAAGGCGGCAGACCTAGGGGCATGGGCCAGCGGCTCAGTGAATCCGCATGCCCGGCTGCGCGCCCGGCCAGGGTTCCAGCACGTAAATGCCGGGCACCGCTTTTTCGTCGGCGTGGCTGGCGGCCAGCACCATGCCTTCGCTCACGCCGAATTTCATTTTGCGCGGCGCCAGGTTGGCCACCAGCACGGTGAGTTTGCCCACCAGCTGCTCCGGCTGGTACATGCTGGCTATGCCCGAAAACACGTTGCGCGTGCGGCCTTCGCCCGCGTCCAGCGTCAGGCGCAGCAGCTTGGTGGAGCCTTCCACCCGCTCGCACTGTTCAATGCGGGCAATGCGCAGGTCCACCTTGGCAAAGTCGTCGATGGTGATGGTGGGGGCCAGGGCTTCCCCGCCTGGCAGCAACGGGGCCTCCGCCGCAGCCGCGGCAGTTTCCACGGCGGCGGGCGGCTCGAACAGCGCTTCCAGCAACTTCGGGTCCACGCGCTGCATCAGGTGCTGGTACACCCCTACCGCATGCCCGGCGCCCAGGCGCTGGCTGGCGTTGGCAAAGGTCAGGGGCGCGCACTGCAGGAAGGCTTCCACGCGCGCTGCCAGCGCGGGCAATACCGGTTTCAGGAGCAGCGTGAGCAGGCGGAACGCTTCCACGCAGGTGGTGCATACATCGTGCAGGCGTTCGGCCGTACCGTCCTGGCGCGCCAGTTCCCAGGGCTTGTTCTGGTCCACGTAGAGGTTCACGCGGTCGGCCAGGGCCATGGTCTCGCGGATGGCTTTGCCATACTCCCGCTCGGCGTACAGCTCCGCAATGGCGGGCACGGCCTGCTCCAGGTGGTCCAGCAGGGTCTCGCCATCGACCGACACCACGCCCAGCTTGCCCTCGAAGCGCTTGCTGATGAAGCCCGCCGTGCGCGAGGCGATGTTGATGTACTTGCCCACCAGGTCGCTGTTGACGCGGGCCACGAAGTCGTCGGGGTTGAAGTCCACGTCTTCCACCCGGCTGTTGAGCTTGGCCGCGATGTAGTAGCGCAGCCATTCCGGGTTCATGCCCAGGGAGAGGTACTTCAGCGGGTCTATGCCGGTGCCCCGGCTCTTGCTCATTTTCTCGCCGCCGTTGACGGTGATGAAGCCGTGCACGTTCACCTGGCTGGGGGTTTTGCGTCCGCTGAAATGCAGCATGGCCGGCCAGAACAGGGTGTGGAAGTAGGTGATGTCTTTGCCGATGAAGTGCACCTGCTCCAGCGCCGGGTTGGCCATGTAGGCGTCGTAGTCCAGGCCCAGCTTGTTCAGGTGGTTCTTCAGGGACGCCAGGTAGCCGATGGGTGCATCGAGCCAGACGTAGAAGTACTTGCCCGGCGCATCGGGAATCTCGATGCCGAAGTAGGGCGCATCGCGGGAAATGTCCCAGTCGCCCAGGCCGCCTTCCCCGTTCTCGTCGCGCTGGAACCATTCCTTGATCTTGTTGAGCACTTCGGGCTGCAGGCGGCCGGGTGCGGCGGTCCAGGCCTCCAGGAAGGCCACGCAGCGCGGGTCGCTGAGCTTGAAGAAATAGTGTTCCGACGTCTTGAGCACCGGCGTGGCGCCCGACAGCGCGGAATAGGGGTTGCGCAGCTCGGTGGGCGCATACACCGCGCCGCACGACTCGCAGGAGTCGCCGTACTGGTCCTTCGCGCCGCACTTGGGGCATTCGCCCTTGATGAAGCGGTCGGGCAGGAACATGTTCTTCTCGGGGTCGAAGAACTGCTCGATGGTCTTGGTGGCAATCAGGCCAGCGGCCTTCAGGTCCTTGTAAATCTGCTGGGCCAGTTCGTGGTTCTCAGGGCCATCGGTGCTGTGCCAGTTGTCAAAGGCAATGTGGAAGCCGTCCAGGTAGGGCTTGCGGCCCGCAGCAATGTCGGCCACGAACTGCTGGGGCGTCTTGCCGGCCTTCTCGGCGGCGATCATGATGGGCGCACCGTGCGCGTCGTCGGCGCACACGAAGTGCACCTCGTGGCCGTGCATGCGCTGCATCCGCACCCAGATATCGGCCTGGATGTATTCCATGATGTGGCCAATGTGGAAGTGGCCGTTGGCGTAAGGCAGGGCGGTGGTGACGAAGAATTGGCGCGGCATAGAAACCAGTGGGGTCCGCGTAGGGTGCGGCCATGGAGGTGGATAGACAATCCCCAAATTCTATGCCTGTGTGCTGGCTCCGGCCCGTGCCGCCTTCACACCCGCAGCGGGTCGCGCCGCCGCTCGGGCAGCGCGCGTGGAGTTTCCGCGTGCTCCCAGCCAAAGAAGCTGCCGATCTCGGCCCGCTGTGCCAGGGCATCGCGGCGGCCCAGCGCCATGAGTTCCTGCGTGAACGCCGATTCGAACAGCAGGTAGCTGGCCAGGGCACCTCCTGCCGGCGCCATGGCTGGCCCTCCCACTGGCCCTCCCACTGGCCCTGCCGCCGGCCCCACCGCTGAAACGCCCAGCCCGCCCAGCAGCGCCTGCACCGGCCGGGGCAGGTCCTGCACGTGGCGCGCGGCTATGGCATCGATGCGTTCCGAAGGGGAAATCACCAACAGCTCCACCGGCCGCAGCACGCTGGCGTGGCGCGCACTTTCGGCCACCAGAGACAGCGTCTGGTTGATGCGCCGTATGCGCTCAATGTCCACCGAGAGCGCATCCAGAAAGATGCTGGACATGGCATGCCCGGCAATCTGGGCCAGCGAGGGGTAGCCCGGCTCGGTGTGGGCGGGTGGGTCGTGGCGCGGCTCATGCAGCCGGCCCGCCCCAATGACCATGATGCGCTCGGCCCCCAGGTGTATGGCGGGTGCCACTGGCGCGGTCTGGCGCATGGAACCATCGCCAAAGTATTCGCGCCGATTGCCCAGAGGCAGGTTCACGGCCGGGAACACGAAGGGAATGGCCGAACTGGCCAGCAGGTGTTCGTGGGTGATGGTCTGGCGCTCGGCGTGGCGCTGGGAACGTATCCACGGCTGCAGCGCACCGTGTCCCTGGAAGAAGGTCACGTGCTGGCCGCTGGTGTAGCTCGATGCGGTGACCGCCAGCGCCTGCAGGCACCCGCGCGCAATCAGGTCAGGAAGCCGCTCCAGCTGCACCATGTCGCGCAGCAGTGCTTCCAGGGGGGTGTTGTCCAGCAGGGACCGGGGCTTCAGCCGGCGCCAGCGCGCCACCATCCAGCCCGCGGTGAGCAGGCCCACCCATCGTGCCCCCGAGCGGGCCACACCTATGGCATCGGCGCGGTACACCTGTCCCGCCTGGAAATGGCGCCACACATCGGCAATGCGGGCAACGGTCTGCTGGAACTGGTCTGCCCCGCTGGCCAGGGCGGCCGCGTTGATGGCGCCGGCCGAAGTGCCCGTGACAATGCCAAACGGGCTGAACCCAGCCTGCGGGCCTGCCCGTCCCGTCCATTCTTGCTGCATGGCCGCCAAAGCCTCCAGCACGCCCACCTGGTAGGCGGCACGGGCACCGCCGCCCGTGAGCAGCAACCCCACCGAGGCGGGCGGTGGGCAGGATGGTGTGGCGGCTGGGGTGATGGCACAGGCTCCGGGAAAGCGCTGGCCCCATTGTGTGGGGTGCTGCACAGTGGACTTCTGCGGGAAAACACCGAGCGCGGCATCGGCGACAATGGCAGGTTGAGGCCCGAAACGGGTCTTTGCGCTTTTATCGCCTCTCTTTTGCCCATACACCCAGTGCCGTCAGGGACAGCGCCCCGCGCATAGACTTGCCGCCCACAGGAGAAGAACCCCCATGTCAGTGACCGAACAAGCCATCATGGAAGCCCTCAGGGGCGTGACCGACCCGAACACGGGCAAGGATTTTGTGTCCACCAAAGCGGTGAAGCAACTGCAGGTAAACGACGGCGATGTGTCGTTCGAGGTGGAGCTGGGCTACCCCGCCAAAAGCCAGATTCCGGCCCTGCGCAAGGCCCTGATTGCCGCGGCCAAGAGCGTGCCCGGCGTGGACAACGTGTCGGCCAACGTGGTGACCCGCGTCACCGCCCATGCCGTGCAGCGCGGCGTGCAGCTCATGCCCAACGTGAAGAACATCATTGCCGTGGCTTCGGGCAAGGGCGGGGTGGGCAAGAGCACCACCGCCGTGAACCTGGCGCTGGCGCTGGCCGCCGAGGGCGCTGCCGTGGGCCTGCTCGATGCCGACATTTACGGCCCCAGCCAGCCCATGATGATGGGCATTGAAGGCCGCCCGGAAAGCGTGGACGGACAGACCATGGAGCCGCTGGAGAACTACGGCGTGCAGGTCAGTTCCATCGGTTTCCTGATTGACCGCGACGAGGCCATGATCTGGCGCGGCCCCATGGCCACCCAGGCGCTGGAGCAGCTGCTGCGGCAGACCAACTGGAAAGACCTCGATTACCTGATCGTGGACATGCCCCCGGGCACTGGCGATATCCAGCTCACCCTGAGCCAGCGCGTGCCCATGACCGGCGCCGTGATCGTGACCACGCCGCAAGACATTGCCCTGCTCGATGCGCGCAAGGGCATCAAGATGTTCGAGAAAGTGGGCGTGCCGATTCTGGGCCTGGTGGAGAACATGGCCGTGTATTGCTGCCCCAACTGCGGCCACACCGAGCACATTTTCGGCGCCGATGGCGGCAAGAACATGGCGGCCGAATACGGCATGAGCTACCTGGGCGCGCTGCCGCTGAACATGAGCATCCGCGTGCAGGCCGACAGCGGTATGCCCACCGTGGTGTCCGACCCCGATGGCGAGATCGCGCAGATCTACAAGAGCGTGGCGCGCCAGGTGGCCATTTCCATTGCCGCCAAGGCCAAGGACTTCAGCTCCAAGTTCCCCAGCATCAAGATCAGCAAGGACACCTGAGGCCCGCCGTGCCGCTGCCCCCTGCGCACCCCCGCAAGCCCGTGCATACCCGCAAGGTGGAGTACCGCGGGTACGAGCGCGAGGACGGGCTGTGGGACATCGAGGGTGAACTCATCGATACCAAGCCCTACCCGTTCGAGATTCAGGGCGAAGGGCAGTGGGCGCCGAACGAGCCCATCCACCACATGGAAATCCGCGTCACGGTGGACAACAGCATGGTGATTCAGGCCGTGGAGGTGGCCATGCACGCGCACCCGCATGGCCCCTGCCCGGAGGCCATGCCGCCCATACAGGGCTTGGTCGGCGAGACTCTCGGCCGGGGCTGGCGCAAGACCATAGAACGCCACCTGGGTGGGGTGGCGGGTTGTACCCACCTGCGGGAACTGCTGTTCAACCTGGCCACGGCCGCTTTCCAGAGCCGCTCAGCGTCCTTCGCTCCCCCGCCCGATGGCCGCCCGCCCATGCACCTGGGGCAATGCCGGGCCTGGGCCTTCGATGGCCCGGTGGTAGAGCGTGTCTACCCCATGTTCTTTCACTGGAAGCCGCCGGTACCCCGGTAACGCCGCAGCGTGTGGGACGGGCTCTCGCCAAAGAGGGCCTGGTAGTCGCCGGCGAAATGGCCAAAGTGCCAGAAGCCGAACTCGGTGGCGGCGTCGGTCACGGAATGGGCGCTTTTCAGGCGCCGACGCACTGCATTGAGACGCATGGTGGTGAGCCAGGCCAGCGGCCCCATGCCCCAGCAGGTCTGGAAGGCGTTTTGCAGCGTGCGCCGGCTCACGCCCAGCGCCGCACACAGCTCGCCCACCGAGGGAGGGTCGCCCAGGCGGCTGTCTACCAGCTGGGTGGCACGCTCCACCAGCACCAGTTGGGCAGCGGTGGGGCGGGTACCAGGCTCCTGCGTGCTTGCCGGTGCAGGGCACAGCGCCAGGGCCACCAGATCGAGCAGTTGGGTGCGCACCTGCTTGCGCAAAGGCGCCGGGCCCAGCGGTGCGCCTGAGCCCAGTCCTAGGCCTTCGCTGGCGCTCGCGCTGTGGAACAAGCCGGTGAGGAACTGGCGCAGGCGGGCCAGCACGGCGGGGTCGGTGGGCAGAACACCCGCCCGCGCTGATGTGGCGCCATGGCCTTCGGAAGGGGCATCGCCATGGGCCCCGGCAAAGGCGATGTGCGCGTCGAACAGCGGGCGGTCCATTTCTATGCAGACCATCACGTGGCGTTGCGGGGAGCGGAACTCGAACCCGTCCTTGCCCGAAAACACGTGCAGCTTGCCGCCGTGGGTGGGCTGGCCACAGAACTGGGCGTTGCCCTCCAGCAGCAGCGGTACGCCCAGGGCAAACACATCGTCGCGCACCCAGCCGGTCTGGTGCAGGGATTGGTGCAGGTCTTCCACGAACAGCCCCACCCCATCGAGCTGCAACTGCTGCACTGTGCCGTCGAATCGCCCACGGGAAAGCTGCAGATAGCGCTGATTCCAGCCTTGTAGCGCTGCGGCCTGTTCATCGATATCGCCAAAGCGGGACGTGACCACACAGCCTGGTTCCGTGGCTGACAACGGCGCGGAGTGCACCGGAATGGGGGGCATGACGGGGACCATGCCGTCGGGAAGCAATCGCTGTGCCACGGGGACGTGCCTGCCTTTGCGATGCGCGCCACCCGTCGGTGACGGCCGGGTAAGCGCTTGCCAAAACGGGATAGCCCGTTGCGGGGCCACATGCTGGAATGCCCCCCACACCCAGCGGTAGGCCTTGTGCGCCGCGGGTTGCGTCGCTACCAGGTCCACCAACAAAAACCGGGAGGTTTCCGTGTCCAGTGAAAAACCAGCCAACCAGGACGAAGACTTGAAGCTACTGCACAGCATGGGCTACGCCCAGGAGCTGTCGCGCAATATGAAGGGCTTTCAGAACTTCGCCATTTCTTTTTCCATTATCTGTATCTTGTCCGGCGGCATCAACTCGCTCGGTCAGGGGATCAGCGGTGTGGGCGGCGCGGCCATTGGCATCGGCTGGCTGCTGGGCTGTGCCGTCAGTTTCATCTTTGCGCTGGGCATGGCGCAGATTGGCTCGGCCTACCCCACAGCGGGGGGCCTGTACCACTGGAGTTCCATTCTGGGCGGGCGCGGCTACGGCTGGCTCACCGCCTGGCTGAACCTGCTGGGCCTCATCACGGTGCTGGGCGCCATCAACGTGGGCACCTACAGCTTCTTCATGGGCGCCTTCGGCCCCACGCTGGGGCTGGAGAGCAGCCTGGGCCTGCAGGCCGCCTTCGTGGGCGGCATCACCATCATCCAGGCCATCGTGAACCACGTGGGCATACGCGCCACCGCTCGGCTCACCGACCTGTCGGGCTACCTGATTCTGGGCGGCGCCTCGCTGCTCACCATCGTGCTGCTGGTGTATGCACCCAGTCTGGACTTTTCTCGCCTCTGGACCTTCACCAACTACAGCGGCGCAGCCGGTGGCGATGTGTGGCCGGAGACCCAGAACCTGCTGCTGCTGTTTGGCCTGGGCATGCTGCTGCCCATCTACACCATCACCGGCTTTGATGCATCGGCCCACACCGCCGAAGAAACCAAGGATGCTGCCCGGGCGGTGCCGCGCGGCATCGTGAACTCGGTGATCTTCTCTGCCCTGTTCGGCTGGGCCATGCTGAGCGCCTTTGTGCTGGCCATTCCCGATATGGATGCGGCCGCCGCCAGCGGCTGGGGGGTGTTCTTCCACACACTGGACGCGGTGCTGCCCGGCGCGCTGAAGCAGACGCTGTATGTGCTCATCTTCATCTGCCAATTCATCTGCGGTCTGGCCACAGTCACGTCGGCCTCGCGCATGATTTTTGCCTTCGCGCGCGACGGTGGCCTGCCGGCCTCCAATGCGCTGAAGAAGGTGCACGCCCGCTTCCGCACCCCCGTCGCTGCCATCTGGACCGGCGCCGTCATCTCCATCCTGTTCACCCTGTACACGCCGGCTTACGCCACCATCGTGTCGGTCACGGTGATCTTCATCTTCATCTCCTATGGGTTGCCCATCATTGCTGGGCTGTTTGCCTACGGCCGCAGCTGGACGCAAATGGGCCCCTGGGATATGGGCCCGGCGTTCCGGGTGGTGGGGGTACTCGCCATCTTCGCGATTGCGCTGATCTTCTACCTCGGCGTGCAACCGCCCAACGACGCTGCGCTCACCATCACGCTGGCCTTTCTGGTTCTCACGGCGGTGGTGTGGTTCGGCTTCGAGAAACGCCGCTTCAAAGGCCCGCCAGTGGGCGATGAAGTGGCCCGCCGACAGGCAGAAATTGCAGCCGCCGAGAAGGCGCTGAACGAGGCCGCATGAGCGCCGCATTGCTCAGCAGCCCTGCGCGGGCTGGCCGGCTGGCCGGCAAGGTGGCCTTGGTTTCCGGGGGCGCCACCGGGGTGGGCGGCGCAGCCTCACGCCTGTTCGCGGCCGAGGGCGCCCAGGTGGCAGTGCTCGATATCAACGCTGCTGCCGC
>Ga0075154_10002522_pt1 | contig 11957 bp, 11 predicted proteins | sample JI71714BDNA_FD_70965 | JGI IMG/M metagenome (GOLD analysis project Ga0075154, IMG submission 70965) | Wastewater effluent complex algal communities from Wisconsin, to seasonally profile nutrient transformation and Carbon sequestration -... | ecosystem: Engineered > WWTP > Effluent > Algae... | reverse complement strand
GCGGTAAGCTCGGCGGTAAGCTCGGCGGTAAGCTCGGTAAAGCTATCCAGAATACGGACGATTTCGGCTTGGATGGCCAGTGATTTTTCTGGGTTGTTTGGGCAGGGGGTTGGAATCCTTAATTCGTTTAATACGGATTGTGTTTGGCTTGGAACACCACCAGCCTGGTTCATTCCGCCGAGACCTACTGTTGTCAAAAAATAATAAAGATATTTAGGATCGACCTGCGTTTCATCAATTTCCGTATAGAAAATGGTGTCTACAGTCCAAAATGGAACATCGACGAAGAATAAATTACCCAACGAGCCTTTTCTGGGAATCAAGACTGATGGTTTATTGTAAGCATAGGTATCTGCATATCGCATGATCCCCCCGGAGCCATAAACTGGAAACTCACCATCACCAAGAGATTTGTGATCTTTACCGTTTTTTATACGCACAATATCGCCAAGACGCTTGAACTCAACCCCATTTGAGCAGTTTTGAGCAATTAGTTCATCAATACGACTCATGCCTCCAGCTCCTTGCCTTCAATTTCCGCTACTATGGCATCAATATCACGTCGCAGCTGGTCTATGCGGGCAACGGTGGTTTTTAGCTCGGCATTGAGCTGGGTAATATCGGTAAGTTCACGGTTGTCTTTGGCTTCGATATAGCTGCTAACCGACAGGTTATAGTCATTAGCCGCCACCTCTTCAAACGGCACCGAGCGGGCAAAGTGTTCAATATTCACTTTGCTATCAAACACGTCCATAATTTGCCCGATATGCGCATCGGTTAGCAGGTTATTGTTAGTTTCTTTTTTAAACAGGCCGCTGGCATCAATAAACTGGGTGGTGGTGTCTGTTTTGTTTTTTGCCAGTACCAAAATATTAACCGCGATGGTAGTGCCATAGAACAGGTTTGGCGCTAACGAAATCACCGTTTCAACATAGTTGTTGTCAACCAAATATTGGCGGATTTTTTGCTCTGCCCCGCCACGGTAAAAAATACCGGGGAAGCAAACAATTGCCGCCCGGCCCTTGCTGGATAAGTAGCTAAGCGCATGCAGTACAAAGGCAAAGTCGGCTTTCGATTTTGGTGCTAACACGCCTGCTGGGGCGAAACGCTCATCGTTAATTAGTGTTGGGTCGTCACTGCCTTTCCATTTCACCGAGTAAGGCGGGTTAGACACAATTGCATCAAAGGGTTTGTCGTCTAAAAAGTGCGGCTCGGTTAGGGTGTTACCCAGCTGCATATTAAACTTGTCGTAGTTGATGTTATGCAAAAACATATTCATCCGCGCCAAGTTATAGGTAGTGTGGTTAATCTCCTGACCGAAAAAACCCTCTTCGATAATATGGTTGTCGAAATGCTTTTTGGCTTGCAGCAGCAACGAGCCAGAACCGGCTGCCGGATCATAAATCTTGTTTACGCTGGTTTGTTTATGCATAGCAAGCTGGGCAATAAGCCGTGACACATGCTGTGGGGTAAAAAACTCGCCGCCCGATTTACCGGCATTGGCGGCATAGTTGGAAATTAAAAACTCGTACGCATCGCCAAATAAATCGTTTTCATTGTCTTCAAACTGGGCAATTTCTAGCCCGGCAACCCCTTTTAGCACCGCAGCCAAGCGGCTGTTTTTATCTTTTACCGTATTGCCCAGGCGGTTACTGGTGGTATCGAAATCGGCAAACAGGCCTTTAATATCGCCCTCTGATGGGTAGCCACTGGCAGAGGCTTCGATAGCCGCAAAGGTTGCTGCAAGATCAGTGTTCAGGCTTTCATTGCTGTGCGCGTTTTTTGCTACGTTGGCAAATAGCTGGCTGGGGTAAATAAAGTAGCCTTTGGTTTTAACGGCGTCGTCTTTAATCTCGGGCGTGATCACGCTATCTGGCAGTTCTGCATAATGAATGCTGTCGTCATCCGCTTCGATATAGCTGGCAAAGTTTTCACTGATAAAACGGTAAAACAGCGCACCCAGTACATATTGCTTAAAATCCCAGCCATCTACCGCACCGCGCACATCGTTGGCAATAGCCCAAATTTGCCGGTGTAAGGCAGCGCGTTGTTGTGTACTTGTCATGCTTAGTGTCCTGTATTGATTGGCGTGTATTGTGCTGCCCGCTAAAAAGATCAGCCACAACATAGAATAAGCGGCGCTAAACACCTATTTGCAGTGTTATTGTGAGGTGTGTAGTTTATGGCCGATTGTATATTTTTGCGGTTGGCATAAGCTACAAGTAGTGTACTACGTGTTACTAAAGAGAAAAAGTAACAACCGGCAACAGACACAGATACCGGGCTTTCAACTCTACTACAACAGCCTTGGGCATATTGATATGGTTGCTGTGCAGCAGCCGTTCACGCTCTTGTCAGTCAGATGGCGATAAAGCAGGCTTAACGTCAGCTTCTGAGTGCTCTGCAGCAGGCAGCAAATCTTCCAGAAAAAATGCCGATAACTCAGAGCGACCATTTAATCCCGCTTTGGCATAAATGGCGATAGATTGTGCTTTCGCGGTTTTTTCAACTGTGCCACGTAGCATGGAAATTTCTTTCAAACTTAACCCTTTAAGTAACAAAAATGCCACTTCACGTTCGGCGGGTGATAAACCCCAGTGCGTTAATTGGGTATCGATCATTGCCGATAAACCCGCCAGGTAACGTTTGGATTGCTGGCGCCAACGAGCAGCCTCTTGCTGCAAGTTAGCGGTAAGCCTGCGCTCTTTTTTTAATGCCCTGCGCAGCTGCAGGCCTTGCTGCAGCAGATACCCAATCCCCCCTAGTGCAATGAGTGCAGTTGAGCCTTCGGCTATAACATGCCAGGCTACAACGCCCTGACGTAGATCGGTTACTAGGTCAATACTAACAACGATAACGATCAATAGCAGTGTTAGTAACAGCACAGTACGCTCGTGATTATTCACCTGCCACCTCAATCATCTTCATGAACATTCGTCTCGAGTTTATCTTGCTCAATGGACTGTAGCTGCAACTGTATGCCGAACAGGCTCAGAGTACCAGTATTTTGCTGATAGTTCTGCCACAGGTAGCTGCCAAAGCTCAACGTTAGTAGCAGAAAAACCACCCCTGCCAGCTTATAGGCTGGCACCGCTGCTGTACTTTCGGCTAATCCCGATTTAACGCCCGTTACCATACTTTTGGCGAGCTGATCACGATATTGCATGCTGTGCAAAACGACACCCGCGATATGCGCAATCACGACAAAAATGAAGGCATCTGCCATAAACTCATGTATGTCTTCCAGAAACTCCGCCCGAATATCTGCTGCCATCAATATCCCGGTTAGCGTGAGCCCAGCAGCCAGCCCCATCATGGCTATTGCCGCCCAACTTGATGCGGGATTGTGACCCGCCCAAATCACCTTTTGCCCGGTCACAACCGCTTTCAGATAGGCCAAAAGTTGCCTGGGCTGCAATGAGAAATCACTGAACCGGGCATGTTTGGAGCCTACAAAAGACCATACAATGCGTAAAATAACGGCAAAGCCCATTATTAAGCCCGCCAACATATGCCAAGCAAACACGGTTGACTCGTCATCAACCACATTGGCTAGGGTAAAAGCAGTAAGAAAACTGACAGCAAAAAGCCAGTGAAACATCCGGGTGGGTAAATCATAAATACGCGTTTTCATCTTATGGCACCTTAGTGTTTAGACGTTTGTCTTTCATTAACCTAAGGTATCAACCCAAAAACCGCTATTGACCAAAGGGTATAAACCAAGGATTTATATCTGTAACTCACTGAAAAGTAGACATAACGATTCACGCGAGCTGGAGAATAATTCATTAATTGCTACGATAGCGCTGCTCCCGATATAACCAGGACGGCAGTAACACCTGCGCCAGTGCCCGGCGCTGCGCTGCCGGCTCGGCGGCAGTATCCGTCAGTAATAGCTGTTTATCATTGAGCAAATAGCGCGCGGCGACACTACTACCATCCGGTTTTAATATCGTGACGGCCGCTTCACTGGCGCTTTGCTGCTCTAACAGCGCAAAGTACTGATCAAACTGCAGCAGCGCCCGGCCCGGTGAGTGATCATCTCGGCTAAAATCCCGCCCAAGTAGCGGCGTATCAGCACTGATGCCCATTAAAGACAAAATGGTAGGGGCTAAATCAATCTGGCTGGCCAGACTGTTAATCGCTTTTGGCTTGAGATCTGCACCTAAAATCAGCGCCGGGATCTGAAATTTATGCACAGGCACTAAGCTATTGCCATACACCCGATTATCGTGATCGGCGACGATAACAAACAACGTATTGTGCCAGTAAGCCTGCTGTTTCGCCTCTGCAATAAATTTGCCCAGCGCATAGTCTGCGTATTTTACCGCATTATTGACGGTCGCTTTATCGCTATCGTACAAGGCAATTTTGCCGTCTGGAAATTCAAAAGGTTCATGGTTTGATGAGGTAAAAATTAAACTAAAGAATGGCTTTTGCTGCGCCACCAGTTCTGCCATGTGTTTTGCCGCCGCGTTAAATACATCTTCATCACTGGCGCCCCAGCTACCAACAAACTCCGGCTGGGGCATTTTCGGTAAATCGATCACTTCGCTAAAACCATTACCGGTAAAAAAGCCGCGCATATTGTCAAAATGCGCTTCGCCACCATAGACAAAGCTGGTAAGAAAACCTTGCTGTTGTAAGGTGCTGGCCAGGGTATAAAAGTTTTGCTGCGCGCCGGAGAGTTTCACCACACTTTGCGCCGGTGTCGGCGGAAAACCCGCTACTACCGCTTCAATACCGCGCACCGAGCGGGTGCCGGTGGCATACATATTTTCAAACCACCAGCCCTCGTTTTTAAGCTGTTCCAGCGCTGGCGTTACCGGCAAGCCGCCCAAACTTTCAACAAAGGTTGCACCCAGGCTTTCTTCCAGAATAATCACTAAATTAAGCGGCTGCGCACGTTCCATTGCAGGCTGGCGAAGTGCCAGAGTAGGTAATTGTGGATCATTAAATTCCAGGTGTTTTAACCACGGCCAATCCAGCGCCAACTCAAGCATTTCCTGCTCTGGCAACTTGCCATAGATCTCGCTGGAGCGGGCTTCATGTTTCAGGCTATAGACGGCATACAGTACCGAGTAGGGCGAGTTTATGATGAGTGAGTTCACCATGGCATCGCCGGTAATGGCAAACAGCGCCGGATTGGCTGGCCGGTGCTCCGTAGTAGAGCGAATAGCCGCGAAGGCAAGCAATACCAAAAGCGGCCAGCTAAGTAGCAAAGTGCGATAACGGGCAAAAGGCCGGGTTTGCGTCAACACCTGCCGTAGCGCCAGATTACCGAGCCACAATAATGCCAATAAGGCCAGCACACCACCAAGCAGCATGCCGCGATAACCTTGCCATAGCGTACCAAACACTTCTTTGGGATATTTTAAATATTCAATATACAGCCGGTTTGGTCTGACATCGTATTGCAAAATAAATTGCGGCGTAGAGACTTCCAGCAATATCACCAGTGCCAGCCCCAGTAATAACCAGAGATGATTTAGCTGGATCCAGACTTTAAAACTGCTCTTTCGCGCCAGCAATGGCGCAAGTAGCAAAGGTATTGCCAGCCACAGACCAATAAAAATCAGATCAGCTCTTACCCCCTGCAGCAGCATAGTGCCAATATCAACCGCAGCAGTTACCCGGTCAAATTGCCACAATATCAGCCCAAGCCGGCTTAACGATAAAATCACTAAGACACTAAAAGTAAAAATAAAAAACGGTAGAAAAGGCCCTAAAGCGTGCAAAGCTGAACGGTATGTTGACATTGTTTTTGACATAAGAACGGTTCCAAAAATTTTTATGCAGAGTATCGCCACAAGCTTAAGGAAATCTTAAGGCTGGCAATACATCCTTATATTATTGGTAATTATGGACTTAAAAAATGAAATCTCCCGCTAAAGGTTTTAGCCGCTTATGGCACGCAAGTAGGTATTCTTGGCAAGGTTTAATTGCGGGTCTACGCAGTGAAGCGGCGTTAAGGCAAGAAGTAATTAGCTTGGCCATATTAATTCCTATTGCACTTTGGGTTGATGTAACCCGCGCCGAGCGGGCACTCCTTATCGCTAGTTTATTCGCCGTGTTAGTTGTTGAACTATTAAATACGGCCATTGAGGTGGTGGTTGATCGCATTGGTGAGGAGTATCACGAACTCAGTGGCAAAGCCAAAGATCTGGCTTCTGCCGCTGTGCTGTTTAGCCTGATTGCGGCCTGTACTATTTGGGTATTAATTTTATGGTAGCGCTTAACACGTTACAGCAATACCGCTTGTATCTGCTTTTAGCCGGCTACATGATTTGTCTGCTAATACTCAATTTGGGTGGTTTAGACATTTGGTTTGCTGCAAAACTTTATCAGTTGCAAGGCAATCAATGGGCACTGCAACAACACTGGTTAACCGAGCTGTGGTTACACCGAGGGATGCGAAAGTTAAATTATGTGCTGTTACTCGCCACCTTTTTAACCACCTTGTTTTATCTGTTTGTCGATAAAAGCAATAAAGTCCGCAGCCAGGCTTATCTCGCGCTGAGCTTAAGTCTGCTCAGTGCACTGGCGCTTGTGGCCTACTTTAAAATGATCACTAATGTCGCCTGCCCCTGGCATTTACAACTTTTTGGTGGCAAGGAGCCCTACTTTTCCATTCTGTCAGCTCGTCCCGATTACCTGCCGTACCATAAATGTTTTCCAGCCGGCCATGCCAGTATTGGTTATGCCTGGGGTGCCTTGTATTACTTCTTTAAGGCAACCCGACCCAACTGGCGCTGGTTAGGCTTGGCAGCCGGTTTAAGCACTGGTGCTATCCTAGGCTTAACCCAACAAATACGGGGGGCCCATTTTATGTCGCACGATCTGACCACTCTGGTGCTATGTCTACTTTGCGCCCGCTTAAGCTTTAGTCTAATGGTATTTAATCGTTTGTCGGCACACAAGTAACACCTGACTTAAGGTGTACTTAAGCTTAGGCTGCAAAAATCCCTGTTGTTGATAGGCAAAGGGGAAAAGTATGTTGCAGATGATCTTGTCTAAAGTCGAAAATCACCGGCTCACCAGCAGTGTTATACCGCACGAACTGCTGCCTCTGCTAACTGCCTTGCTGCTAACCCTGTTTTATAATCAACCGCTGCTAAAGAGCCTGAATCAATTGCATCGGCCAGCCTTGCTCTTTGCGGTGCTGGCCCTGCTATTTTGTTTAAATTGGCTAATTACCCAACTGTTTGGCACTGGCCGCTTACTGAAACCATGGCTAATTCTTTTGCTTTGCATAAGTGCCGTAGGCCAGTATTTTATGCTGCAATACGGGATTTTGCTGGATAAAGGTATGCTGCTTAATGCCCTGGAAACCGATCCGGCTGAAATTGGCGGTTTGCTTAGCTGGCAAATGCTGCCCTATCTATTAGGTTATGCCGTGCTGCCGGCATTGCTCATTACCTATTTACCGCTTAAAGGTAGTAAATACTTTAAAGGCTGGCGCTCGTTACTGCCGGTGTTTAGCATACTAATGTTGTTAATGGTGCTAGTAAGCAGTCAGTTTCAAACTTATGCCGGGGTCTTTCGTGAACATCGTTATCTAAAGCATCAGGCACTGCCACTCAGTGCCTTAACGGCCAGTGCCGGTTTAGTTAAATTAAATAACGCTCAGGCCACTACCTTTACGCCGTTTGCTGAAGACGCTAAGCAAACTTTAGCAAGTGGCGCTAAACCGCGTTTGATCATTATGGTACTGGGTGAAACCGTCAGAGCCGATCATTTAGGCATAAATGGCTACAGCCGCAATACCACACCAAAATTAGCACAGCGCGAGTTATTAAATTTAGGCGCTATTAAAGCTTGTGGAACAGCCACCGCTAAGTCCGTGCCTTGTTTATTCAGTTATTTACTGCAAGAAAACTATGATGAGACCCTGGCAAAAAATTCGGACAATCTGCTGGATGTGCTGCAGCGCACCGGTGTAAAAGTAATTTGGCGTAACAATAATTCCGGTTGTAAATCGATGTGTGATCGGGTGACTCAAGATAAGGATTATGCGCTGTCCAGCCAATATCAATGTGGTGATGGTGCCTGCCCGGATCTGGCATTATTGCATCAGCTTCCTGAGCGCATACGCGCCCTAAGCCAGCCTGAAGAGTCAATATTAGTCGTGCTACATCAGCAAGGTAATCATGGTCCGGAATATTACAAACGCAGTTTGCCGCAATATAAAAACTTTTTACCTGAGTGCGAAACTAACTTACTTAGCGATTGCTCAAACGAGCACATTACAAATGCTTATGACAATGCGATTGTACAAACCGACGCTTTGTTGGATCAGGTTATTACGATTGCTGAGGGCTTAAGTACGGATTATGACACTGCGATGATCTATCTGTCTGACCACGGTGAATCACTGGGGGAAAAAGGCGTGTATCTACACGGCTTGCCGTATTGGATGGCGCCAGCGGCACAAACCGATGTGCCTTTACTGTTCTGGTTATCTCAAGGTTTAAAAGCAGCAAGAAGTATTAGCCCAGACTGCACAAAAAAAGATAACCTGAGCCACGATAATATTTTCGACTCGATGTTATCATTGTTTTCGGTCGAAACTGCCGATAAAAGACCGGCGCTTGATCTTTTCGCGGCCTGCCAAAATACCAGTACAGACATCTAGTGAGACCAGCAATGGAAAAATGGATTTTATACGCTTTTATTTCGATGTTTTTTGCCGGCTTTACCTCTGTTATTGCCAAAATGGGGTTAAGCGGCATTTCTGGCGAGTTAGGCTTAACCATTCGCACCCTGTTTGTTTGCGCATTTGTGTTAATGTTTGCGGTCATCGCAGTGCCAGCACAAGAGATAAGCCAAATCAGTCAACGCAATCTGTTGTGGCTTGGCTTATCTGGAGTGACAACCGCCTGCTCATGGGTGTTTTACTATAAAGCGCTTAAAGTCGGTGATGTTGCAACTGTTGCATTAATAGACAAAGGCAGTGTAGTGGTCGCGATGCTGCTTGCTTGGTTATTGTTGCGCGAAGTCATCACCTTGCGCATGATTTTAGGTGCAGCATTAATAGTGGCAGGTTTGCTGGTAATCGCCAAAAAGTAGTCATTTGCTTTTTTGATTAGATACGCGTTGAGCTTGTAAATATCTGCTATATAACAAGGCCAGAAACAGTGTTATTCCTGCAGCAATGCCAAGCGTGTATAACTGTATCTGCTGATATCCCTGAGCGCCCAACACACTACCGCATAAAAAACCGAAAAAGATTAAAAGATAAAGCCGTATTTTACGGTTATCGACTTGATTACCTCTAAGCCACTGTCCGAGGCTAATACCCAGATCGGTCACTACGCCGGTGAGGTGTGTAGTTCGCACCACCGCACCGCTAAAGGTGGTGACCAAAGCATTCTGTAAGCCACAGGCTGCGGACGCGAATAAATGCCCAAGCTCTGAGCGGTGCAGTAAAAAGGCAAGTGCCACAACCAAGAGAAGCGATTCAACTAATAACGCCACACCATAGCGCCGTCCCAGCTTTAACGTAGCATCCTGGGTAATCAGGCCGCTCAAGGTAGCACCAAGTAAAAAGCTAATAGCTACCAGCAGCAGATGCAGCACATTTGAAAAATTGCCGCTAATCGCCTCTGCTCCCAGAGCACTTACCGATCCTGTGACATGAGATACCGCCTGATGCGTAAAACCCAGCAACGCTACGGTGTTAATAATACCGGCATTCAGCGCCAGCGAGAAGGCGCCAAACTCAACCCAGGAGGGTAGTTTTCTAATCATGTGTATTTGGACTTATAATTCTGCGCAACCTACTAAAGCGTTACTTAAAAACCAAGTTTAATGATCTTGATTACAATCATTGCATAAACACCTGAATACTAGTCCGCTATTTCAAACTTGGCGGCTTTTTGTTGCAAGTTGATCCCCAAATCTATCAGTTGTTCACTTTGCGAGGCGGTATTGGCTGCCTCTTGAGATGAACGATCTGCTACCTCGTTAAGATCAGCAATTCTTAAACTAATTTCATCCACGACAATCGCTTGCTGCTGAGCCGCAGTCGCAATTTGTGTATTCATCTGCTGAATACGATCTATTGCCTGATTAATATTTTTAGCAGCCTCACCGGCTTGAGCAACCTCGGTAACCGCTGCGGTAGAGGCTAATTGACAGGCTTGCATATAGTCAGCAACCTGAGCTGATATGGATGTTAAATTACTAATCATGGTTGCAATTTCGGCTGTGGATGCCTGTGTTCTGTTAGCGAGGGTTCTCACCTCATCAGCCACTACAGCAAAGCCCCGCCCCGCTTCACCAGCACGCGCCGCCTCAATGGCAGCGTTTAACGCCAGCAAGTTAGTTTGTTCGGCAATAGCCCTTATCACATCCAAAATACTCCCAATACGCTCGCTTTCTGCCTGTAGCTGATGCATCGCATTTGCTGATTGCTCAACTTGCAAAGACAAAGCGTTAATCTGTTTTTCTGCACGATTGGATAATTCGCTGCTGTTGGCTGACTGCGCAGTTGCTTCATGCGCTACGGTAGCCGCCTCATCGCAAAGCTTTGCCACTGACTCTGCTGTTGCGAGCAATTCATGGACGGCCGTAGCGACTTGCTCAAATTGTCGCCGTTGCTGATCCACTAAAGTATTTGAAGATGCCGCGCGCGCCGAAATGGATTCGGCTTGTCCAGATATTTGAGTAGAAGCATCCTTGATATCTTTTATAATCTCAGTCAGGTACTCACGCATCATATTAAGTGATTGCATAACACCTTGCATATGCTGCTTCTTTTTGTCAAACACCAGCTTTCCTTTAGCAACCTGTTGTGCAATAAGGTTAAGCTCTTTTGGCTCAGCGCCTAACTGGCTGAATATTCTTCTGGAAATAAATACTGCTGCGACAATACTAAGCAAGGTGAGTAACAACGCAAACAGCAACATCGCTAATCGCTGAGCGGGCAGTTTTTCAAGCGCGGCTTTTTCCTCACTATTAGCAAGCTCATGTGCCAGTCTTATAAAACCATCAAGCTCTTGCATCAGTGCTAACGATAAGGGTAGGCATTCGTCAGTCAGCCGCTGTTTGGCTGCTATAATATCGCCTTGCATCGCGAGATTGACAATAGCAATGGCGACTTGACCATATTTTTTCTCTGTATCAACGATACTACGCAAGCTGCGCTGTTCTTCAACAGTGACGTCAGCATCGCTATTGACACGCTCAGCCAGCTCTGAGAGATACTCATGCAGTTTTTGGTGTGCATTGAGCGCACGTGTTTGTTCTGTAACACGTTGTTGCAGCTGAGAGATAATAAGTAAATTTCTGGCAGCAATTGCCCTTACAGATGCATGTTCGCGAATACGCTCAGCAATAAAAGCACGTTCATTTGCCCCATGTAAAACAGACGTTAATTGGTGATTAGCCTGGCTTAATAATATGACAGCCATAATGGATACCATAATTAACCCGACGATGATCAACCCAAAGCTTGCATACAACATATTACGTACTGTCCAGAACATATCGTAACCTCACATTGAGTTATGGTGTTAATACCTACGCTTCTTCATTTTCAGACCTTGCTGCTCTCGATTTGTAATCTATACCATGCGCAGCCAGATACTCACGCATTAATTGCCGTAGCACTTGAGAGGGGGTTAAATCTTGTTCTGCACAAAGCCTCTCAAATGCAGCCTTTTTGTAAGGGTCAACTAATATCGTTAACCGAGCAGTTTTCTTTTCCACGTTATCAATCCTTGGTTTAACTGCGCTTGGGTTCTACCAAGCGTCGTAGTCGCCGCGCCAAGACGCTAACTTTGCAGCTTAGTCTTGCTTCAAGCAAAGGCAAGTTGTTATAAAGCTTCTGCAAACCGCCAGACGCAACCAATGAGCCTGCAAAAATAATTGCATTGCCATTAGGAATAACACAAAGCAAGATATCATCAAAATAGTGAAATAAATTACTTAGCAAGTTATCGTTAATGTCAGTT
>Ga0075154_10002521_pt1 | contig 11958 bp, 7 predicted proteins | sample JI71714BDNA_FD_70965 | JGI IMG/M metagenome (GOLD analysis project Ga0075154, IMG submission 70965) | Wastewater effluent complex algal communities from Wisconsin, to seasonally profile nutrient transformation and Carbon sequestration -... | ecosystem: Engineered > WWTP > Effluent > Algae... | reverse complement strand
TAATAGATGTAGAAAATGATACCATAATTACATCGTACGAATTTGATGAACAAAGGATCATGCAATTCACTAATCTTACTTCAGATCAACAAGCTAGCCTTAGAGTGGATGGACCCTTTACAAAAGATAATAAGACATTTACATTTCTGGCTCAGTACGTAATTAATAATAAACCCATACAGTGGCTATGGAAAACAGATAATGAAGCCAGAGTGATAGAAAAAAGAGAAATCAGCAGTAAGTTTGGAGAGTATTATATGCGAGTAGAACAAAAAGATAGTTTGATCGAATTGATCACAGCTACTGATGATGGATTTATTTTTCATGGACATCAGGGATATATGCTCATGGATATGGATGGTAATGTAGTGAGGAGAAACAGCAAAGTCACCATAGATGGCAAAAAAGCAGGTATATTGTCTGTCAATAGTATTAAAAATACTGAAGACATGGTTTATGTGGTCAGATTTCAGGAAGATAATGATATATTTATTTACAAAGAGACCAAAGATAAGAAATATATACAAGCTGCACATCTAATAAATCCCAATAGCAAGGCATTTGCATTTTTGCCTGGTCATATCTTTCAGTCATCAGATCACGGATTGGTCATATCGGGAAGTTTTTCCATGGATACTGTATTTTCTTCTACACGCAGATGCCTATTGAACTGTGTAGGCTGGCCAGCCATCATGAAGATATCTGCTGAGACACTGGGCATACCTACATCCACTTCTGATGTAGGACAGCAAAATGTAGCCTACTCCATCACACCCAATCCGTCATCGCATCAGATCACGGTCACCATACCAGAAATAAAGAACGACGTCACACTAGGCATCACAGATCAATTGGGTCGCTCAGTTTGGGTGCAAAATATCTACGATACGGAGACGGGTATAGATATCTCTAGTCTTGCATCGGGTATGTATTTTGTGTCGCTAGTAGATGCATCATCAGGTAGGCAGCTTGACAAGGTACAGAAACTGGTCAAAGTGGAGTAGGATGGAAAAGAAGTGAAACAAAATACTATCATTTGTGAGCTTTACAAGATAATTTGGCTTAAATAAATTTTACAAATCATTGAAATTCTATATATATATATTAATAAAAAATATCTTAAAATATTGATGGAAAAATGACCAACCTATCCCAAAAAAGATATAACTTGCAATAGAATTATAAGAAGCAGAAAGAAAAAGAAGTGTGGGATTGAAGTCTATAGTCAGTTAATATTTTAGGAAAATAGTGTTTACTTTTGAGAATGTATGACGTTCCGTCTTATATATTCTTTAAATTAAAAAGAAAACAAATAAGATCAGTCAAGATATATGTAATGTAGGTATACAAGACAAAAAAGAAGTATCATAAAAAAAGGCCTGCTACCCATGCAGGGGCTGCAGACCCAAAGTATCGTGTCGCATACGATGCAAAAGTACAGGTTTTTTAGATGATGGTGCGCTTTTTATTATTTTTTGATCACTTGCCAATAGATATTGGATGTGGTCTGCCACGAGAGTGGAGCGTATTTAATTTATTTAATCTTAAATTTTATTAAAAATGAGGTATTTAAAAATTCTTTCTATTTTTTTTCTATTTTTTATTATTTTTATTCAATGTACTGAAAATCAGAATTTTAATTATGGGGCTGAAAACAAAACTATTGAATTAAGAAATCAAAATTTAAATGGAAATAGTTGTTTGGAAGACAACCTTCCCCCAAATACTGGAAGTTGTATTTTTGGAATAATTCCTTTAATCATTGAAATTCCTGCATACCCCAATTGCCAATTCTACATAGAAGTGGAAACCTATCACTGCTATGGAGGTGGAGGAAACAACTCTCTATTTGTTGGAGATTTTCGATTTACTCAGCCTATAGATTGTCCTGATTATTTTATTGATTATAACAATGCCGTCAATACTAATACATTGCCAGCTTTTGAGTTGAATTTCAATACTTCCATTTGGTTTGCAGCACAAGATAAGCTAGTAACCAACTTTGGATCTAGTATTACTAATGGAGTATTAACAATAACTTATGTGGTGGGTTCATGTAGTTATACCTGTTATGAAATAGGCGAGCCAAATCCGAAAGGGTTTTCGACAATTTTACCAGTTAGTTATAATTGCGGTGAAAATTGTTGTAAAGTCACCCGAGGATTTGAATTTGTAAACGGGATACCAACTGCGGGGCCTCCGATTATAGATATACCTAACGAAGAGTGTGAAGACACGAATGTAAGGTGTGTGTCAGGTGGTGCCCCAAAATGCTCTGGAGGTTGTGATGAGCTTATAGGATTTTAAGATATAGTGATTTTTTAGAAATTAAATCATTTCTTTTACTTTTATAAATTGCAGTGAAGTTTAATATTTAAATTTCACTGCAATATTATATGTTTTTTAAATTAAAAATAATTTGAATATGAGGTTAATGTTACTTAATATATATTTCTGCTTTATAAGTGTATTATATGGGCAAAACTTAGTCCCTCCTATATTAAAATTTGATGGTCTTAAAGAAAATTGGGTTTATATTTCCAGAGATGAAAATTTCAATGATTACTACAAAAGTTTATCTAATACCGGTTTTACTCCATATGCATTGAAATTTTGCAGAGATATTCTCGAAGACAATCAATATATCTACATTTTGGAGAGCTCTTTGACTCCAAGCCCGTTCATAGGAAATGACGGTTTTTTACTACATAAAATCGAAAAAAATACTGGTCACAAATTGTGGATGCACCACAATAATTTTATGTCTGGCAATAAGCACCGTGAACTTTATTGGAGTAATAAGATAAACATTGATGCAAATGGATATATAAAATTATTGGGACATAAAGATTTAGATACCATTACATTTAATTTGCCGAAGTATAACTTTTATGGCAATCCTATTGAAAGAACAATAGATACAACGGGCAAACTGATACAGATCAGAGTCGGAAATAACCTCTCCAGAAATCCAGAAAACGTAGCTTTAAGTCGATATCCAATTTGGGGTAGATCAGAAGCCAAACATTATCATTGTTTGTTTCAATGGGAAGCCACAGACCAATATGTTGAGAATTTGAATTGTTACCCGCTTACCAATCAATTTGAGATCAAAGATGATTCATTTTTTCGTGTACCTTTTCCGAGTGAAATATCACTTGATGCTTCGTTTTCTTCTGTTTATCCTAAGTCATATGTGCAAATTTCAGAAGACACTTTATTGACACTAACGATGTTTGGAACTACTTCTGATAAAGAAAGTAGTCCGGAAAATGTAAAACTCGGCTGGGTTGCTATGGATGATGATGGTATGAAATTGGTCAAAACTGTAGATATCACTGATGATATTTTTAGACCTCAGGATTTAAGCATTTTTCATAGTCAAGTTGAAATTCAAAAAATTGATGGTTATATTGTGTTAAGTCAAATTGTCGCAGTTTCTATACCAACTATAGATGCTAAATTTCTGAGTTGGATTTTGGTCTATGACAGTAACGGAAATTTAGTCAGCAAACCGGAATGGATATTTAATAAAAGTAAAAAATATACAAATGTAAAAATATTGAAAATTCAAAAAAATACAATTTTTGTAAGTGTACAAATGGATGATGGTACTGTCATGGGCTCAGATATATTAGAAATAGATATGTCAAATGGATCCCATAGAAAAATTGGAAATATTGTAACTAATAAAGTAAGTACATATCAAATAGGTAGTATCGAACAATTCGAATTTTTAGATGATAATAATATTTTGGTGGTATTACCGATGGATATTAGACATGACAATCAAAGTAGCACTATTCGTTACTATTACAATTTTAAGTTGAATGATGTAGGAATCTTGTCTTCGACTCAAGATTTAGATTTTACCCGAATTACTTACATCATCACACCCAATCCATCATCTGATCAGATCACGGTCACCATACCAGTAATAAAAAATGCCGTCACACTACACATCACAGATCAGGTGGGTCGTTCGGTTTGGGTACAGAATATATCCGATACGGAGACGGTTATTGATATATCAGGACTGGCATCGGGCATGTATTTTGTATCGCTTGTAGATGTAGCATCAGGTAGGCAGCTCGGTAAGGTAAAGAAATTGGTCAAGGTGGAGTAGGATGGAAAAGAAGTGAAAAAATGCTATCATTTGTGAGTTTTACAAGATAATTTGGCCTAAATAAATTTTACAAATCATAGATATAATTTATAACTTTCATCAAAAAAATTAATGATATTATTTTTGCAAAAATAAACCATATTTACCAAAAAAGTTTTACCTTGCGATAGAATTATAAGGAGCAGAAAGAATCAAAGTGCGGAATTAAAGTCTATAGTCAGGAAGTATTTATTTGATTTGTTTTATTATCGTGATGGTATATTGGTAATTATCATTTTACGGATAATATATGTATACGAAGGATGATATATGTGAAGTATATATACAAGATAAAAAAGTAATATCATAAAAAAAGGCCTGCTACCCATGCAGGGGCTGCAGACCCAAAGTATCGTCTCGGATACGATGCAAAAATACAGGTTTTTTAGATTATGATGCGCTTTTTATTATTTTTTTAAGATTTATTGTCGGTGGATGCCGGATTAAATCAAGCGTATTTTTTTTATCACCTTTTTTAACTTTTTTTAAAATGAAAAGTATGAGATTTATTTTTGCTTTATGTGTAGTCGCGATGGCTACGTTTTTTATTTATTCATGTGCTAAGGATGGCAATGAACCTGTTTCACAAAACAAGAATACCATAGTAGAGTCTCGTTCATCAAGTGCTTGCACTCCTTCGAGTATGTTTTCAGAATACATTAACTGTGTCGAGGATACAATAACTACTCTAATTACTTTTGGTGGTCCCACTTTGTACAATACAAATTCTCTCATAGCAAGTATTTGTCCGGACTTAGAAGTGACGGTTACTTATAAAATAAGGAGATGTGATGTAATAGGGAGTACTCAAAAGATTCATTTTATCTATGATTTAGAATATGACTTGGCTGATATGATAGCAGCATGTCCAGATTTGGGTCAAGAAATAGACAATCAGAATATTTTGGGCAATTTGGTGGAGTTTTTGGATGCTATAGACCATGAGGTAAGTGCACAAGCAGAATATAATCAGGCATACCTTGACGCTCAGCAAACTCCGCCACTTGTACCATTGTGTAGCCAAACTCAAAGGTATACAATTAGTTATATCAGAAACACTTGCTATCAGTGGGTGCCATACACTGGAAATTCCGAAGTGCCGGTACCTGCATACAGAAAAGAAGAATGTGGTGCATCTGTGTGTTGTGTTAGGGCTACTGCTTACTGCAATAACGGTACAGTAATGGAGCCCAACTTAGTCTACAGTCAGAGAGGGTATATTAGTTTTGAAGGGGAGTGTCCTGAAGAATGTACACATAAGTGTTTAGGCCCATCTGAATTTGGGGCAGAATAAAGTAAAAAAGAATCTGAAATCTATCATCTTTAAAAACAATAAACCAATGAAGTTTTATTTCACATTAGTAATTATGGTTACAGTTGCAACTTTAAATGGCCAATTAAACCTGCCACTTAAATTTCAAAAAGATGTAGCCAAGTGGACGAATCTTGTTATAGCACCCGAAGAAAATAAAGTATCACAAAATTATGAAAACAGGGTACCACCTATAATTGTGGATGATACTATCTATACTTTTATGAATTTTAGAGGCTTGTGGGACAATGGAATTTCGTCCGGCTATAGTGGGTTTATCATTAAAAAAATCCATAAGAAAACTGGAAATATTTTTTGGGAGATACAGAGAATCAATAAAAAAAGATTAGAACGATTTGCATTGAGTCATGCAACTCTAAATGATGGTAATATAAATATTACTGTTTTTGATGAAGCCCCTACAAATGCAATCTCTGTATGGAATGATGCTTATCCATCATTTATAGCAGTAAATAGAAATACAGGTGTCATTACTGATAGTATAAATGTAAATCCTCAAGCACCTTTGCTAAGACCGGCTAAATTTTTTTTGGACAACAGAGAAAATGGAATTGAAACTCTTTTTACATTAACAAAGGAAGGGTATAGGCAGATATTCAATGACTATAGGAGCAAGTATATTGCAAGGTATTGGGATTTTGAAGGCAATTTTTTAAAAGAAGATACTTTCTCAAGCCCACATCAATATATCTTAGAAAGAGAAAAAATATTTCCTATCAAAGATAGTTTGTTAGCGTCTCTGATTTCTTCTCAAGAAGATAATTACAAAAAATTTGAAATGCTTTATACATTATATGACCAAGAGTTTAACATAATTAATAAAATTGATTTGTCTCTACATCTTAGAGATAGCTTGACATTTGCATATGCTTACAGGACAAATCATGACTATATCATCATAGAGTCAGGATATCAAGATTTTATTAGAAAAGAAACTTTATTGGATTATCATTTATTTGATGAGGATGGCAATTTTGTAGATCAAATTACTTATACACTCAGGGACGGTATTGACAATAAAATTCGGTATGGTCATTTTTATCCATTGGTAGATATAATCAACAAGCGATTGTTGCTTACAAGATCCATGCAGAGGGAATTTACAGAGAGTACAAGGTTTGAAATATTTTCATCTGAAGGTGATAGTTTGCAACTTATCAATACGATCGAAGTGGAAGGCAAAAGAGATCATTTCAAAACCTTATATGGAACTATGATGGAAAACGGAGATTTACTGCTTTACGTCCAGCAATTTGTATTTGAACAAGGCGAAAACCAAAAGATATTATTTTTTAGTTGGGTCTTGTTAGATGGAGAAAAGATAAATATTATATCAAATGTTAAAGATGAAACCAATCAACATGTCATCCTTTACTCCATCACACCCAATCCATCATCCCATCAGATCACTGTCACCATACCAGAAATAAAGAACGATGTCACACTACGCATCACTGATCAGATGAGTCGCTCAGTTTGGGTGCAAAATATCTACGATACGGAGACGGGTATAGATATCTCTAGTCTTGCATCGGGCATGTATTTTGTATCGCTTGTAGATGCAGCATCAGGTAGGCAGCTCGGTAAGGTACAGAAATTGGTCAAGGTGGAGTAGGGTTTGGGTTTCTGCCTTTGGTCAAAACCATAAATCTCCTTCATCGCCAGGCTCTCCATGGTAGTTGATGGTAATCTCTGAGCCAGCGGATATGTTTTGTATAGCCACGATATCTATGGTGTTATTTTCCAGGTCCAGGATGAAGTTGGCATTGGGGTGTACTTCATGATTGTATAGACTTCCAAAACCCAAAGCGATGGCACAGTCTTCCATATGCTCGCCCCAAAGGAAATAATAATCGTGGAGTATGGTCTTGTGTATGATGGGTAGTTGTAGTTTAGGGATGATGATGACCGGACAGATTTCTATCGTGTCTCCCGATGTTATATCCATGGATGTGTAGACGCCACGTCCTTTTTTTGGGATTTCGGAGATAAAGAGACCAGGAATTTGATTCATATTTATTTGGATTTTTTAGTGATATACACGCCGGTAAGAATGGTAGCCATGCCCACAAAGTGTAAAAAGGAAATCACTTCACCATCCAATATACCCCAAAATAAGGCTACTATGGGCATCAGATAGGTCACCGTACTGCCAAAAACAGCGCTCGTCCGTTGTACCAAATAATAAAACAAGATACTAGCCATCACTGTGCCAAACAAAGAGAGCAGCACCACAGCACCCAACGAATATAAAGTTGTGGGATCAGATGAAATCACCTCCGTAAAATCGCTAAATAACAGGTACAACCACGCGGGTGGACCGATCAGAAAGAACGACATACTACTGATGATGATAGGTTTTGTTCCAGTAAAAAATGCTTGTACCATATTGACACTGGAAGCATAGCATATGGTGGCCAGTATGATTAACAAACCATACATGGGGTTTCCACCCAAAACCGATTTGTTTCCCAACAGTATCAAGGCAGATGCTCCTAAAAAACCAATGATGACTCCTGCTAGTTGGATTTTGGTAAACTTTAGTCTGAAGATCAATACTCCTAATACTAATGTCCAAATAGGTGTGAGGCTATTGAGCAAACCTGCCACCGAACTACTCAATTGGGTTTGGGCAAAGGAAAAAAGAAAAGCCGGAATACCGCTACCCGTCAATCCTATAGCCAAAAATTTGGCCCATTGATCCCAAGGTATTTCCTTTCTATACTGTATGACCAATGGTGTAAAGGCAAGAGAAGAAATACCCAGTCGCAAACAGGCCACCTGCACTGGATCAAAAGAGATCAAGGCTTTTTTGATAAGGATGAATGAGCAACCCCAAACCAAACTCAAGAAAATAAGGATGGCCCAGGCTTTATTATCAGCGACTGCTTTTTGATGCATATTTCGAAATTGGGTACAAAGAAACAAAGATGTCTCTGCAATCCCAACTAAATAAATTTTTTTAAGAAAAAGTTTTATTTCTCACACAAGTCTATAAGATATGTATCATCAGATCCTATGACTTTTGTCCTGAAGCTTTAGATCTATTTTGAACTACCTTTCGCCTGTAAATATAAAATACAAAAAAGAGTAATTTTTGATATTTATAAAATTTTGAATGATAAACCAATAAGTCACCAGACTTCTCTATTCGTTTTATAAAATTTTAAATAATTTAAATTTGCTGATAAAATATTTTATAATAATAAAAATTGGTTGTACCTTTTGACCAAATTTTTATCTATCGTTTGGATAAGTAGATGTAATTAATTATTTTTTAATCTTTAATTTTTAATATCATGAGTGTAGATACAAAAAACATCCGGAATGTCGTCCTTTTGGGCCATTCCGGATCCGGGAAAACAACGCTGGTCGAGGCAATGCTTTTTGAGTCAGGGGCTATCAACAGAATGGGTACGGTAGCAGGAAGAAATACTATTTCAGATTATACGTCTATAGAGCAGGAAAGGGGAAATTCTCTTTTTTCTACTTTAATGCACGTAAAATGGAGAGATTGTAAAATAAATCTGATAGACACTCCTGGGTCTGATGACTTTATCGGCGAGGTCGTATGTTCTCTCAAAGTAGCTGACACTGCCCTTATGGTATTAAATGGAGCACACGGCGTAGAGGTAGGTACTGAAATACTATGGGATTATGTCAATGATTTTAAAACTCCAACAGTTTTTGTGGTCACTCAAATGGATCATGAAAAAAGTGATTTTGAGACTACGCTTGAGCAAGCGAAAGAAAGATTTGGACCTAAAGTAATTCCAGTACAATATCCAGTAAATCAAGGAACGGGATTTAATGCTATCATAGATGCACTCAGGATGGTGATGTATGTTTTTGGTCCTAATGGTGGCAAACCAGAAAAGAAACCCATACCTGATACTGAAATGGACAAAGCAAAAGAAATGCATAACGCCCTTGTAGAAGCTGCCGCCGAAAACGAAGAAGGTCTTATGGAAAAATATTTTGACCAAGGTACCTTATCTGAAGAAGAGTTGACACAAGGCTTAAGGATAGCATTGGCTCATCAGCAGATTTTTCCAGTTTTTTGCTGTTCTGCTCAGTTTGATAAAGGTAGTGGCAGAGTGATGGGTTTTATCAATGATATAGCACCATCTCCCGCTGATGTTCCGCCTTACGATCTTGCTGATGGCAATAAGATGACCTACGATGCCAAAGCGCCTGCAAGTATATTTATATACAAAACGATATCTGAGCCACAGGTGGGCTTAGTCAGTTATTTTAAAGTATACTCAGGTACTGTCAGATCTGGTGACGAACTTATAAACATGAAAAATGGAACTCATGAAAGAATCAGTCAGGTGTATGAGTCAGAAGGTAAAGTCAGAAATACCATAGATTATCTCCAAGCTGGAGATATTGGCGTTACTTTAAAATTAAAAAATAGCCATACTAATAATACTTTAAATGCAAAAGGTTTAGCTACACAGATAGACCCTATACATTTTCCCGAATCCAGAATACGTACTGCAGTAGTTCCTCCAAGTAAGTCTGATATGGAAAAACTGATCAAAGCGCTTCATCAGATAGAAGAAGAAGATCCAACATTGCAAGTAGAGCAAAATGCTACCTTGAAACAAACGATTATACACGGTCAAGGGCAGTTGCATTTGGATTTAATCAAGTATAGAATTGAGAAGCATTTTGGAGTCCATATGGATTTCGAACGTCCTAGAATTCCTTATCGAGAGACGATCACCAGAGTGGCCAATGAAGTGTATCGTCACAAAAAACAAAGTGGTGGTGCAGGTCAGTTTGGTGAAGTACATATGCGCATAGAGCCATATTATGAAGGTATGCCCAATCCGGATGGACTTACAGTAAAAAATGTAGAAATTGATGATTTGGACTGGGGCGGCAAACTAGCATTTTATTGGTGTGTAGTAGGAGGTACTATCGATGCAAAGTTTTCGAGTGCGATTAAGAAAGGCATCATGCAAAAAATGACCGAAGGTCCACTTACGGGCTCCAATTGCCAAGACATCAGAGTATCTATTTACGATGGTAAAATGCACCCGGTAGATTCTAATGATATGGCTTTCATGTTGGCATCCATAGGAGCTTTTAGAGCGGCTTTCAAAAATGCTGCCCCACAGATACTGGAGCCGGTTTATGACGTTGAGATCACATGTTCAGATGCCGTCATGGGAGATATCATGGGAGACTTGCAGACCCGACGTGCTATCATTATGGGTATGGATTCTGATGGACATTATCAAAAAATAAAAGCCAGGGTACCTGTGGCAGAGATGTATCAGTATTCATCAGCTCTAAGGTCGTTGTCCCAAGGAAAAGCAAAATTTACCAGAAAATTTGCAGAATATGTATCGGTGCCATCGGATATTCAAAATAAGCTCATAGCCGAACACAAAGAAGAGGAAGATGACCATCATCATTGATGGGATGGTAAGACAAATTTTTAATTGAACTATAGGTGTGGAGTAAATGGTAACGTTTTACTCCACACTTTTTTTTGAAAAAAATATATGCATTTACTAAGTTAAAGTATTCTTTCAGGTGGATTTGATGTTAATAAATATGTATAAGTTCAAAAATTAGGCAATTCTAAGGAATGATATAAATTGGATTGTCGCTTAGAATTATATTATTACTAGTTCTATGGGTAGATGTTGGGCAATCACTAGCTTTATTGGTTTACCCGGTTTTTGGTATTTATGTTTTCATCTTTGACCAGTAAATGTTTTATAAAAAAATATAAAGAAGTTAAATAAAACTTAGTAGGTTGCTGAATACTAAATTATTATGTAAAGTAATTTACATTTGTAAAATTTTATGTTGTTTTATGAAAAAATATTATAAAAAATTTTAATATTAAAAATATACGTAATATATTTGCCCCCAATAAACCTAAGCAATCTGCACTTAACGTGCATTTTGAGATAATAGAACACGACCATAAGTAAGAATTTATCTTATTTATTTTTGTATTAATTATTTCAAAATGAACGATATACATCTTTTTTATTCATTTATTATAATCAGTCTTTTTGTCATACTTGTGACAGGAGGGTTAATGTCATTATATAACAATTTCTTTGCATTTTTGAAATATATAATAGATGAAAACTACAAGTTAAACTACCACACAGCTTTAGGCACATTTCAATCACACATAAAATTTCATTCTATGTTTTTCAGGCCATCCTCTTATGAAAGCGTTAAATTTCATGGTAAGCCTCCGAGAGGGGAATTTTATTTATTTAAATCACTTAATCTCAAAGTAATGAAAAGTATTTTACAGACTTTTATTATGGTGCTCTTCCTTACAGGAGCACAAGGTCTTTGGGGTCAGTGTAGTATCACGTCAGCGACGGCGACCAACGTTTCTTGTCAGAGTCAAGGAACGGATTCGCCTGCGGATGATGCCATTCAATTCAATCTTAATGTAGCGGCTACTTCGGGCAGC
>Ga0075154_10002518_pt1 | contig 11966 bp, 10 predicted proteins | sample JI71714BDNA_FD_70965 | JGI IMG/M metagenome (GOLD analysis project Ga0075154, IMG submission 70965) | Wastewater effluent complex algal communities from Wisconsin, to seasonally profile nutrient transformation and Carbon sequestration -... | ecosystem: Engineered > WWTP > Effluent > Algae... | reverse complement strand
AGATCGCCAGCCCGAGGCCGACGCCAGGGGTCGCACTCTCCCTCGCACCGCGCTCGAACTTCTCGAAGATCGCCTCCTCGCGGCCGCGGGGCAGCCCAGGCCCGTGGTCGTCGACCGTGAACAGCACCTGGTCACCCACCGGGCGCGCGCCGATCTCGATGGCGCTGCCTGGTGGTGTGTACTTGGCCGCGTTCTCGAGCAGGTTGACGAGCACACGCTCGAACAGCACGGCGTCCAGGTCGAGCAGCGGCAGGTCGTCAGCCAGTTTCACTTCGATCGCTCGCCCTGCCAGCGACGGAGCGCAGGCAGCCAGCGCACTGCCCACCACTTCTTCCAGCGGCTGCCAGGCGCGGTTCAGCTGCACCGCGCCGGCCTCCAGCCGCGCCATGTCCAGCAGGTTGCCGACCAGGGCGTTCATGCGCAGCGCCGAAACGCGGATCGACTCGGCCACCGCACGCTGTTCCTCGCTCGCTGGCGGCTGGCCCAGGCCCAGCGTTTCGGCCAGGCCGACCAGCGCGGCCAGCGGCGTGCGCAGGTCGTGCGAGATGGCCGACAGCAGCGAGTTGCGCAGCCGCTCCGACTCGATCTGCACCATGCTCGTCTGCGCCACGCCGATGTAGTGGATGCGCTCCAGCGAGATCGCCAGCAGCGAGGCGCAGGTTTCCAGCAGGCGCCGTTGCTCCGGCCCGAGCACCCGCGTGTCGCCGGGCTCCAGGGCGAGCACGCCGCGCAGCCGCATCGGTGCCTTCAGCGGCAGCACCAGGCAGGCACTGGCCGGCAGCGTGTCGGTGCCGCGGCCGGCCGCCTCACCGCGGTCGAAGGCCCATTGCGCCACGCCCATGTCGACGTTGGCGGTCCCGCCGGGCAGTGCCTGCAGGCGGTCGTGCTCGTCGGCCGCCAGCAGCGTCGACTTCGCGCCGAACTCGGACGCGAGGAAGCGCGCGCCGATCTCGGCGACCTGCTCGGCCATCAGCGCCGCCGACAGGTCGCGGGCCATTTCGTAGAGGCTGCGCACCCGGTGCTCGCGCTGCGTGGCCGACTCGGCCTGCACCTTCAGGCCGGCCGTCAGCTGCCCGATCACCAGCGCGACGACGAGCATCACTGCGAACGTCACCAGGTACTGCACGTCGCTGACGGCGAACGAGAAGCGAGGCGTCACGAAGAAGAAGTCGAACAGCGCCACGCCCACCACCGCCGCCACCACCGCCGGGCCGCGGCCGTAACCCAGCGCCACGCCGACCACCGCGAGCAGGAACAGCATGACGATGTTGCTCAGCTCCAGCACCGCCAGCAGCGGCGTGGACAGCAGCGCGGTCAGCGCGCAGACGGCGACGGCGGCGATGTAGCCCTGCCACGGCCAGCTCGGCGCGGCGGATGCGGCGACTGGCGCCGCAGGCAATGTCGGACCGGTGGCGGGAAGCGCGACCTGCAACACGTCGAGGTCATCGGCCTGCGCGGCGATGCGATCGGCCAGCGAGCGTTGCCAGGGCCAGCGCCGCTCGTGCCGACCGATCACCAGGCGCACCAGGTTGTGCTCGCGCGCATAGCGCACCAGCGCCACCGCCGCGTCGGGCGCCGCCGGTACCGCGGTGCTCGCGCCCAGCTCCTGCGCCAGCTTCAGCACCCTCAGCGGGTGCTCGCGGCGCCCCTCGGGCAGGCGCTGCAGGGCCGGTGTCTCGACATGCACCGCGTGCCAGGGCACGTCGAGCTGCGCGGCCAGCCGGGCGCTGGTGCGCACGACCTTCTCGCCGTGTTCGCCGGGCCCGACACAGGCCAGCAGCGACTCGCGGTTCGGCCACACGGACTGCACGGCGCTCTGCCGCCGGTAGGCCTGCATCTCGTCGTCGACGCGGTCGGCGGTGCGCCGCAGCGCGAGTTCGCGCAGCGCCAGCAGGTTGCCCTTGCGGAAGAAGTTGGCCACCGCACGCTCGGCCTGCTGCGGGAGGTAGACCTTGCCGGCCTTCAGGCGTGCGAGCAGTTCGTCGGGCGGCAGGTCGACGACGACCACTTCGTCGGCCTCGTCGAAGAGGCGATCGGGCACCGTCTCCCAGACGCGGATGCCGGTGATGCCGCTGACGATGTCGTTCAGGCTCTCCAGATGCTGCACGTTCATCGTCGACCAGACGTCGATTCCGGCGTCGAGCAGTTCCTCCACGTCCTGCCATCGCTTCGGGTGGCGCGAGCCGGGCGCATTGCTGTGCGCCAGCTCGTCGAGCAGCACCAGCGCGTCGGCCTGGCCGGCGCCGAAGGCCAGCGCGGCATCGAGGTCGAACTCGTGCAGCGTGCGGTCGCGGTAGGGCACGCTCTTCAGCGGCAGGCGGGGCAGGCCGCGCACCATGGCCTCCGTCTCGGCGCGCCCGTGGGTCTCGACCAGGCCGATCACCAGCGCCGTGCCCTGCCCCTGCGCGGCGCGCGCGGCGGCCAGCATGGCGTAGGTCTTGCCGACGCCGGCCGAGGCGCCGAAGAAGATCTTCAGGCGCCCGCGCCGCTCGCGCGCCTCCTCTTCCTGCACCCGCTGCAGCAGCGCGTCAGGGTCGGGGCGTCCGGCGTCGCGCTCCGCCATCGTCACAGCCAGCCGGTGCGCCGGAAGCGCCAGTACAAGGTGCCGGCAGCGCTGGCGATCAGGCCCAGCGCCAGCGGATAGCCGTAGGCCCACTTCAGCTCGGGCATGTGTTCGAAGTTCATGCCCCAGATGCCGGCCAGTGCCGTGGACACGGCGAAGATCGCCGCCCAGGCCGCCAGCCGCTTGGTGGTCTCCGACTCTTCGATGGTGACCATCGACAGGTTGACCTGGATCGCCGTGCCGATGGTCTCGCGGATCGCATCGATGGCACCGTTGATGCGCGCCAGGTGGTCGTGCACGTCGCGGAAGTACTCCTGCGACATCGCGCACACCGCCGGCACGCGGCCGCCGTGCAGCTTGCCGGCCACCTCGACCAGCGGCGCCACGGCGTGGCGCAGCACGGTGGCGCGGCGCTTGAGCGCGTACAGGCGCTCGATGTTCCAGCGCGCCGCGCCCCGCTCGAAGATCTGCGCCTCGATGTCGTCGAGTTCGGTCTCGATGGCGTCGAGCAACGGGAAGTAGCGGTCCACCACGGCATCCATCAACGCGTAGAAGACGAAGCCCGCACCGTGGCGCAGCAGCTGCGGCTCGCGCTCGCAGCGCTCGCGCACGCCCAGGAAACCCTGCTGGCTGCCGTTGCGCACCGAGAGCACGAAATTGGCGCCGACGAAGATCGCCACTTCGCCGATGTGCACGTCGCCCCGCTCCATCTCGAGCAGCTTGAGCACGACGAAGACGGTCTCGCCGTACTCCTCGATCTTGGGCCGCTGGTGGCCGTGGCGCGCGTCCTCCACGGCCAGTTCGTGCAGGCCGAACTCGTGCTGCATCTGGTGCAGTTCGGCATCGGTGGCGTCGCGCAACGCCACCCACACGAAGCAATCGGGCTTCTTCACCCATTCGCTGATGTGCTCGGTGGCCACGTCGGCCACCTTGCGGCCGTCCTGGTAGGCGACGCAGTTGATGAGCATGAGCTGGACCCTTCAGTGACGACCCGGCATCTTCCCATGCTCCTTGCCGGGATCGCGCTGCCGCCGGCGCTCCGAGCGCCCGAGCAGCCACCAGGCCAAGGCCAGCGGCACGATGATGGCGGCCAACGCGGCGAGGGTGCCCCAGAGGTCGCTCATCGGCACGTCGGCTCAGCGGCGGTTCGCCGCGCCCAGCGACAGGTTCAGAGCCAGCACGTTGACGCGCGGCTCGCCCAGGAAGCCCAGCCAGACGCCCTCGGTGTGCTGTTCGACGAGCCGGCGCACGTCGGCCTCGGGCAGGGCGCGGGCCCTGGCGACACGCGCGGCCTGGTAGTCCGCTGCGGCGCGGCTGATGTGCGGGTCCAGCCCGCTGGCGGAGGCCGTGACCAGGTCCACCGGCACCGGCGCGGTGTTGCCGGGGTCGACGGCGCGCAACGCGGCGATGCGAGCCTTCACTGCCTCGGCCAGAGCCGGGTTGGTGGGGCCGAGGTTGGAGCCGCCGGAAGAGCTGGCGTCGTAGCCCTTCGGACCGGGAGCCGACGGGCGGCCCCAGAAGTGCTTCGGGTCGGCGAACGCCTGGCCGATCAGCGTGGAGCCGACGGGCTGGCCCTCGCGCATGAGCAGGCTGCCGTTGGCGGCGGCCGGCATCGCCAGCTGTGCCACGCCGGTCACGGCCAGCGGGTACACCAAGCCGGTGATCACGGACAGCAGCACGAACAGCACGATGGCCGGGCGAAGCAGGCCCTCGGGTGCCGCGTTCTCGGCGGGATGGGTGTTCACGGTGGACATGGTGTTCCTCGGTTCAGGCCAGGCCGGCGGCCGCGAGCAGCAGATCGATCGCCTTGATGCCGATGAAGGGCACGACCATGCCGCCCAGGCCATAGACAGCCAGGTTGCGGCGCAGCAGCGCGGCGGCGCCGACGGCGCGGTAGGCCACGCCCTTGAGCGCCAGCGGGATCAGCACCACGATGATCAGCGCATTGAAGATCACTGCCGACAGGATGGCCGAGTTCGGGCTGGCCAGCTGCATCACGTTCAGCGCCGACAGCTGCGGGTAGGTCGTCACGAAGGCGGCCGGGATGATGGCGAAGTACTTCGCCACGTCGTTGGCGATGCTGAAGGTGGTCAGCGAGCCGCGCGTCATCAGCATCTGCTTGCCGGTCTCGACGATCTCGATCAGCTTGGTCGGGTTGCTGTCGAGGTCGACCATGTTGCCGGCCTCCTTGGCGGCCTGGGTGCCGGTGTTCATTGCCACCGCCACGTCGGCCTGCGCCAGCGCCGGTGCGTCGTTGGTGCCGTCGCCCGTCATCGCGACCAGCCGGCCCGCGGCCTGGTGCTCGCGGATCAGCTTGAGCTTGGCCTCGGGCGTGGCCTCGGCGAGGAAGTCGTCGACGCCGGCTTCGGCGGCGATGGCGGCGGCGGTCAGGCGGTTGTCGCCGGTCACCATCACCGTCTTGATGCCCATGCGGCGCAGTTCGGCGAAACGCTCCTTGATGCCGCCCTTGACGATGTCCTTCAGCTCGACCACACCGAGCACCCTAGTGCCGTCGGCCACCACCAGCGGCGTGCTGCCACGCCGTGCGACGTCGTCGACCGTCGTCTGCAGTGACGCCGGGAAGCTGCCGCCCAGCGCCTCGACATGGCGGCGGATCGCATCGGCGGCGCCCTTGCGCACGGCACGCTGGCCCTGCAGGTCGACGCCGCTCATGCGCGTCTGCGCGGTGAAGTGCACGAAGCTGGCGCCCAGCGCCGCCACGTCGCGTTCGCGCAGCTGGTACTTCTGCTTGGCCAGCACGACGATGCTGCGGCCCTCCGGCGTCTCGTCGGCCAGCGAAGCCAGCTGCGCGGCGTCGGCCAGGTCGGCCTCCTTCACGCCCGGCGCCGGGATGAAGGCGCTGGCCTGCCGGTTGCCCAGCGTGATGGTGCCGGTCTTGTCGAGCAGCAGCACGTCGACGTCGCCCGCCGCCTCGACCGCGCGGCCGGAGGTGGCGATCACGTTGGCCTGCATCATGCGGCTCATGCCGGCCACGCCGATGGCGCTGAGCAGCCCGGCGATCGTGGTCGGAATCAGGCACACCAGCAGCGCCACCAGCACGACCAGGCTGACCGGCTGGCCGGCCCCGGATGCGACCACACCGAACTGCGAGAACGGCAGCAGCGTGACCACCACGCCGAGGAACACGATGGTCAGCGCCACCAGCAGGATCGTCAGCGCGATCTCGTTGGGCGTCTTCTGCCGCTTGGCGTTTTCGACCATCGCGATCATGCGGTCGACGAAGGTCTCGCCCGGATTGACGGTGACGCGCACGACGATCCAGTCCGACAGCACGCGCGTGCCGCCGGTCACCGCCGAGAAATCGCCGCCGGACTCGCGGATCACCGGCGCCGATTCGCCGGTGATGGCGCTCTCGTCCACCGAGGCGACGCCGTCGATCACCTCGCCGTCGGCGGGGATGGTGTCGCCCGCTTCGATGAGCACGATGTCGGCCTTGCGCAGGTTGTCGGCCTCCAGCGGGTGCCACTTCATCGCGGTGCGTTCCACGCCGCGCTGGTACTCGCCTTCGAGCTTCTTGGCCCAGGTCTGCTTCTTCAGGCCACGCAGGGAGGCGGCCTGGGCCTTGCTGCGCCCTTCGGCCAGCGCCTCGGCGAAGTTGGCGAACAGCACCGTGAACCACAGCCACACCGCCACCGCGGCGGTGAACGCGCCGGGTTGGGCGAGCGCGAGTGCGGTGGTGAAGGCGCTGCCCACGTAGACGACGAACATCACCGGATTGCGCCACTGCACTCGCGGGTCCAGTTTCCTGAAGGCGTCGACCAGGGCCGGGCGCACCAGCGCCGGGTCGAACAGGGTCAGGGTCTTTCGGGTCATGGCTTGCTCCACAGCATCAGGTGCTCGACCACCGGGCCGAGCGCCAGCGCGGGCACGTAGTTCAGCAGGCCGACAAGCAGCACCGTGCCGATCAGCAGCGTCACGAAGAGCGGGCCGTGCGTGGGCAGCGTGCCCTCGGTGGCGGCGAGGCGCTTCTTGGCGGCCAGCGAGCCGGCGATGGCAAGCACCGGCACGATCACGCCGAAGCGGCCGAACCACATCGCCACCGCCAGCAGCAGGTTGTAGAAGGGTGTGTTGGCCGACAGGCCGGCGAAGGCGCTGCCGTTGTTGTTGGCTGCCGAGGACAGCCCGTACAGCACCTCCGAGAAGCCGTGCGGGCCCGGGTTCAGGATGCCGGCGCGGCCCGGCTCGGCGACCACCGCCACGGCCGTGCCTACCAGCACCAGCAGCGGCGTGACGAGGATGGCGATGGACACCATCTTCATCTCGTGGGCCTCGATCTTCTTGCCCAGGTACTCGGGCGTGCGGCCGATCATCAGCCCGGCGATGAACACGGCCATGATGGCGAAGAAAAGCATGCCGTACAGGCCGGAGCCGACCCCGCCGAACACCACCTCGCCGAGCTGGATGAGCACCATCGGCACCAGGCCGCCGAGCGGCGTGTACGAGTCGTGCATCGAGTTGACTGCGCCGCAACTCGCCGCCGTGGTGATGGTGGCGAACAGCGTCGACGCGGCGATGCCGAAGCGTGTTTCCTTGCCCTCCATGTTGCCGCCCGGTTGTGTGGCCGTGGCCGCCTGGTCGACACCGAGCGCCGCCAACGCCGGATTGCCCTGCTGCTCGAACACCGTGGCCGGGATGACGAAGGCGACGAACAGCAGCGTCATCGCGGCGAGCACGGCCCAGCCCTGGCGCAGATCGCCCGCCATGCGCCCGAACACGAAGCACAGCGCCGCGGGAATGGAGAAGATCGACAACATCTGCAGGAAGTTGGTCAGCGGAGTCGGGTTCTCGAAGGGATGCGCCGAGTTGGCATTGAAGAAGCCGCCGCCGTTGGTGCCCAGCATCTTGATGGCCAGTTGCGAGGCCACCGGGCCCATCGCGATGGTCTGGGTGGAGCCTGCCTCGAGCGTCTTCGCCTCGGCGTAGGGCGACAGGTTCTGGATCACGCCCTGGCTCGCCATCACCAGTGCGAACACGAACGACAGTGGCAACAGGATCCACAGCGTGACACGCGCGAGATCCACCCAGACGTTGCCGATCGCCTGCGCCGAGTGGCGCGTGAAGCCGCGCACCAGTGCGACGACGACGACGATGCCGGTGGCCGCGGAGAGGAAGTTCTGCACCGTCAGCGCGAGCATCTGGGTCAGGTAGCTCATGGTGGACTCGCCGCCGTAACCCTGCCAGTTGGTGTTGGTGACGAAGCTGACGGCCGTGTTGAACGCCGAGTCGGGGGACACCGCGCCGAACGCCTGCGGATTGAAGGGCAGCACACCCTGCAGTCGCTGCACGGCGTAGACGGCCAGCACGCCCAGCCCATTGAAGATCAGCAGCCCGGTGGTGTAGCGCAGCCAGCCTGATTCCTGCTCCGGCCGGATGCCGGCCATGCGGAACAGCGGCGACTCCAGCCGGCGGCCGAGGGCAAAACGACCCGCCATCACGGCGTCGATCAGTCTGGCCAGCGGCCAGGCCAGCGCCAGCAGTACGGCGAGGTAGACGACGAGTTGCGTCCAGGCGGAGGCATTCACGAGAAGTCCTCCGGCCGCAGCAGCACGGCCACGAGATAGAACAGCAAGCCGGCGGCCAGCACGGCCGCAAGCACGTCCCAGCCGCTCATGCCCGTGCTCCCGGCCCCTGCAGGCGCGCACATCCGCGGGCCAAGCCGAAGGCCGCCAGCCAGAACACGCCGGCCAGGGCAATGAATGCGAGGTCCATGACATCCATCCTTGGTGATGGAGAGATGCTAGGAATGCAGGCATCAAGGCGCTCGCAAGATTGCGCGAACGCAGTTCAAGAACGTATCAAGATCGCCGCTCAGGCCACAGCGAAGGCCCTGCGAAGCTGGCCCGCGTCGACCTGAGCTGAGCCGCCTGCGCTGCGCAGTTCCAGAGCTGCGCCGCTCAGCCCGCGGCGTCGGCCTCGTCCGCGCGCGCCGCGCCGATCTTGAACACGCCGCTGACACGCGCCACCGTCTGGCCATCGGCCGTGACGAGGCCCTGTGCGAAGACCAGCGAGCGCGTGGTGCGCAGCACCTGCGCCTGGCCCTCGACCCAGGCGCCCTTGGGCGCCGGCGCGAGGTAGTCGATCTGCAGGCTCACGGTGGGCAGGAAGCGGCCGTGCAGCGCCGGCGTGGCGTGGAACGCGGTGATCGGCAACAGCATGTCGCAGAAGGTGGCCATCATGCCGCCGTGGCAGATGCCCATCGTGTTGCAGTGACGCGCCTCGACACGGAAGCCCAGGCGATAGACGCCGGCATCGAAACGCTCGTACAGCGGCCCGTTGGCGACGATGAACTCGCCGCCGATGGTCTGCTGCTCGAAGCCTTCGGGAATCGCGGGCGTGCTCATCGCTGCACCTCGCGCTTCACGTCGGCGTCGAAGTCGGCCGCCTGCATGCGCTGCGTCTCGCCCTGCAGCGCCGGGTAGGTGGCCGCAAAGGCTTCGACGATGCGCGCCAGCGGCATGTCGTCGAAGGCGCCGTGCTGGTTCACGTACTCCATGTGGCGGTTGCCGGCCTTGTCGAAGGGGTGGTAGATCGAGTCGGCGTGGCCGTCGAAATCCAGCGGCAGCAACCCGAAACGCTCGCAGAGTTCGATGTTGAAGGCCGGCGTGGCCTTGCGCCAGGCGCCGTCGATCCAGAGGTCGGTGTAGCCGTGCCAGACGAACACGTCGGTCTGCAGCGTGCGGCGCAGCCGCTCGGTGCTCAGGTGGTTGCGCACGTCGGCATATCCCACGCGCGCCGGGATGCCGGCGGCGCGCGCTGCGGCGGCGAGCAGCGCCGCCTTCGGCACGCACCAGCCGTAGCCCTGCGCGATCACCGAGCTCGCGCGCATGCCCTGCGTCGACAGGTCGATGCGGTAGGGGTCGTAGCGGAAGCGGTCGCGCACGGCGAGCGTGAGCGCGACGGCGCGTTCGCGCACATCGGCGCCGACGGCGTGCTGGCGGGCGAAGGCGACCACCGCCGGGTGGTCGCTGTCGATCAGCGCGGTGGGGGCGAGTGCGGCGGCGTCGGGCGGCAAGGGGTCCATGGCCACAGTGTGCCGCGACTGCGGCGGCGCGGCTGTCGCGCAGGTGCAATCGCTCAGGGCGAGGCTTTCGCGCGCGCCTCTTCCTGCAGGCGCAGCACCTTGCGCTGCACCTTGCCGGTGGTCGTCATCGGCAGCGCGGCAATGAACTCGATCTCCTTCGGGTACTCGTAGGGCGCGAGCTTGCCGCGCACGTGGCGCTGCAGCTCCTCGACCAGCGCCGCGTTGCCTTCGAAACCGGGCGCCAGCACGACGAAGGCCTTGACCACCGCGCCGCGCTCGCGGTCGGGCTTGGGGATCACCGCCGCGTTGGCCACCGCCGGGTGTTTGACGAGGCAGTTCTCCACCTCGCTCGGCCCGATGCGGTAGCCCGCGGCCTTGAACACGTCGTCGCTGCGGCCCTGGTACCAGAGGTAGCCGTCGGCATCCATCACCGCGGTGTCGCCGGTGCGGCACCAGGAGTCGTCGGGGTCGCCGGTGAACTTGGCGCGCGTGGCCTCGTCGTTCTTCCAGTAGCCGAGGAAGAACACCGGGTCGGAGTGGCCATGCACATCGCGCCGGTGCACCGCCACGTCGCCCGGCGTGCCGCGTGGGCATTCGCGGCCATCGTCGTCGAGCACGGCGATGCGGTGGCCGGGGTAGGCGCGGCCCATGCTGCCCGGCCGCGCCGGCCAGCGGATCGCGCAGTTGCCGACGATGTAGTTGATCTCGGTCTGGCCGAACATCTCGTTGACGGTCACGCCGAGCGCGTCGCGGCACCAGGCGAACACCGCGTCGCCCACCGCCTCGCCGGCGCTCATGATGGCGCGCAGCTTCAGCGCGTGCTGCTCGCGCGGCCGCGGCACGGCCTTCATCATCGCCTTCAGCGCGGTCGGGAACAGGAAGGTGTGCGTCACGCCATGGCGCGCCATCAGCTCGAGCGCACGCTCGGCGCCGAAGCGGCCCTGGTAGGCGACGATCTCGCGGCCGAAGTAGAGCGTGGGCAGCAAGGCGTCCATCAGCCCGCCCGTCCACGCCCAGTCCGCTGGGGACCAGAACACGCTGCGCATGTCCTGGCCCCCAGCGCCTGGGCGCCGCCCCGCCTTCACGCCCCCCTTCCCCCGCTCCCCCTTCCCCGCGGGAAGGGGGCCTGACAGGTCGGGGAACCAGTTCTGGCTGCAGACGAAGCCGCTGAGGTTGCCGATCAGCGCGCGGTGCGGGATCAGTGCGCCTTTCGGCGGGCCGGTGGTGCCGCTGGTGTAGATCAGCACCGCGGCCTCGTCGGCCTTCGTGCGCACCGTGGTGAACTCGGCGCGTTCGGCCGCGAGTGCCGCATCCCAGTCGATGTCGCCTTGGCCGGCTGCATCGCCGACCGCGATGACGTGGCGCACCGTCGGGCACTGGGGCCGCGCGGCGCGCAGGTTGGCGATGGCGCTCTCGTCGACGATGGCCAGCACCGCCTCGCTGTGCTGCAGCCGGTATTCCAGCGCGTCGGGGCCGAACAGCATCGACAGCGGCATGGCCACCGCGCCGAGCTGGAAGATGGCCATGTTGGCCACCGCCGTCTCGAAGCGCTGCGGCATCACCACCGCCACCCGGTCGCCGCGCCGCACGCCCAGGCGCTTCAGCGCGTGGGCCAGGCGATTGGCGTTGGCCTGCAGGTCGGCGTAGGTGAACTGTGCGGCCCGGCCGTCCTCATGCTCGTAGCGGATCGCCACAGCGGCCGGCGTGTCGCGCGCCCAGCGCGCGCAGCAGACCTCGGCGATGTTGAAGAACTCGGGCACCTGCCAGCGGAAGCCGGCGTGCAGGGCAGCGTGGTGATCGGCAGGAGCGCGAGGAGCCATGCGGCCGATTCTGGCACCGGCCCTGCCGGCCCCAGGGCCGTGGAATCACTCAGTTCAGGCCCGCCGTATAGGGCACGCCAGCCGGCCCGATGACGAAGAAACGCATGATGTACTGCGCGTGATAGCCCCAGTCACCGGGCCGCGACACCCAGTCGACGTTCACGATCTGCTGATTGCCGCTGCGCGGCTGCACTCGCAGCTCCGACAGGCCCAGCCCGGGCCGGTGCTCGATGCGCTCCAGCTCCCAGGCCGGGCCCACGCTGAGCCGCCACTGATCGCTGCCGCGCTGCGAATCGCCACCGCTGTGCCAAGCCGAGGCCCAGCGGGCGCCGAGCAGGGTCTCCTGCGTGCACTCCGAGGGCTGCGGGTGCGCGCAGTTCACGTTGGCGAACAGCGAATCGGGCAACTCCACCGTCTCGCGCCGCGCCTGGAAGCGGCCGGGCTGCTCCTTCATCGCCGCGCCCGCGGCGGGCACCAGCTGGATGCGCACGTCCTGGTCGACCACGCCACGCAGTTCGGCCGGCACCGAGGCGATGACCAG
>Ga0075154_10002517_pt1 | contig 11974 bp, 9 predicted proteins | sample JI71714BDNA_FD_70965 | JGI IMG/M metagenome (GOLD analysis project Ga0075154, IMG submission 70965) | Wastewater effluent complex algal communities from Wisconsin, to seasonally profile nutrient transformation and Carbon sequestration -... | ecosystem: Engineered > WWTP > Effluent > Algae... | reverse complement strand
GCAACGGCGTCCTCCTCAACTGTTTCGGGCTCGTCATCGAACCAGTGCGCGCGAGCAGCCATGATGATCTCATTGCCTTGCTCTTCGTTCAGACCATATTCGGCCAGAACACCGGGTTTTTCTTCCGTGCGATGACGACGGTTGTCGCTGCGGCGCGGCTCGGGACGAGCCTTCTGAATCAGCTCGTCAGTGGCCAGATCGGCCAGATCGTCAAGCGTTTTGATCCCGGCCTTGCCCAGCGTGACCAGCATCGCTTCGGTCAGGATCGGCAGATCGGCCAGCGCATCGTCAACGCCCAGTTCGCGGCGTTCGGTGCGAGCAGCCTCTTCCTTGCGTTCCAATGCTTCGGTAGCACGGTTCTGCAATTCTTCGGCCAGTTCTTCGTCAAGACCCTCGATCAGCGCGATTTCTTCGCGAGCGACATAGGCGACTTCTTCCAACTCGCTAAAGCCTTCAGCGACCAGCAACTGCGCCAGTGTCTCATCGACATCCAACTCGCGCTGGAACATTTCTGAGCGTTCGACAAATTCCTTTTGCCGCTTCTCGCTTGATTCCGCCTCGGTCATGATGTCGATCGCGCGGCCGGTCAATTGGCTGGCGAGACGAACATTCTGGCCACGACGGCCAATGGCGAGGCTCAACTGGTCGTCGGGTACGACAACCTCGATGCGGGCTTCTTCTTCATCGAGCACAACGCGGCTGACCGTTGCCGGCTGTAGCGCGTTGACGATGAAGGTAGCGGCATCTTCCGACCAGGGGATGATGTCGATTTTTTCGCCCTGCATTTCCTGCACGACGGCCTGAACACGGCTGCCCTTCATACCGACACAGGCGCCGACCGGGTCAATCGAACTGTCATAGCTGATCACGCCGATCTTGGCGCGGCTGCCCGGGTCACGGGCTGCGGCCTTAATTTCGATGATGCCGTCGTAAATTTCGGGAACTTCCTGCGCGAACAGCTTCTTCATGAAATCCGGATGCGCGCGGCTGAGCAGGATCTGCGGACCACGATTTTCGCGGACCACCTTCATGATCAGGGCACGGACACGGTCGCCATTGCGGACGACTTCGCGCGGAATTTGCTGATCGCGGCGGATAACGCCTTCGGCGCGGCCCAGATCGACGACGACATGGCCGAATTCGACCGACTTGACGACACCAGTGATGATTTCACCTGTGCGGTCCTTGAATTCTTCAAACTGGCGCTCGCGTTCTGCGTCGCGGACCTTCTGGAAGATAACCTGCTTTGCCGACTGGGCGTCGATGCGGCCGAGATCAACAGGTGGCAGCGGATCGACGATGAAATCGCCGACCTTGGCATCCTTTTGCAGCTTTTCAGCCTGCTTTAGATCGACTTGCTTGAAATAGTCTTCGACCACCTCAACAACTTCGACAACGCGCCACAGGCGAAGGTCGCCGGTCTGCGTGTCGAGCTTTGCACGAATGTCGTTTTCCGCACCATAGCGGGCGCGTGCCGCGCGCTGGATCGCTTCTTCAAGCGCCTCGACAACAATCGCCTTGTCGATCATCTTCTCGCTGGCAACGGCGTTGGCAATTGCCAGCAGTTCGGCTTTGTTAGCGGCTATGGGAGTTGCCATGGCTCAATCTTCCTGTTCGTGGTCGGGGTTGTCTTGGTCGATTTCGTCGGCCCCGGCGCTGTTGAGCGGCGCAGTCGACGCAATCAGCCGGTCTGTCAAGACCAGCTTCGCGGATTGGATCATTTCAAAAGGAACTGTGTAAGTGGTGCCAGCATCGACAATCGCCACGCTGTTGCCATCGGAGCTGACACCAGCCAGATCGCCGCGATAGCGTTTGCGGCCGTTAATCAGCTCCTCCAACTCGATCTTGGCTTCGTGCCCTGCCCAGTCAGCATAGTCTTTTAACCGGGTCAGTGGCCGGTCGATGCCGGGAGAACTGACTTCAAGACGGTAAGCCTCCGTGATCGGATCGATTTCATCGAACTTGTCCGAAATGCGGTGCGACAGGGCGGCGCAATCGTCGATATTGAGCTGCCGAGTATCGGGGCGCTCGGCCATCACCTGCAACGTCGGCTCATCGCCCCTAAGCCATGCAACTCGCACAAGGTCAAAGCCCAAAGCCTTGGCTTCGGGTTCAATCAGGTCATAAAGGACTTTCAGATCGCTCAACTTCGCTTCTCAGATTTGGGCGACATCCGCGAAACGGCTTTTGCGCCGGCCCCTTGCGGCGCCAGCCCCTTCAGTGTTTCGCAATGTCGGGATGGCCTGCATTTAGTCAGGCCATTTCGTAAATGCAACCCTCTTGCACAAATGCAGGCGCAATCGCATCTTGGACCTAGAGCGAGGAGTCGAACAATGACCAAATATTTGCTGATCACCGCAGCCAGCCTTCTGGCGATCGCCTGCAACGCCGCGACAACCAGCACCGCCGGCGGCGAACAAACCCCTTCCATAAAAAAGCCATTCGCAACCACGGTCATCGCAGATTTCGACGAACCTTGGGCAATGACTTTCCTGCCTGAATTTAATCAGGCGCTGATCACCGAGAAAAAGGGCAAATTGCTGCTTTGGGAGTCCGAAGGGCCGGTTGTTGAAGTCGGCGGTTTGCCCAAAGTCGCCTATGGCGGCCAAGGCGGATTGGGTGATGTCATCCTGCATCCGGGCTTTGCCGACAATGGTCTGATTTACCTGAGCTATGCCGAGGAAGGCGAAGGCGGTATTGGCGCAGCGGTCGCGACCGCCCGTCTGGATCGCGAAGGCGCCGAACCCAAACTCGCCGACCTTAAGGTAATCTGGCGGCAAGTCCCGAAAGTATCGGGCCGCGGCCATTTTGGTCACCGCCTCGCTTTCTCTCCCGATGGCAAATATCTGTTTATCAGTTCGGGTGAGCGGCAAAAATTTGACCCGGCACAGGATATGAATGCCAATCTCGGCAAGATCATACGATTGTTCCCCGACGGCAGCATCCCGCAGGACAATCCGTTCCATGACGCTACCAATCCGGTCAAATCGCAAATCTGGTCGCTGGGCCACCGCAACCCGCTGGGCCTCACCTTTGATGATAAGGGACAATTGTGGAATCAGGAGATGGGTCCGCGGGGCGGCGACGAGATCAATCTGGTCAAGCGCAGTGCCAATTATGGCTATCCCAGAGCCTCCAACGGCGATCATTATGATGGCCAGCCCATTCCAGACCATGCCGCTGGCGATAGATTTGAAGCACCCAAAATTTGGTGGAATCCGTCAATCTCTCCGGGCGGACTGCTGTTCTACAATGGCGACCTGTTTCCCAAATGGAAAGGTTCGCTCTTCCTCGGTGGGTTGGGCAGTCAGTCGCTGATACGCGTCAAGGTTGACGGAGAGACGCTTACCAAGGCCGACAAATGGAATATGGACGCGCGTATCCGCGAGGTCGAACAAAGCCCTGACGGTGCGATTTGGCTGCTCGAGGATGGCGCACACGGTTCGCAGGGGCGATTGATAAAGCTAACCCCTACAAACTGACTTCCGCCGTTACCGTGCTGCTGACACCGTCCCCGACAAATCCGCAAGGAATGACCGCACCCGCTTGGCGTTGACGCCAAGGTCGCTCATTCCCACGCGGCTGATCGAGCGCATGTCAACGATGCTGCCTGTCGCGTCTTCGGTCGGGCGGACGCGGATGACGACGTCATCCTTGAACCCGAAGAAGCGGCTGGTTTCAGTTGCCTCCAGCCGACCCTGTTCGGGTTCGATCAACGCAATATCCCAACCGCGGGTTTCAGCCAGACGTCCTGCCTTTTCGATAACTTCTGCAACCGGTCGATTGATTCGCACCGAACGGATATCGCCATATTCATCCTGATGGATGCGCGTCCAACGTTGCACCGGCGTCATCGCCTGCATGGTCGGATCTTCCTTGCCGGGAATCTGATCCAGATTGTCGGCGCGCACGGTCAATGTCGTAAAATGCGGCGGATCGGCCAGATCGGTGGAAATGTCGTGGATCGCTGGAACCGTCCGCGCAGTATAAACGAAGCTGAGCAGCCAGAAGAGCAGCACCGCCGCAAAGGCCATTCCCAGCCAGCGCAATGCCTTTGGTCCGGCAACACCGCGACGCCGTTGTAACCAGCCAACTACAAATCCCAATATCAGGGCAAATGCGGCAAGACCCGCTGCAATGAAAAGACCTTTAAAGCCGGTTTGAAACTCCCATAGTCCCCAGCCTGTCCCCAGACCGGAAAGCAAAGCCACAAGAACCGAGCCCGCACCAGCAGCCAGTATGATCTTACCAGACAGTCCACCCGGCTTCTTTACAGCAGGCGGCGCAACAACCGGCTCCGCTTCCGCAGGAGTGGTTGGCGTCTCTACAGTCTGTACGTCTTCATTTTCAACTGGAGCGGTGTCGTCGTTCATGGCTGCCTCCCTGCCCTATCAGCCATGACTTACGCCAAGCCGGTGCCAAGCGAAACTCCTAAAATTCACCTTGGCAAGCCGTTACAAGTGCCGACAAAAGCATGGACAAAGGTTCGCGCCGCTGACAAGGCGGCGGCGATGTCCATGGACCCCACCATCCGCAAACGCGCGACACGTTTTGTGCTGCTGACCGTGCTCATTTATTCGATGGGTTTCGGCATCATCATGCCCGTCTTGCCGGACCTGATCCGACATCTGGCCAAAGTCGATTCGGCAGAAGCGGCGCGGATTGGTGCTTGGATCGGCGCGACATACGGGCTGTTTCAGGTGCTTTTGATGCCGACCGTCGGCAATCTGGGTGACCGCTTTGGTAGGCGGCCGGTGTTCCTCGTTTCGCTCTTCGCTTTTGGCCTCGATTTCCTGCTGATGGGGCTGGCACCCTCGGTCATATGGCTATTCGTCGGGCGTGCAATCGCCGGTGGCTTGGGCGCGGTATTCGGCCCCGCCAATGCCGCCATGGCCGACATGTCCTCCGCCGAAGACCGCGCCGCCAGCTTTGGCAAGGTTGGCGCAGCCTTTGGCCTTGGCTTTGTTTTCGGTCCCGTCATTGGTGGATTGCTGGGTGATTTCGGCCCCCGCGTTCCTTTTTTCGTCGCGGCGGGTCTTGCTTTTGCCAACGGTATCTACGGCTGGCTGGTGTTCCCCGAAACCATGCCCGAAGACAAGAAGCGGCCTTTTGAGTGGAAGCGCGCCAATCCGTTAGGGGCCTTTGCCTCGCTAGGGCGGATCAAGGGGATATTGCCGGTCGCTCTGATCTATTTTCTCTGGGCGATGGCGGGCAATGTCTATCCGGCGAGCTGGTCATTCTTCGCGCCCATTCAATATGGCTGGGACAGCCGCATGGTCGGCCTTTCGCTAGGGCTGGTCGGGGTGTCGATGGCGGTTTTTCAGGCAATGGTCATCCGCCGCTTCATCGCTCATTTTGGTGAACGCAAAACCGCCTATATCGGGATGCTTTGCGGCATAGCCAGCTATCTGGTCGTTGCTTTTGTTCCCAATGGAACGATCATCATGATCCTGTTGCTGGTGAACGGCTTTTCCGGCCTTGCCATGCCGTCGTTGAACGCGATGATGTCGATGCGCGCGCCTGCGTCACAACAGGGTGAGCTGCAAGGGCTGGTCGGCAGTCTGGCGGCGCTCGGCATGATGATTGCGCAATTCACCTATAATTATGCGCTGGCGGCATTTACCGAAAGTGGCGCGCCAGTTCGCTTTCCGGGTGCCCCTTATGTCATCGCTGCCAGTATCGGCCTGCTGGCGCTTCTGGCATTATTCTTCCTGCGCAAAAGGGATGATGGGGAAGCCGTCCTCAATGGCTGAATTGATACCCCTGCATAAAGTTCCCGAAGATCAGGTCGAAGCGTTGCTCGATGCGGCCTTTGGAGAGGATCGGCATAGCCGGACCGCCTATCTGCTGCGCATCGGCAGCAAGGCGATTGCACCACTCTCCTTTGGTTTGCTTAACGGTGACGCGCTGATCGGAAGCATCCAGTGCTGGCCGGTGCGGGTCGGCGGTTCGACACTGGCGCTGGTTGGTCCGGTTGCGGTCGCCCCCGACCGGCAGGGTCAGCGCCACGGCCACAGGCTGATGCATGCAACATTGGACGCAGCGCCCACTATTGGCGACCCGGCAATGGTGATGATCGGCGACCCCGAATATTATGGTCGCTTCGGTTTTGCCCCCGACGCCAGCGCAGACTGGACGCTTCCCGGTCCATGGGAACCACGCCGCTTGCTGGTGCGCAATGTCGGCAATCACTCATTGCCACAAACGGGACAGGTCGAGCGCGCCGATGCCCTATGATCCCCCCGATCTTGCTGGATTGAACCTCGCGCAAATCGCCGAATTGGCGGCGCAACGAAAACTGCCCCCTGTAGCCAACTGGCACCCTGAAAAAGCGGGCGATAGTGAAATGCGGATCGCGGCCGATGGACGCTGGTATCATCAGGGCGGCGAGATCACCCGACCAGCTATGGTTCGCGCCTTTTCCTCGCTGCTGCGCTGTGAAGCCGACGGTTCGCACTGGCTGGTGACCCCGCAGGAAAAATTGCGCATCGAAATTGAGGATGCGCCTTTTCTGGCAGTCGAGCTCGCCAGCGAGGGCAATGGGGAAAGCCGCTCGCTTGCCTTCCGGTTGAACAGCGACGATCTGGTTGTGGCAGGTCCGGATCACCCCATTCAACTGCGCGGTGATTTGGCGCTGCCCTATGTGCTGGCACGCGATGGGCTTTGGGCGCGTATTGCCCGCAATCCCTATTATGAAATGGCTGAGCTGGCGCTAGCTGAGGGCAATGAACCGCCGGGCCTTTGGAGCCTAGGGCAGTTTTTTCCGATTGCGGAGGCCCAATGAACTGGATCGAACGCATCGAAGCCGCGCTTCATCCGGCAAGCGCCGCGCATTTCGAGGATGAGCGCCATTTCCATCCCGAAGATGCCGTGTTTCGTGAAGCGGCGGTCCTCATTCCGATAACCCAGCGCCCAGAACCGGGAATGATCCTGACCAAACGCCCCGATTGGCTGCGCAGCCATGCCGGACAAGTCGCCTTTCCAGGCGGCAAGATCGACGCCGAGGATGAAAATGCCGTCGCCGCCGCCTTGCGCGAGGCCGATGAGGAACTGGCGCTGCCGCGCAATGTCGTATCCATATTGGGCGAAGCCGACCCTTATTATTCCGGCAGCGGCTATCGCATTCAGCCGGTTGTGGGGTTGATCCCCCCCGACCTTCCGTTGACCCCCAATCCGAATGAAGTCGAGGATTGGTTCGAGGTTCCGCTGGATATCATTTTCGATCCTGCCAATCTCCAAAAACATCAGGGATTGTGGCAAGGGCGGATGCGCGACTATTATGACTTTGAATGGAATGGCTGGAGGATTTGGGGGGTGACCGCCGGTATCATCGCAAACCTTGCCCGGCGGATCAGCGCCTGATGGTGCGACTGCCCGATACCGGATGGCGTCGTTCGGCGGGATTGGGCGCTATTGTCGATTGTCTGCGCGACGATCAGGATGGCCCGCGATTTGTCGGCGGAGCAGTGCGCGATGCCTTGCTAGGCTTGCCAGTGTCCGACATCGATATCGCAACCCCAGTGACCCCGACCGAAGTTATCGCGCGGCTGGAAACCGCCGGATTGCGCGCCATCCCAACCGGGATTGATCATGGCACCGTCACCGCGCTTGCCGGCGATGCAAAGGCTGAAATTACCACGCTGCGCCGTGACGTCTCGACCGATGGCCGCCATGCCATCGTCGCCTTTTCGACCGACTGGAAAGAAGACGCGGCGCGGCGCGATTTCACGATCAACGCGCTTTATGCCAACCCGGCGAGCGGCGAGGTTTTCGATTATTTCGGCGGGCTTGCCGATTTGGAAGCCGGGCTGGTGCGGTTCATCGGTGATCCGGCGGCGCGCATCGCCGAGGATCATTTGCGCATATTGCGCTTCTTCCGCTTCCACACCCGTTTTGGCAAAGGCGCACCTGATAAAGCATCGCTCGATGCCTGCATTGCCGCGGCCCATAGCCTGACCGCGCTGTCGAGCGAACGGTTGGCCGATGAGCTTTTCAAACTGCTCGCACTTCCCAATCCTGCGCAAAGTGTGTCGCAGATGCTCGACGGAGGCATTTTTTCTGCCATCCTCCCCGAAGTGGACAAGGCAGGGGTCTCAGCTTTGCACCGGCTTTTAGAGCGGGAGCAAATGGCAGAGTTTGCACCATCAGCACTCCTCCGGTTGGCTGCACTTTTGCCTTGCGACCCGGAAATCACAAACCGTGTTTCAAAGCGCCTCAAGCTTTCCAATACAAATCGCGCAGAACTGGCTGCTTTGGCCCAGCATCGGCACCCCGCAGCACGAAAAGCGCGCCCGCTTGCATACCGGATCGGGACGGAAACAACCCGCGACCTGTTCCTGCTGCGCGCCGACGACAGCGAATGGAAAGCGGGACTGTCTGCATTGCGCGATTGGACGCCACCGGTTTTCCCGATCAAAGGCGGCGCGTTGATCGAGCGCGGGCTCGCCCAGGGCAAAGCCGTGTCCGAAACTTTGCGCGTGATAGAAGATCAGTGGGTTGCCGAAGGCTTTCCCGATGCTGCTAGGGCGAATGCAATCGCCGATCAACTTGTAGCGAGTGCGTTGCAATCGGCGAGGAAAGCATAGGCTGCGTCATTGGCAAGCGGGCGTGCGTAAAAATAGCCCTGCCCGTTTGTGCAACCCAACCCCTTCAGCGCGTCAGACAATTCTTCGGTCTCGATGCCTTCCGCAGTGGTTTTCATCCCCAAAGCATTTGCCAACGACAGGATGGTGCTGACAATCGCCCGGCTATCCTGATTGGCGAGCATGTCGGTGATAAAACTGCGGTCGATCTTGAGCACATCGATCGGTAATTTTTGCAGGTAGGACAGGTTGGAGTAGCCGGTGCCGAAATCATCCATGGCGAGGCTGGCATCCAGATTTTTAAGCGCTTCGAGTTTCGCCCGTGCACCGTCGGGATCCTCGACCAATGCGCTTTCGGTCAATTCAAGAATCAAGCGATCACCGCTGATCCCCGCGCCGTTGATTGCCGATTTGACCGCTGCGGTCACATCATCGCGCGCGAGTTGTTCGGCAGACAGATTGACGGAAATCCGGAATGGCAGTTGCTTGCCCGCACGGTCATCCCAATGGGAAATGGTCCGCGCCGCTTCGGCAAGCGCCCAACGGCCTAGCGGGATGATCAAACCGCTTTCCTCGGCAACCGGGATAAAATCGACCGGCGAGATATAGCCCAATTGCGGGTGGTTCCACCGCGCCAGTGCCTCAAAGCCAGTCAATTTGCCTGAGCCAAGATCAATCAGCGGCTGATAATGCAGTTCGAGCTGATCGGCGGCCAAGGCGTGGCGCAAATCGGTTTCGATGGAAAAGCGTTGCTTGGCCTGCACCAGCTTGTCAGCGGAAAATAATTCGAGACAACGCGTCCGCTTCGCCTTTTTCAGAGTCAGTTGCGCGTGACGCAGCGAATCCATAGGCTCGTCGCGACCATATTCGCCGATAGCTGCGGCGATCGCGCATTCGACCTTGATTTCAACATCGGACAATTTGCACGGATCGGCAAAGGCCTGCTCCAACCTTGATGCAATCGCGCGAACTTGGTCTTCGTTTTTGACTGACGCGAACAACGCAAATTCATCGCCACCCACCCGCGCCAAAATCTCATGCTGACGAACCCGGGAATTCAACCGGTGCGCCACTGCCAGGATCAGTTCGTCGCCGACAAGAACACCCATCGATTCGTTGATCCGGCTAAACCGCGTCAAATCGATAACAATCATCGCAAATTGCCCGGCGTCGCGCTCGCCATTGGCTTTGCACAAAACCGTTTCGGCCATTTCGTCGACTTTTTCTTCGAAGCCTACGCGGTTGCTGAAGCCGGTCAGGTTGTCGTTCAGCATTTCGCGGCGCAGATTGATGCGACTTACGGCCTCGGCAGTGCGGTCAACGAAGCACAGCATATAAAGGTCGTGCGCTTTGCCGAACTGCGCGATGCTGACTTCGATCTCGCACCGGCTGACCGCATTTTGCGAAGCCCATTTTTCGTAATGAAGCGCCCGGCCGGCCTGACGCATGTCAAATATCCGTCCGGAAAATTCCGAGAGATCCAACCCGGCTTCGCGCCCCTTTGCAAAGGCGATCTGGCTGAACTGATCGTTGGAAGCGACGCGTGTTGCTTCATTGTCATTCACTTGGAAAATGGCTGCAGCAATGGGAAGCGCGCTAAGCCAACCAAATTCGCTATCCGATCCTTCAGGGCGCGAACGGACGACCATCCGCGCGGTCAATGACGCGGCTTCGTTGGTATCAAAATGGTTGCGACCCCAATTGTGCATATCGCTGCGCTAAGGCCCAGCGGTAAATTTATGTCTCACAACTCATGCACAATAAAAGGTTAATGCAACACCGGGTTGGGATTAATCAAACCGGTTGTTGCGGGGGAAACCTTGCGGCGGCAGTCGCCCGGCCGCGCCACGCGCGACCCGCCATTGGGTCAGGTCGGTTTCGGTACGAACGCGCCCGCTGTCGCCACCCATCGTCCAACTCAGCCCTTCGCTCAGGCGGAAACAGACCGCATCGGACAAGCCGCCATCCTTGAAACGCTGCAAGGTGACACCCTGCCCCTTGGCCATTTCCGGAATTTCGCTCATCGGGAAAATCACCAGCTTGCGGTTCTCACCGACGACCGCGACATATTGATCTTTGGCCAGTGTTTCATCGGCGGCATCTTGCGGTGCCAAACGCACCACTTGCAACCGCGCGCCGGGTTTCAGCGTCACTACGCCCCTGCCCTTGCGCGTTTCGGCAACAACATCCTCCATCTTGCAGAGGAAGCCCTTACCGGTCGATGCAGCCAGCAGCATTCTTCCGCCGGGCGTCACGGGAAGCAGCGTCAATATGTCGTTGCCAGCCTCGATATCGATCATCGTCCCCAGCGGCTCACCAAAGCCGCGCGCGCCGGGCAGCTTGTCGGCGCCAATGGTGTAGAAACGGCCATTGGCGGTTGCGACGAGGATCTTGTCGGTGGTCTGCGCATGGAAAACCTGTGCCTGTGCGTCGCCTTCCTTGAACTTATAGTCGGTCTTGGCAGACAGGTCGGCATGGCCCTTCATTGCCTTGATCCAGCCGCGCTTGGACAGGATCACCGTAACCGGCTCGCGCTCGATAAAGGCTTCTAGGGCGATTTCACGCGCGGGTGCCGCTTCGATCAGCGAAGTTCGCCTGCGTCCAAGCTCGGTCTCCTCGGCATAGCCGGCGCGCAATTTGGTCAAGTCACGCTTCAGTCGTGTCCGCTGCCGCGCAGGGCTTTCGAGCAGCTTGACCAGCTCCTCACGTTCGGCTTTCAGTTCGTCCAGCTCGCGGCGAAGTTCCATTTCTTCCAGCTTGCGCAAAGACCGCAGCCGCATATTGAGGATGGCTTCCGCCTGCCGGTCGGTCAGCTGGAACTCCTCCATCATCACCGGTTTGGGCTCATCCTCGGTGCGGATAATCTCGATAATCCGGTCGAGATTGAGATAGGCAATGATATAACCTTCGAGCAGTTCGAGCCGGGCATCTATCTTTTCCAGCCGGTGCTGCGACCGACGGACCAAAACCTCGATCTGGTGCGCCAGCCATTCGCGTAACACTTCGCCAATCCCCATCACCTTGGGAACACGGTTGGCGTCGAGCACATTCATGTTGAGACCAAAGCGCGTCTCAAGATCGGTCAACCGATAGAGCGCATTTTTTAGATCTTCAGGATCGACATTGCGGCTTTTGGGAACCAGCACGATGCGGATTTCGGTGTCCGATTCATCGCGCACATCGTCCAAAATCGGTAGCTTCTTGTCGGCAATCAATTGCGCGATCTGTTCGATCAGCTTGCCCTTTTGCACCTGATAGGGAATTTCGCTGATCACCAACTGCCAGGTACCGTTGGGCAGGCGTTCGATCCCCGCATCGCGATCAGCCGCATCCTTTGACGCCGCCGCATGAAAGCGCGCGCGCACCCGCAACGCGCCGCGTCCGCTGGCATA